>Ga0214473_10007738_pt1 | contig 12720 bp, 7 predicted proteins | sample RVTome_7_FD_203509 | JGI IMG/M metagenome (GOLD analysis project Ga0214473, IMG submission 203509) | Soil microbial communities from uranium-contaminated site in the Upper Colorado River Basin, Wyoming, United States - RVT98D197 | ecosystem: Environmental > Terrestrial > Soil > Contaminated >... | reverse complement strand
CCTCGAGCTCTTTCTCGCTGACCAGCTGCTTCCCGAACATATTCTCCAGGCGCTCGCAATCCGACTTCTTCTTTTCGTATACCACCTTGGCCTTGTCCCTGGTCAGACGGTAGTCGTCGTCCTCCAAACGGCAAAGCTCGTCGCCCTGCCGTACCCGGCTGCCTTCCTCCACAGACAGGGCCACCACTTCCCCGACCAGGCGCGAGAAAACTTCCACCCCGTTTTCGGTTTCCACAGACGCGTTCTGCAGAATGAAATCGTAGACCTCTCCCCGGCGCACCGAATCCACTTCGACCGGAACGGCGTTGGCCGCCTGTTCGTCACCCTTGGCGGCAAGCGAATCGCCGGTGGTGCTGTCGGTCCGGGCCGTGGCGGAGGTGTCGGCCGAGGCGGCCTTGTCATGATCCTCGGCCCGGCTTTCCCTGCCGCAGCCGGCAACCAGGGCCAGAAAAGAAAAGGCCATGAAGATAAACGGAATAATACTCCTGAGAATGGTGTTTAGCTGGATCCGGGTGGTCATGTGACGTCCTTTCAAGGTAGACTGTTTCGTTCCCACACTTACCGCATTTCAGCAAGAAGAAAGACTATCGAGTTACAAGCGCAGGTCGGCCATCTTTCAAACCATTTTCGTAAAGTAAGACAACCGTACCCGGCGCTCGGTTTCAAAATTTAAAAATCGAAACCGGATTCTCATTTTCGGTGTCTAATCAGGACAACAGGTCGATCCATTCCTGTTATAAGGCCATTTTCCAATACTCTTCGCCCGGACGGAGGAGGCGGCGGCCAGGTCGGCCGGAGCCTCTGCTTCCCCGTTCACCAACCATTCAAAAGAGGTAAAACGTTTTGGACTCCAAAAATGAAATGCGCGAAAATGGTGGTGAAAGTTTGCGCACCAGCTTCTTCGCCTTCACCACCACTCGTCCAGTAGCCATAACCATGGTGGTAATCGCGGTTGTGGTATTCGGGCTGGTCAGCTACCAGCGGCTGTCGCTCAGCCTGATGCCCGAGATTAGTTATCCCACCGTGACCGTCCGCACCGAATACCCCGGTACCGCTCCCGAGGAGGTCGAGACTACGGTCAGCCGGCCGGTCGAACAGGCGCTGGGAGTCGTGAGCGGACTGGTAAGTATCAGCAGCATCTCAAAGGCCGGAGTTTCAGACGTGATCCTGGAGTTCGACTGGGACACCGACCTCGACGATGCCATGGCCCAGATCCGGGAAAAGCTCGATCGCCTGTACTTCCCGGAAGAGGTCAAGCGGCCGATGATGCTGCGCTACGACCCCTCGCTCGACCCCATTGTCCGTCTGGCGGTCTACGGCAGCGATGACCTTTATCAGCTGCGCCTGCTGGCGGAACAGGAAGTGGAGCGCGAGCTGGAAAAGCTGCCCGGGGTGGCCGCCGTGCGGGTCAAGGGCGGGCTCGAGGAGGAAGTGGTCATCGAGCTCGAGGAAGGCAAGCTGGCCGCGCTCAATATCAGCCTGGACCGTGTCTCTTCCAGGCTCGCCGAGGAAAACGTGAACATGGCCGGCGGCCTTCTGCGCGAAGGCGATTCCCAGTTTCTGGTCCGCACCCTGAACGAGTTCAAATCGCTGGATGAAATCGCCGCCCTGGTAGTCGAGGAGAGGAATGGCACGCCGGTGCGGATTTCCGACCTGGGCCGGGTCTACCGGAGCCATAAAGAGCGCGAAGTGATCACCCGGGTGGGCGGCCGGGAGAGCGTGGAGATCGAGATTTACAAGGAAGCCGATGCCAACGTGGTCACCGTGGCCAATGACATCGCCCGTCTGGTATACGGTACCGATGAGCAGCGGCAGTTCGTCGAAAAAATGAAGGCCCAGGCCGAAGGCGACGGGGGCAAACGCGATTACGCCAGGGAAAAGAGGATGACATATTTCATCGCCCACGACCTGCCCGAGCCGGTGGCGATTCAGACACTTTTCGACCAGAGCGTATTCATCCGGCAATCCATCGATGAAGTCCGGAACACGGCCATTTTAGGCGGCCTGCTGGCCGTGATCGTGCTCTTTGTTTTCCTGAATTCGGTTCCCAGCACGCTGTTCATTTCACTGGCCATTCCGGTCTCGATTATCGCCACTTTCGCTTCCATGTACCTGTTCGGGGTCAGCCTTAACATCATGTCACTGGGTGGGCTGGCGCTGGGTGTGGGAATGCTGGTGGACAACTCGATAGTCGTGTTGGAAAGCATCTTCCGCTGCCGTAAGGATGGAGACGATCCGGTCCGCGCGGCGGTGCGGGGCACCGGGGAGGTGGGAGGGGCGGTTCTGGCCAGCACGTTGACCACAGTGGCGGTCTTTTTCCCGATCGTGTTCGTCGAAGGCATCGCCGGTCAGATTTTCGGCGACATGGCCCTGACCGTGGTTTTCAGTCTCCTGACCTCTCTCCTGGTGGCTCTGTTTGTCATCCCCATGCTCGCCAGCCGGCACGTCCGGCCCGCCGACAGCGTGCAGGCCCAAGCCGTCCGCACCCTGCTCAAGCCCTCGATCGGCGCCAATCTGGCAGCGCTCAAAGCTGAGGTGGGAACCAAAAGCGGAGCAGGACCGAAAACAGCCGCCGGTCTGAAAGGGTGGTTCAGGATCTTATACCTCGAAATCCGGTCGATTCTCTCTAAATCCCTGATCGGGCTGGCCGCTCTGCTCGTGGCGCTGCTAAAGGGCGTTCTGCTGCTGCCAGCGGCTGTCCCGTTCTGGGCCGCCACCGTTTTCTGGCCGAAGTCTGCGCAAAAACTCGATTCCCTGGCTGCGGACGGCCTCTTTTTTGGACGCGGCTGGTTCGATGGCTTCTGGCCCGGCCTGATTTCATTCAATTCTTCAACTTTGGCCTCGGCCTCTGGCCAGCTCCTCCACGGCCTGGTATCCCGTGGGGGTCGGGTCCGCAGGACGGCGAAATGGGCCTTTTTCTTTCCCGTCGCTTCGCTGTACTACCTGCTTCGCCTGTTGACCGGGCTGCTGCTGGAAATCTTGTCCAAGGCGATAATCGCTCTGGGGCTCGTTCTGGTTATACTGGTCACCGGCGTAATAAGTCTGGTGGTCATGTTCCTGCTGCCCGTGGTGTTGCCGACGATGGCAGCTTTCAATTCAGTGTACTCGCGGGTCGAGGCGGGATACCCTCGTCTGCTGGAGTGGGCGCTGAACAACCGCCTGCTGGTGACCGGCAGCTCTACGGTCCTGCTGCTCTACTGTGTATTCGGGTTGTTTCCGCAACTGGGCCGGGAGCTGATTCCGGAGGTCCATCAGGGTGAGTTCGACATCCAGGCGCAGCTGCCGGTCGGCACTCCCCTGGCCCGGACCGATCAGTACCTCAAGGCCCTCGAGAAGATCGCCCTGGCCGACCCGGAAGTAGCAGGAGTTTCATCGGTTGTCGGCGTGGAAAAGACCACCAATCCGACCTCGGATGAGGGCGAGCATACCGGACGCCTGCGGATCCAGGTCGCTTCCAACGGTTCGGCGGCTGAAATCGAAGAACGCACGATCGGCAGACTGCGCAAGCAACTCGGCTCCATCCCGGACCTCCAGGCCAAGATCGTGCACCCGGCCCTGTTCAGTTTCAAGACCCCGATAGAAGTGGAGATCCAGGGATACGACCTGGCGACCCTGCGCAGCCTGTGCCAGCAGACGGTGGAGAGCCTTTCCGGGATCGAAGGCCTCTACGATGTGCGCGGCAACATTCAGCCGGGAAATCCCGAGATAATGATTACCTACGACCGGGACCAGCTCGCGCGGCAGGGCCTGAACATCGGTAAAGTGGCTGAACTCATCCGCGGCAAAGTCTACGGCGTGGTTCCCACCCGCTTCTCCAAGCGCGAGCGCCGAGTGGACATGCGGGTCAAAGTCCGCGAGGAAGATAAGCGGGACGTTCCCAGCCTGTCCCGCCTGGTGGTGAACCCGGGAGCGGAAGTTCCGTTGCCGCTGGCCGCAGTGGCCTCGATGAATGTCAACGAGGGTCCAAACGAGATCCGGCGTATCGACCAGCAGCGCGGCGCATTGGTTACCGCCAACGTCTCCGGACGCGATCTGGGCAGTGTGGGAACCGAAATCGGCCGGCGGATGGAATCGCTGGTGATGCCCGCCGATTTCAGCTGGACTATCGCAGGCCAGAGCCGGGAGATGGAAGCCGCCAGCAGTTCGATGATCCTCGCCCTGCTGCTGGCCGTGTTCCTGGTCTACGTGGTGATGGCCAGCCAGTTCGAATCGCTCGTACACCCGCTGGTGATATTATTCACCATTCCTATGGCCCTGATCGGCGTGGCGCTGGCGCTGCGGGTCACAGGCACGGCGATCAGCGTGGTGGTCTTCATCGGCCTGATCATGCTGGCCGGGATCGTGGTCAACAACGCCATCGTTCTGGTGGATTACGTCAATCATCTGCGGCGCAACGTGGGTCTGGCCCGGCGCGCGGCGATCGTGCAGGCCGGCTCGGTCAGGCTGCGCCCGATTCTGATGACGACTATCACCACCGTGCTCGGCCTGCTGCCGATGGCGCTCGGCCTGGGCGAAGGCGCCGAGATCCGTACTCCCATGGCGGTCACCGTCATCGCCGGCCTGACCAGCTCCACCTTGCTGACCCTGATCGTGATCCCCGTGGTCTACGACCTTATGGACTGGAGGGAATAACATGGCCCGAAAAATAAAAGGCGCCCTCCTGCCCACCCTGGGCGTGAATAGGCCGGTAACCGCCGTGATGGCGCTGTTGTGCACCCTGGTGGTGGGATTCATCGCTTACGGCAAGATCCCGCTGCAGATACTCCCATCGGGGTTCGAATCCCCCTACCTGGGCGTGCGCTCGTCTTTCGGATCTTCCGGCAGTCCCTATGAGGTGGAAAGCCAGATCACCCGGCCGCTGGAGGAAATGCTGCGGACTGTGCCGGGTATCGAGCGGATCAGAAGCCGCTGCCGAAGCTGGGATACCGACATCTACCTGGAGTTCGACCAGCGCACCGACATGAAGCTGGCCTACTCCCAGGTGCGTGACCGCATCGAAAGGACGATGCCGCTGCTGCCGCCGATGGTTCGCAAGGTGGACGTCCGCAAGTACGACGAGACTACCGACATCCCGATACTTTATTTCTCATTCAATACGCCCTCGACGCTGGAGGACCCGTTCTATTTCGCCGAGACCCAGATCAAGCGGCGGCTGGAGCGGATCGACGGGGTTGCGAACGTCCAGTTCTGGGGCGCCCAGGAAAAACGCGTCAATATCGACCTCGACCGGGAGAAACTGCGGGCGATGAATGTCGATCTCTACGGCCTGACCGATCAACTGCGCCGCGACAATTTCGCCCTGTCCAGCGGGTACCTTGAAGAAGGCGGCATCCGGCACCTGGTCCGTTCGGCGGCGCACTTCACTTCCCTCGAACAGATCGGGAATCTCCCGATCGGAAATGAACGGGGATTGAGACTCGGTGACGTCGCCCGGGTCAGCTACTCCCCAAGAATGGAGATGTCCGTGCTGCGGCGGGACGGCGAGCCAACCATGCAGATGGCGGTCTGGAAGGAGTCGCTGGCCAATACCGTGGAAGTCTCTCAGAAGGTCGAGCGGGTACTGAAAGATGAAATTCCTGCCCAGGCCGGACTCGGCTGGCTGAACTTCCAGGTCTATTTCAATTCCGGCCGGCACATCCTGGAGGCAATCGGCAACATCAAGCAGACCTGCTTCTGGGGCGGCGTGTTCGCCGTGCTGATCCTGCTGTTTTTCCTGCGCAGCCGGCGTATGACCGCCATCATCACCATGGCTATTCCCCTTTCGCTGCTGGTTACTCTGATCGTGATGTATTTCCTGGGCTGGTCTCTGGACCTTATCACCATGATGGGGATGATGATCTCGATCGGCATGGTGGTGGACAACTCGATAGTGGTGGTGGAGAACATCTTCCGCCTGCGCCAGGAAGGATTGGACTACGAACGGGCCGCAGTGGAAGGGGCCAGCGAGGTGTCGCTGGCGATCACGCTGAGCACGCTGACCACGGTAGTGGTGTTCCTGCCGCTGATGCTTTTGGGTGAAGACAAGGATTTCACCTTCTACATGATTCGCATCGGCGTTCCGGTCATCGTCGCCCTGGTGGCCTCGCTGATTGTGGCCCTCTATCTGATCCCCCTGGGTACGGTCAGGATCTCCAGCCGGAAAACGGAGAAAGAGCGGAGAAGTATTACCTGGTGCAACGACCGCTATCAGCAGGTCTTGCGCTGGACTCTGGCTCACCGGCTGGATGCCGCAATCATATTGATCGCGCTGTTAGCGAGCTCGGCCATTCCCCTGGGAAAGATCAAGAAGTTCGACTACAGTGAAAACGAGAGGGATAGAATCGATATCGTTCTGGAGCCGCCGAACTACTTTTCCTGGGATATGAGCCAGGCGGCTTACGACAAGATCGAGAAATTTCTCGACCGGCGCCGGGAGCGCTACGGCCTTAAAAGCGTCACTCTCCGGGGTTGGCTGCAATGGGGCCAGTTCGAGCTTTTCAGGCCGATCGAAAACCGCCAGTGGTACGAAATAGCCTACCGGAAAATCAGGAAAAGCCTGAGGATCCCGGTCGATAGCGCGCTGAGCTACACCGAACTCATCCAGGAGCTCAACGACAGCCTGCCGAAGTTCCCTGACGTGCCGATGATGATAAACTGGAATTCCGATACCGAAAAAGACCCCTCGATCAATCTCATCCTCTACGGAGATGATTCGGCCACACTGGTCGAAATGGGCCGCGAGATCCGCAGGCGGCTGGCCGCCGTAAAAGGCCTGACCGGCCTGGATATCGAGCTGGAAAAAGGCCAGGATGAGGTCAACGTGAGCGTTGACCGGCAGGTCGCCCGTCAGTACGGTCTGGATGCCCGGAGGATCGCCTCCACGGTGGCCTACTCCGGCAGCGAGGTGCGGCTCAGTGAATTCCGCAGCTCGGAGAAAGAGATCCAGATGTACCTGCGCTTTGCCGATGCCGATTCGTTCACCGTCGAAAAACTGGCAAGCCAGCCTGTCCATACTGCCTCCGGGCAGCAGGTGCCTCTTGGCACCCTGGCCAATTTCACCGTGCAGAAAGGACAGGGAACTATCGAGCGGGAGAATGGGAAAACTTATATCCGGATCAGGGCCTCGGCCGGCAAGGACGACAAGGAAAAGATTTTCGCCAGGGTGGATGAAATCATGGCCGGTATCGATTTGCCGAGCGGGTATTCCTGGAACAAGGGCGACCAGTTGCTGCGCCGCCAGCAGCAGGTGCGCTCCCAGTATTTCGGCATTATCGCCGGGATAATCTTCGTCTTCCTGATCATGGGCCTCTTGTTCGAATCTTTCGTGCTGCCCCTGTGCGTTCTGATCGCGATCCCGTTCTCGTTCTGCGGATCGTATTGGGCGCTCTATCTCACCGATACGTCGCTGGAGATTCTGGCCATGATCGGGCTGATAATCATGATCGGGGTGGTGGTCAACAATGCCATCGTGCTGGTGGATACGATCCGGCTTTACCGCGACCGGGGCATGGAGCGGACCGAGGCGCTGCTGGAGGCCGGCCGTCACCGCTTCCGCCCGATCCTAATGACCGCGGCTACGACTATCGGCGGACTGGTTCCCATGGCCGTGGGGGGCGCGAAAATGATCGACCTGTCCTACGCTCCCATGGGCCGCACCATGATCGGCGGGATGGTGACCAGCACCCTGATTACCCTGGTGGCGGTCCCTCTGCTCTACACTTTCTTCGATGATTTGAGAGGTTTCGGCGCCAGAATCACTGATAGCTTTTTCGGCCGGACGAAGGAGGGCGTTTCGAAAGACTGAATCCGGAACTCGGTGCCGGAAAATGAAAGCCTGACCCGCCGCGGGTCAGGCTTTCATTTTCAATGGGTGCCGATGGGAACTTCGGCCAAAGCTATACAGCGGATTATTTACCCAGAGCATCGACTGCGGCGATCCATTTGCCGTTACCAATTTGCTGGGCATCGACATGGTGCATGGCCTCGGCGTTCCAGCCTTGCGACGTGGCTTTTACCAGGGGGGTATCGATCATTTTTTCTTTATAGATCGTTGGGCTGATATCCGTAATTTGAAAGGCATGCGCCTGATTCCCATACGTCGGGTAACAGTCCTGGCCGATCCGGTACAGAGTGCCATCGATCACAAAAGGTCTGCCTCCGGGCCTGGCGGTTTCCAGGTCCTTTGCCACCACCGGGCTGAGCGGATGCTCGGTCCACGGCCCTTTCAAATCGGCAGCGTAGAACAGCCGCAAGGTATCATTGCCCAGACGGGCGACGAACATCCACCACATGTCCTTGTACCGTACGACCGTTGCGCTGATAAATTGATCGCCGGTGAGCAGGTCTCCTTCATATTGCCACTTATCCGGGAATTCAGTCGCCCGGTACAGCCGGACGGAGGTTTCCGTATGGGCCTCGGGTATCATGTAATAATCGTCCCGCCACTTGAATACGTACGGATAGGCCAGGACGAACGGCTCCTTGATGACGATCCGCCTGTACTTCCAGTCCAGGCCGTTCCTGCTTTGGGCTGATCCGATCCCCCCCATATCGGTACTACCGTCCTTGGCCGTAAAGAACAGATAATACATCGAATCGGTGACGACCATGAACGGATGGGCCACTATATCGACTTTCAGGTCGGTGACAGCCGCCGCAGTCAGCACTGGGTTGCGGAGTCCGGCCGGGGGCGAGAGTTGAAACGGCGATGGGCCGGTGAGAATTCCGATAGTCCAGGCGCTTTCCTGCCCGGTCTGAACGGCGGCTGGCTTTTGAGCGGCATTTTGCACGGGATCGCGGGCGAAAAGTCGGCTCAGGCTCGGATTAAGTCCCCAGATGCAGAACCCCATCGTCAGAATTAACGCGGTCAGAACAACCAATGAACGTTTCATGCCTGGCCTCCAGTTCGGTAAAGCGGTAATATTTTCTTGGATACGGAACTTTACTTCCAATACCAGGAGAATTCAAGCATCTGAGTTTTCGCGCTGAGTCGTTTCAGGTTTAAAAAATGGCGGGGCATAGTTGACTATTTTCAAACTTTTCTGCGAGATATACCCCAGGATGTAATGAGGCGGATTCAGGCGGCGACGGCTTGAAGGTACTGCTATTAATTGTACTCGTTTCTGGGGGAGCAGGTCAAGGGGTCTCCGTTCAGTTGCAGCTTAATCCTGTCTATCTTGGACCGGCCACTGTAACCGGGCCAATATAACGGGTGGCAAGTACCACATTGTCGAACTGAACTCGCCCCATCTCCGCATTATAGGGAACGTCCGAGTTAGCGGGCCTCCAGTTCTGTTCGAACACCGAAGCTAGGTAGTACTGCAGCCGGAAAGTGTTGATCTTTAACAGGTCCATTTTCCGCCAGAGGAAACCTTCGAACGGCCGGGGGTTAGTATTGAGAGTCCCGCTCAGCTGGAACTGGTCCTTGAACCAGGTGCCGGTGTACGAGCCGGGCGCCCAGCGGCACGCCGGCCGCCCATCAATCCAGAGCGCCTGCTCGCCGTCGCGTTTGTCCGGCTGAGTGTTGAGCTTGATCATGAACTCGACACACTGCCACTCACCGCGCCGTGCCTGCTCAGGCTGTTCCGGGCCAAACAGGTTGCCGTAAAAAGGATTGGGCCGACCATCGCTTTCGCCCTCTGGAGTCTGCCAACTGTGCATCTCGCTCCAATAAGTATAAAAGGACCATTTCCCCGGCGGATCGGCATTATCATGGACCAGGTCAATGCTGGAGCCGAACCTGTCGTAACCGTCGGGACGGATACCGGCCCGGCCCACGGGGTAACGCAAGGTATCCACTTTTCCACCCATGCTCACGAAATGATGCACGTACGGGGCGTCCGGGGCAAACTTCACGTAGAACCGGGCGTAGAGCTGTTCGTAGCCCCGGTCGAGCAGCTTCCAGAGGTCGCCGCCGGTGTCGTGCCCCTTGGTGCCGGTTATCATCAAGCTGCGCCTGCCGGGGCTGCCTGGGGTGTTCTCGCTTATGAAACTCAGGGACTGCCCGTCCTTGTTGATCGAGTCTGTCCAGCGTTTTGCCAGGTCGCCAATCTCGCCGGTTTCGAAATCCTCCACGAAAACTACAGCATTGTCCGCCGCCAGCCCGACATCTCCAGGGTACCTCGCGGCCAGTCCCGGCTCGCTGGCGAGCGACACGGAGGCTGGTGCGATGTCCGGCTTGTGTTCAGCGCCCAACGTCACGAGTCCGGCCAAGGTGAGCGCGGCCAGGGCCAAACAGATGATGGATCGTTTTTTCATGACTACCCCCTCAGGTATGCGCAACCTCATTAGAACCAAAATAATCGACATTCCCCATATCGAAGTTGGCTCAATGCTCCGAGAACGGATAAAATTGGATTCGATTTCGTGGGCAGTTCAAACTATGACGGATTACTCTCATAATTAGTTGTACCATTAAAGGGGGCAGGTGAATATCCTTTTGCTGGTTTCACTGCAAGTTTGATCCGACTTGCCCCCCGAAAACGAGTATGGTATAGCTTTTGGATGCAGGTCATATTGTTTCTGGACTTAGCGCGCTTTCAAAAAGCGGTCGGCCCATTTCAAATATTGATCCCAATCGTAATCTGTAACATCATGCTTGCCGGAGCGGATATGGTAACTTTGTGTACCGATCAACGGTTGATTCACTGCCGGCATCTGTTCGGCGAGTCCCTCCTTACCCAGCAGGCGATAGACCTGAGACGCCTGCTGAAGGGCCAAAAATTCGCCTTTGGGATCCGCCCAACGGTCCTCTTCCGCGCTGGCGACATAAACGGGACGCGGAGCGATAAGGGCAATTAGCATATGCTGGTCCACCGGCAACCGGACTTCCCAATCGTTGTACTGCTTGAAGTTCTGGCAGAACCAGTGAGGGAAGGATTCGTTGATTGCCCGCACCGTCTCGCCGTAGCACCGCCTCGACAGCGTGGCGCCGCCACAGCCCGAGTTATTCGATATCACCATGGCGAACCGCTCATCCTGAGCGCCGGCCCAGAGGGCTGTCTTACCGAGTCGCGAGTGACCCATCACGACTACCCGCCGCCGGTCAATTTCAGCGGCAGTTTCCAGATAATCCATGATCCGGCTCAGGCCCCAGGCCCAGGCGCTAATACTTCCCCATGCGTCAGTTGGTCTTGCCGATTCTCCGGACTGCTGGAAAAGCTCATGCACGCCATTCCGGAACCCGTCGTCAAAATCCGGATCGATATCTCCGTAGTAAGCGGTCACTACGGCATAACCGCGCTTGATGACCGTTGCAATCGGCCAGCGGGATGCCGCCGTTCCGCGTGATGCCTCGGTTGCACGGTTGTCCACAATACCATTTTCCTTATCGGGCCGCATCCAATTCGTGTTTAATCTGATCCGCGGGTTATTGCTGATCGAGTGATTGCCGCCGAAATTAAGACCGAGAAAGGCTGGGACGGGACTGGTCCGGTTTTTTGGGAGATAGAGTAAGACAGCGATGGTAAGCTCCTTTTGGCCCTGGGTGAGAGTCAGGTCAACCTGCTTCAGGATTGCCAGACCATTCAGGGCATCGCTGCTGTCAACCGTACTGTAACGCACTTTCTCCGTCCGGCCAGGCGCTTTCCCATATACCTGCTCGGTAAATAACCGCAGAATCTCCGGCCGCCTTTTCCGGGTCCAAATTGCGGCTTCCGTAACTTTAGTCCCGTCAAGCAAGGTGAGCGGATCGGGCAGAGTGTAATCCGGAACTTTCGATTCATCAAAATTTGTTGTGGATTCCTGAGCCCACATACTGGTGAGATTAAAACTAAGCCAGAACGCTTGAAGACAGATCAATACGACCGGAATTCTGTTCATCGGGAGTTCTCCATTGGATCGCTGGTTAGAAATATTACGGCAGTTTTTAACGAATGTATACCAGAACTGTACAACTAACCGGGAAAGAATTCAAGTTAGGCTGGCAGGTGAAGAGCCTGGGGCCGACGGGGGAATATTTTATAATTTTATACTGGAAATACCGGAAGAGTTGGTAAAGCAAGTTCAGGCGGTGGCGGCTTTAAGGCCGTTAGGTTGATGTATTTCTTATTCGAGTTCCGAGCATAGATAATCTGTTTGAGTAGGACTAATTATCAGTCTTTCCGGATTATATTCCTGCCTGACAATCTCTTCAATTATTCTGTGGTATGTCTCTCTTTCGATTACAGGCTTTCTCGCCATTATCCAGATGTACTTTCTTTCAGGATGACCTACTACAACATAACTATAGTCGTGTGCCAATTGAATGATCCAATAATCCCCCGAAAACGGCCAGAAAAATGATACCTTTAGTTTAGCATTAGTTCTTGTATCGACAATCCATGCTTTTCCCCTGGCTTCTTTAACCTTTCCCGGATCATCTATTCTGGTGCATCGGTTTACCACCTCAATTTTTCCATCATCTCTCATACTGTAAATAGCGGTTGAATTCAAGCAATCCTTTTGAAACCGATTTGGATAACGGGCTATCTCGTACCAGGTACCCAAGTATCGATTGATATCAACACTTGTAACTACTTCGAGTGTAGATAATTTGCTTGAGTTACCCATTATTCCGCAACCACATACAGCGAGTAACAATAAGGGCACAGCAGCTAATATCAACCCACCTACTTGAAACATAATAATTTATCCTTTTTATCATTCATCAGAATAAGACGCTCTTGCCAGAAACTATACCGCTATGAAGCACAATGTAGCCCAGCAATCCCGACAGAATCGACCCAAAAATTACGCCCACCC
>Ga0214473_10007737_pt1 | contig 12720 bp, 11 predicted proteins | sample RVTome_7_FD_203509 | JGI IMG/M metagenome (GOLD analysis project Ga0214473, IMG submission 203509) | Soil microbial communities from uranium-contaminated site in the Upper Colorado River Basin, Wyoming, United States - RVT98D197 | ecosystem: Environmental > Terrestrial > Soil > Contaminated >... | reverse complement strand
ATATATTTCGTAGCTGAAAAGAGGTATTATTCATACAGCGAGGCGGGGGATATTATCAGTAAAGCCCTCGGCGTAAGGGCGGTGGATGTCCATATTCCGGTCTGGCTGCTTCGAACCGCCGGCCGGATCAATGAGGCGTGGGCCAAGAGGCGGGGAAAAGCGTCGATTTTCACCTACGAAAAGGCGGTGGAAATTTCGCAAAAATACTGGATACTCGATACCGCCAGAATCGAAAAAGAAATCGGTTTTAAGTCGCCCACGTCGTTCGAACAGGGGGTTACCCAAACAATAAACTGGTATAGGAGACAGAAATGGCTTTAAACGATAAGGATCTTGAACGGGCGCGCGCGAATTTTCCTATTATCAAGGAACTTATCTATCTAAATCACGCCTCCCATAGTCCGCTGCCGCTGTCCGCACGGGCCGCTTACGATCGGTATCTCGACAGCTGGCAGAATACCAGACATCAGCACGATATCGAGTCATTCCAGATCATCGAGAATGTCCGTGATAAACTGGCCTCCATGATTCGCTGTGAACCCGAGCGTCTCGGGTTATCGGCGGGCACCTCTCAGGGTTTCAATGTTGTGGCTGGCGGCTATCCCTGGAAAGTCGGCGACAATCTAATTGTCTCCGGATGCGAATTTCCGGCGGTGGTTTATCCCTGGATTCGCCTCGAATCGAAAGGCGTTGAAATCAAGTTCGCCGACTGCGATAACGGTTTTATCAGCGAGGATAATATTATCTCTTTAGTTGACGAAAAGACACGGGTTATCGCGGTAAGCTGGGTGCAGTTTCACAACGGTTTCAGAGTCGATCTGCGGAGGCTGGGAAAGTTCTGCCGGGAAAATGGAATCCTTTTATGTGTCGACGGAATCCAGGGAATGGGAGTCGTGCCTGTAGATGTCCCGTCATTGAACATCGATTTGTTCACGTGCGGATGCCAGAAGTGGATGCTGGGGCCGTGCGGCACCGGCTTTTTCTATCTTTCCGCTCGGGCCGAAAATATAATGGGTATTCCCTTTTATGGGTGGCTTTCTGTCGATTGGGGCGTCGATTTCTCCAACCTGCTAAGATACAACCTTCCGCCGAGGACAGGCCCCGCGAAATTCGAATTCAGCACCTACGCATTCCAGGATATACGGGCCCTTGACGCATCGCTCGACTTCCTGCGCTCCTTCGATCCCGGGGAAATATGGGATCATGTCAAATCGCTGACCGATATGATCATCAGGGCAGTCGATTCGAATCGAAATTACTCGCTGGCTTCCTCACGGGAGGATTCGCGGCGGTCGGGCATTTTGAATATAAGATCGAAGAACTCCAGCGCTCTCCTGGATTTTCTGGCCAAAAGAGGGATCGCCGTCAGTTTCAGGGAAGGTGGCTTGAGAGTAGCGCCCCATTTCTACAATAGCCGCGACGAAATAGAGGTTTTCGCCGACGCTTTAAATCGGTTCAACGGGTAGAATCGGGCCACTTGGCTTTATAGATGATCAGGGTATCGCCCGATAAGATCGTGTTGTCCTCCGTTACAAACCGCGCGACCTGCTCGAAAACATCGTATCTTTTCGGTATATATTTAAACCAGTTTGGCGCGATAGCCAGGTAATCTACCCTTTTATGCCTGTTCATATATTCAAATGCCAGAGAATCATTCAGGATCATTTCCGGGGTTATTTCCGGGGAGATTAAACCTTTAAGATCGACGACCTCCAGTTCCGAATAATATCCTATGGCCCCGATATCGCTGGCCGCTACGACTTTGCCGGGCAAAACGGCTTTGCGCAGATAACGTCCGGCTTCGACATCGCACTCATTGACATTCCTTACATTATTGGCATAAAGTCCGGCTTTGGGGATGAATGTTAACAGCCCCGCGGTTACCGCCGTCGCGGCTGCGGCTATCCTCCAGCTATTTTTTCCCTGAAGGCGCGAGACACGTTCGTGGAGCAGGAGAGCCCCGGCGAAAACTATCCCGCCGGTTATGGCGATACCATAGCCGAAATCTTTGAAGAAAGAGGCCTGCTCAAGAAATGCCTGCGAACCATATCCGGAGGGATTACTCATCAAGAGGGAAGCTATCTTGTGACCGAACAAGTAAAATAGAGGGCCGATAAGCAAGCCCGTTGTTACTGATCCGACCGCCGATATCAGGATGATCCTTCTCAACCGTTCTGATTGGCTCTGTCGATCGCGCCAAAGCCCGATAACCCCGGTCAGCATCAACAATGGAATTATGTTGGCCGACATGCGGTAGTTTTGAAACGTGGCTGTATAGAGCGGCACGAAGGTTCCCATCAAGGGCACATATAGCAGGACTGCCAGCGCGAACATGATCATTTTGGATTTATCCCTGCCCAAGCCGGAGAAAATGGCGAGAAATCCGGGAATCGACGCGAAAATCACGACTGGATTGACGGCAAGGATTTTTCGAAAAAAATCCTGAATATAGTATAGCGGATAAAATGTAAGCGATTTTACGATTCTCTTGATGTCAACATTTGCGATAGACGAAAACAGGTCTTTGTGTTGAACCTTGGCCGTGAATGTCAGAGGGAATAGATTTCCCGTAATGTGGTAGTTAAACGCAAAATAAGGTATGAGAGGAAGGATTATAATCATTGCCCGCCAGAGCCAGGGTGAAAACGATTTATGCCCGTCCGCCAGCCATTCATAGAGATCCCGGAGAACGGCGGCCCCCAGGAAAACGGCGGTTTCCGGCCTGGCCAAGAAGGCCATGGTAAAAAGGAAATAGGACAAATAAGCCCGATTATCAGAAATAGCTTTCGAGCTCAGATTGAAATAAAGTCCCCAGAAAGTCAAACAGGAATATAGCCCGACCTCCATCCCGGATAAACCGCCCCAGACAACAGGCCAGCAGAGGATCGATAAAATAACCGTCAACAAGGCCTTGAACCGGTTTTGAGCCAAGAAAACCGTCAGTTTGTAAAGGCCGACGAAGGCTAACCAAAGGAATGCTATGCCGGTCGCGATCCCGCCTGCTACCGGTCCAAATGGCCGGCAAGTTGACGCCAGAATCAAAGTCCATAACGGGGCGGTGGCGCCCGGTATGGGCTGGCCGGGATTGAAGGAAAAACCGTGCCCGGTTGCGATATTTCTCGCGAAAACCTGATGAATCCAAGAATCATCGAGCGGAAAACCGGGTTCGGTCAGGGAGATAGACCTTAAAATGTAAAGGGCGCAACATAGAAAATAAATTATCGAAAAGATAAGCAGATCCCTGCGCGGCATGGTTAAATCTATCCATCGGAATACCCGAAATCAAGGTTTTTATTGACAGGGCGAGCCGCATTTATTAAAATATTTCGTGCCGAACGTAATTGGAATAATTCCTGCCCGATATCAATCAAAACGGTTTCCCGGAAAGCCTCTGGCCCTGCTGGGCGGAACGCCGTTAATTGCTATCGTTTACAATGCCGTTTTGGAGTCGCGGCTGATCGACGATGTCTATGTGGCGACCGACGATCCGCGGATCGAGTCCGCTGTCAAACAGCACGGCGGCAAGGTTATAATCACCGCATCAGATCACCCCACCGGTTCCGACCGGGTGGCCGAGGCCGCCAGACGGGTTCCGGAGGCCGGGGTTATAGTCAATATCCAGGGGGACGAGCCGTTTATCTCCGGAGAGATCGTGGATAAGGTGATTTCGGAGCTTTATGATGGCGACGCGGTCATGTCGACGGCCTGCGCACCGATAACGGATCCTCGGGCGGCCGACGACCCCAATATTGTTAAGGTGGTCCTCGATAACTGCGGGAACGCCCTGTATTTTTCCAGAAGCAGGATACCCTATACGCGGAAAGAGGGCGAAAGCGCTGCCAGGCTTTATCGTCATATAGGTATTTATGGATTCAAAAAGGATTTTCTCCTGGATTACAGTAATTTGAAAAGAACACCCCTGGAAATGGCCGAAGGGCTGGAGCAGCTCCGGGCGTTGGAGCACGGCTATAAGATAAAAACGGCAATTGTCGAGTGGGATTTCCCAGGGATCGATACCAGGGAAGACCTGATCAGGGCGGAGGCGTTTTTGGGCGAGAGGGAGAGGCGGAATGGTTGAAAATGGCGGGAAAACAAAATATATATTCGTAACGGGAGGGGTCATATCCTCGTTGGGCAAAGGGATCGCTGCGGCCTCGATCGGCCTTTTGCTCAAATCAAGAGGCCTGAAGGTCAGGATGATGAAATGCGATCCTTATATCAATGTCGATCCCGGGACAATGAATCCTTTCCAGCACGGCGAGGTATTTGTGCTTGACGACGGCGCCGAGACCGATCTCGACCTGGGGCATTATGAACGTTTTCTCGACACCAATCTTTCGAAACTGTCAAATATAACATCGGGGCAGATCTACGACGCCGTGATACAACGCGAGAGAAAGGGAGAATATCTCGGGGCGACAGTCCAGGTTATACCTCATGTCACCAACGAGATCAAATCAAGGATACGTCAACTGGGTTCCACGCCGGAGCCCGCCGACGTGATAATCATAGAGATCGGCGGCACGGTCGGCGATATCGAATCGCTGCCGTTTCTGGAAGCGATCAGGCAGATGGCCCTGGAGGAAGACAGACAGGATACTTTGTTCGTTCATCTCACGCTTGTTCCTTATACCGAGGGCGCCGGGGAATTGAAAACCAAACCGACTCAACATTCGGTAAAAGCATTGAGAGAGATTGGAATCGACGCCGATATTCTGATCTGCCGCAGTCCGCGCCCCCTGAACCGCGACATTAAAAAGAAAATCGGGCTGTTCTGCAATGTTCCTCCGGAGGCGGTTTTCCAGGACCTTGATATGGAATCGATCTATGAATTACCGATCGAATTTCACAAAGAGCTTCTGGATAACGTCATAGTGCATTATCTGAAACTATTGTGCAAGGATCTCGATATTTCGCAATGGGCCAAAATGGTCGATCATTTGAAGAACCCGGAACACCGGGTCACGATCGGGATCTGCGGCAAGTATATAGATCTGAAAGACGCCTATAAATCGATCATAGAGGCTTTCCTGCACGGCGGCGCGGCCCATAAGACAAGGGTCAACCTCAAATGGATATCGTCGGAAAAAATCACTGAGGACGGCGCCGAGACCCATCTTGCCGATATCCACGGGCTTCTGGTGCCCGGGGGGTTCGGAGAACGGGGGATCGAGGGAAAAATAGAGGCCGTGCGATATGTTCGTGAAAATAATATTCCGTTTCTGGGGATCTGTCTCGGTCTGCAATGCGCGGTAATCGACTACGCCCGCAACGCGGCCGGATTGAAAAGCGCTAATTCCTCGGAATTCGATAATAAGACGGAGCATCCGGTTATTCACCTGATGGATCAGCAGCGGAATATAACGGAAAAAGGGGGGACCATGAGGCTGGGAAGCTACCCCTGCAGAATCACTCCGGGCACGCTGGCGGAAAAACTGTACGGCAAGACCGGCATCAACGAACGTCATAGACACCGTTACGAAGTCAATAACGAATACAGGGAAAAATTGAGCGACGCGGGGCTGGTTTTTTCCGGTCTCTCGCCGGACGGCCAGCTGGTGGAGATAATAGAGTTGCCGTCGCACCCGTATTTCATAGCCGGCCAATTCCACCCCGAATTGAAATCGCATCCCATGAATCCGCATCCGCTGTTCGCGGGGCTGGTCAAGGCGGCGCTGGATTTCAGTGAAAATCCTGTCGAAATTACTCTAAAAGCGGGGAGAACCGTAGAAAGATGATCCGGTACCAATTTCAGGGCCGTCTTTTGCCTGGCATTTTGCCGTGGTGTATAGCCATTGCCGTATTCGGGTGTACGGGAAAGCAAAAGCCGAAAACCGCAACACCGCCGTTGCCTTATCCCGATGAGAAAATGTCGGTGTTTCTGCAAGCAGGGATCGATTCATCGGAATTCCTCTGGTTTACCGATATCAAGTCGGCGGCCTCGTCATTCATGAACGAATTCGGCTATTCTCTTGACGGCGTTTCGACCTCGGATATAAGGATCGTAGGCGAGGGCATTTTTCACGGCACGGTGGAGGTCGAATTGTCCGATATGATAATTACCCTGATCATGGAAAGGCCCTTCAAACATAAGGGAAAAGATTCGATCTGGCAGGTAATAAAGGTCGAGGAAAGACCGTGGCCGAAACAGAAGTCCAAATAGGCGAAACGACTGTCGGGGGTCCCAAGCTGACCCTGATCGCCGGGCCATGCGTCGTAGAGTCGAAAGAAATCGTTTTTAAGGTGGCGGAAACGGTAGCGGCTGTTCGGGATAAATTCGATATCCCGGTAATATTCAAATCATCCTATATGAAAGCCAACCGGCTTTCGGGAAATTCGTTTTCCACCATCGGAATCGGCAAGGCGCTATCGATCTTGCATGATGTCAAAGTAAAATTCGGGATACCGATCATTACCGATATTCACAATGTCGAGGAAATCGACATAGCGGCCGATATTGTCGATTGCCTGCAAATTCCGGCGTTTCTATGCCGTCAAACAGAACTGGTGACAGCCGCCGGGAAAACCATGCTTCCCGTTAATATCAAGAAGGGTCAGTTCCTGGCCCCCGAGGATATGAAACCGATCGCCGAGAAAATCACCTCGACCGGCAATCATAAAATTCTGCTTACCGAACGGGGAACCAGTTTCGGCTACCGCGATTTAGTGGTAGATTTCCGGGGATTGGTAATTATGGCCGGATTCGGATTTCCAGTCGTATTCGACTGCACACACTCGGTGCAGAAGCCGGGCGGCTCGGGGGAATCATCAGGCGGCGACCGGCGCTTCATCTTGCCGCTGGCCAGGGCGGCGGTGGCGGTCGGTGTTGACGCTATTTTCGTGGAAACACATCCCGACCCGCAAAACGCGCTCTCGGATAAAGATTGCCAGCTTCCGACCAATGAGCTCGGGAGGCTGATCGCGGAGTTACTGGAGATTAAGCGTTAGCTGATATTGAAATATGGTAGGGGCGTCCATACGGATCCGTATGGATATTGCAACACGCCCCTATGATAACATCCGTTCCGCCGTAGAGCATATCAAAACCTGCGGCACGGGTCATTTCGGGAATCGTAGCTCCCGAAATGCCAACTCACCCGATAGGCACGAGAAATAAGGCGCCGCGAGTCGTCCCGACTTCAGTCAGGACGACTGAAGTCGGGACTGCGAAGCAATCTCCCGCCCGAGTCGCGGTGGAATCCGATCAGTTCATAATATCGAGCACGATAGCTCTATTGAAGAGCAGATTCGTTCGACACGACAGACAGGCCTGACAGCAGACAGGAGATTGCTTCGCGCCGACCCCGCCCGCGGCGGGGTCGGGACTCGCGGCTCTGACATGGAATGATTTCGAAAACCAATATCGTTTTGCTATCCTCAATATCAAAGAGCGCTTGACTTGATTTCTCCCCATGGATTACATTATCGCTTGTGGTCAAATTAGATTCAGGTATCGGCATATTAATTGTTTTTAGCCTCTTTTTTCTGATTTTCCAGAGTGCTGATCAGGGGGTGGACTCCTACGCATTTGTGCTGGACGCCCGTGCTGGAATCGCTTTTTTCCATCCGCACCATTTGTTTTATAATTCCCTGGTTCATATTCTCTTTCGGGTGTCGGTATCGCTTGGCATGGAGGCGATGCGGGTTATTTCCGCCGTCAGTTCGCTGCTTGGCGCGCTGACGTTAACGTTTATCTTTCTTACTCTAAAAAATAGAACAACATCGGCCATGGCTCTGGTATTGACCATTGCAATGGGTTGTATGCACGCTTTCTGGTCATTTTCGACGTCGGTGGAGGTCAATATCACGTCGATGATGTTTCTATCTCTATCGTTTTATCTTCTATCCGCCGGGCCGCCGACTGCGCGTGATAGCATAGCCGTGTTCACCTTATTGGCTATCGGGACGCTATTCCACCAGCTTACCGCCCTGGCGGTAATACCGATATTTTTCTACGAGGTCAAGCGGCATCGATCCTTTCTCCGGGTTATGAAGTACGCCCTGCCGAGTCTCGTGACGGGGGCTCTCCTTTATCTGGCTATCGGAATAACTCAGATACAGGATATAAATATCGTGGAGTTGTATAAATGGCTGACCATGTACGGCCACCTCGGATATTGGGGCACGGTCGGCCGGGGCAATTTCCTGATCAGTCTCTGGGGTATTATCAAGGCGGTATTCGGCGGAGATATGTTAAGGCAGGTTGTTTATGGAGACGTATTGACCTTATTTCACATTTTTTATATTGTAGCGGTAATATTTGTTTCCGTGGGAATATTGATGATCTGCGGGTATACCGTTTATTGTTTTATCAAGAAAAGAGGGGCGTTTGAGTGGTTGTTCGTATCGCTTGCTGCCATTTACTCCATTTTCGGTTTCTGGTGGACTCCCACCGACGCCGGATTCTGGTTGTATCCGATTTTGTCGATGCTGATGCTGTCGGCGACGGCGATCGCCGGAAATAGGCCGATGAGGAAGATCATGTACGTCACAGTTTCGATTATGATCGCGGTTAATCTATTTTACGAGATATTTCCGGCGTCATCGGCCAAAAATTCAGTCGCTCTCCGGGGGGCGGCTGTATTGAATGAACTTCATCTGACCTCCGATGATCTTCTGCTGAATAACCTCATGCGGATACGTTCCGCCCTCGAATATCATTATAATACGATTGTCCCGACAACCTGCCTGGGCTTCCGGGAATTCGGCCCCAAAGAGCAGGTTATCGAAAATTATCTTGCCCGGATAGATTTGACTCCGGGGCGGGTTATTCTTTTCGAGGATGAGATCAATCCGGAGCCGCATCGACGTTTCATGTACGATCGATTTTCCAGGGAGGATTATGCCCGGGTCTATGGCCGGTATATGGATAGGCTGGTATCTCTCGATTCTATCGAGGTCTTCGGCCGGCAGATCAGGATTTATCGGATAGATTAAAGGTATGCCGGCGGGGAGGTGGTTATGCTGCGACAGACCTCATACCCGGAACTTAGCTTTTCTATTGACTATTCGTCTATCGATCGATTAATTCAACTGCATGCCGAAGTCGTCGCATAACGGTCTACAACGGAAGCTGAAGAGGGTAAAGCTGCTAATTTTCGACGTTGACGGCGTGCTGACGGATAATACTGTTTGGATAGGTAACGGCAAGAATGAGTATAAGCGGTTCAATATTGCCGACGGTATGGCAGTTTATATCGCTCGGCGGGCGGGGATTCCCACGGCCTTGATATCCGGCCGGAAATCGCCGGCAACAGCGTCTCGCGCCAGGGAACTGAAGATTACAGATCTCTACCAGGAGACCGGGCCGAAACGCGGACCGTTTGACAAACTATTGAAAAAATATGGGCTTTCTCCGGATGAAGTCGCCTTTATGGGGGATGATATAATCGACGTTGCGGTGATGAAGTTGGCCGGCGTTTCGGTCACGGTACCGCACGCTCCGTCGTATGTAAAACGGTTTGCCGATATTATCACGAAAAGACCGGCCGGCATGGGCGCCGCCCGGGAGTTTGTGGATATGGTCATCAAAGCGAAAGGACTTGATCCCCTTGAGCTCACTCTTGGATAAGGCCAGAGAAGTCATTCTTATTGAAGCCGAGGCTTTGCGGGAGATGGCCCGGCGGCTCGACGAGAGTTTCGAGAAAGCGGTCGATCTTCTATACAACGTCAAGGGCCGGGTTATCATCACCGGTATCGGAAAATCGGGCCAGGTGGCGCGCAAAATCGCCGGGACCTTATCGTCAACCGGCACCCCCGCCATCTTTATCCATCCCACGGAAGGGGTTCACGGGGATGCGGGGATGGTGCTTTCGGGAGATATAGCCGTCGTTATCAGCAAATCCGGCGATACCGATGAGCTTCTGAAGCTCTTGCCGATTTTCAAGCGGCTCGAGGTTCCTATTATCGCCATAACGGGGGGCAACGGCTCGCCGCTGGCTCAGCAGGCGGATGTTATTCTTGACGCCTCTGTCGCCCGGGAAGCCTGCCCGCTCGATCTTGCCCCGACATCGTCGACCACCGCCGCGCTGGTCATGGGGGATGCCTTGGCGGCAGTTTTAGTGGAACTTCGAGGTTTCACCGCCGATGATTTTTCGTTCATTCATCCCGGCGGCGCTTTGGGACGGAAATTGATAAAGGTAAAGGACCTGATGCACACCGGCAATGAACTTCCCATAGTGTCCGAAGATGCCCGTTTCAGGGAGATGATTGTGGAGATGACGTCCAAGAGATTCGGGACGGCAATTGTCGTGGATAAAAACGGCAAGCTGACCGGGGTATTTACCGACGGCGATCTCCGCAGGACAGTTGAGGCCTTTGACAATCCTTTCGAACTCAGGGCCGGGCAGGTAGCCACGGCCCATCCGAAGAAAATCGGGGCCGACGAGCTGGCCGCCACGGCCGTGGCTATCATGGAAGAACACAGCATAACCGGATTGGTTATAGTCGATAATGACAATAAACCGATCGGGATAATTCACCTTCACGATCTCTTAAAGGCGAAAGTCGTTTAATGATGGATTATAGACGCTTAAAAAACAATCTCATTTATATCGCTCTTCGAGGGATGATTTTCATAATCGAAACACTTCCCCGAGATATAGCCCTCGGCCTGGCACGGATGATCGGGGAGATCGCGGCCATCCTGGATATTAAGGAAAGAAATCTGGCGGAAAGAAATCTCAAAACGGCTTATGGCCGTCAGTGGAGCGAAAAACGAATCGAGTTGGTGGCCAAAGAATGTTTCGTCAAAATCGCTCTAAATGCCGCTGACGTGATTCAGTCGCGCAATTGGTCGCCAAACGATCTCGACCGGCTGGTTGACGTGACCGGATGGGAACATTTCCAGGCCGCGTTCGAAAAAGGAAGAGGGGTGGTCGGGTTGACCGGCCATATCGGCAATTTCGAGCTTCTGGCCGCCTGGTTCGCCTCGGTGAAGAAAATCCCGCTTTCCGCGATCGGACGGAAGCTCTACGACGATCGGCTGGATAAGATGGTGATAGCAAACAGAGAAAGATTCGGGATCGAAAATATAGCCTCGGATACGGCCGCCGGGAATGTCATATCGATTCTGCGTTCGGGGCGGATGCTCGGCGTTCTGCTCGACGTCGACTCGTCGAGATTCTCCGGCAAGTTCGTGCCTTTCTTCGGAGTCCCGGCCAAGACGGCGGCCGGGCCGATCATGATAGGAAGGAGAACCGGCAGCCCGGTAGTTCCCATGGCTATGTTTCGCACCGACAACGACCGCTTCTCTGTAAAAATACTTCCCGCATTCGATATCCCGAATACTGACGATAAGGAACGGGATATTACCGAGGCGTTGGCCAGATGCAACCTGGCGTTGCAGGAGTTGATCAATCATGACCCGACACAATGGGCCTGGATACACAACCGCTGGAAGAGCAAGCCATCGCCCGGCGAATCGAATATCGCTTTCAGGGAGGCCATATCAGCCGAATGATCCCCATATTTTTATCGCTGGGATTGGCGTTTACAATGGCCTGCAGCGATCTCGAGGATAAACCGAAGGAACAATCGACGGAGAGAATCCCCGATTCGATAATCGAAACCGCCAATATCGTGCTTATGTCGGAGGGACGTCGTGAAGCGGTTATCAACGCCGCCCGGCTGATTGTTTTCGATCAGGAGGATTCCACAATCGCCACGGATGTCAAAGTGGAATTTTACGACGAAAAAGGCGTTTACCGTTCGACCCTGACCGCGAACGAGGGGTTGGTCCGTCAAAAGAGGCAGGAGCTGACGGTCCGGGGAGACGTGATCGTGATAAGCGATTCTTCCCGGCTCGAGACACAATCACTGAAATGGGATCCTATCGGGAAGCTGATTACCACCGACGATTTTGTGAAGCTCAACCGGGGCGGCGATATCGTCACCGGGTTCGGCATGGAGGCCGACAATAAACTGGAAAATGTCAGGATACTTCGCGACGTAAAAGGGAAAATCATCGATATACCTCAAGACGAGGAGGGGCTCGACAGCCTCGAGGGAGATCGGGAAAGGGAAGCGGTTCCATGAGTTTTGCAGACGGCTCCGCCGCCGGGAGTCAAATCCGATCGCAGAATCTTCTCAAAATATATAAGAAACGTCGCGTGGTTAACGGCATTTCTATTTCGGTGTCATCCGGGGAGATCGTAGGGCTTTTGGGGCCCAACGGGGCGGGCAAAACCACTACCTTTTATATGATCACCGGACTTATTCGTCCCAACGGCGGCAAGATATTTATGGACGATAACGATCTTACCCGACTTCCCATGTATAAGAGAGCCCGCAGGGGAATCGGCTATCTGCCGCAGGAACCGTCGATCTTCCGAAAATTAAACGTCGAGCAGAATATCATGGCCATACTCGAGACGCTTCCCATATCCAGGGCACAGCGGAAAAACCGCCTGGAGGAGCTTCTGGAGGATCTCGATATCAAGTCGCTGGCCAAATCGATGGCCTACAATCTTTCGGGCGGGGAACGTCGTCGGGTGGAGATCGCCCGGGCTCTCGTGATAGAGCCGAAATTCATGCTTTTGGACGAGCCGTTTTCGGGGATCGACCCCATCACGGTCGAGGAAATACAGCGGATAATCGCCAGCCTGAAACAAAAGGGCCTGGGTATCCTGATCACCGACCACAACGTCAGGGAAACCCTCTCCATCACCGACAGAGCATACGTCATTTGCGAAGGCGAGATCCTGAAAAGCGGCACGGCGG
>Ga0214473_10007736_pt1 | contig 12721 bp, 6 predicted proteins | sample RVTome_7_FD_203509 | JGI IMG/M metagenome (GOLD analysis project Ga0214473, IMG submission 203509) | Soil microbial communities from uranium-contaminated site in the Upper Colorado River Basin, Wyoming, United States - RVT98D197 | ecosystem: Environmental > Terrestrial > Soil > Contaminated >... | reverse complement strand
GAGATCCGCGGTGAGGGCGAAGGTCTCGCCGTCCAAACTCACCGTGCCGGTCGGGAGGTCGCCGAAGCAGCTTATGCCCGGGGGCACGACGTCCGGGCTGGGTGGCTCCTCCGTGACACCGTTGACGGATACCTGCGCAAACTCGATGGTCTCGTCGAAGCCGGACACGTCGACGGAGACGACGTCCTCCGCCGGAGGCACCGGGAAAAAGTCCGTAGGACTTCGCGACGACACCGACCAATCGGAGCCGATGAGCGACTCGGGCACGGTCTCGCAGGGCGTACCCTCGGGCGTGCGGACGCGAAGGAGCTGAAGCGCGCCGATCGCCAGCCGGTCCCCGCCGATCGTGACCTGCCCTTCGGCCTGCACGGCGAAAACGTCGAAGCCGATGCCCAGGAAGACGGAGACGCCGCACGGCGCGACCGTCGCAGTAATCTCTAAGGCGCAGGAATCCGGGGAGGCATCGCCCGGATTGACGCTCTCGATGCGCAGCGTACGGCCGTCCGCCTCCGAACGGATATCCTCCGTGGCAACGAGCATGCAGTTGGTGCCATTGACCCCGTACGTGAAGATCTCAATCTCCTGGACGGCCCCCGCAGCCCCGATCATCTGGAAGGCGAGCTGCGTCTCGGGTCCGGGCTCGGCCGTGGAGATGATCCAGACCGGCGTGTCCGCGAAGGAGGCGAATGCCACGTCGCACTCGGAATCCTGGTTGCCGCGAGGCGGGCAGCCGCCGCAAAGGGATACGACGCAGCACAGCGTGATGACGACACAACGTAACTTGATTGCAGTTGGTTTCATGGTGCGATCCATTCGGTCCTTGACGCGCAATCTCCGCTCATACTGTAACCCATCGGCACTGTCCGTTCAATGAGGCCCGGCTCGGCAGTCACCTCTGTCCGCACATCGGGGGTCTGGCGGCTGGATGGCGGAACGCAGGCTGCTACTCGAGCAGCAGCGCATCCCCCGGCCGTAACGCCGGGAGGTTGGCGCGGCGGTTGATGACATCCGACGCGTCCAAGGCAAAGCTGGGCGCGATAGCGATGGTGACGTCGGGCGCACCGTCAGGGCGGCGCGGGACCAGCACGCCGGCCGCCTCGAGCCATCGGCAGGCCCGGCGAATCTGGTCCCGCCGGGTCGTCTCCAGCGAATCCAGGCCGAGGGCGTTCTTGATCGGCGAGAACTCCTCGGCACGCTCGACCTGGAACACCAGCGGGAACCGAGCGAGCGGCAACACGTCGAACACGAAGGTCTCCAGCTTGACCGCGTTGGGCTCCGCGGCTTGAACCAGAGTGCCGCCCGGGTCGAGGTGGGCCACGGCCTTGTCGGCCCGGCGGAACGGCATTTGAAAGGAACGCCCGATGACCCGCTCGACGAAGGCCACATCGATCAGGTGGATCGCCAGGTTCGCGGCATCGAGCAGGCGGCGGCCGTCAGGGCGGCGCGCCCGGGCCAACTCCAAGGGGAGCTCAGAATACTCGATGACCGTCACTTTTCCGTCGGCCAGGCAGACGTTGCCCACCCGTTCGAGATCGTCCACCTTGGGTGTGACCTTCACGGACATCTCCGCGCCGGTCTCGGCGTGAAGTCCGATGAACAGCGGGTCGATCGGCTTGACCAGCGGGTTGTCCACCTGAAAGTACGAGATCAGCGTCACACCCCGGGCCTTCATATCGTTCAGGGCCCCGCTGCCCACCAGGGCCTTGAGCGAGCCGCCGTGCCCGTCCGGTCCCAACGCGAGGGTGTGCCGAGACGTCATCAGGATGGAGCCGTCGAAGGAAAACAGGGGGAGCACGCTCTGCTGGAAGAGCACCACGTCGCCCTCCGGCAGGCCGAAGAACCGCTCGCGCCTCAAATACGCAAGAGTCTGGGCATGGTTCTCCGGGCTGGTCATGACGTACCAGGGGATCGCCGTTCCGAAGCGGTCGCGGGTGGCGCGGATGGTCTCGGCGAAAAGCTGAAACAGGGTCTTCGCCCCGACGGGGGTGACCTGGAGACAGCCCTTGGGCCCGTCGAATCCCAGCCGGGTGCCCTGCCCGCCGGCCACGGTCAGAGCGGCGACCCTCCCGGCCCGGATAAGTTCGCGGCCTCGTTCCGCGGCTTGCCTGTGGCGGTGCTCCTGCCCGGGCAGAGGTATGCAAGGAAGGACGTCGGCCGGGGCGAGGTGGGCGGGCAGCGCCCGGGTCGGGCGGCGGAGCACGTGGGTGGGGATCACCGGGTCCAGCAGGTCCCAGGGAATGGCCTCGGTTTCAGTCAGCAGGCGGTGCCGCTGCTCGAGGGTCAGTTCGTGCCACCAGCGAAGCAAATGTCCTTGGCCCCGGTCTTCCAGCGCCGGACGGCAGCGCCGGACGCGGTCTTCCAGTTCCGCTACGCCTTTCATGGGGTGCTCTCGGTTGCCTGGTCCTGGGCGATCGGGCGGCGACCGATGGCGCCGCGGTCCCGGCCAAGCCGGGGGACATCGGCGGGGCGGACCTTAGCGGATCGTCCTCCGCCCGACAAGTCGGCGGCGGACCGCTATCGGACGGCCCGAGCCAGCGCAACTTCTTGTGCGGACAGCGGTTAGGATTTAGTGCACTTGACGAATCCAACCGCACGATCAACTGTATAAGATGAAGGTCCGCGCGGAGCGTGCGCCGTGCGGTGGTCCAGGTACCGGGAGCCCCGCTGCCCTTGGCGAGGCCAGGAACCACACCGTGAGCCTCGGCGAAGTCTTCCTTCAACGCAAGAAAATCACCGCCGCGCAGCTCGAGCAGGCCATGGCGACCCAGAAGCCGTCCGAGCGCATCGAGCATTGCTTGGTGCGGCTGGGCTTCATCGACGAGCGCGACTACCTCGAAGTCTACGGCGAGCAGCTCTCCATTCCGCTGATCGACCTGAGCGAGATGGAAATCGACGCCGAGTTGCTCATGAAGGCCCCCTCCAAGGTGGTGCACCGCGACCGGGTGATCCCCATCGACCGCCACAACGGGGCCATCCGCGTCGCCACCAACAACCCCTTCAACCTCTACGCCTTCGACGAGCTTCGGATGCTCATGGGCTCGAAGATCGAGACGGTGCTGGCGACGGGCGAGGAGATCTCCCGGGTCATCAAGAAATACTACGGCGTCGGCGGGGACACCGTGGAGCGGATGATCGGGGCCACCGAGGACGTCGAGGTGGTCAGCCATTTCGACGAGGACAACGCCGATCTCATCGAGCAGGCCCAGGAAGCCACCGTCGTCAAGCTGGTCAACGAGATCCTGCTGGAGGCCATCCGAGAGCGGGCCAGCGACGTGCACATCGAACCCTATGAGGACGACCTGAAGATCCGCTACCGCATCGACGGCGTGCTGCACACCACCAACGTCCCCCCGGAGATACGTCGATTTCACGCCGCGATCGTCAGCCGCATCAAAATCCTCTCCAACCTGAATATCGCCGAGAAGCGCCTGCCGCAGGACGGGGGCTTCAAGATCAAGGCCCAGAACCGCGACATCGACATCCGCGTCAGCATCATCCCCACCGCGTTCGGCGGGGCGGTGGTGCTGCGACTGCTCGACAAGCAGTCGGCGCTGATGTCCCTGGAGCGCCTGGGGATGATGGACGAAGCTTTGGCGGGGACAAAGCAGCTCATCTCCCAGCCCTACGGGATCATCCTGGTGACCGGGCCCACCGGCTCCGGCAAGACCACCACGCTGTATGCGGCCCTGAACTCGATCAAGAACGACACCATCAAGATCCTCACCATCGAGGACCCCATCGAGTACTACCTGGACGGCATCCAGCAGGTGCAGGTCAAGCCGCACATCGGCCTGACCTTCGCTTCGGGTCTGCGAGCGTTCCTGCGCCACGACCCCGACGTCATCCTGGTGGGTGAGATCCGCGACCTGGACACCGCGGAGGTGGCCATCAATGCCTCGCTCACCGGTCACCTGGTGTTCAGCACCCTGCACACCAACGACGCAGTCACCTCGACGACCCGACTGCTGGACATGGGGGTCGAGCCGTTCCTGGTCTCCAGCGCCGTGAGCGGGGTGCTCGCCCAGCGACTGGTGCGGCAGATCTGCAAGCACTGCCGCGAGGAGTACCTCCCCGAGAGAGTCGACGTGCCGCCGGATTTCAAGCTGGAGCCGGGGCAAAAGCTCTTCCGTGGGTCCGGCTGCCGCGAGTGCCGGCATACCGGCTATCGCGGCCGGCTGGGCATCTTCGAGCTCCTGTCGATCAACGACCAGATCCGCGAGATGATCGTCAACCGCAAGTCCGCCCGCGACATCCTCGAGATTGCCATCGGGCACGGGCTCAAGGTGATGCGCGAGGATGCCTGGTCCAAGGTACGCCTGGGCATCACTACCATCGAGGAGGTCGTCCGCGTGACCAAGGTGGACATCTCCATGATCGTGCCTTCTTAGCCTGGGCTCGCCTGGTGGCCTTGGCGCAAAAGTCCTCCACACCGGTTTGTCTGGAACCGGCCCGCAAGCTGGGAGACCCGCGCCCTGACGATCTGGTGCTCACCTAGAGCACGACGCCGGGGTCTCTGGCGCTGGTTCCCATGGCGCCGGGACGGTGACGACCTGTCGCTCGTAGAGCGAACCGGCCTTCACCGGGACTTCAGTCGCTGGTCCGTTCGACATCGAATGTCTCCGCCCGGCGGAGAGGTGGGCAAGGCGATGGCCTCACGGTCGCGGCACTGCTTCGCGCCGTTGAAGCGCGGAGGGTGAATCGCGCGCCGATGGCACGTGGACAGCACCTGCAAATGTGATACGTTCGACTCGATGCCCGCCCCGTCCGACGAGTCCGGCATTCCGCTGGCCCCGCGACTGTGGCTTGTGCCGACGCTGACGGCGCTTGCGGCGCTGGGTGCCTACCTGCTGACCCTGTCGTCGGAGGTCGGCACGGGGGATGCCGCGGAGCTGACCCTTCAGGCCGTGCAGCTTGGCGTCACCCACCCGCCGGGCTACCCCGTGTACGTCGCCCTCGGCAAGCTGTTTACCCTGGTGGTGTCCGATCCGGCTCGGGCGACCCATCTGCTATCGGCCGTGGCGACGGCCGTCGCGACGGGCTTGCTCTGCGGCATTGGGACGGCGCTGACGCACAATCGTACGGCGTCGGTGCTGGCGTCGCTGATGTTTGCCTTCCTGCCGACGATCTGGGACGGGGCGGTGACGACTGAGGTGTACAACGTCAACGTGTGCCTGGTGGCGCTGACCACGTGGCTGCTGCTGCGGGGCGAAGGACACGGGGAGGGCGGAGATGCCCTCATCGCGGGTGTGGTCGCCGGGCTCTCGCTGGGCACCGGCCTGGCGAACGTGCTACTGTTGCCGGGGATGATCTGGCTGCTGTGGCAGCGTCGGCGCTCGCGCCCACTGCGCGTGCTCGGGTGGGTGGTGCTGGTGGCCGCGATCGGGGCGGCGACGATCGGCTGGACAGTAATCCGGTCGCGAACGATGGCGCCGCTTGGTACCACGTATGCGCCCGACACGCTGCCGAACGCGCTGCGGTATCTCCGGGGCAGGCAGTATCTGCCCGTTGAGTTGCCTGCGCTGAGGTTCTTCGCGGATCGGCTCAGCGAGCACGCCGGCTTCTGGCTGGCTTCGTTTCTTTGGATCGGGGCGATTCCGGGGCTGGCCGGCCTGGGGATGTTGTGGCGGCGGCGTCGGGGGCTTTGTCTTGCCTTCCTACTGATGTTCGCGGGCAATTGGGGTACCTTCACGTTCCACCCGTGGCGGGACTACCGGGAGATGGTCGCTCCGTCGTATCTGATCTTCGCCGCGTGGACCGCGTGCGGTCTGGCCGGCCTCTTCGGCTTTGCGGCGCGGGTCAAGGCACTGTCCGCGGCGACCGTGGCGGCGGCGCTGCTCGTCGCGGCGCTCGGCGTCTCTGGGCTTCGCGCCCACTTCGCCGAGGCACAGCAGACACCGGTGACCGACTTCGTGCGGGCCTCATTCGCGGCGTTTCCGCAGGATGCCGTCGTGGCGGCGGAGTGGGCGACCTTCACCCCGATGCTGTGCTTCCAGCAGTTGGGCGGTCTCCGCCCGGACCTCACCCTGGTGGAACGCGCCGAACAGCCCCGGCACTACCGTTGGGGGCAGGTCGGCGACTGGCGACAGTTCGTCTACGACGCCGCACGGACCCGGCCCGTCATCGTCGATGTCATGGACGAGGCACTGGCCCGGTGGGCGAGCGTGCAGCCTTTTCATCCTCCGCCCTGGTACCGCATCACCATCCTGCCTCCAAGGCCGTAGGGCGGGCCTCGCCCGCTACGACTGGCTTCGCCGAACGGCGAATTCGACCGGCCGTCATTCTGCGGAAGAACAAGCCATTCAACCGTTCACACCGGGGCGCCACTACGCAGCCCATGCTGATGAGTGTGTATTGCATGCGCAAGCTCCGCGGGCTCAATCCGACCAAGACCAGCGCCCACGCTCTTTTGACCTGCCGCGCCACAGGCCGACTTCACCCCCATCCCACGCAGACATTGCAAACCGCGGAAGAGTCACGATTCCGAATGAGCGCGAAGGGAGGTTGGCCAAGAAAGCCGCCGACCGAAAACTCTGCGAAAGCCCGTCTGCATAGAAGATCGCCGGTCAATAGCCGCTATTCGCTGGCGGTCGATTCTGAATCGCGGGTCACTGACCATTGATATTGCTCTGGAACTCGGCGAAATCCCGCAGATCCACGGCGCTATCGCCGTCGAAGTCGAAGCACGCGCAGGACGGATCGGGCGCCTCAATCCCCGGGCCGGACAGGCAGAACTCGAACGCGGCGTAATCTGACAGGCCGGTGACACCGTCCTCGTTGCAGTCACCTGGGCCGAGCTCGAACCAGAAGCCGCCGGTCAATTCGAGGGCCCCGCCGCTCATCCGTCCGGCGTCGGGTTGTCCGATCGTGCCCGACAGCTCCAATGCACCGCCGGTGCTGCGCATCACGCCGCCGCCGTCAATGGTATTCCAGGTGAGGTCGAGACCGTCGCCGACTTGCGACCGCGTGGCCGAGGGATGCAACGCCGCCGCCAGGATGAGTACCGCCAGATACCTGAGCCTTTTCATCGTCTTGTCCTTGTATTCCTCTAGCTGGCCGTTGAAGAACTCCACACCATCCACCAGCGGCGGCGTTTTTCCGCACGCGACGGCTGCCACGGGGGGCGGCCGCTACTTTTTCAACTGGCCACTAGGTGTCACGCCACCGTTTGTTGGTGACGAGCAACTCCCGCGCCGCCCACTACGAGCGACGCCACATCTATTCAAACAGTCCTACGGCACGCGGCAGACGCAACAGGTGTCCGAAAGGTCGGATTCGGAGGTGCATGAACCGCCGTCGGCAACGGCCGAGCAGCCGGCTCCGGGTGTGCCGCTTCCATTCTCGCTCAAGTCGGCCAGGACGAACTGCGAGCCGCCGCAGGCCGAGTCGCAACTGTTCGTATTGGCGCCGCAGACGGCGAATGTTGTCGCGGGAGCGCCGCTGGGCCCCTGGCAGTCATCGGCGTCGAAGGAGCCGTCACCGTTTCTGTCCTCTACCCCGTCCTGGTTACCGTCGCCGTCTGTATCCCAGCAGTCCAGTCCGGCCGGTCCGCGCGGTCCCGCCGGCCCCGGAGGCCCGGCCGGACCTACCAGTTGGGCGGTCGTTTGGAGGGTGTTGTCCGGGAAGCGGAAGCCGGCCGTGCTGCGAATCTCGCCGACCACGTGGAGCCTGGTCGTCGGCGCGGTAGTGCCGATCCCGACGTTTCCGGCCCCAGTGACGCGCAGGCGCTCCGTAAACGGCCCGCCGTCGGTATCCCCCACGCCGAGGCGGAGATCGTCGCCGGCCGTACCGTCCGACCAGATGATCGCCGGGTCGTTGGCCCCGTCGGAGTGCCCGGACCAGAACTGCACCCAGGTATCGGCATTGGCGTTGGCGGCGCGGATCCGACCGGCGTCCGTGTTGGAGAGGTCGCGCACATCCAGTTCCGTTTCCGGCGCCGGAGCGGAAATGCCGACATTGCCGTTGTGCAGGAGCCGCATGAGACTCCGGTCGCTGGTGGTCTGAATGTCGAAGCCGTTGGCAGCGCCTTCGCCGCCGCCGCCGACGCGCACCCTAGCGATGTCGACGTTCCAGGAGAACAGCGCCTGGGCGGAGAGGTTGTTGGGATTATGGGTTTCGAATCCCCTGGGTCCGTCGGCGCGCACGTCCCCGGCCACGTGCAGAGCCGATCCGGGGCTGACCGTCCCGATGCCGACCCGCCCGTTGTCGCGGCCCACGACCAGATGCGGGCCGTTCTCGATCGGAAGGTTCTGAGCATCACGGGCCAGGCCGAGCACCTGCCACTGGTTCGTGGGCCCATCATAGCGCATCATCGCCCCGAGGGACGCCGAGGTGTTCTCCGTGATCAGGATTTCGGCGGACGAGTCGGCGATGGACGGTGTCACGATCACGCGCCCGAGGGGAGTCTTTCCGCGCACGTGGAGGTCGGCCTCCGGCGTGGTCGTGCCCACGCCGACGTCGCCGTCGGCGTCAACGAACACGGCGTTGGTCGGCGAGCCGTCGGAGGCATCCAGCGAATGTCGGTTGGCGGTATCGAACGAAAATAGCGCGAATGGAGCGGCGTTGATCGGCTGGAGTGGCGACAGTTTGAGAAAGGGCGCCGTGTCGGTCGGATCGTGCGGGTTGCGGACGGCGATGAGCAGAAAAAGCGGATCCCCCTGGAAGTGACTGCTGCTGAAGGCCAGATCAACGGTGAACAGGCCGTTCACGACTCCCACAGCGGGAAAATCGACAGATTCGAGCTTTTGCCCGTCCACGTCGGTGAGGGTAACGTTAAGATCGATCAAGCCGTTGACCGGCAGACCGGCCTCCTTGAGCTGTCCCTGATACGTAAACGTCACCGGGGGCGCGGCTTGCAGGGGCGTAAGGCGGCCGGCGAAGGCCAGGATGCCGGCACAGATCGTGCGATTCCACGTCAGGGGCATGTTCCGTCTCCTTGTCTTTCGTTACCGCCGCGGCTTGGCCGGGCGGCAGGTTCGGGTCGGTGGTCAGTTCGACGACGGACCGCCCGCCCGGCCCAGGCGGCCAGCGGTCCCACTGACAAAGGCAAGATCCGCGGGAGAAGCCCATCATCGCGCCGTGGTTTTAAGGGGTCGGGGCACGAATTCGCCAAAATCGGGCAAGAACCCGGACGATCCGCGAGCGCCGTACGAGCAGCGAGGGCAATACGAGCCACGAGCGCAACACGAGCCGCGAGGGCAAAGCACGCCGCGAGGGCAATACGAGCCGCGAGCGCAAAGCGAGCGGAGGGCAGCCCAGTCGCGCTTCGAACTACGGTAGAGCCGGCCCGAATCCTCGGGCGCTTCGTCGTCGTGACATCCGGATGGAACCTGAGCCGGCGAAGGTCGAGGGCTAGAGGACGGCGCTGGCGGGCGGGGCAATCGGAGTGAGGCGTAGCCGGAGCATGCCGCGGTTGCCGATAGTCAGTCGTACTTGTATTAGTAAAGCATGAATGCCGAATGGGTTCGTTTCGCAAGTACGCTTTCATTCGATGTGTCATTATGCGGCACTGCGAGATTCCGGCGGTGGAATGACGAACGTCGAATGCTCCGGGCACGGATCATGGCGCGCCGCTCCTTCGGTTGAAGAACGTGGCCGGTGATCGGTCGGGAGAAGGGAGCGAGCGAGAGAGGGAGCGAGGAAAAGAGAGCAGCGACGGAGCGACGGAGGGGAGAGGGGTCTCAGGATGAGTTTTTAGTGGCGGACCTCCGCGGTGCGCACCGTCGCGACCCAGCGGGTGGTTTGCCCTGCGCTGCCGGTCACCACAATTTTCAGGCCCAGCGACGCACCCGAACTGATGATCTGGGCGGCCGCGGTCCACGTCGCGTCGTCTTCGGCAAGGACAGTCAAGGCCGGCGTGCCGACGAACCCTACGGTAATCGAGCCGCATCGCTCGATAAGCCCGGTGATGCGATACGCCGCGGAGTCGACCCCGCAGCCCAGGTCGTCGTCCCTGCCCACGACAAGGGCATCGAACGCAACCGTGGTGTCGGATGCCAACAGGATCTGACGCGCCGCTCCGTCCAGGAACAGTTCGGTGGGGGTTGCATCGGTGGTGACGCCGCGCACGACGTAGGTGTAGGTCTGGGCTTCGCCGCGCCCGGTTTTGCTGAAGCCACCCGCGGCGTGGGCCATCTGACCGTAGCCGCGCGATCGAGCCTGGAAGCCGGTGGCCACGCCGTACTCGAAGTCAACGTTGTTCTCCGCGCCGCCCGGGACACAGCCGTGATCCGTATTCGCCCCGACAAAGTTGTCTGTGCCTCCACCGACGGCGGATGCATCCCCATGGGCGCCGTTGGATTCGCCGTCCAGGATCGCGGAATGATTGCCGGGGGCGAAGTGGCTCACGCCCCCGACGATGACGGCGGCGAAGCCGTTGCTGGACGATCCCGCGGTGCCCACCTGGTTGGCGAATCCCCCGCCGATGAAGCCGAAGTCCTCGTTGACGTTGTTGCTTTGGTTGACCTGACCGCCGCCGACGATGACGGCGCCCTGGCCGAAGGCGCTGTTCTGATCGTGGCCGCCGATGATGTTCGGAGTTCCCGCCGTCGGCTCAAGGCGCAGGGCGTCGGTGGCCCCGATGGCGAGCTTGAGGGGTGCGGCTTCGGACTTGATCGTGCCGTCCACGCGGAGATTTCCGACGACGTGAACGGGCTCCGCAGGCGAATCCGTGCCGAGGCCAACCTTGCCGGGGGCGCCGCTCGGGGCTCCGCCCGCGCCCGGCATCAAGACGATGTTGCCGCCGTGATTGCAATAACCAATGTCATCGGAACAGCGTCCTGTCGCAGACCGAGAGATTGGATTGAAGTATTAGTTGGATGTCCGCGAGAGGGACCGTGACAGATTCGGCGGCGGGGTGATCGGTCCTTGGCAGAAGGCGATCCGGTCTCGGACCGCCCTGAAAGGGCGAAATAATCCAGCCCAGGGCAACGCCCTGCGGTTGTGCCGGCGTCCTTCCAGACCAGCCCTGAAAGGGCGATGTAATCCATTTATCGCGCCCTTTCAAGGCTTCTATGTTGTTGCATCGATTGCATCCCCAGGGCGTTGCCCTCGTTGTTCTACACAAGTTGAGCGGGCTCGCCACGCGATAGGGTGTCGGGGTCAAGACAACCCCGTTCACGGGCTTTTCCCGGCCCAGCCGGGCTTTTAGGCCAGTCCTTGTAGGACTGGTCGCGAGGAGCATAGTTATGAATGTCCGCATTAGCCCGTTTCCAACGGGCATTGCGCCGGCGATTCGACCGGGACCGTCGAGCCAAGCAGGACATCGCGCCGGGGATGCCCGTTGGAAACGGGCTAAAGAAGAAAAACGAATGCCGGTGACCGACCAGCCGTAGAACGGCTGGCCTAACACTACAGCGCTGGATCGCAGTTCTGGGTCTGCCTGACCGGATTGGAATCCGCCTTGGGACGCTGGAAACGCGGGTTCCCTGAGGATCCAGCGCTGTAGTGCTAAGAAGCCCGCCTTCGGCGGGAAGGACCGTTAAAACGGCCCACAAGAGAACGTTCGCTTTACGCGTTCCGCGGACCGACTTGTGTAGAACGACCAGGGCGTTGCCCTGGGCTTTTTTATCACGCCCCTTCGGGGCTCGCTGAAACCTGACCGCTCCCATCCCGGCGGCGAGAACGCTTGCCGCCTAAACGGTCACCGACCCTCCTCAAGATGCGCGGTCATGCGACATCAATCCTCCACGTCGGTCGTTCCGTAGGTGGTGGGAAGGAATAACAAGGTCAGACGCCGGGTCCTGGCCCTGCTATCGTTGCCAAAACTGATCCCGGTCAACGAGAATGCGTTCGCCCCGGCCGACACGGCAAACACCGAGTGGAACGAAAGGGTCTGGGTTTCGAGTGAGCCGAGCTTGGTGTCAAAACTGTCGGTTGCAGCCGCCGGTGCGGTTGTTTTGTTGATTCTCAGGGCCGGTTGAGCTGTCCCGGCGATAATGCCCACCTCGAGGGCGGCCGACGCGTACGCGAGAACGAAGCCATCGGTTGGAACTGTGATCGTACGGCTGGCTAGAGTCGTCGAACCGTCCGGGGTCATGGTGATCGAATCGTTCTGCCGGAGATCGCTGGCCAGCCCCGGCTCTTCCAGCGTCTCGGAAGACGAAATGGCGTCGTCGGGAACCTGGACCGCGGGATCGCCGGTCGCGCCGGTCACGCGGAAATTTCCGTTGACGACCAGTTTTTCCGAGGGCGAATTGGTCCCGATTCCCACGTTGCCGGCGCTGGTGACGGCCATGCGGTCGGCACTGTTGACGAAAAAGCGCAGATCATCGCTTCCGCCCGGTGAGTAGACCACGTTTTCAACCGTCGAATCGGACTGGAAGGAGATGCCCGCCTGACCCGTGGCGGATTCCACCCGAATCCGCGCGGTCCCGGACGTGTCGAATACGTGCAGATCGTTCGCGGGCGTAGCCGTACCGAGGCCGAGGTTGCCGTTCGCGTCGATCACCATCTGTACATCGTTTGAGCCGGTGCGGAAAGAAAGCCCCTTGGCAACCTCGGAATTGAAGTGAATTCCCGCGGCGGCGGTGCCGTTGGTCGGATTTCCGAAGACGATGCCGGAGCTGCTCGCGTCGGGTGCAAGGAGCTGCAGAAAATGGTCGGTATCGTCCTCGAGCGTAAGGGACCTAGCCCAGGTTGCGCAGTTTGGCGAATGGATCGGGCGTAGGGTAGGCGCCAGGGTGGTTTTCGTGCAAAAGTCTCCACTACAATTTCGGCGGTTGCC
>Ga0214473_10007735_pt1 | contig 12723 bp, 9 predicted proteins | sample RVTome_7_FD_203509 | JGI IMG/M metagenome (GOLD analysis project Ga0214473, IMG submission 203509) | Soil microbial communities from uranium-contaminated site in the Upper Colorado River Basin, Wyoming, United States - RVT98D197 | ecosystem: Environmental > Terrestrial > Soil > Contaminated >... | reverse complement strand
CAATCTGTAAACGCGTGTGGCGGGTCGATGACCCCGAGCTCCTGCCGGATGTCCTGCCACGGGCGCTCAATCTCGCCCAAACTGGTCGGACGGGTGCGGTGTTGATCGATGTTCCCATGGATGTCTTTTCGCGTCCGGTGGCGGGCGATGTCCCGGCGATGTTCAGCCGGCGCTCGGGCCATCAGCGGATCGCCGGCACCGACGCCTCGATCTTGGAGGCCGCTGAATTGCTGCTCCAGGCGGAAAGGCCAGTACTGTTTGCGGGGGGAGGTGTACACCTCTCGGAGGCGTGGGACGAGTTGAAGGAGATCGCCGAGTACATCGGTATCCCTGTGGCCACCACCCTGATGGGGAAGGGGGCCTTTCCTGAGGATCACCCGCTCTCCCTCGGGGTCACCGGTATCTGGGGAACGCGCCTGGCGAATGAGACCACCCGGGAGGCCGACGTAATCCTGGCGGTAGGCACTGGCTTCGGGGAGGCGGACTGTAGCTCCTGGAACCCAAAGTATACCTTTGCGATTCCGCCCTCACGATTGATTCAACTCGATATCGACCCGCAAGAGATCGGCAAGACGTACCCGGTAGACACAGGAATCGTGGGAGATGCGAAGGCGACGCTGGCAAGGCTGCTCGAGCGGTTGCGCGATCGGGTCGCGCCGCGCAAATGGGGAGAGTCACCTCGATTCGTCAAGCTGGATGCGCGGCGACAGGATTGGCTTCGCGAACTGGTCGCGAGCCAGCGCGATGCGGGCCGGCCAATCCATCCAGCCAGACTTCTCTACGAACTCAACCAGGCGCTTCCGGAGGACACGATTGTCGTCACGGATGTGGGCTGGAACAAGAATGGGGCCGGCCAACAACTGCTTACCCGGCGCCCTCTCACGTATATAACGAGCGGCGGAATGGCGACCATGGGCTTCGCGCCGGCTGCGGCTATTGGGGCGAAGCTCGCCTGCCCCGATCGGCCCGTGGTGGCGCTGGTGGGTGATGGAGGCCTGACGTCGGCCTTGGGAGCATTGGCGACGGCGGTAGAGCTTGGTACTCCCGTGCTGTGGGTGCTGTTCAACAATTACTGCTTTTCCACCATCCGGACGATGGGCGAGACGTACTTCAAGAGCAAGTACGGCACCGAATTCACGCGACCGGATGGAACACCGTACAACCCGGATTTCCAGCTCCTGGCCAAGGCCCATGGCATGGAAGGACGCTTGGTCGAAGAGCCCGACCAACTGCCCGCAGCCCTGAAGGAGTGCGTGAAGATGAATGTCCCCTGTCTGCTCGAAGTGCGGACGCGAGGTGATTTGCCCATGCCGAGGACGGGCTACTGGGACATTGCCGATTTCCTGACGGACGAGCAGCCTCCCAGAGGAGCGTAAGCCATGCAAGCATTCATCAAGACGGCGCCCGGTGTTGGCAATATGGTTGTTGCCGAGGCACCGGTCCCTGTGCCGGGGCCTGGGGAAGCGTTGGTCAGGGTCAAGAGCTCGGGAATGTGTGGGACGGAACTCCTGGTCTATGATGATGTGTACAGAGGGCGGAATCGCCCCATGCCGTTCCCACTCATCGTGGGCCATGAGGCCTCGGGCGAGGTGGTGGAGCTCTGGCCGGGAACACAGGGCCCCAAGCCCGGAACACGCGTAGCGATGGAGGGTGTCAGCGGATGCGGGGGTTGTTTCCATTGCCTGCGGGGGAACTATAACCTCTGTCCGGATTGGCACCACATCGGGCTGACACGCCCCGGATCGCATGCCGAGTTCGTCGCAGTGCCTGCCTCATCTCTCCTTCCCTTGCCCGACGACGTGTCGTTCGAAAGCGCCGCATTTCTGGAACCATTAGCAACGGTGGTCCACACCTTGGAGCGAACCAAGCCAGCACCAGGTCAGCCTGCGGCGATCATCGGACCGGGGCCTCTCGGCCTGCTTCACCTCCAGGTACTCCGGTCTGCAGGACTGTGTCCCATTCTTGTTCTCGGCAGGTGTGGCGATGAGATGCGTCTTGAGCTGGCGCGAACCTTGGGTGCCAACGCGGCCATCGTTGCTGATCGGAACGGGGCGCGGGAACACGCTGCACGATTCACCGACGGCATTGGGATGGCCTTAGTCATCGAAACCGCAGGCACCCCAGAAGCGGTCCAGACCGCCCTGGATATTGCGGCCGGCAAGGGAACGGTGGTAACCCTCGGGCTTGCACGCTCCACGGAAATCGACGCCTTGACAGTGATGCGCAAGGACCTCACCTGGATGGGTGTTGTCGCTAGCGTGCGTAGACATTACGCTGAGGCCATCCGGTTGATTCGAACAGGAAAAGTACAACCTGAGCGTTTGATCACGCACCGCATGCCCCTGGCCGACGCCTTGTCCGGTGTGTCGCTGATGCGAGACTGCAAGGCCGTGAAGATCATGTTCACACCGGGCGTATAACGCATGCCGACAGATCTGGCCTGTAGGAGCAGGAGATCCTTCGCTACGTGCAAATGAAGACATACGGGGAAGGAGAGGCTGTGAGATGTTGGCAATCTTGAAAGCCAGGGAAGAGGCGGACGCTGTTGAAGTGAGAGAATTACCGCGTCCAAGTCCCGGTCCCGGTGAAGTTCTTGTCAAGATGGGGGCCGCCGGGATCTGTTACAGCGATGTAATGATCCTGAAGAACAAGTATAAGGGTCGGGTGCCTGTGCCAATCCCGATGATCATGGGACATGAAGGTGCGGGGGTGATCGCAGAAGCAGGCGAAGGTGTCAAGAATCTTCAAGAGGGCGACAGGGTCGGCCTGAATCCCATTTGGGGTTGCGGCCAGTGCCAGCATTGTGCGAACGGCAACCCGAACATGTGCCAAAGCTGGAGACATCTCGGCATCACCTGCGACGGCACCTTTGCGGAGTATCGAGTCGTTCCGTCCTTTGTGACATGCAAGCTGCCCGATGGCATCTCCATGATTGATGCCGCGGTGCTCGAGCCGATCACTCTTGCAGTGCGAACCCTTGAACATGTGAAACCGCGTCTCGGGGACACGGTTGCCATTATCGGACCGGGCTCCATCGGCCTGTTCCACCTTCAGGCGTTCAAGTCGGCCGGCGCTTCCATTATCATTGTCATCGGCCTTGACCAAGACGCAAAGCGTCTTGAGATTGCCAAAAAGCTCGGAGCCGATTACGTAATCAATGGGAGCAGGGAAGATGTGGCAAAACGGGTGAGGGAACTGACCAATGGGTTGGGTTGTGACATCGTCGTTGAGGCCGCGAACCATCCCTCCACTGTTGGCCAGGCCATAGATCTCGCCAGTGCCTATGGCCGCGTGATGCTCTTTGGCCTCTATCCTGAGGCTACCATAAGTCCCCTTAGACTGATGCGAAGCGGCCTAACGGTCATGGGCGATGTGGCGGGAACGCCTCAGTGGTACCAAAGAGCGATCCGCTGGGTGCAGTACAAGAAGGTAGTTGCGGAGCCTCTGATTACCCGGAAGTTTCGCTTGGAACAGGCCACAGAGGCCTTTGAGGCCTTTCACGGAGGCCAAAGCGTCAAGGTGCTCTTTGAGATGTAAACGCCTGTGAAAGAATTGGGTCTTGTCAAAGAGGGCGTGACTCTCTCTGGAGGGAAAAATGGCCAGGGCGATTACCGAGGAAGAAAAACAAATAGCTCTTGAGCTACTGCAGAGGGCTCGGGCGGCCATGAAGGCCATAGAGCACTACGATCAGGCGGCAGTCGACAGATTGTCCCGGGCAATTGGATGGGCCATGGCGAACGAGCACACCTTCGTCGCCCTCACCCGCATGGGTGTCGAAGAAAGCGGCATGGGAAGCATGGAGGGTGGGCCGGCTCGACGTTTCAAGATCGTCGGGATCCTGCGCGACGCGCTCCGGCAAAAGAGTGTGGGAATAATCGAGGAGATCCCAGAGAAGGGGATTGTCAAGTATGGAAAGCCGGCGGGTGTCATCGCCGGAGTGCTTCCCGTGACGAATCCTGTGGTGACGATGGTCTGCATGGCCATCAATGCGGTAAAGTGCAGGGATGCGGTCATCTTCTCTCCGCACCCGATGAGCAAGCGAACCGTCTCCGAGACTGTCCGCATTTTGCGGGCGGCCCTCAAGAAACAGGGAGCGCCCGAAGACATCTTCCAGTGCGTCGAGAAGCCAAGTATCCCGCTGGCCCAGGAATTGATGTCGATCTGCGACCTGACGATCGCCACCGGTGGACAGGCGATGGTGAGAGCAGCGTACAGCTCCGGCAAGCCCGCCTACGGGGTCGGAGCTGGGAATGCGACCATGGTGATCGATGAAACGGCCGATATGGAAGTCGCGGCGAGAAACACGCGAATCAGCAAGACCCACAACAACGGATCGGGCTGCTCGTGCGATGGGAATCTGCTGGTCGAGGCGTCGATTTATGATCGGTTCTTGGAGCAACTGCAAAAAGAGGGCGGCTACCTGGCTTCGGAAGACGAAAAGAATCGGCTGGCGGCCGTCATGTGGGATGCTGAGGGGCGCCGCACGATCGAGACGATCGCCCGCCCCGCCGCGAAGATCGCCGCCCTGGCAGGCTTCTCGATTCTGCCCGACAAGCAATTCATCATCGTCAAAGAAGAGAACATCGGGGAAAAGTATCTCTTCTCCGGCGAGAAGCTGTCGCCGGTCTTGGCCATCTTCAAGTACTCCGGGTTCGAAAACGCCTTGAAGATGGTAGAGCAGATCTTCGAAGTGGGGGGCAAAGGCCATTCCTGCGGCATCTTTTCCTTCGACGATCGGCGCATTCACCAATTGGCCATGATGGCCCCTGTCGGCCGGATCATGGTCCGGCAGCCCCAGGTGAGAGGAAATTCAGGCTCTTTCGACAACGGGATGCCGATGACGGCGAGCCTGGGATGCGGCACTTGGGGTGGCAACATCACCAGCGAGAACATCGCCCTGAAACACTTTATGAACGTGACCTGGGTCAGCCGGACGATCCCGGAAGATCGGCCCTTGGAGCAGGAAATATTCGGCGAGTTTTACAATAGCGAAACCTTCTGACCGGCTGAGCCCGCCCGCCTCACTGTAGGCGAGACCAGCCAATTGGTGTGACAGAAGAGGCAGGCGGGCCGCGCGCAACAGCCGTTGCCGTCATTCTGTCAACGGAGGGAGCGATGCTCCAGCGAGTGGTCGGTGCCCTACGTCAGGCCAGGGAATTGGTGGTCATGGTGCTGATGGCGGTCTTGGTCGTAGTTGTGGTGGCGAGCGTCCTCTTCCGCTACGTCCTGCTCTCGCCGCTTTCCTGGTCGGAAGAAGTCGGCCGGTACCTGATGATCTGGGTGGGATTCTTAGCGGCCAGTATTGCCGTACAGCAAGGGATGCACGTCGGCATAGACTTCGTGGTTCAATGGGTTCGGCCGGGAACTGCTGCCTGGCTGCGGCGTCTCGCCCGCGGGCTGACGGCCGTTTTCCTCCTCATCGTGACGGCGTATGGTTTCGTGCTCGTAATCAACCTCTGGGACCAGTGGAGTCCTGTCCTGCAATTTCGGATGACCTGGCCGTACCTGGCGATCCCCGTCGGCAGCCTCCTGATGTTGGCCGAATTGGCGGTGCCGTCAAGTCGAGAAGCGGATATCGTGAGAACGTACTAGAGGGCATCCATGCTGACGGTTCTGGGCCTGACGTTCGTGGTGACCGTGGTGATCGGCGTCCCCATCGCGATTAGCCTCGGTTTGGCGGCAGCCGCTACTCTTGTGGCCTGGGGACAGGTGCCGCTCTGGTTGCTTGCGCAACGGATGTTCACGGGGGTGGACAGCTTCGTCTTCATGGCCATTCCCTTCTTCATCCTTGCGGGCGAGTTGATGACCACGGCGGGGATCCTTGATCGACTCGTGAAGTTCGCTGACGGCTTGGTGGGTCACATTCGCGGCGGGCTCGCCCACGTCACTATCGTCGCCGAGATGTTCTTCTCGGGGATCAGCGGTTCCGCCGTCGCCGATGCCGCGGCTCTGAGCGCCGTCTTGACCCCAAGCATGTCGAAGCAATACGACCCTGACTTCGGCAACGGAGTCGTCGCGAGTGCCGCGATGCTGGGACCCATCATTCCGCCCAGCATCCCGATGGTCGTCTATTCCCTGGCGGCCGGCGGTGTGTCGATCGCCGGGCTGTTTATTGCCGGAATGATTCCCGGCATCATACTCGGGGTGGGGATGATGGTCATCGCGTGGGTCATCGCGAAACGCCGCGGATATCCGGTTCAACCCCGCACGCTGCCCTGGCGAGAGTTTCTGCCGCTGATGTGGAACGTGCTTCCGGCCCTGCTCATGCCGGTGATTATCTTGGGAGGGATACTGGGGGGCATCTTCACTGCCACCGAGGCGGCAGCCGTCGCGGTGGCGTATGCGGTTCTGGTGGGGCTCCTGGTTACCAAGGAGCTCAAATGGCGGGACATTCCGCCAGCGTTGGTGCGCTCCGCCGTCGCCACGTCCGTGGTCTTCATGCTCATCGCTTGTTCCAACGCCGTGTCCTGGCTGCTCACCACCCAGCAGGTTCCCAGCCTGGTCGCGCAGTTCCTGCGGGCAAACGCCCCCAACCCTTGGGTCTTCCTGTTGATCGTCAACATCTTCCTGCTGATCGTCGGCTGCTTGATGGACCTCAGTGCTGCCATAATCATGTTGGTACCCATCTTGGCGCCGATAGCGCTGACCTATGGGGTGGACCCTCTCCATTTTGGTTTCATCGTGGTGCTCAACCTAACCATCGGACTGCTGACCCCACCTGTAGGTGCCATCCTCTTCGTGGTCTGCGGGATTTCCAGAATCTCGCTGGAGCGTCTGGTCCGTGCAGTGTGGCCATTCCTGCTCTGGCAGGTCGCGGTGTTGTTTTTGGTGACATACGTGCCCTGGTTTGCCGTGTGGCTCCCGCGGCTTCTCGGCTATGGATTCTAGCCCGGGTTAGCGAGGGTCCAGTTACGACCCCTAGCGGTCCAGGAAAGGAGGTGAGGGCATTCCCCGAAACATCCGGAAGGCGCTACATCTCGTGGGCAACCTTACATGAGGAAAGGAGGCTTCGCACCATGTCCAAGCGAATTGTGGTGATTGCAGTGGGGATCGGTGTGTTGATTCTGCTGGGATTGTTCCCGGGCGGGCCCCCAACCGTTCAGGCCGCCCAATTGGAGATCCGGCTCGGTCATTCCGACCCCCCGGACATCTACACGTCGCGGAAGGCCGCGGGGTCCACGGTCTTCAAGAACATGGTTGAAAATGAAACCGGGGGCGCTGTGAAGGTCAACTTGTTCCCCGCGGGCCAGCTCGGCGGCGAGCGCGAAGTGGCCGAGGCCGTGAAACTGGGCAGCGTCCAGATTGGGATGCTGTCCGGCCCGTTCAGTGGGTTCTGCCGGGAGGCGCAGGTATTTGATATTCCCTATCTCTTCCCGTCGCACCTCGTGGCGTATCGGACGCTGGAGGGGCCGTTTGGCAAGGAGTTGGCGGAGGAGTGCTTGAAGAAGACTGGCATGCGCATCCTCACCTATGCTCAGGTCGGCTTCCGGAATTTCACGAACTCCGCCCGCGTCATCAGGAACCCTGCGGACCTCAAGGGCCTGAAGTTCCGGGTGATGGAGAACCCGGTCTACATGAACCTCGTGCGCTCCATGGGGGGTGCGCCGACGCCGATCCCCTGGCCCGAAACCTACACGGCGCTCCAGCAGAAGGTCGTGGACGGGCAGGAGAACCCGATCTCCGCGATCAAGTTCGCCAAGCTGTATGAGGTGCAGAAGTACATGACCATGGATGGGCATACCTTCGGCGTGAGCTTCATGCTCATCAACGAGAAGTTCTTCCAGAGCCTGCCGAAGGAGTACCAGACGATCGTGAAGAGAGCGGCCTTGACGTCTGCCGTTTCTGAGAACGGGATCGATAACCTCGATTCTGCCATCGGCATCCAGTTTTTGAAGGACAAGGGGATGGAGATCTACTCCCCGACGGCCGCCGAGAAGACCCAGTTCAGGACGGCGGCGCAGCCCCCGGTCATCGCATACCTGGAACAACAGATTGGACGAACATGGATCGATAAGGTGTTGCGCGCCGTCAAAGACGTGGAAGCTGGGTTGGAAAAGTAGCAGAATCTCACAAGTGCGCGCACTCGCGTTGGAGAGCGATCCACCGCGCCTGCGCATCTCGATATTACCCTAAGGAGCGGGGAGCGGAAGATCTCACGCCGCAAGGGAGGCGATACTGGCCCTCCCCTTGCGGCGGAGAGTGTACCTAGAGGGGATCACTGATCGCGCGCCTGATGTTACAGGAGGCTTGCCTCACCTGCGATGCCTCGGGACGGGAGAACACGCTGATTGTCGCCTCGGGATGATTGGGTGACGCCACAGTAACAACGGGGGGCCGCCACTCCGTCGACAGGAAGATTGCATCGACTGGCGGTGTCATGGGGATCGGGGCTTTCGTGATCGACGACAGCCCGTGCCTAGCGGTGTGGCGCAGGGAGCGGAGGCCCCAGGGGATAACGCTCCTGAGCGCCTGGCCAATGCTCGATGGGGCGGCTTCGACGTCGAGGATCTTCTGCAAGTGAAGGACATAGAAGTGAAGTGGGACACAGGGGGCTATGATGCTATGCTTCTCGGGCAGATCGAGCCAAACCATGTCCGATCGTTCCCAAGAGGAGTGCTGCGCGTGGATCCTCGATTGAAGCTGAAGCGGAAGAGCCGGGACCCGAAGTCTGCCCCGGTGAGGCGGAGAGATGCAGAACGCACGAAGGCCGAGATCCTGGCGGCCGGCATACGCGAATTCTCGGAGCGCGGGCTGAACGGGGCGCGGGTAGACAGCATTGCTGGTCGCACGCGCACCAACAAGCGGATGATCTATTACTACTTCAAGAGCAAGCGGGGGCTTTACCTCGCTGTCCTGGAGGACGCCTATAGAAGGATTCGCGAGGCCGAGAAGCAGTTGAGGCTGGATGACCTTCCGCCGGGTGAGGCCATCAGGACCCTGGCAGAGTTCACCTTCGACTACCACTGGAGGAATCCTCAACTCGCCAAGCTGGTGGTCATCGAGAACGTTCACAAGGGTAAGTACCTCTCGCGTTCGGAGACCATATCCAGTTTCAACCTTTCCATCATTGACGCGATCGCAAAGGTCTTGCGACGGGGCGCGGAGGAGGGAGTCCTCCGCAGGGACATCGATCCCGTGGAGCTTCACATGACGGTCAGCGCCCTGTCCCTCTTCCATGTGACCAACAGGTACACCTTCGGAACGGTCTTTCGCCGCGACATGGTGTCGGCTGAGGCGGTTGCCCAGCGAAAGAAGGAGATCGTGGACATTATCTCGCGGTACGTAAGTGTCTGATGTCTCGCCAGAAGAGTTCGCCGACAGGAAGCTGCGTCACGGAGAATCACCCGGCGTTGGTCACCGTCCAGCCATAGGCCGCGCGTAAGCCCTCATCATCTGTCGTGCGTCGTCGGGGCGGCCATGTCATCTTCGTCCGGGCAAGGAGGCATCCATGAATCCTGTCTTTGAAGCAGGACAGCGGGGGGAAAAGGTGCGCTCCGATTGCTGGGTACGGCTGGAGCCCCGCACAAGTGGCGGCCTGGAACTCTGCGTCACGTCGAAGGTCGACGCGATGTACGGAGACGCCGTGCGGGCGACTTGCCGGACGGTACTGGAGGCCCTCGGCGTCCGCGACGCCGTGGTCACCGTGGAGGACGCGGGCGCGTTGGACTTCGTGCTGGCGGCGCGGATCGAGGCGGTGGTGAAACGGGCCGGCTTGGGAAACGACACCGCCTTCCTGCCACCGCCAGGGCCGGGTTTCGGCACGCGCACCACGCGCGAGCGCTTCCGCCGTTCACGCCTCTATCTCCCGGGCAACGAGCCCAAGCACTTCCTGAATGCCAGCCAGCACAAACCGGATGCGATCATCCTGGACCTGGAGGATTCCGTGGCTCCTCCTGCGAAAGACGCCGCCCGCCTGCTGGTCCGGAACGCCCTTCGGGTCGTGGACTTCGGACAGTGCGAGCGCATGGTCCGTATCAACCAGGGAGAACGGGGACTCGCCGATCTGGACGCCGTCGTGCCGCAGAACGTGCACGTCATACTCATTCCGAAGGTCGAATCGGCGGAACAGGTGCAGGCGGTGGATGCTCGTGCGGAGAAGGTCCGCCTGGCCGCGGGCCTCGAAAGTCCGTGTTTCCTCATGCCTATCATCGAGAGCGCCCTGGGGTGCTTCAACGCTCTGGCCATCGCGACGGCCAGTCCGAACATCGTCGCCCTCACCATCGGCTTGGAAGACTACACGGCGGACCTGGGCGCCCAGCGAACCCCGGAGGGGCGCGAATCGTTCTGGGCCCGCCAAGTTGTCGTCAATGCCGCGCGGGCCGCAGGCGTCACGCCCATCGACACGGTGTTCTCGGATTTCTCCGACATGGAGGGGCTACGGCAGTCGGTCCTGGAAGCCAAAGCCCTCGGGTTCGAGGGCAAGGGCTGCATCCACCCGCGGCAAGTGCCCGTGGTGCACGAGGCCTTCGCGCCATCATCTGAAGAAGTCGAGAAAGCCAAGCGAATTGTCCTGGCCTTTCAGGATGCAGAGAGGAGAGGACTTGGCGTGGTGGCCCTCGGCTCAAAGATGGTGGACCCCCCCGTGGTGAAGCGAGCCCTTCGGACCGTGCTAATGGCCGAGGCCCTGGCCTTGCTTCCCAAGGACTGGCAGAGCCTGACGGAGATGTCCTCAACGAGCGGGCGGGCACACTGAGGGGGCGCGGCTTTCGGCAGGATTTGGCAGAGAGGGAAATCCGTGGCTGATAGACTTGACTCGGAAGAGTTGAGGGAAAACGTCCTCAGGCGACCGGTGCCGGAGGTAGTCAACGGGAAGAAGCAGGTGCCCTACCTGGGAGTGCATGGATACCGGGTGCAAGGGCGGAAAGCAGGCCCGCCCATCCCGACCGCGGCGGACTACCCGGCAAACGGCGATAAGCGGGTCGGGTCGCTCCCTGAGGCCCTGGAGGCATGCGGGATTCAGGACGGCATGACCTTATCCACGCACCACCACTTCCGGAACGGCGACTTCGTGAGCAACATGCTCTTTGACGCCTGCGCAAAGCTGGGCAGGCGCGACCTCATGTGGTTCCCCTCCGCCTCCTTTCCCTGCCATGAGCCGATGATTGCCCACATGCAAGCTGGAGTCGTGCATCACATCGAAGGGTCCCTAAACGGGCCCCTGGGGGACTATTGCACCGACGGCAAGATGCGTGGCCTCGGAGTGCTTCGGTCCCATGGGGGGCGCTGGCAGGCCATCCAGGACGGGGAGGTGCACATTGACATCGCCGTGATTGCGGCACCGTGCGCCGATCCATTTGGCAACGCCAATGGCGTCCACGGCCCGGCCGCCTGCGGCTCTCTGTACTTCGCCCTGGCTGACTCGCTTTATGCCGACCGGGTCATCGTGGTCACCGACCACCTCGTCCCCTTCCCGGCGATCCCATGGCAGATCCAGGGCAACAACGTGGACTTTGTAGTGTGTGTGGATCGGATTGGCGATCCCAGCAAGATTGTGTCGGGGACGACGGAGATCACCAAGAGCCCGGACCGTCTCCTCATCGCCGAATGGGTAGCCCGCTTCGTGCGCGACGCTGGCATCATGAGGAACGGTTTTTCCTTCCAGGCAGGCGCGGGCGGGACGTCCCTGGCCTTCGCGATGTACCTGAAGGAGATGATGAGGCAGGCCGGCGTGAAAGCACGGTTCGTCCGGGGCGGCTCCACGAGATACCTGGTGGAGATGCTCAAGGAGGGCCTGACGGACTACATCCTGGACGGCCAAACATTCGACTTGGAAGGCGTCGCCTCGATGCGCGATAACCCTTGCCACGTGCCGACCAGCCCGTTTACCTCGTACAACTACCACGGAAAGGGCTTCTTCGGAACCTTGGTGGATGTAGTCGTCCTTGGTGCCACCGAGGTGGATGTCAATTTCAACGCCAACGTCGTGACCCACTCGGACGGACGGCTCCTGCACGGAATCGGCGGCTGGCAGAACTGCCTGTTTGCAGGCTGCACCATCCTCGCCGTCCCAGCGCTGCGCGACCGCATCCCCGTCATCGTGGACGAGGTCACGACGCTCACGGGACCCGGCGAGCTCGTCGACGTTATCGTCACGGAGCGGGGGATCGCCATCAACCCACGTCGGAGCGACCTGCTGGAGCGGGTGAAAGGTTCGGACCTGCCAATCCGCGACATCCGGGACATCCAACGGGAAGTGGAGCAGGTCTGCGGTGGAAAGCCGAAGCCCCCTCGCAGGGGCGGCCAGGTCGTGGCGGTCGTCAAGTGGGTGGATGGCACGGTTCTGGACTCCGTGTGGAACGTCGAAAGATAGAAGAACGCCAGCCTCATCTTCAACAGTTTCCCCTCTTGGCCAAAATCCACCTCAGAACAGTACCGCCACGAAGACTCCGTTTCGTCCGCATCGTCGAATATTTCTTTGCCCTCCGGCTTGAGTGAACCTCCAGCGCCAGTTTGACAAGGGCGGCGACCGAGGGGTCGCACGGCGCATCTTTCCGCATCTGCCGGGGCAAATACTCCTTGACTGGTCGTGGGGGCTGCCGTAAGTTCGTCGCCGCTTGTGACGGCGGCGCCGATCGACCAAGGCGATGACGATGACTGCAACCAAGCGCAACATCATTGTTACTGGTTTTATGGCCACGGGGAAGTCGGCCGTCGGGAAAGCGCTTGCGGCGCGTTTGGGGTATGCGTTCGTGGACCTGGATACCCTGATCGAGGGCGAGGCAG
>Ga0214473_10007734_pt1 | contig 12724 bp, 9 predicted proteins | sample RVTome_7_FD_203509 | JGI IMG/M metagenome (GOLD analysis project Ga0214473, IMG submission 203509) | Soil microbial communities from uranium-contaminated site in the Upper Colorado River Basin, Wyoming, United States - RVT98D197 | ecosystem: Environmental > Terrestrial > Soil > Contaminated >... | reverse complement strand
ACCAGCCGCTAGCAGGAGCACCAGCAGCATGCTGGCAAATCGTCCGGTTGGTTCGTTCAGCATGATGACCTGCACACGAAGTGAGGGGTGCGTACCTCCGTGAACGTAGCGCTCCCCGCTGCCTCGCGCACACCCGGCGAGCGGCGCCGGCGCCACCCTCCAGCGCGCGGGCTGTGCGCCTTGCCAGCGCCATGGCTCAGCGGTAACAATCTCAGCAATGATCGACCGGGTTGCATGTTCGGGTTTTGTTCGGTACATTGCCGGCATCGGTCCCCACCCCATCACCCACACCGGAGCCGCCCATGATCACCTTCAAGAAGCTCACGCCCGTGGTGTACGTGGAAGCCATCGAGCCAGTCCTGCCCTTCTGGGAGAAGCTCGGCTTTGAGAAGACGGCGGAGGTGCCGGAGGGGGACGCGCTGGGCTTCGTCATCCTGCAGAAGGACGGCGTGGAGGTCATGTACCAGACGCGCGCCAGCGTGCAGGCGGACGTGCCGGCGCTGGCCGACACGCCCATGCGCGGCAGCATCCTCTTCCTGGAGGTGACGGACCTGGACGCGGTGCTCGAGGCGCTGGCGGGCGTGGAGCCGGTCGTGCCGCGCCGCCAGACCTTCTACGGAGCGGATGAAGTGACCGTGCGCGACCCGGCGGGCAACCTGGTGGGCTTCGCGGCGTTCGGAGGGGAGGCTGGCTGACGGCCGGGCCGGAGGAGCGGTGGTGCGCAACCGCCTCCTGACGGGCCTGAACGTCCTCCTGCTGCTGGCGTTCGCCTTCTCGGTGGTGGTGCAGGTGAACGATCCGGACCCCTTCGCGTGGATGGCCATGTACGGTCTGGCGGCCGCGGCCTGCCTCCTCGCGCTGCTCCGGCGTGGCCATTGGGTCATCCCCGCGCTCGTCGGTCTCACGGCGCTGGGCTGGGCGCTGGGGATCGCGCCACGCGTGGTGGGTCAGGTACGTTTCCTGGACATGTTCGGCGCGTTCGAGATGAAGAGCATGGCCATCGAGGAGTCACGCGAGATGTACGGGCTCCTGATCATCGCGGCATGGATGGCCGTGCTCACCGTGGCGATGCGCCCACGAGCGGAAGGTGACGAGCCGGGGCCGGGCTGACCGGAGCCCGTGAAGCGGGAGACCTCATGAAGAGCCTCAAGGGCCAGCTGCTCATCTCGAGCGCCGGCCTCTACGACCAGAACTTTCGCCACACGGTGGTCCTGCTGGCGGACCATAGCGCCGAGGGGGCCGTGGGCGTGGTGCTGAACCGGCCGCTCGACGTAACCCTGGAGGATGCCGTGCCACCGCTCGCGCCGCTCGGGGGAGCGGCTGAGCCGCTCTTCCAGGGGGGTCCGGTGGAGCCCGCCAGCGCCGTCCTCCTGGCCGAACTCTCCCGGCCCGAGCTGGCCGACGTGCTGGCGTTCGGCGCGGTGGGCTTCCTGGTGGGGAACGTGTCGGCGGAAATCGAGACCGCCATCCTGCGCGCGCGCGTCTACGCGGGCTATGCGGGCTGGGGCGCGGGGCAGCTGGAGGCGGAGATGGCGGAGCACGCCTGGATCCTGGAGCCGGCGCGCGAGGAGGATGTCTTCACGGACGCGCCCGAACTGCTCTGGAGCCGGGTGCTCCGGCGCAAGGGAGGGGAGTACGCACAGCTCTCGAAAGTGCCGTTCGATCCCACGATGAACTGACCTTCCACGGGACCGCCTCCGCCGTTAGCCTTTCCCCCATGTCCAACGACCAGACTTCCTTTGCCGACGTGGGGAACGACCCCGCATTCCTGGACCGTGTCCGCCAGGCCGCCGAGCTGCTCGAGGAGGTGGCTGAGCGGCGCGGGCTGCTGGCCTACGTCCCCGCATCGCTGCGCCGCCGGCTGCACGATGCGTCGGGCCAGGTGTTCGCTCCTGATACGGCGTCGCGCCGCCAGCTCGTCAAAGCGCTGGAGCGCCGGCGCAGGGCCGAGAAGACCCAGCGCGAGGAGGCGCGGCTGGAGGCATGCGGCATCCGCAGGCTGCGCAACCAGGACGTCTTCACCACGCCCAACGTCTTTCCACCGGAGGACTTCGAGCAGACGGACGTGACGAAGGACGTGGACGGTGGGCAGCCAGGGAAGGTGGAACGGGACGTCGCTTTGAATGAAGAGAGGGACGTCCGCCGGCACTGCTACACCTGCAAGGCGGATTACTACGAGCTGCACCACTTCTACGACCAGCTGTGCCCGGACTGCGCGGCGTTCAACTTCGCCAAGCGCACGGAGCTGGCGGAGCTGTCCGGGCGGGTGGCGCTGCTGACGGGCGGGCGGGTCAAGATCGGCTACCAGGCGGGCATCAAGCTGCTGCGCTCGGGCGCGCGCCTGATCGTCACCACCCGCTTTCCGCGCGACGCCGCGGCGCGCTATGCGGCGGAGCCGGACTTCGAGGCGTGGGGGGAGCGGCTCGAGATCTTCGGGCTGGACCTGCGCCACACGCCGAGCGTGGAGGCGTTCTGCCACCACCTGCTGGAGACGCGCGAGCGCCTGGACTACATCATCAACAACGCCTGTCAGACGGTGCGCCGGCCGCCGGCCTTCTACCGGCACATGATGGCGGCCGAGGAGGCCGCGTTGGCGGCGCTGCCTGAACCCGCGCGGCTGCTCCTGGCCGGCTATGAGATGCTACGCGGGCGCGAGCTGCTGCCCGAGCCGGGCATGCTGGGAGAGGGCGCGCCCATGGCCATCGCGTCGGGGCTCGGCGCCCCGGCCCATCCGGAGCTGGCCGGCCTCACGCACGCCGCCGAACTCTCGCAGGCCCCGCTGCTGCCGGACGACCACCTGGTGGAGCACGAGCTCTTCCCCACCGGCCGGCTGGACCAGGACCTCCAGCAGGTGGACCTGCGCGGCCGCAACTCGTGGCGGCTGCTGCTGGACGAGGTGTCCTCCGTGGAACTGCTCGAGGTGCAGCTGGTGAACGCCGTGGCGCCCTTCGTGCTGAACGCGCGCCTGAAGCCGCTCATGCTGCGCACGGACAACCGGGACAAGCACATCGTCAACGTGTCGGCGGTGGAGGGGCAGTTCTACCGGAACTTCAAGACCACGCGCCACCCGCACACGAACATGGCCAAGGCGGCGCTCAACATGATGACGCGCACCTCGGCCACGGACTACCACGCCGATGGCATCCACATGAACAGCGTGGACACCGGCTGGGTGACGGACGAGGACGCGGCCGCCATCGCCGAGCGGAAGGTGCTGGAGCAACGCTTCCATCCGCCGCTGGACATCGTGGATGGCGCGGCGCGCATCGTGGACCCGATCATCAGCGGGATGAACACGGGGCGGCACGTGTGGGGCAGGTTCCTCAAGGATTACCGGGAGACGGACTGGTAGCGCCGCCTACCGCACCCGGTCGAACTCCGTGTACCCCTGCAGCTCCAGCGCGCGCACGCGCGGGCGAGCGTCCAGCACGAAGGTGGCCATGGCGCTGCCCCAGCGCGGCTCCCGCCAGGTGGCCCGGAAGGTCTCGTGGTGCCAGTGCTCGAGGTCGGCCACCAGCTCCTGGCCGTAGCGGAGCACCAGGGAGCCGCCCTCCACGGCCACGCTGATGTCACCGAAGAGGCTGTCCGCATAGGTGCCGGCGTACTCCTCCAGCGCCAGCGCCGGCATGGTACCCTCGATGCGCCCGCTGCCGCCGTCGCCGCCACCGCCCCCGCCCTGCCCCTCGCGCGCCTCCGCCAGGTATTCGCCCGCCCAGTCGCGCTCCGGCAGACCGAGCAGCACGTCGAAGACCTTGTACATGAGCGGCGTCTGCAGCCCGCTGGAGCTCAGGTTGGCCAGCACCACCACGCCGATCCCCTCGGACGGAATCATGCCCACCTGCGTGCGCATGTAGTTCACGTTGCCGGTGTGCTGGACTACCTTGCGCCCGTGGTAGTCGTGTAGCCGCCAGGCCAGCCCGTAGGCGGCAAAGTTCTGCGTGGGGAAGCGCCGCCGGGTGGCTGCGCCCACCGCCATCACCTGCTGCGCCTGGTGCATCTCGTCGACGGTGCGCTCGTCCAGCAGCCGCTGGCCCTGGTACTCGCCGCCGCCCAGGTGCAGGCGCAGCCACTGCGCCATATCGTGGGCGCTGGAGAAGACGGAGCCCGCGGGGCCGAGCGCGTCGTAGTCGCGATGGGGCATGGCGCGGACGTCGCTTCCTGAACCCGTATGGGATGAAGCGACGTTCTCCCGTCGGGCCACGACGGCTGCGCGCGTCGTGCTGCGCGTCATGCCCAGCGGCTCGAAGAGGCGCGTCTGGATGAAGTCGTCCCACGAAACGCCCGCCGCGGCCGCCAGCACTTCGCCCGCCACCATGAACATGATGTTGTTGTAGTCATACTGCGCCCGGAACGGCTCCACCTGCGGCAGGTGGCGGGCGCGCCGCACCACCTCGGCGCGCTCGTAGCGACCGGCGATCCACAACTGGTCCTCCCGGGCCACGCCCACGCGGTGCGTGAGCAGGTCGCGCAGCGTGACGTGGAGGGTGACGTAGGGGTCCTGCAGCCGGAATTCGGGGAGCCAGCGGATGACGGGGTCGTCCCAGTCGAGCACCTCCTCGTCCACCAGCATGCCGAGCCCCGCCACGGTGAAGGCCTTGGTGGTGGAGGCTATGGCAAAAAGCGTGTGCTCGTCCACCGGCTCGCCGGTGCCGACCGTGCGCTCCCCGTAGCCGCGCGCGAAGATGACGCTGTCATGGCACACCACGGCCACGGCCAGGCCGGGGATCTCCCAGGCCTCCACCGCGTCGGCAATGTAGCGGTCCAGCCCAGCCAGGTCGGGCTGCTGGGCCTGGACGGAGAGGGCCGTGAGCGCCAGGGCCAGGAAGGCCATGGCGGCGCCGTGGAGACGGGGGCGTGTGCGCATGTTCCGGATCGTTGCGGGGGTGGGTCGGCGGCGGCCCGCTGCGGACGGCCGCGGATGTCTCCCCCAACGTACAACCCGGCGCCCGGCCCGTCACGCGGCTTGCCAGGCGGAGCGCGCCACCCGATTCTGTGCTTTCCCTCTCCCCCAGCCAGGAGACACCCCGTCATGGATGACCGCAACGACCCGCGCACCTCCCCGGTCCGGCGGGACAACCCGACCGGTCCGGACGACGCGCTGGAGGCCATGGGCATGGAGGGCCAGCCCATGCCGGAGCGGCCCACGCCCGCCAGGCGCCTGCTGGTGGCGGCGGCCGTGGTGATCGCGGTGGCGGTCCTGGCGTGGCTCACGGGACCGGACACCACCGGCGCGGCCGCCGGGGAGGGTGAGCACTACGGCTTCCCCTCCATCCTGCCCGCCCTGCTCACCCTGGTCCTGGTCTTCGTGACCCGCGAGGTCATCTCCTCCCTCTTCATCGGCATCTTCGTGGGTGGCGTGGTATCGGCGAACTGGAACATCATCGACGTCTTCCTGCTGCCCTCCATCGGCAGCGAGAGCTACGCGGTCATCCTGCTGGTCTACCTGTGGGCGCTGGGCGGGCTCATCGGTCTGTGGACGCGCACCGGAGGCGCGCAGCACTTCGCGGCCTGGGCGGGGGGGAAGATCGTGCGCGGCCCGCGCACCGCGAAGTTCTTTGCCTGGCTGGTGGGCATGGTCTTCCACCAGGGCGGCACCATCTCCACCATCCTGGCGGGCACCACCGTGCGGCCGGTGACGGACGCCGAGCGGGTCAGCCACGAGGAGGTGAGCTACATCGTGGACTCCACCGCCTCACCCGCCGCCACCATCATCCCGCTGAACGCGTGGCCGCTCTACGTGGCGGGCCTGGTGGTGGGCACCACGCCGCTGTTCGCCACGGAGCAGGACGCGGTGAGCTTCTTCTTCCGCGCCGTGCCCTTCAACTTCTACGCGATCTTCGCCGTGACGATGACCTTCCTGTTCGCCTGGGAGTGGCTGCCCTGGGAGGGCGGCAAGATGCGGCGGGCGCGGCGCCGTGCGCGGGAGACCGGACAGCTGAACGCGCCGGGTTCGAAGCCCATCGCGGCCGACGAGCTGACCCAGCTCCGGGTGCCCACGCACTATCGCACGGGGCTGGAGGACTTCCTCGTGCCGCTCGGCGTGCTCATTGGCGTGGCGCTCACCGGGGTGATCCCGGGCCTGCTGGCCGGCGATCTCTCGGCCATCTCGGTGCCCATCGCGGAAGCGTTCGGCCTCTCGGTCATCGCGGCCATCGTGCTGGCGCTCCTGAAGGGCATGAGCGTGCAGGAAACCGTGGACGGCTTCGTGGATGGCTGCAAGGGCGTCACCATCGGCGCCATCATCCTGGGGCTGGCGGTCACGCTGGGCGCCGTGTCCCGCCACCTGGGCACCGCCAACTACATCGTGGAGCTGGTGGCCGGGCAGATCCCGCACGCCATCCTGCCCGCGCTCTTCCTGGGCATCGGCATGGCCATCGCGTTCTCCATCGGCAGCTCGTGGGGCACGTACGCCGTGCTCTTCCCCATTGCCATGCCGCTGGCCTACGCCGTCAACCCGGACCCCTTCTTCATGGTACTGTGCTTCAGCGCCACCCTCGGCGGGGCGGTCTTCGGGGACCAGTGCTCCCCCATTTCCGACACCACGATCCTGTCCTCCCTGGCCACGGGCGCCGACGTCATGGATCACGTAACCACCCAGCTCCCGCTGGCGCTGGCGGCAGCGGGCCTGGCGGCCGTGCTCTACACGGTGCTGGCCGCGGTGGGCGTGGCATGATCAGCGTCGTGTAAGCGACGAGGCTCGTCACCTTCCGGTGCGAGCCCCGTCCACCTGCTGAAGCGAGCGAGGCTGGCTGCGTCATCGAGCGCCTCCTGGCCTTCAACCGCAAAGGCCGCGGGCCTGCCCCTCCTGCGGCGCCCGCCGCCTTTCACCGGCCACCTCCCCCGGGCCCTTCCGCCAGCGGATCCATCGACCGGAACGCCGCCCGGAGCTGCTCGTCGGTGAGCAGCGGGAGCTGCGGCAGGAGGTGGATCGCCGGATCGAGGCCTGAGACCCCGTCCCGGTGCTCCCCCATCCACGCCACGAGCCCCTCCATGATGCGGAGGTTCGCGCGGCCGTGGGGGGTGCCGTCGCCGATGTTGGGGTTCAGGATCCCGCCGAGGGCAAGCCTCGGGAGCGGGGCGAAGGCCACCTCGGAGAGCTTCGCTCGGAACTCACGTTCTTCTAGATCGAGGTCGAGCCCGAGCGTCCGGTCGATGGCGTGGCGCCCCTCGTGCGCGAAGATGCTGCTCTCCGTCGTTGCCTCGGCGAAGGCGGCGAGGAAGGCGGTGCTGAGGGAGTCGCCCTCGAGACCCGTCGCGGCGAGGGAGTCGCGGAGGCCGAGGATCCCCTGCCCCCGGATCCGGGACGCCATCCCCGGAAGATATGCGTGCCGGTCGCGCCGTGCGCGCTCGAGGTCGCCGGCGCTGTCGGCCCGCTCCGTTGCCCGCCTCCGCTCCCGCTCTACCGGGTCCGACAGCGCCCTCCAGACGTTCAGGGGGCCGGCGGCGTACCGCGGCCGGACCTGGTAGATCGTCTCCTCGTCGGCCCAGCCGCCATGGGACTGCACCCCGTCCCAGGCCCAGCTCTGGAAGCCGTTCGATGCCATGCCGTCGAGCGCGATGTGGCGGACCTCGGCGCGGTGCCCGTATTGCTCCACGGTCCGGGGCTCGTCCACGACGACGTGCCCCAGGTGGAGGTCGAAGAAGCCGGCGGTGTGGCCGACGTTCACGTCCGCGCCGAAGCGCTCGCGCATCTCGGGCACGAACGCCTCCTCCGTGAGCTCCGGGGAATCCCCCTCCCAGTGCAGCCGCGGCCAGAGGTCTCGCGCGAGCTCGAGGAGACCGGCGCGGTAGGCGTCCGGGTCCCCCTCTCCCAGGGAGGTGCGGCGGTAGTACTCGTCCGTCACCTCCTCCACCTCCCGGAGAAAAAGGGCGTAGGCCGCGATGTCGCGGACGCGGGGGTCGGAGCGTACCTCCCCCGAGTCCACCCGCGGGTCGGAGGCCAGGAGCAGGGCCGGGCCGTGGAAGGCCGAGGCGGCGAGGGAGCGGATCACGGCGCGGCGCTCGGCGACCGGCGTCTCCGGGCCGGCCCACCGGGGAAGGAGGGCGGAGAGGGTGTCGCGAGCCCCCGGGAGCGAACCCTCGCGGTCGAGGTGCAGCAGATAGTAGGAGTGCCATGCCTCCCACGCGACCTGGCCGCGGTCGAGGAGGAGCGCAACGGAGAGCTGGAGCCGGGAGGGCTCAAGAAGACCGGGCGTCTCCTCCACGAGAGGACGGAGTAGTCCCAGCGCAGCCTCGAGCCGGGCCCTCTCGCCGGTGTCGGGCGGGCGGCCCTCCTCGATCAGCGCCTCCTCGGCGTTCGCCACGGCGGCGTCGGCCAGGCGCACCACCCCCCGGATCCGGTCCTCCTCCGTTTCCGCCACCCTTAACGCCTCCGTGGCGTGCTCGGCCGCTTCCTCGTATCGTCCCGCCGCCACGTCCATACGCGCCCACTCGGCGAGTACGACCGAGCTGTCAACCCCGATCGCCAGGCCCGCGACGAGGTGCTCCCGGGCGGAGGCAGTATCCTCGAAGAAACGCCAGTCGAGCGCCGCCAGCCGGACGTGTGCCTGCGCCAGGTCCCGCGGCTCAGCCGAGTCCGGGATCGCCTCGTAGATCCGGCGGGCCGCGCGGATCTCGTGGCCTATGAACGCGGTCTGGGCGGTGTTGAGTCCTGGCGCGTCGGCTCCTGCGCACGCCGCGACGGCTACCATGGTCCAGGTCCTGGCGACCACCGCACCCGACCTGGCAATCCGTGCTTTCATCTCGACGCTCATCTCGGCTCGGCTCCCGGCTCGGGTCTCGACTCCAGTCTCGGTTCCCATCCCAGCTCCCGGGCGACGCCGTCCAGGTCTCCCGGCTCGAATACGTATCTCACCTCGATGAAGCCGCCTCTACGTCGGGCACCCTCTGGCAACTCGGCCCACGTGCGCGGCGAGAAGAGTACGGCCCCCCCGGGCGAATCCGGCACCGCTCCCGGGGCGCCGACACGGTGGCGCACCGCGAATCTCTCTTCGGGAAGCAACCGGAGAAGGTCGGCCGCGATGTTTCGCCCCATCGTCTCATCCCGCTCCCACAGGGTCACGCAAAGAGGCTCCTCACGTTCACCCCGGAGCGCTTCGAGCCGCTCCCGGACCGCGGGATCCGGACGGGTTGCGACGAACCGCACCCGCGGAAGGTGCCTGGGCCAGCGGACCCTGATGTCGTTGTAATGGAAGTAGGTGCCCACGAGGAACCCGTCCTCGGGGGGTTCGCTCTCCCGCCCGAGGCTCCAGGGTTCAGCCGACACCCGCCACCGGTCCCCGAGCTGCCGTGCGAGGTCGGCGGCCTGGCTCTCGCTGCACTCGACCACGTAGACCGGCTCGCCGGCAGGTGCCGCTCGAGGAAGGTCCGCGAGGGCCGCGCCGAGCTCTCCTGGCCCCAGGCCCCAGCGCTCACGTCCCCTGCGGGCGATGTCCCGCAGCCAAGCTTCCAGCCCGGCCGTTTCGGTCGGGAGGCCGGGGGTCGAGCCTGCGTCCCGCCGGGACGCGTTGCCCCCACGTGCCCCGTCGCTCGGATGCGAGGCGGGAGCAAGCCCGGATCCGCCCCACCCATCGGGCCGCTCCAGCACGACCGTGCAGGACCTCGGCCGGACGTCGACGATCCCCAGTTCGGCGAGCTCGCCGTATGCGCGGCGGACCGTGTGCATGTTGATGCCCCACGCCGCCGCCGCCTCACGCAGGGAGGGGAGGCGCGCTCCGGGCGTCAGCTCGCCGGTGGCCACCTGGTACCGGAGGGCCTCGGCTACCTGCCAGTAGAGCGGGACGGGGCTGCGGGCGTCGATGCGATCACGCATACTGTTATATATTTATCGATCAGTTGACGCGCAATATAGAACAGATGCGGATCTGTGCGAAGGTACTCGAGGATGCCCTCGCGCACCTGTAGCCGTGCTTCACACGGTGCTGGCCGCCGCGGGCGTGGCGGGTTGAGCGGCGCCCGCCTTTGCGTACTTTCCCTGGCGGTGTCATCGTGTAGGCCATCGGATGCACGGCCGCGGGTCTCCGGCGATCGCCGGAGACCGGCCCCCACCTCAAGGCAACTGGACCGCCCCGCGTGGAGCTGAACAACCCGGCGCTGACGTTCACCCTGGCACTGGCCGCGGGCATCATTGCCCAGTCGGCGGCCCGGCACCTACGAATGCCCGGCATCGTGCTGTTGCTACTTGTGGGCGTCCTGCTGGGACCGGACGTGCTGAACCTGGTCCGTCCGGAGACCCTCGGTCACGGACTGGACATCCTGGTGGGATTGTCGGTGGCCGTGATCCTCTTCGAGGGCGGGCTCAACCTCAGCGTGACCCGCCTGCGCCAGGAAGCGCGGGTGCTCCGTCTGCTGGTCACGGTCGGCGCCCTGATAACCGGCGCGGGCGCAGCCGTGGCGGCCCACATAGGCATGGACTGGCCATGGCCGATCGCCATCACCTTCGGTGCCCTGGTCATCGTCACCGGTCCCACCGTGATCACGCCACTGCTGCGGCGCGTGCGCGTGCGCGCCAGCGTCTCCACGATCCTGGAGGCCGAGGGCGTGATCATCGACCCGATCGGCGCCATCCTGGCCGTGGTGGCGCTGGAACTGGCGCTGACGAACTCGCTGGGAGAGGCGGCGCTCGGCCTCCTGGGCATCCCCTCGCGCCTGCTGCTCGGGGCGGTGGTCGGCGTGGTCGGCGGCCTGCTCGTGGGTCTACTCCTGCGCTTTCGCAAGTTGGTTCCGGAGGGTATGGAGAACGTCTTCACGCTCTCCCTCGTGCTGGTGGTCTACGAGATCAGCGACGCCATCCAGCCGGAGAGCGGCATCATGGCAGCGGCGGTGGCCGGCCTGGTGGTGGGCAACGTGGGCGGCCGCGTGTCCCGCGAACTGCGGGAGTTCAAGGAAGAACTGACGGTGCTCCTGGTGGGGCTGCTCTTCGTGCTCCTGGCGGCCGACATCAGACTGGCGGAGGTGACGGCGCTCGGCTGGCGCGGCGTTGCGGTGGTGGCGGCGCTGATGTTCCTGATCCGCCCGCTGGGCGTGGCCGCCAGCACCTGGGGTTCGGAGCTGGAGTGGCGGGAGCGGGGCTTCATCGCGTGGCTGGGCCCACGAGGCATCGTGGCGGCGGCGGTGGCTTCGATCTTCGCGGAGCGCTTCCTGGCCGCGGGCTACGAGGTGGGGACGGAGTTCCGGGCCCTGGTCTTCCTGGTGATCGCCCTCACCATCGTCGTGCAGGGATTCAGCGGCGGACCGGTGGCGTCCATGCTGGGAATCCGGGAGCCGACGAATCAGGGCCATATCATCGTGGGCGCCAACGCCCTGGGGCGCGTGCTCGGGGAGGCGCTGAGGTTCATGGGTGAGGACGTGGCGCTCATCGACAGTAACGCGGCGGAGGCGCGTGCGGCGCGGCGCGGGGGACTGCGGGTGATTTTCGGGAACGCCAATGACGAGCGGATCCTCCTGCGGGCAGGGGTGGAAGGACGACGCACCTTTGCCGCGGTCACCACGAACGAGAGCGCAAACCTGCTGCTCGCCCGGAGCACGAAGGAGGATTTCCGGGTCCCCGAAGCGCTGGCCGCGCTGGAACACGGAAAGGCCGCCGTCAGCCCGCGTCGGGCAAAACAATCACGTGTCGAAGTCCTGTTCGGCGAACCGGTGGATGTGGAGGCCTGGCTCCACGCGCTCCAGGATGGGCAGGCGGAGATACAATACTGGCGCTTGCAGGCAGATGAGGGACCGATCACGAATCCGCCACCCGAGCACCCGCGTGAGGGGGATGCGTTCCTGCCGCTGGCACTGGAGCGGGACGGCGCGGCCGTTCCCGTGGCGGAATCCCACCGCTTCCGCCCGGGGGACGTGGTTGCGTTCGCCGTACGCACGGGGGCCGGCCAGCCGCCGGCCGTCCAGGGAGGTGCATGGGTACGGGCACCTGGCGATGACGCCGGCCGGCGCGCGGAGCGGGCGACCCTCGAGCCCCAGCCCTGACAGGCGGCCGGCGCGGCGCGGCCGACCACCGCTGCGGTCAGGGTGATCCGCCGCGCGCGCCCGCCCCTCAGCCCCCGTAGGCGATCAGGGCGGGCGTACGCTCGGCCAGCCCCAGTGCGTAGTCGGCCCACCATGCACCGGCGCTCGGCCCGCCATTGCACGTGCCATCGGACTCCCCAGGGCGCTTGATCCACAGGAAGGCGTCCACCTGCTCGTGGCCGGTGGCGGTCCCGGGCCCGTAGCCCAGGGCACGCCCATCGGGGTTGCACCACTGGTTGTCCACCGTGGGGCCGAGGCCGTTGCGGCTGGTGTCGATGACGAAGTGCTTGCCGCCCACCGCGGCCGAGATGCCCTTGCCGTACGTGACGCTCGCTGCCGTGGTCTGGAAATTGGACACGTTCAGGCTGAAGCCGTTCGCGGCCGCGATGCCGGCGCTCCCCAGGCGGCGGGCCATCTCCGCCGCGGAGTGCCAGGCCGAGTGGCCCGCGTCCAGGTAGACCGCCGTACCGGCATTGGCCTTGAGGATGGCCACGGCCTCGGCCAGGAGCGCCAGGCGCTCCGCCTGCCGCGTGCCGTCCAGGCAGTCCAGCCCGGCCAGCGCGTCGGGCTCCAGGACCACCACCGCGGCGCGCGCGCCTATGCCCTCGGCGAATCCCGTGATCCAGGCGCGGTACGCGTCGGCGCTGGGGGCGCCGCCGCCCGAGTAGCTGCTGCAGTCGCGCACGGGGATGTTGTAGTCCACGTAGACGGGGAGCGC
>Ga0214473_10007733_pt1 | contig 12725 bp, 10 predicted proteins | sample RVTome_7_FD_203509 | JGI IMG/M metagenome (GOLD analysis project Ga0214473, IMG submission 203509) | Soil microbial communities from uranium-contaminated site in the Upper Colorado River Basin, Wyoming, United States - RVT98D197 | ecosystem: Environmental > Terrestrial > Soil > Contaminated >... | reverse complement strand
CTGCTCCCATTCTTCGGGATCCAGGTCGCCGGGCTTGTTGAGCACGTGATCGGGGACGCTGATCTTCCCGACGTCGTGAAGGAATGCCCCCTGGTGCAGACCGCGCACCAGGTCGGGGTCGAGGCCCAGGCGGAGACCGATCCGGGTCGACAGCTCGGCGACGCGCGCGGAATGCCCGTGCGTGTAGGGATCCTTCGCCTCCACCGCCCCGATCAGGGCGTGCAGAGCGTCGGGCTGCCCGTGTGCGACCTGCTCCAGCGGATCGCGCACGGTGATGCCTCCGACCGCACCGGCGAGGGTGCGTGATCCGCGGTAGCCCGCTACCACGGCCCACGCCGCGGAGGCGAATCCCGCCAGGAGGTAGACGTGGTAGTCCCACCAGGACAGTCGCCAGAACTGTCCGTACGCGAGCGACAGCAACGCCGACATCGTCAGCCAGCTCGCCAGGACCAGCGCGAGCTCGATACGGTCCCGTCCCAGGCGCCAGCGCCGCCAGTGCGCGGATCCGACGACCAGGAGCGTCACCGCGCTGAGCACCAACAGCCCGGTCCGGATCTGCGTCTCGCCGGGGATGGGGACGGTGCCGGACAACATCGTGGGGTCGATCGCGATGGCGGCCGAGGCGAGCGCGATCCCCGCCACGGGGAACCCGAGCGACACGCGAGGCGAGGCCGTGACCAACCGCGACACGAGGCCGTCGACGCGAACGGCCACCGCCAAACAGGCCGCGAACGACGCCAGCGCCAGGACCGGGAGTCGACCGACCCACAGGTTGAGCGGTCGTCCGAACATGCCCGGAGTGGTCAGTCCGTGCGCGAACATCATGAAGCCGACGGCCACGCATCCGAGCGCGAGCAGCACCGGCGCCGCCCGGCCGTCCCGGGTAGCGAAGATCGCCGCGGCGATCGCCACGAACAGCGCACAACCGGCGATCGCACTGACGATCCAGATGTGGAACACCGGGGACTGGAAGATGGGGTCGAGGCTCGGGACCGTACGGCCGAGCGCGAGCAGGCACGCGGGTGCGATGAGCACCAGTAGCAGCAGGGTTCCGCGCCGATCCAGACGGCGCCAGCCTTGAGCGAGCCCGTGGACGTTCGTGGTCAAGGGGTCCTCTCGTTCGGGCGAAAGATCGCCCAAGAAGATATCGACCGAGGCCGCGAGCTCCTTGAGCTAGTGTCGGACGGGAAGGAACCGAGCCTTCGACACGCGCGCGAGATCACCGAGAACGTGCTGTTCCCCGCCGCGCTGCAGACCGACTCCGCCGATCTGCTCCCCGTGTCCTCGCTCGATGCGCTGGCGCGCGAAGGGTTCTACGGGATCGCCGGTCCGGCCCGCTACGTCAGCCGGGTCCCGCTGAGGAGGATCGGTCCTGGATCTCCCAGAGGTGATCGGTCACGTGCCACGCGGCGCGGCGAACGGAGTATCGAGGCGTCCACAGCTTCCCGCCGCGAGGCCCCGTCTCCGGGAGTCCCCCCGTGAGCGCTCGCGACAAGGCCTCGAGGACGACGGTACGGACATCCTCGCGAGGGCCGGCCGCATGGTCTTCGTCGATCTTCGGACGCTTGGCGCCGAGCTTTCCGCCGTAGCTCGCCTCCGCGTTCACCACGTGGGAGACGATCCCGTCCAGATCGCGGCCCCCACCACGCGGACCCTTCGTGAGCTCCTTACCTCGGGCCACGGCGACGGCTCGGTCGAAAGCCGACCAGCACGCTCGCAGCAGCGACCGCAAGCGATCGAGCTCCTTCGCGTCGATCGGACGCGCGTCGGCGGCTGGCGCGATCGAGGGCGCACCGAAGTCGGTGGTGGCGTCGCCCATCAGCCGCTCGACCACGCGCAGATCCGTCGTGGCGCCCGGGGGGTAGAAGGCCGGCCGCACGCCATCGACGACCTTCTCGTAACGGGACGCATACGCGACCAGCGCCTCGAGGGCCACGTCCGCGTCACGACCGCTCCGACACCAGCCCGGCCATCCGATCGAGCCGGCGAACACACGCTTCGTCCCCACCTCCAGATAGATCTCGTGCTCCGCTCGGGATGGCGACACCGGATCACGGTAACTCCTGGCACCGGTATCGTGGCCTCGGCGAAGGGGGCTCGGCGTTGATACCGCCATGCTGATCGGAGCTAAACCATGTTCGTCCAGGCCTTGCGGCCATTCGCATCGATGCACGTGACGCGCATGTAGAGCGGATCCGGCCACGGCGACTCCAACCGGGCCCGCGTGATCCAGCCGTCGCCGTTCGTCTCCAGGATCTTGCCGAACCGCCGGCCTCGTTCCCCGGCCGTGACGCTGCAGCCACGCTCGCGTTCCATGCCGAGCACGACCGACCGGTAACTCCTGCTCCGGAGCGCGACGCCAGTCAGGACACCCGAGAGATCTTCAGGCCACGGCCGAGGGCCTCCTCGACCGACCCACCGCGTCGCGTCCGACCTCGACGAGCTCCTCGCCGCGCTCGGGGACTGATGCGAGCGCGGGCGGTGACCCCGATGCCGCCGGGGCTACCATCTGGGTGCGCGGAGTCGTGTCGCGACTTCCATACCCAGGGGGCACCCGTGAAGGCCGGAGGGATCAACGAACCAAGGAGCCGGATCCTCCTCAGGTGGATCGGCCTGGGGCTCTGGCTCGCGCTGCTCGCGGCCAGTGCCCTCATCGCGCGCGCCGCCGGCGCCACCACCTCGGCGCTGCCGTACGTGGTCGTCGCCGGGCTCGCCCTGGTCGGGGTGGTCGGGCTGGTCGTGTACGCCCGCCTGACGAGCGCGCCGCCACAGCTGCGCACACTGCGGGTGCTCGCGATCCTCCTGCCCACCCTGTTCATCGTCTGCATCCAGGCGATCCTGCTGATCCTCGAGGTCGACGAGAGGGTCACGGAGGTGGGTGAGCACATCCTCGGAGCGGCGGTCCTCTCCCTGTGCGCGATCCCGTTCTCGGTCTGGATCTTCCGGTCGTTCGCGGCGCTCCGTGACGAGCTCGCCCGTCGCGCAGCGCGGCTCGAGCGGCTCCATCGCGCGTCGCTCGCGGTAACCGGCGAGCCATCGGTCCCGCGGCTACACGAGGCCATCGTGCGCGGCGCTCGCGACGTGGTCGACGCCGACCGGGCCGTCCTGCTGGTCGCCCCCGGTGACGGCTCGGAGGTCCTGCTGGCCGACCCGCCGGTCCCCGAGGCCGACGAGATCGACCGTGCCCTGGTGCGCTCGGCCGGCTCGGCAACGTCCGACGGCGCCGACCGGTCATACCTGACCACCCGCACCCGCGGGCGCGCGGCCCATACCCTGCTCGTCCGGCGAGCGGCCGGATCGCCGTTCGGCGTGGAGGAAGGGCTCGTGCTCGACATGTTCGGCGTGGCGGCGGCCGCCGGCCTGGAGAACGCCGAGCGCCTCGAGGACGCCCAGCGGCTCGCGACGGTCGAGGAGCGGGAGCGGATCGCGCGCGATCTCCACGACGACCTAGGGCAGCTCCTCGGATACCTCACGACGAAGATCCAGGCCGCCCAGGAGCTGGTTGCGACAGACCGGTCGAGCGCGGCTGCGGAGGAGCTCGCCGGCCTGGAGGAGGCGACCCGCTCGTTGAGCGCGCAGGTGCGTGAGGCCATCCTCGGGCTGCGGGCCTCCGTCGGACCGGACCGGCCGCTGGGGCAAGCGATCGAGGAGTACACCGCGGAGTTCGGGATCCAGTCAGGACTCCGCACGTCCTTCTCGGGTCTCGTGACCGCCGGCGGTTCCCTCGCCACCTCGGCGCGGTATCAGGTCATGCGGATCGCCCAGGAGGCGATGTCCAACGCCCGCAGGCACGCCTCGGCGACGACGGTGGCGGTCGCGCTCGATGAGCACGACGGCGTCCTCGAGCTGGTCGTGCGGGATGACGGCACGGGGTTCGACCCGGTGGCGGTGGCCGGCTCGGGGCGGTTCGGCCTCACCACGATGGCCGAGCGCGCGCGGGCTGTGGGCGGAGCCCTCGACGTCCGGTCGGCGCTCGGCGAGGGAACGACCGTCGCCCTGTCGGTACCGGCCCTGTCGGTGCCGGCCTTGACGGTAGGGACCTGACGATGCGAGTGCTGCTCGCAGACGATCACGCGCTCTTCCGCGAAGGACTCGTGAGCCTCCTGCGCACGCGCGACATCGAGGTCGTGGGCCAGGCGTCCGACGGCGCGGAGGCCGTGGCACTCGCGCGCGCGCTCAAGCCCGACGCCATCCTGATGGACCTGACGATGCCGGGGATGGGTGGGCTCGCAGCCACCCGTGCGATCAAGGCAGAGCTCCCCGACATCAAGGTCGTGATCCTCACGGTGTCCGAGGCCGACGAGGATCTGTTCGAGGCGATCAGGAGCGGGGCGCACGGGTACCTCGTGAAGAGCACCCCCGCGAACGACTTCTTCGAGCTGCTGGAGGCGCTCGACCGGGGCGAGGCGCCGCTCTCCCGGGGGCTGGCGGGAAAGATCGTGCGATACCTGGCGTCGGGCGGAGCGGGGAACGCCGCCGCGTTGACCCCTCGAGAGGACGAGGTCCTCCGGCTCGTCGCTGAGGGCCGCACGAACCACGAAATCGCGACGGCGCTCTCGGTGTCGGACGCCACGGTCAAGTTCCACATGTCGAACATCCTCAACAAGCTGCACCTGGAGAACCGGGCCCAGGTGGTCGCGTTCGCGCATCGCCACGGGCTCACCCAGGAGCCGACGTCTCCGCCCGAAGATCCTGCGGCGGATCCGTAGTCCCCACCTCTACCTAGCCGAAGGTCGAGGTCCGCAGCTCGTCCGTATCGAGCAACAGCGCGGGCCCTTTCGCCCCTGGGGACGACCTCTCGCAGACCTAGGGTTGGAGGCATGATCGAACAGCTCGAACGAGACGCGGCATCGGACGGCGCGGCGGCGGAGGCGAACACGGGGGTCAGCCGTCGATCGTTCATCGGGAAGGTCTTCATCGCCGCGGGGGCGGTGACGCTTGGGGGCAAGACCGTGGCGTTCGCCGACGACTTCATGGGGACCGAGAGCCCCGAGGACGCCCCCCAGTGGGCGATGGTCATCGACCTCGCACGGTGCGATGGTTGCAAGGCGTGCACATCGGCGTGCCAGGCGATCCACTTCACCGGCGAGCAGGAGTGGATCCAGGTCTTCGAAGAGACCGACGAGGGCGGTGGTCGGTACTTCCTGCCCCGGCCCTGCATGCAGTGCGAGAACGCGCCCTGCCTGAACGTTTGTCCCGTGGGGGCGACGTACCGGAACGAGAACGGGACGATCCTCGTCGATCATGATCGCTGCATCGGGTGCCGTTTCTGCATGGCCGCTTGCCCCTACGGCGCGAGGTCGTTCAACTGGGACGAGCCGGAGAACCCTCCCGGAGCCAGCCTCGCCCACTACAGCCCCGAGTACCCGGTGCCACACCGCAAGGGCACCGTCGAGAAGTGCATGTTCTGTGCCCACAACTCGAGAGACGGCAAGCTTCCGGCCTGTGCCACGGCCTGTCCGATGAAGGCCATCTGGTTCGGCGACCTCGTGCGCGACATCGCCACCAATGGCCTTGAGACGGTGAAGCTGTCCTGGCTCCTGTCGGAACGCAGCGCATTCCGGCTCAAGGAGGAACTTGGAACCCACCCCAGGGTCTGGTACTTGCCCGGCCACGGCCAGGACGCGCAGACGGTGACGTCGGAATGAGACCTCCAGCTCTCGACGGATCTCAGACAGGTCTCCGAGAGCGTGCCGCCTACCCGCTGCGCCGAGGGGCCTGGGGGGTTCGGGGGCGGCTGCTGGTGGCAGGTCTCGTCGGCGTCGTGGCGTGGGGGATGTTCGCCTGGATCCACCAGCTTCGGGGCGGCCTGGCCGTGACGGGGATGCGAGACCGCGTGAGCTGGGGCATCTACATCGTCAACTTCGTCTTCTTCGTGGGGATGAGCTACGGCGGCGCTCTCGTTTCCGGCGTCTTGCGGCTCACCGGAACGGAGTGGCGCCGACCGATCACGCGCCTCGCCGAAACGATGGCCGTGGTCGCGCTCGTCGTGGGGGCTAGCATGATCGTGGTGGACCTCGGTCGGCCCGACCGGTTCTTCAACGTCCTGCGGTACCCCCACCTTCGTTCGCCGATCGTGTGGGACGTCCTTTCCATCAGCATCTACCTGGTGGGGACCCTGATCTACCTCTATCTGCCTCTCGTCCCCGACGTGGCCGACCTTCGGGACTCCCCCGAGGTCGGGCGAAGGCGGAGGCGCCTCTACGGGTGGATGTCGCTGAGCTGGGCCGGCCTGCCGGCGCAAAGGGCCAGCCTGGACCGTGCCATGCGCATCATGGCAGTGGTCATCGTCCCCCTCGCCATCTCCGTTCACACGGTCGTCGCGTGGATCTTCGGGATGACCTTGCGCGAAGGCTGGAACTCGACCATCTTCGGCCCCTACTTCGTCATCGGGGCCGTCTTCTCGGGGATCGCCGGGATCATCCTGGTGGTGGCTGCCTTCCGCCGCGCATTCCGACTCCAGGACCTCATCACCGAGAGGCATTTCCGGCTGCTCGGATCGCTGCTGCTCGTCCTCGGGCTGCTGTACTCCTACTTCTCCCTGGCGGACTACCTGACCATCGGGTACAAGCTACGCGTCGGAGACGACGCGCTGCTGACCGCCCTCCTCTCCGGCCGGTACGCCGTCGCCTTCTGGGGGTTCGCGATCGCCGGGACGATCGTGCCGATCTTGCTGCTGTGCTTCCGGCGGACCCGAACGATTCCCGGCATCGTGGTGGCGTCGCTGCTGGTGACGATCGGGATGTGGCTGAAGCGCTTCGTGATCGTCATCCCGTCCCTGGCGCTCCCCGTGATGCCCTACGAGTGGGGGGTGTACCGGCCCACCTGGGTGGAGTGGTCCATCACTGCGGGGGCCGTCGCCGCATTCGTCCTCCTATTCGTCCTGTTCGCCAGGTTCTTCCCGGTGATCTCGGTGTGGGAGATCGAGGAGGGGCGGGATCGCGAGCGGCAGGCGCTGGGAACCGAGCAGGAGCGCGGGACCGTGGCCGGGCGTCGCGTGCTCGAGTCGTCGGACGCGATGGGATCGGAGAAGTGAGGATGAAGGGTCGGCTGGTGTCGATCGCGCTCGCCGGGATCCTGATGGGTGTCCTGATGGCCGGGACGGCTCTCGCGGCGCACCATCCCAGGGCCGGGACACAGCTCACCCTGCGGGCCGAGACGAGCACCGTCTCGGGAAGACCGGTCGGCATCCTGGTGGAGTTGCGGGACGATCGAAGCCAACCGATGCCGGGCGCTCTGATCCGGCTCGTTACACCGGTCAGGTTCATGGGCGCCGATCGTGAGGAGATCGTCAACGAGGGCCGCACCGACGGGTCCGGGGAGGTGCGCCTGGTCTTCGCCCCGACCGAGACCGGGCCCGCTCTGGTGACGGCGCGTTTCGCGGGTGACCCCGGGCACGGCCCCGCCGAGGCGTCGCTGACGTTCGATGTGAGCGAAGCGGTCGTGGTCTATCAGCCCGAGCACGCCGGTGTGGGGGGGCCGTGGGCCCGGAGCTACATCATCCTGCTGCCGGTTGCGGGGCTGTTGCTCGTCTATGTCGTGGTGCTGAGCCAGGCGCGCAGGATCCGGCGGGCGGCGCCCAGCTCCCCATCCCCCGCTCAAGGATCCGGCGGTCGCACTTTCGCAGATCGCCCGAAAGGAGGCAGTGATGTGGGCAAACCGTAGGCTGGTGGTCCTGGCGGCGCTCAGCCTGTTGCTGGCGGCGTGCGGTGGGGCCCAGGAGGAGGAAACGCCGCCCGAGGAGGCACCGGCCCGAACGCTCGAGGCGCGTCCCGCGTCGATCATCGTGGACGGGGACCCGTCCGACTGGGAGGGCGTCAAGGGGCTCGATCTGATGCTCGAGGCGATCGCGGGCGAGGAGCTCGAATCGAAGTCCGCCACGGTGAAGGCCGCCCACGACGACGAGTTCATCTACGTCCTCCTCGAGGTGACCGACGACTTCAACTGGAGTGCCGACGATGCCCACCTGTCGGGGTCCGCGGCCGTGGAGTGGGCCTCTGAGGCGACCGCCGGCGAGGCCATGGGCGCCGAGGAACCTGACCGAGTGACCAGCCTGGGTATGGTCGACATCTGGCACTGGGAGCTGGAGTGTGCCGCTGGCGCCGAGAGCGGCGGCGAGGTGTCTGACCCGGGCGAGGGCGCAGACCCTGGGGACGACGGCGCGTGCAACCTGGACGACGAGTGGGCGACGACTCCCTCCGAGCGTGAGGACGACAACGGAGAGGGCGCCGAGAACAGTCTGCTGGGGGTTTGGAGCCACACCAATGCCACCGAGGACGGGGAGGGCACCTGGGTATTCGAGATGCGTCGGCCCCTCGCGACCGGGGACGCACAGGACGCCCAGCTCACCGTCGGCGAGACGGCATTGCTTGCCCTCGCCTACTGGGACCCGGACAACGGTGATGCGGGTTGGGGCGATGAGGAGCACGTCCAGAGCGGCAACCAGGGCTGGATCGAGGTCACTCTGGCGTGATCTGGGGCGCGCCTGCGCCACCGACATAGGCCGGGCCTCGCGCCCGGCCTATGTCGGTCGCCCTCTTCGCGTTCGACGCGTTCAGCCCGCGGGAGAAGTGCTCCGCGGTCTCCTCGCCAGGAGCTCCGCGATCGTCACACGTCCTGTCGGCAGCGCGGAGGCCGCACCAACGCCGAGACAGACAGCGCTTCGGTGCGTCATCATGCGGCCCTGGATCCGGGGAGGGAGCCGTTCAGATGAGTGATCTGCCGACGGAAGCGAACGTCGTCGTCATCGGCGCGGGCATCGTTGGGAACAGCATCGCGTACCAGCTGGCGCTGCATGGATGGAAGGACATCGTGCTGCTGGACAAGGGCACGCTCCCCAACCCGGGGGGTTCCACCGGCCACGCCTCGAACTTCATCTTCCTGGTCGATCACTCGAAGGAGATGACCGACTTCACGTTGGACAGCGTCAGGCAGTACCGCGAGCTGGGCGTGTTCACCCAGAGCGGGGGCATCGAGGTCGCACGCACGCCCGAGCGGATGGAGGAGCTCAAGCGGCGGCTGGCGTCCAGCCACTCGTGGGGCATCGAGTCTGAGCTCCTCACGCCAGCCGAGGTGAAGAGGCTGGTGCCGTACGTCGAGGAGAACGTGATCCTCGGGGGCTTCTCCACCCCCGGCGTCGGCGTGGTCGACTCCCTGCGAGCAGGCACGCTGATGCGCGAGCGGGCGCAGGAGCTGGGCGCCCTCACCGTGTCCGCCGCTACGGAGATCACGGGGATCGACGTGGAGGGCGGTCGCGTGCGCGGTGTCCGGACCGAGAGCGGCGACATCTGGGCCGAGACCGTCGTTATCTGCTGCGGGATCTGGAGTCCTCGCATCTCCCGGATGGCCGGAGCGTCGATCCCGCTCACCCCAGCGGTGCACCAGATGATCAGCGTGGGACCCGTCCCGTTGTTCGCCGACACGGTTGGCGAGATCACGTACCCGATCGTCCGCGACATGGACACGAACATGTACGAGCGGCAGCACGGAGGCGACCTGGAGGTTGGCTCCTACGCGCACCGGACGATCCTGATGGACCCCGACGACATCCCATCGATCGAGGACGCCGCCCTCTCGCCGACCGAGCTCCCGTTCACGCAGGACGACTTCGACCCGCAGATGGAGCAGGCGCTCGAGCTGGTCCCGGACATCTTGGCCGACGAGCGCGTCGGCGTCCGGTACGCGATCAACGGGCTGCTGTCGCTCACCCCCGACGGCGCGCCGCTCCTCGGCGAGACTCCCGAGGTCGGCGGGCTGTGGTCGGCCGCCGCGATCTGGATCAAGGAGGCGCCCGGGATCGCGAAGACGCTCGCCGAGTGGATGACTGACGGCAGGCCCGAGATCGATCCGCACGGGTCCGATATCGCGCGGTTCTACCCGCACCAGCGGACGAGGACCCACATCGCTTCTCGCACCACGGAGGGGTTCAACAAGACGTACGGCATCGTGCATCCGATGGAGCAGTGGTCCTCGAACCGCGACGTTCGACTGAGCCCGTTCAACGCGCGCGAGCGGGAGCTGGGGGCGGTCTTCTTCGAGGCGGTCGGCTGGGAGCGGCCGTACTGGTACGGATCGAACACCCCGCTCCTGGACGAGTACGGCGATCGCGTGATGCCCCGGGAGGCGGAGTGGGATTCGCGATGGTGGTCACCGATCATCAACGCCGAGCATCTGGCTATGCGCGACCGGGTTGGATTGGTCGACCTGTCGGCGTTCGTCGTGCTCGACGTGACGGGACGAGGCGCGCTCGACGCGATGCAGGGCCTCGCCGTCGCGCAGATGGATGTGCCGGTCGGCCGGGTCGTGTACACACCGTTCCTGAACGAGGCCGGTGGCATCAAGGCCGACCTCACGATCATGCGCCTCGGCACGGACGCGTTCCGAGTCGTCACGGGTGGACACGGCGGCATGGTCGACCGGAAGTGGATCGCCGATCACCTCCCCGCCGACGGCTCGGCGCAGCTGTTCGACGCGACCTCGGCCTGGTGCACGGTGGGGGTCTGGGGGCCGCGCGCCCGCGACGTGGTCGGATCGGTAACCGAGGACGACGTCTCGAACGAGGGGTTCGGATTCGCCACCTGCCGACCGATCACGCTCGGCCCTGTGCGAGCTATCGCCTCGCGCATCTCGTACGTGGGCGAGCTGGGATGGGAGATCTATGCCCCCATGGAGCAGGGCGCGCGCGTGTGGGACCTCCTGTGGGAGGCGGGTCAGCCGCACGGCGTCGTCCCCGTTGGGATCGGTGCGTACGCGGTGACCGCGCGGCTCGAGAAGGGGTACCGCGCGCACGGCAACGAGCTCGACCTGGAGCACGACCTGGTCCAGGCGGGTATGGCGCGAGCGACCGTGAAGGATGAGGACTTCGTGGGCAGGAACGCTTACCTGAAGCAGCGAACGGAGGATCCGGCGCGTGTCCTCTGCACGCTGACGGTGGACGATCCCACGTCGGCGTCCGGCGTCCGGCGGTACATGATGGGGCGCGAACCGATCCTCACGCGGGACGGCGATCCGCTGGTCGATGCCACGGGCACCCGGTCGTTCGTCACGAGCGCTGGGTCGGGTCCGTCGGTCGGGAAGCACCTGTTGATGAGCTACCTCCCGACCGAGCACGCCCGGGTGGGGGCCGAGCTGGCCGTCGAGTACTTCGGCGAGCGCTACCCCGTCACGGTCGCCGTCGCCGGCAGCACGCCGCTCTTCGACCCCGAGAACGCGCGGATGAAGGGCTGAGCCCGGTGGAGGTTCTGGTCTGCGTCAAGCGGGTCCCCGCGACCGGCGGCCGGATCACCCTCACCGAAGACCAGCAGTCGATCGACACGAAGTTCCTGGGGTTCACCGTCAGCCCGCACGAAGAGTGCGCCGTCGAAGAGGCGGTGCGGCTCGTCGAGGCGCACGGAGGGAGCTCGACGGTCCTCACGCTGGGACCCGAGGTCGCCACCGAACAGCTGCGGGACGCGATCGCCATCGGCGTCGACCGCGCGATCCTGCTGGAAACGGACGGAGCCGAGTGGGATCCGGTCGCGACAGCGAACGCGATCGTGGACGCGGTCCGGGCCGAGCAGGAGGCGAGCCGCGGGTTCGACGTCCTGCTCTTCGGAAACGAGGCGGCCGACACCGGTGACTACCAGGTGGGGATCCTCGTGGCGCACGCCCTCGGCCTGCCCTGCGTGACGGGCATCAAGCGGCTCGAGGTGTCAGACGGGATCGCCACGGCGCGACGCGAGAGCGTGTCGGGCGGATGGGAGATCTTCGAGGTCGGCCTCCCGGCAGTCTTCACGGTCAAGGAGGGGATCAACCTGCCCCGCTACCCATCGGTCCCCGGACGCCTGCGCGCCAAGAAGAAGGAGGTCGAGCGGGTCGAGCCCACGCGCCGCTCCGGCGGGCTCGAGCGGATCCGGCTGAAGCTCCCCCCCGAGCAGGGAGGCGAGGTCGAGGTCCTCGGCGGCGGCCCCGAGGCGGCGGCGGCCGTGGTCAAGGTCCTTCAGCAGCTGGGGGTGGTCGAGCGATGATCCTCGTGTGGGTAGACCACGCCGGCGGTGAGCCGGACGCGCTGTCGCTCGAGGCGCTCACCCTCGCGCGGGGCCTGGCCGGCTCGTCCGGGGTGCCGTTGGAAGCCGTCGTGATCGGCGACGACGCGATGGCCGACCGTCTGGCCGCCTTCGGCGTCCAGACGGTGCACTCGGTCTGGGACGAGCGGCTCGCGGACTTCGCGCCGGCGGCCTGGGCCCAGTGCGTCGTCGATACCATGGGCGCGTCGTCGATGCAGGCCGTCGTGGCGGCCGGGAGCGATCGCGGGAACGAGGTCATGGCGCACGTCGCCGCCAAGACCGGGCTGTCGTTGGCCGCGAACTGCACCGAGGTGGAGCCGGGCGACGCCTACGTCGTGACGCGACTCCGTTGGGGAGGAAGCCTCCTCGAGGAGGCGCGACTGTCCGGGACCGTGAAGCTCCTGACGGTCGCGCCGCACGCGCTCCCGCCCGAGGAGGCTCCGGCGGCATCGGAGCCGGCCGTGAACCACGTGGTGCCAGCCCTCTCGGACACCGACCTGCGGGTGCGCGTCACCGGCCGTGAGGCGCCTGAGGGCGGGAGGGTGTCGCTCGCAGACGCCCGCGTGGTGGTCGGCGGAGGTCGTGGGGTCGGCAGCCAGGAGGGGTTCCGCAGCCTCGACGAGCTGGCCGCGCTCCTGGGTGGCGCGGTCGGCGTCTCGCGCGCCGTGACGAGCCTCGGTT
>Ga0214473_10007732_pt1 | contig 12726 bp, 11 predicted proteins | sample RVTome_7_FD_203509 | JGI IMG/M metagenome (GOLD analysis project Ga0214473, IMG submission 203509) | Soil microbial communities from uranium-contaminated site in the Upper Colorado River Basin, Wyoming, United States - RVT98D197 | ecosystem: Environmental > Terrestrial > Soil > Contaminated >... | reverse complement strand
TGATTGCAGACCGTCGGCAGCGCCGCCATGCTGTCCATGATCGCGTCCTTGAGATGGCCGGGATGCGAGGTGGTGAAACGGACCCGGCGCACGCCCGGGACCCGGTCCACCTGGTGCAGCAGCCCGGCGAAGTCGTCCGATCCGTCGTGCCAGGCATTGACGTTCTGGCCGAGCAGCTCGATCTCGCTGAACCCGTTCATGGACAGGTCGGCGACCTCCTCGATGATCGCCTGCGCCGGGCGGTACGCTTCGCGGCCGCGCGTGTAGGGCACGATGCAGTAGGCGCAGCTCTTGTTGCATCCCTCCATCACCGTCACCCAGGCGCGCGGCCCGGCACCCCGGGCCGTCGTGCGGCTCGGGAAAACGATCGGGTCGCCGTCCCGCACCAGGCTGATCGACCGGCCGTCTCTCCGGGCTTCGTCGAGCATCTCGTCGAGCCGGGCGATCGCCCGCGGCCCCATCACCAGGTCGACATGCGGAGCGCGGCGGAAGATCGTCTCCCCTTCCTGCTGGGCCACGCAGCCGCACACCCCGATCACCAGATCGGGGTTCTGCTGTTTCAAGAGGCGGAGCCGCCCCAGCTCTGAAAACACCTTGTGCTCGGCGCCGGCCCGGACGCTGCAGGTGTTGAGGAGAATCACGTCGGCTTCCGCCGCCCCGGCCGCCGGGGTGTAGCCGCGGGCCGCGAGAACGCCCGCCATCTTCTCCGAGTCGTGGGCGTTCATCTGGCAGCCCCAGGTCTGGATGAAGTAGCGCTTCACCGGCCGCTCCCCGGCCGCCGCGCCGGCTTCCTGCCGCCCGGGGCCCGACCTCGTCCGCCGGGGCCCCCCGCCAGCGACCTCTCCAGGAGCGGGCGAAGCCGCCGCCAGGTCTCTTCGAGCGCTTCCGGGATCACCCGCGTTCCGTGCACGACCGTCATGAAATTCGTGTCCCCGTCCCAGCGCGGAACGATGTGCAGGTGGACGTGCCCCTCGATGCCGGCGCCGGCGCTCCGTCCGAGGTTCATCCCCAGGTTGATGCCGCTTGGGCGATAGGCGCGGCGCAGCGCCGCCTCGCAGCGCGCGGCCAGGGTCATCATCTCGGAGAGCGTGGCGGGGTCGAGGTCGACCAGACTGGCATGATGCGCGTCCGGGACCACCATCAGGTGGCCGTTGTTGTAGGGATACTTGTTCAGGATGACGTAGTTCGACTGGCCGCGTACGAGGACGAGACTCCGGGGGCCCGGGCGCGCCCGCTGGGCGGCGCAGAAGACACAACCGGACGCGGGACGGCGCGCCGACCGGATGTATCGGAGCCGCCAGGGGCTGAACAGTTTTTCCATGGTCGGCCCGGGCCGGCAGCCGCGCCGTCCGCGGATCAGCCTTCCGCGCCGGAGGAGAGCGCGGGGACGGAGGCCGAGTCCCCCGAACCGGTGGTGTTGATCAGTTCCTTGAGTTCCTTGCCCGGCTTGAAGTACGGGATTCGCTTGGCGGGAACGTCGACCTTGTCGCCGGTCTTCGGGTTGCGCCCCTGGCGGGATCGCCGTTGCCGGATGCGGAAACTGCCGAACCCGCGCAGCTCGATCTTCTCGTCCTTCTGGAGGGCTTCGACGATCGATTCGAAGACCGTGTTCACGATGACTTCGGAGTGCTTCTTGGTGAGATCCGAAACCCGCGCCACTTCCTCAACCAGCTCGGCCTTGGTCATGCCCGCGCCCCCGCCCGGGGACCGTCCGATATCGACCGGACGGCCCGCCGGGGTGGTGACTAGTCCTCTTCCGCTTCCTCGTAGACGTCCTTGTCCTTGCGCCGCCGCTCCTCGCGGGCCCGGCGCCCACCGGAATGCTCGACCAGCTCCCCGAGGTTGACTCCCCCGCCGCCGCCCTGCGTGCGCATGTACTGGCGGACCTCGTCGCGGCCCTGTTCGTGCGTCGCGCCCTTGATCGACAGACCGATCTTCTGCTCGGCGATGTCGATCTTGATGATCTTGGCGGTGACCGACTCGTCCAGGGCGAGTCGATCCGCCGGTTTCTCGACTCGTTCGTCGGCGATCTCGGACACATGCACCAGCCCTTCGATCCCCTCCTGGAGCTCGACGAATGCGCCGAAATCGGTCAGCCTGACGATCCGTCCGATCACCAGGTCGCCCACGGAATGGCTCTTGAAGAACTCCTCCCAGACGTTCGGCTGGAGCTGCTTGATGCCGAGACTGAGACGCTGGTTCTCGGTGTCGATCTTCAGGATGACCGCTTCGACCTCGTCCCCCTTCTTCAGCATCTCGGAGGGGTGTTTCAGCCGGCGTGTCCACGACATGTCCGAGATGTGCACCAGGCCGTCGATCCCCTCCTCGACCTCGATGAAGGCGCCGAAGTCGGTGAGGTTGCGGACCCGTCCGGTAATCCGGTCGCCTTCCCGGTAGCGGTCGTTGATCGTCTGCCAGGGGTTGGGCTCGGTCTGCCGCAGCCCGAGCGACAGGCGGCGCGCGGTCTTGTCCACGTCGAGCACGACCGCCTCGACCTGGTCCCCGACGTTGAGCAGCTTGGACGGGTGCTTGACCCGCTTGGTCCAGGACATTTCCGAGACATGGATCAACCCCTCGACACCCGCCTCCAGCTCGATGAAGGCGCCGTAGTCGGTGAGGCTGACGACCTTCCCCTTGACCCGGGACTCGCGTGGATACCGGCTGTCGACGCTTTCCCAGGGATCGGCGGAGCGTTGCTTGAAGCCGAGGGAGACGCGCTCCTTTTCGGAGTCGAACTTCAGGACGACGACCTCGACCTCGACACCGACGTTGAACATCTCCGAGGGATGGTTGATCCGCCCCCACGACATGTCGGTCTTGTGAAGCAGGCCGTCGATGCCGCCGAGGTCGACGAACGCGCCGTACTCGGTGATGTTCTTGACCACCCCGCGGACCACCTTGCCCTCGGTGAGCCCGTCCAGGGTGCGTTTCTTCCGCCCGGCGTTCTCCTCTTCCAGAACCGCCTTGCGCGACAGGACGATGTTGCCCCGCTTGCGGTTCACCTTGATGACGCGCATCTGGAGCTCTTTGCCCTTCAGGGCATCGAGGTTGCGGACGGGGCGGAGGTCCACCAGCGACCCGGGGAGGAAGGCGCGGACACCGATGTCCACGGCGAGGCCGCCCTTGATGCGCTCTTTGACGACGCCGGTGACCGGCCGTCCATCGGAGTAGGCGCGCTCGATTTCCTCCCAGATCTTCATCTTCTCGGCCTTCTCCTTGGAGAGGACGACATAGCCGTCCTTGTCTTCGGTCTTCTCCAGGAGAACGTCGATCTCGTCGCCGACACTGACGTGGTGCTGGCCGTCGACTCCGCGGAATTCATCGAGGTCGATGACTCCCTCGGACTTGTAACCGACGTCCACGATCACGTCGTTGCCCGAAATACGCAGGATGCGGCCGCGCACGACCTCTCCCTCCGCAAGGGTGCGGAGCGACTGGTCATACATTTCGAGCAGTTGCGAGAATTCCGCTTCCGGAATCTCAGCGGCAACGCCTTGCATCGGTTTCAGGGGTTGTACACGCTTGGTGCGGGGACGGGAGGACAGGCTCTGAGGGGTGTCGGCCTGTCCCGTTACTGGGTCATCGTTGGTCTTCTGCAAATCCATGCAGGCAGGTTCCTCCTTGGATTTCGGGCGGCCCTCTGGGCCGGTCCCGGCGGGGCGTCTGCGGGCGCCCGACTCTGCGCGGGTCCCTGGCGACGGCCAAGTCCCGCTACCCCCTCAAGTGGCGGACGGCGGTCAGCCGAACCGTTCCCGTTCAACCTCCCAAGGGATGCCGAATAATACTGACCCGCTCCGGTCCTGTCAACAGAAAACTTTAGTTTTCATCGGATTACGAAACCCCGGCCGGATCCTCAGCGGGCCAGCGCGGTGTCTAGAGCGGCGAGAAAACGGAGGGTTTCCGCCCGGGTGCCGACCGAGACGCGCAGGCCGCGGGGGAATCCATACGCCCCCATCGGCCGGACGATGACCCCCTGGTTGAGCAGGCGGGTGTACAGATCCTGGCCATCTATAGGAGTCTCGATGAGAAGAAAATTCGCGACCGAAGGGATGTAGGTGACCTCGCGGCGGGCCATCTCCTTGGTGAGAAACGCCCGCTCGCGGGCGTTTTCCTCGCGGGAGCGGGCCACGTGGTCGACATCCTCCAGGGCCGCCAGGGCCGCAGTCTGGCTGATCACGGAGGTGTTGAACGGCGAACGAACCCGTTCGACCGCCGCCGCCAGCTCGGCCGACATGGCGGCGTACCCGATGCGGAGGCCGGCCAGCCCGTAAATCTTTGAGAAGGTGCGCAGGACCGCCACGCTCCGCCCTTTCCGGAGATCGTCCAGCCCGTCCGGGTAGTCGGCGGCCTCGACGTAGTCGCGGTACGCTTCGTCGAGAACGACCAGGACGGTCCCCGGCAGCCGCGCCAGGAACTCGTCCATTTCGGCCCGGGTGATGTAGGTGCCGGTCGGGTTGTTCGGGTTGCCGATGTAAACGATCGCCGTCCGGGGACCACAGGCGTCGGCCATGGCGCGCAGGTCGTGCCGGTGGCCGACGAGAGGCACTTCGCGGAGCGGGGCGCCCATGGCGCGCACGGCGATCCGGTACATGATGAAGGCCTGCGAGGCGACGATGGCACCGCTGCCATCGGAGAGCAGGGTTTTGGCGAGGAGTTCGACGATCTCGGTCGAGCCGTTTCCGAGGACGATCTGGCGGGCCGGGACCCCCAGGCGCGAGGCGAGCGCCGCGCGCAGGGCCTGGCCCCCGGCATCCGGGTAACGATGGACCCGCCCGGCCGCGTCGCGGATCGCCGTGACGGCGCGCGGTGAAGGCCCCAGGGGATTCTCGTTGCTCGCCAGCTTCACCGCCTGCCGGACCCCGACCTCGCGCTCGGCCTCGTCGATCGGTTTGCCCGGGACGTACGGCGTGATGCCGCGGATGTGATCGGGGATCCGGACGCTCACGAGGCCTCCCGCAGCCGCCGGATTTCCCCGGGTGTCAGGGGACGCCATCCCCCGGGACGAAGACGCCGGTCCTGGATCGGCCCGATGGCGACGCGTCGCAGCTTGAGGACCGGGTGACCCAAGCGCTCGAACATGCGGCGAATCTGGTTCTTTCGGCCCTCGTGCAGGACGACTTCTATCCAGGTATTGAGTTGCGACGAAATCGGCGTGACCCGCGCCGGCAGGGTGCGGCGGCCGTCGATCCGGATTCCCCGGCGCGCCGCCTCCAGGATTTCTCCCGGGAGGTGTCCTTTGACTTTCACGCGGTAGGTCCGCGGGACATGGTTGGCCGGATGGGTGAGCCGGAAAGCCAGGTCGCCGTCGTTGGTCAGCAGCAGGAGCCCTTCGCTGTCCCAGTCGAGACGTCCGACCGGAAAAACCCTCTCCCGCACGCCCTGCAGCAGGTCCATGACCGTCGGGCGACCCTCGGGATCGGAAGCGCTGGTGATGTAGCCGCGCGGCTTGAACAGCAGGTAGTAGACCCGTCGCCCGGCTTCGCGGAGACGCCGCCCGTCGACCGCGATGGTGTCCCGGCCCGGATCGACCTTGACCCCCTGGGTCGTGATGGTGCGGCCGTTGACCGTCACGCGCCCTTCGGCGATCAACGTTTCGGCGGCCCGGCGCGAGGCGACGCCGGCGTCGGCCAGCGCCTTGTGGAGCCGGACTTCCCCCGTTCTTTCAGGAGTCGTCGCCGTCGTCGTCTTCGGAGTCGTCCTCGTCCGTCTCGACATCTTCGTAGACGCCCTCGTCGTCTTCCTCGAACGGCCCGCCGCGTTTCTCGCGCGCGGGGGGGGCGGCGGCGTCCCGTACGCCGCCCCCCGGGGCCGCCGCCTGGACCTGCTCCAGACGCGCCACCAGACCGCCGAACTCCTCGGGGCTCGGCAGGTCCTGAAGCGTATTGAGCCCGAAGTGGGCCAGGAACTCCTGGGTGGTGCCGTAAAGCAGAGGTTTGCCGACCACTTTCTTGCGCCCCAGGATCCGGACCAGGTGTTTCTCGAGCAGGGTCTCGAGCACGCCGCTCGGATCGGCCCCGCGGATTGCCTGGATCTCGGGCGTCGTGATCGGTTGCCGGTAGGCGACGATCGCCAGTGTCTCCAGCGCCTGCGCCGAAAGGCGACGGCGGTTGCGGGCCCGGAAGAGGGCGCGGACCTGCTCGCCGAGTTCGGACTTGGTCGCGAGTCGCCATCCGCCGGCGATCGGCATCAGCCGCAGGCCGCGGTGATGGGACTCGCAATCGCGCGCCACCGCTTCGACCGCCGCCCCCAGTTCCTCCCGGGACGTGCCCGGAAAGATCTCCGCCAGCTCCTCCATGGTCAACGGCTGGTCGGCGGCGAACGCCAGGGCTTCGATCGCCGCGCGCAGGTGGTCGCCGGCCGGCTCGGGACTTCCCTGTGGGCGGGTCCCGGGCGAGGATCGCCGGGACGGGACGGGATGCGTGTCAGACATGGACAGGTTCCTCCGGAGTCTCCTCGTGAGGGACCTCGGCGTCCTCGCCGAGGACGATCAGGATGTCCGCCCCGGCGTGGCTCGTCCAGGCGCGCGCCAGCCGGAGCCGCAGGACTTCGAGCAGGGCCAGGAAGGTCAGGATGCAGTCCATCCGGTCCTCCAGCCCCTCGAACAGGGTCCGGAAACCGAGACGGTGGTCCTGGTTGAGGCGATCCATGAGCCAGTGGATCCGCTCCACCAGCGACACGCGTTCGCGGCTGATGCGTGCCCGGGCGTCGCCGCCGAGGCGGCCCAGGATGTCACGGAAGGCGCGCACCAGCGCGTACAGGTCGGCCTCGATCGCCTCCTCGCCGCTGAACTCCGCGATCCCCTGGGCGCTGCGGGCGAAGACCAGTTCCATCGCCGCCTCGCGTTCCCGCAGGTGCTCCGCGGCCACGCGGACACCGGCGGTTCCCACCAGCAGGCCCGCGTCCTCAATCCCCGCGAACGCGATCGCCTCCGGCCCGGCCGGGTCGGGCGGCAGGAGGCCGCGCGATTTCAGGTAGACGAGCGTGGCGATCTGGACCAGCGCCTCCCCCGCCGCTTCCGGGTCCGGGCTCCCCGTCCCGTCCAGGTACCGGTCGTACTGGCGCGCGATCTCGGCGAGCGGCACGCCGGCGAGATCCAGGGCGTCGGTGCGCACCAGGTGCAGCAGCAGTTCGAGCGGCCCCTGGAAGGCCTCCAGACGGACCACCAGCCCTTCGGGCTTCACCGGCAGCGCGTTTCCCGGGTTCAAGGCTGCGCCTCGGTATCGAGACCCATCGCGGCGCGCACCCGCTCCATCGTGGCCCGCGCCTCGCCCCGCGCCCGCCGCGCTCCCGCGGCGAGGATCTCCCGCACCCTCCCCTGTTGCGTCAGGAGCGCGGCGCGTCGTTCCTGCAGCGGCGCCAGCACCGGCTCGAGGTGGCCGAGCAATGCCTTCTTGCAGTCGATGCATCCGATCCCGGCCCGCCGGCACTCGACATTGACCATCTCCTGCGTGGCGGCCGCGCTGAACGCCCGATGCAGATCGAAGACCGGACAGACATCCGGATTCCCGGGGTCGGTGCGCCGCTTCCGGGCCGGGTCGGTGACCATCGTCAGGACCTTCTGACGCACCTCATCCGGACGATCCGAGAGACTGATGGCGTTGCCGTAGGACTTGCTCATCTTGCGGCCGTCGGTGCCGGGCAGACGGGGGGTGCGCGTAGTCAACGCCTGCGGCTCCGGGAAGACCGGACCATACAGCGTATTGAAGCGGCGGGCGATTTCGCGGCACAACTCGAGGTGGGCCAGCTGGTCCTCGCCGACCGGGACGAAGCCGGCGCGGTAGATGAGAATGTCGGCGGTCTGCAGCACCGGGTAACCGAGAAACCCGTAATTGCCGAGGTCCCGGTTGCGGATCTGCTGCTGCTGTTCCTTGTAGGTCGGCACGCGCTCCAGCCAGCCCAACGGGACGATCATCGACAGCAGGAGATGCAGCTCGGCGTGCTCGCGGACGTGCGATTGCACGAAGAGGGTCGCCTTCTCGGGGTCGAGGCCGGCCGCCAGCCAGTCGACCGCCATCGTCGTCACGTGCTCGCGCAGCAGCCGCGGATCCTCGTACTCGCTGGTGAGCGCATGCCAGTCGCAGATGGCGAAGAAGCATTCGTGCGTGTCCTGGAGCCGGATCCAGTTCTCCAGGGCCCCGACCAGGTGCCCAAGGTGCATCGGACCCGTGGGCCGGAAGCCCGACAGGACGCGCGGCCGCGCGCCCGGACCCGCCGCCGGAGGCTCGACCCGCGCGCTCATTTGCGCGTCATCAGCGTGGTCTGGATGATCTGCATCGCGGTGGTGATCCGGCTGAGCTTGCGTCCGCGACGCTGGATCGCCTGGGTGTCGTCCAGCGGGGGCTGATCCGCCCGCGCCTCCTTCTGGACCTTGTCGAGCTCGAACTGCAGCTGCTTGAGCTCCGCGGGAGTGAATTTCTTCAACGAGTTGGCGTTCAGCAGGATGAGCCCCTCCGCGACGTCGCGCGACATGGCGTAGGCCGATCCCCCGATGAAATTGCCCATTACCCCTCCGTCCTTCGCGACCGCCGCTGCGTCGTCACAGGTCCGCGAGCCCGTAGGCAGCCCATTTCATCTCGATCAGCCCCTGCGTTTCGGGGCTGTGGCGGATTTCGGCGGGCCAGTCGCGCGTGAACCCCTCGGACGGGCCCTTGCGGGTCGCGTCCACTCCCATGTGCGATCCGTACTGCGGCAGGCGCGACGCGTGGTCGAGGACGTCCACCGGCCCCATGACGAACTCGATGTCGCGCTCGGGGTCGATGTGGTTCAACGCCTTCCAGGCGACCTGCCGGAGGTCCTGGACATCGACGTCTTCATCGACGACCACGATCACCTTGCTGAACATCGCCTGCCCCATGCCCCAGATGGCATGCATGACCTTGCGCGCATGCCCGGGGTAACGCTTGCGCATCGACACCAGAATCAGGTTGTGAAAAATCCCCTCGGCCGGCATGTGGACATCGACGATTTCCGGCAGCTGGCGTTTCATGATCGGCAGGAAGACCCGCTCGATCGCCTTGCCGATGTAGTAGTCCTCCATCGGCGGCGGGCCGACGATGGTGGTCTGGTAGATCGGCCGCTCGCGGTGCGTCACCGCGGTCAGGTGGAACACCGGGTATTCGTCCGCCAGTGAATAGTAGCCGGTATGGTCGCCAAACGGTCCCTCCCGGCGTCGCTCCCCCGGATCCACGTAGCCCTCCAGGACGATCTCGGCGTGGGCCGGGACCTCGACATCCACGGTGACGCCCTTCACCATGGCCACCGGTTCCCGGCGGATGAACCCCGCGAGCAGCATCTCGTCGACGTCGTCGGGCAGCGGCGCGGCGGCGGCGAAGGTGAGCGACGGATCGGTCCCGAGGGCGCAGGCCACTTCGAGACGGCGCCCGCCCGCCTCCGCGACCCGGTGGTGGTGGGCTCCGTGCTTGTGGATCTGCCAGTGCATCCCCGCGGTCCGGTCGTCGAAGATCTGCATCCGGTAGATGCCGCAGTTGCGCTTTCCGGTGACCGGGTCCCGGGTGAACACCAGGGGCAGGGTGATATAGCGGCCGCCATCGTCCGGCCAGCACTTGAGCGCCGGCAGGGACTCGAGCGAGGGGCGATCCCGTTCCACCATCTCCTGGCAGGGGCCGCGGCGGACCACCTGGGGAAAGAGGTCGGCGAGATCCTTGAGCCGCGGCAGCATCTTGATCTTGTCGAGGAGGGTGGCGGGCGCGGGCGCGTCGATGAGCGCGTCGATCCGGGCGCCGAAGGAATCGAGCGATTCGACCTCCAGGCCGAGACGCATCCGCTCCACCGAACCGAGGGCGTTGATCAGGACCGGGACCTCGTATCCCACGGGGCGCTCGAACAGCAGCGCCGGCCCGCCACCGGGGCTCTTGCTGACCCGATCGGTGATGGCGCTGATTTCGAGATCGACGCTCACCGGCTCGGCGATCCGGCGCAGCAGCCCCCGGCGCCCGATGACCTCGAGGAAGGCTCTCAGATCGGCGTGGGCCACGGGCGCCTCAGCCGCGCGGCCCGGCGCCGGCCCGGTCCCGCTCCTCGGCCGTCTTGAACACCATCGAGACCATCCCCAGCCCCAGCCGATCACCGTCCTTGATCACCATTGGCTTGCCCGCCGTCAGGCGCTGGCCGTTCACGAAGGTGCCGTTCAGGGCCCCGACTTCCTCGGAGAGCACGAACGCTTCGTCCTCGCGCACGATCTTGGCGTGGCGCCGGGACACGGAGCGGTTGAGGTCGACGTTGGTGAGATCGATCTCCGGGCGGGTGCCGGTGACCGGGTCATAGCGGCCGATCAGCGCCACGTCCGCGGTGATCGGGAACTGACGCGACCCGCCTTCGAGCACCAGCAACGCCAGCGCCCCCTCGGGCACCGCGATCTCTGAAATGGGCCCGGCGGGCATTTCGACACCCGCCGCGGGCGCCGCGTCGGCCGAGGGCGGCGGGGCTTCCACCGGCGTGTCCATGTCGACCGCCGGGGCGGGGGCCGGCGCGGCGGTCCGGCTCGCCGCCGGGGCGTGCGACAGCAGCTCGATCTTGCGGTTGGCCTCCTGCAGACGGCTGCTGAGCTTGCGCAGCATGCGGACGGCGATCTCGATGTTCGAGCGGATCATCTTGTCGAACGTCGAGGTGTTGAGCTCGATCAGTTCGACGTCATCGAGCGCCTCGGCCGAGGCGGTGCGGGGCACGCCTTCGAGGACGGCCAGCTCGCCGAAAAAGTCCCCCTTCTCCATCACCGAAAGTTCCTGCTTCACCCCCTCCAGGTTCCTGTAGATCCGCACGGCGCCGCTCTGCACGACGTACATCTCCGACCCGATGTCGCCCTCGCGGTAGAGGGTCTCCCCCTTTTTGAGGCGGATCGTCAGGTCCTTGAAAGCGTCGGAGGCCATTCCGGCATCCCCTTGCCCCGGAGGCAGTTAGGCGGAAACAGCGGGCGATGATAATGAACGTCGCGCGCCACTGTCAAACTTCGCGCGGCGGCGGCACGAGTCCGATTTTGTCACTACAATGGCCCGGCCATGCCGGAACGACGCGGATCGATCGGGAAACGTGGACGGGCCCGCGCCGGCTGCTTCGTGGCCGTCGCGATCGGCGCGCTGGCGGCGGCGCCGCCGGCCGGAATTCCGTCCCGCGCTTCCGCCGGTCCGCGCGCGGCGGGCGCCGGGCTGCTCTGGCCGCTGGCGGTTCCCGGCACACTCCTCTCCGCCTTCGGCGAATACCGCTACGACCACCTGCACGCCGGCATCGACATCTCGACGGCAGGCGCCACCGGCCACCGGGTCCTGGCCGCCGCCTCGGGATCGATCTATCGGCTCAAGGTCGAGTGGCGCGGCTATGGGCGGGCCCTCTACATCCGTCACCCGGACGGCCGGGTCACCGTCTATGCCCACCTGGAGCGATTCGAGGACACGCTGCTCGGGCTGGAGCGGCGTGTGACGAAGCGGCGTCTGGAAGTCGGGACGCGCTACCCGGGCGACATCTACCTGGACCCGCCCGCGTCGGTGAAACGCGGTCAACTGATCGCCTTCTCGGGGGAGTCCGGTGTCGGACTCCCCCACCTCCACTTCGAAGTGAGGCAGGGGGAGGAGCGCCCGGTCGACCCTTTCACCGCCGGTCTCCGGCCCCCGCGCGACGATCGTCCGCCCGTGATCGAGGAACTCGTCATCACCGCCGCCGAGCCAGCCTCGTTCATCGACGGTTCGCGTCGCGAGCGGGTCTATCCCCTGGTGCGCCGCGAGGGTCTCTACCAGAGCGCCACCCCGATCCGGGTGACGGGCGCCTTCGTCCCGGCAATCGTCGCCCACGACGGAGCCGGTCGCGAGGGTCGGTCGGGGGTAAAGGGGGTTCGTCTGGAAGTGGATGGGGCGGTCCTCTACGACCTGGGCTGGAAGTCCTTCAGCTTCGGGCAGTATCCGCAGGCCGGGCTGATCTTCGATCACCGGTACAGCCGGCTCGGTCCGGCGCGCTATGCGTACCGCCTGATCCGCCTGCCCGGAAACGAGCTCGCGGCCGGCGCCGCCGAGGCCCCCGTCTCCCCCGACCGTGTGCCGGGATCGATTCTCCTCCGTGCCGGAGCGCACCGCCTCGACATCCGGGTCGTCGACGCCGCGGGGAACGCCAGTCGCGCCCGCATCTGCCTGTTTGTGGCCGAGCCTCCCGCGGTGACGGTCCTCGGCGCACAGACCGAAGGCCTCTCGGCCGCGGTCCGCTTCGCGCTGGCACCCCGTACTCCTTCCCCGCCCCCACCCGGCGGCCCCGCGACACCGTGTCCCGCCCCGGGGCCCCGCGTCGAGGCCGAACTCTGGGACCGGGCGCGGCAGGAGTTCGTGCCCCTGGAGTGCCGGGTCGACACCGGGAGCTGCGGCCTCGACGGAAGGGCGCGCGGCGGCGAGGCGGTGGTGCGTCTGCGCGCTTCGTGGGAGGGGGTTCCCGGACCCTGGACGCTCGCCCCGCTGGGGCGCGGCCTGGCCGGTTCGGCCCTCGCCACCGAGACCGCGATCGACAGCTGGCCGTCCTTCCTGGATCTCCGGGTTCCGGTCACCGTTCCCGCTGCGCCGGCTCTCGCGATCGTCACCTGGCCCGACGGTGGACTGGTCTCCGCCTTCGCCTACCGGGACGGGCGCGAGGCGGGTGCGTCGATCACCTACGCCCGCGCTGCATCGGCCGGACCTCTGGGGGTGCGCGACACGGTGGCGGGCGCGCCTCCGTTTCTGCTCCCCGACATCCGTT
>Ga0214473_10007731_pt1 | contig 12727 bp, 10 predicted proteins | sample RVTome_7_FD_203509 | JGI IMG/M metagenome (GOLD analysis project Ga0214473, IMG submission 203509) | Soil microbial communities from uranium-contaminated site in the Upper Colorado River Basin, Wyoming, United States - RVT98D197 | ecosystem: Environmental > Terrestrial > Soil > Contaminated >... | reverse complement strand
CCAGCCACTCCATCAGCGGCGAGGCCAGGGCCAGCCAGCGCGCCGCCTCCTGTCGCTCCGCGGTGAGACGCTCGTTCTCCGCCTGGAACCCCTCCTCCAGGCGGCGCTGCAAGCCGAAAGCCCTGACCACCCGGGCCGCCGCAATCGACTCCTGGACCCGCCCGGCCAGCACCCCCAGCCGCTCGCGTGAGGAGCGCGCCACCCGCCGCAGGCGGCGGCCGATCCCCACCGTCGGCCAGACGACCGCCGGCGCCACGCACAGGGACAGAAGCGCCAGGGCCGGGTTCACATAGACCACCCAGGCCATCAACCCCGCCACCACCAGCGAGTCTCGGCACAGGGACGCCAGGTGCTCCGAGAGGGTGACGTGCAGAACTTCGGTGTCCGCCGTCAGGCGGGCGACCAGGGCTCCGGAGGGGTGCCGTTCGAGAAGCTCGGCTCCCTGCCGCTGCAAGGCGGCGAACGCCTGCTGCCGCACCTGTGCGACCACTCGATGGGCCGTGCGTGCCAGCAGATAGGCCGCGGCGAATGCCAGCAGGCCCTTGAGCGCGTAGAGCGCCACCAGCGCCAGGGGCAGCACCCAGAGCGCGCCGGCCTGGCCTCCAGCGGGCGCCAGGGCCCGGTCGAACAGGGGTCGCAGCAGCGCCGCCAGGCAGACGGTGGCCGCGGACACGCCGGCCAGCGCCGCGCCAGCCACCGCCAGTGCGGTGCGGTGCGGGCGGAGGGTGGCGAGGAGGCGGCGGAAATCGGTCATCGAGTGGATCGGCCGGGCCGCTGCGGCCCGGAACGCCCGGCCCGGCGCGGGCTCAGCGTCGCGGGCCGCCCGGAGCCGGGATTATAGCAGAGGCTGGAGGCCCGCCTGATCGAGCTTCGCCCGAGCCCTGGAACACGCCCCCATTCGCTTGACTTCTCCCAGCCACCAGCGTAAGTACAGGGCGTCCCACCCGGGCCCCCGCCGAGCTTCGTGCGGGGCGATGCACAAGGGAAACACGAACCCGTCGGCATGCCTGAGGCCTCGAAGACCGTCTGTATCACGGGCGGGGCCGGATTCATCGGCTCCCACCTCTGCGACCATTTCCTGGATCAGGGGTTCCGTGTCGTCTGCCTCGACAACCTGCTGACGGGCACGGCTGATAACATCGCCCACCTGCAAAATCGCAATTTTCTTTACATCAAGCACGACGTCACCCAGTACATCTTTCTGGGCGAACCGGTGCACTACATACTGCATTTCGCCAGCCCGGCGAGCCCGATCGACTACCAGACTCTGCCGATTCAAACGCTCAAAGTCGGCTCACTCGGCACCCACAAGGCGCTGGGCCTGGCGCGCGAGAAGCGGGCTCGCTTCCTCCTGGCCTCCACTTCGGAGGTGTACGGCGACCCTCTCGAGCACCCGCAGAAGGAAAGCTACTGGGGGAACGTCAACCCGGTCGGGCCGCGGGGTGTCTACGACGAGGCCAAGCGGTTCGCTGAAGCCATGACCATGGCCTACCAGCGCCACCATGGCCTCGAGACCCGCATCGTGCGGATCTTCAACACCTATGGGCCGCGCATGCGGCTCAACGACGGACGTGCCATACCCACGTTTCTGCGCCAGGCCCTGCTCGGCGAGGATCTCACGGTGTTCGGCGACGGCAGCCAGACCCGCAGCTTCTGTTACATCAGCGATCTCGTGGAGGGGATTTCGCGACTGCTGTTTTCCGATCACGGCGGGCCGATCAATCTGGGTAACCCCGCCGAGATGACGCTACTGCAGCTCGCCGAAACCATCCTCCGTCTGACCCACAGCTGCAGCCGCATCCGCTTCCGCCCCCTCCCCGAGGACGATCCGCGCGTGCGGCAGCCCGATGTTTCCTTGGCGCGCAACAAACTCGGGTGGCAACCTAGGGTGGAGTTAGAGGAAGGACTCGAACTTACGATCAGGGACTTCCGGCAACGGATCTGCGCGTGATAGGGGCCACCCTAATCCTCACCCTGCTCCACCCGAGCCAAGAGTTAAGGCACGCGGCCGGGGCTCACCGTGCCTTGTGAGCATCCGGACCTTCATCCTGAAACTCAATCAGAGGAGCAATCGATTCTATTGGCGGTGGGCTCGCCGCCCACCGTACATGGAGTATTATCGCCGCAAACTTGAGCTCCGTCTTCTCGCCGCACGCTCCGCGATTCATCTCGGAGCCGGAGGCAGGGATCCCGCCACACTGGTCAGCGCAGACCTCAAGGAAGTTAGGATTTATGGCCTCGACCCCTCTTTCTCCAGTCTGTCTCGAAATCCCAACCCATTAAGAATAGTCGCCAGGGGGCACGTTGTCCCCTTGCCCAGCGAATCAGTCGATCTGATTTTTTCGGAAAATGTGATGGAGCACGTCGAGAACCCCCTCGCCACCCTCGAAGAAGCCTTCAGGCTGCTCCGTCCGGGCGGCCTTATTCTCTGGGTGGCTCCCAGCCTTTGGTCCTATAGCGGTCTGGCCACCCACTGCACGCCGCTACCCTTCCATCGGCTTGTCAATCGCTTGCTGGAATCTGTCACTCCGCGCCGAGCTTCACGGGATGTCTTTCCGACCTACTTTCGGATTAATTCGCCATCTAGAGTTCGCCGTCTTGTCCGTCTGGCTGGCTTGAATCTGATCGAGCTTTCCACGTTCGCAGATGCACCTCATTACACCCAGTTTCTGCCACTCATCCATCAGCTGGCTGTTCTGTGGCACGTGGTGCTGGATCGGTTCGAGTTCCTCGCCCCCCTACGTTTGGTGACGCTGGTGGAGGCGCGCAAGCCGGCACTCTCACCAGCCCCGACCTCTAAGGTCTCTTGCGCGCCTTCGCTCGCCCCTCAGGCGTCGCAACCAGCCGACACCGCCTGAAGGATCGCAGCTCTAGCCCGCATTCTTCATGGACGGTTGGCGGGGTTTTCTGGCCGTGAGTTGTGGGGGTTGCCTGTCTTGTGGCCGGGGGACGCTTCAAACGTAACACAGGTATGCATCGTCAGCGGGATGGTTCTGACACATAGATGTGGCACGAGGATCCCAACCACCGCGCCATGTTGGCGCGAGTCCCGGCGGACATTCGGGGAAACAACACGAAACCTGTGTAGAAAAGACGGTTGGACCGCAGTGCTATGAGGCGGAACCCCTGCTCGCGAAACACACGCATCCAGCGACGACGGCTGAAGCAATACAGCTCGACAATGGCATTCGCATAGGCGCCGTGTGCGCGAAGTGGCGCCAGCAGAAAACGCACGAGCGCGCGCAGGACGCCGCCCTCAACTCCACCTGCGTGCGCGCCACTCACACGATCGCAATAGGGTACGCGCTTGCCGACCAAGACAGCGAAGACGTAACCGAAGTACGCCAGGCTGGTCCAGAGCCTCCAGGTCGCGCTCGGCAGGATGTGGATGGCCAACCCTCCAGGCTTGAGAACCCGCCGGATCTCACCGAGCATTTCAGGCAGGTCGTGAACATGCTCGAGCACGTTGGAGGAAAAGACGCAGTCCACACTCTTGTCGGGCACCGGAAGCCTGCGGCCATCGTATTCGACAACGGGATGGAACCTGGATTGCAGCGACGAAGCCCGGCGTGGCAGATCAATCGAGAGCACCTCACATCCGATGTCGGCCAGGAGACTTGCCTGGTATCCGGTTCCGCCGCCGATCTCCAGGACACGCAGTCCGGATCGCAACCAAGGCCTCACATTGTCGAGTTCCACCCGCCGGAGTAGTTCCAGTCCGGAGATCGCTTCTGCCAAGTTTGCACCCCTAGGAGTCGAGCGGCATTCGGTCGCACTGGCCGTGGCCGCGCATACCAATGTCCTGCCTATGCGCAGGTCCCGTAGCGCCAGATCACCAGCTGGCCAGGCTCATCCTCGCTGTTCAGGTAGGGAGAACCTCTATAGATCTCGCACTCCCTCCGCATCACGATGGAGCCATCCGTCCCCCCCGGTAAGCGGCACTTGTAAACCTGCTCGTACTCCTCATATACGTCCGTCATGACTTCAGTGGGAACCTGATGCTGAACGATGTATTGCACGCCAGCCCGTTGCAGGAAATCATCCAACCCGCGGGAGCATAGCTCCTGCATGTATTCGAAGCTGTTCACAAGACCGTCCATATTGACGACGCGGCGGCCGGAGAAGTAGGTGAACGCGCCGCTGTCCTTCATCCCCATAACGGTTTCTTCCGGCAGGTGGGTCCGCACCCATATCGCCGCTTCCATCGATGCGCCGCGGAAGGATCTGTCCACTCTCTGGATTGAGATCCATAATGCTGCAAGCTGCAGTGCGGCGACGCACACCAGGCCGAGTCGGACCGCCTGTCGATCCACGCGGCCATCGAACGCGGTCAGGCAGCACGCGAGCCCGATTACCCCCACAGGAATGTAGATCACGAAATGCCAGATGAAGACACCCCAACTCATGAAGAACAGTCCATGAGCAAGGTGCAGGGTCACCCCTCCCGTCAGGGCGCAGACCAGCCGCCAAATCGCGTCTCTGGGGCCGATCCCGAACAGGGGAAGCGCGCTTGCCATCGCCGCCAACCCGATCAACGCGACGAATTCCCCTCTCAGAAACGTCGGCTGGAAGTGCGGTTCCGGAAATGTGCTTTTCAAGACGCCGCTGATGGGGACAAAATGGCCAAAACTCAAGAAATTCCACGCCAGGTACGGGGCGATGAACACGAGCATGGGCCAAAAAAGCGCCAGCCCCTTGAGGACGACGAGCAGCAAACGGAGTGCCGGACGCCCTTGGCTCGAACTCCAACTGTGCCAGGCGGCTGAAACAGCAAGGGCAACTGGTATGAACACGGAATCCAACCGTGCCAGCATAAGCAATCCCAGCCAGAAACCCGTCCATCCGTCGCGCCAGACAGGAGCACCCGAAAAGACGCTTCCCGAATTCATGATTTCCCGGCAGAGGAGGAGAAAGATCGGGAAGACCAGGCACGATTCCATGCCCATAAGTGGGACGTTCATGAAGCGCGGAAAGGCCAGAAGCAACGCCCCGGCAATGGCGGCGAGTGAACCCCACCGCTGTTGAACAAGGCGCGTCTGGAGCGTTGCCGTGATCGCCAACAAAAGTACGCAAAGGCCCTTGGTGACCACCAGAAGCGCCTCGGGAGTGCTTACACCTAGACGCGCGATCCCGACCAGCAGGAGCATCCACAACGGTTGGAAGCCATTCGTTTGGTGCAAGCGGTCGACGGTCAGACCGAACCCGTTCGCTTGGTTCAGGGCGATCTGAAGGTAGTAATATGCATCGTCCGGCATTTTCGGCCACGCCAAAGGTGAGCCTGTAGTTCCCCACAGGCCGGCCCAGACGATTACGTGAACCGTCAGGAAGACCCCCCCCACCGCGAGCGCGAGCGTCGTGCGCGCAGGAAAAGGACTTGTATGTCCGTAATCAACCGAAGCCAGAAGTTCGCCTTCGCTTATGAGTAAAGTATTCTATTTCACGAGTTCTGAACTCCTGCGGAGCGAGGTGCTTCGTATGCCACACGGATCTGCAACGCTTGGCACCAAGTGCGCTTGTGCCATCTGACCTGGCCAGCTCGTCCTGCTTACGGCATCTGCAACCGTCGGCCGCCGAAAGGGGCCCCGGGAGCGGCTTTGAGCGGAAGCTCAAGGTTGCTCTCCTTCACGAATCGACGTATATTCCCGCAGGTCAATAACTTCCAAGGACTGACCCGACCGGCATGAGAAGCAATTCCGGATACAACGCAGAAGGAGATGTGGACACCCAATCCCCCTGGCCCGAGCACCCTCCGGATCAAAGCGAGCATTTTGGAGAGACCCGGGGCGTGCTCGAGCGCATTGGAGCAAAAGACACGGTTTATGCGCCCCTCAGGCGTGGGCAGGTTGTGGCCGTCGTATTCGAGAACGGGGAAGCACCTCGATTGCGGGGAGCGTGTCCGGTGCGGAAGGTTAATCGAAAGCACCTCGCAGCCGGCCTCGGCCAGGAGGCGGGCCTGGTACCCGCTTCCTCCTCCGATCTTCAGGACACGCTGCCCGGGCTGCAGCCACCGACGCGCCACGTCGAATTCTATTTGTCGCACAGTTTCCAATCCGCAGCGTGCTTCCGCCAAAGCAGTACCTCCGATTCGGCGGCTGCCGGATGCTCCGCTCACAGCCACCTGCCGATGCCATATACATTCTACGCGTATCCCACGTCCAAGCTGGAAGCACCTGTCGCTCACGCTGACGCATGAAAAATTGGCTCTCCGAGATCCTGTGCTGCCCGTCGTGCCGTACGCATCCCGTCCCGCGCATCAGCCACGCGCCGCCGGGCGGAGGACCTGAACCGCCTCTTGTTTTCACCTGCGGTCACAGTTTTCCCGTGGCGCACGGCATCCCCAGATTTGTGACCTCGGATGAGTACGTGCGCAGCTTTGGCTTCGAATGGAGTATCCATCGGACGACCCAGTTCGATGCCAACACCGGCGGAGCCTCCACACGTCGCTTCATGGACGTCACGGGGTTTCATCCGGATGAACTGAAGGAGCGCCTGGTGCTGGACGCCGGCGTCGGGACAGGACGGTTTGCCGACGTCGTGGCGAGGGCAGGCGCGAGGGTGGTTGGCATCGACCTCAGTCTCGCGATCGAGGTGGCGCATGAGAATCTTGGGACGCTCGACAACGTTGGCCTGTTGCAGACGGACCTGCTCTCGGCCCCCTTGCGTCCAGGCTCGTTTGATTTCATTTATAGTATCGGGGTCCTCCACCACACACCGGATGCTGAGCGTGCCTTCCGATCTCTGCTGCCACTGCTCAAGCCCGGCGGATGGATCGCCATTTACGTTTATCCCCGCTACGGCATCACATGGCGGGTGAGCGATCTGTACCGCCGCCTGACCACGCGCCTTCCGCATCGTCTTCTCTACCTCCTGTCATATATCGCGGCCCCCCTCTACTATCTGAATCGGGTTCCTCTCTTGGGCGCACTCACCACCGTGCTGCTTCCCATTTCGAACCACCCGAACTGGCACTGGCGGGTCCTGGATACCTTCGACTGGTATTCCCCTCGCTACCAGTCGAAGCACACCTATCCCGAGGTGTTCCGGTGGTTTCGTGCAGCGGGACTGGTGGAAGTGGAGCCAATGGACCCCGCTGTCTGCGTTCGCGGCCGCAAACCCGCGGCTGGCAAAGCTTCCGAATGAGTCCCGCTGCGGCAGCGCCGGAAGGAATGGTTGCTTCCGACCACTGGTTGCTCTCCCCAGGAAACCGCCGTATATTCTTCTTGCTCAGCAACTTCCCTTGGATGCCTCGACCTCGAAGCGAAGCCACGGCGTGAACCGCCTGACCGAAATCGCCAGAGTTCGCTACCTCCCTCCCCTGGCTCACTTCCAGGGGCTTCAGGCTGCGGTCCTGCTGTTGATCGCGGGCGTGTGCGCCTGGATGCTGCTTGTGATGGCGGTGTCACCTTGGATTGCCCTGGCGGCGCTGGCGGTCTTGGTGACGCTGGCACTCATGTTTCTTTACCCATTCTGGGCCCTCTTTCTCCTCGTCATCTTTTTTTTCATGCCGGTGGAGCTTGGTAATCTCACCCTAGCTCAAGCATGCGGCATCGTCACGATTGCCGTCGGCTTCGTGAGCCACATCTTTCGCCGCCGCGCCCTCGATGGGGGTCCGTTCTTTGTGCCGATGATTTCCTTTGGCGGCGTCTTGCTTTTCTCGCTTGTTTACGCCCGGTTGAGCGAGCCGGTATGGCAAGGGTGCCGCCGGTTCTTCACCCACCTCCTGGTCTATCTCCTCATTCTCGCTCTGGTGGATTCTGCCGAGCGACTTAGACATTTGTTCGATGCTTTCCTGATCGTGGGGGTTGCCAACGCTCTTTTCGGAATCTACAAAGCCTACTCCGTCAATAGCATCTATGAGCGTGCCTCAGGTCTGGTTGGTAACGCGAACCAGCTCGGGTTTCTCTGTGCCTTTGCCATCCCCGTGGCTTTTCATCGCTACTTGAACACATCGGGGCTGGCGCGACGCGGAGGGTACCTCTCTCTGTGCGGTATCTTTGTGGCCGGCGTCATCGTGTCCGCTTCCCGGGGAGCCGCGGTAAGCCTCCTGGCAGGACTGCTGGTCATGGCTTATCAGACGAGGCGACGTCTGTGGGTTCTTTCCCCGATAATCGCCCTGCTGTTCGCACTGATCCCCCTGGCGCCCGACGTGTTTTTCAGACGCGTATCCAACCTGGGCGAGGACGTGGAGCATTCGATTTCGCTTGACCCCACAACCAAGCTGACCTCGAGGGGTTACCTGCACCAGGCCGGCTTCAAAGTCTGGAGAGATTATCCACTCCTTGGCGTCGGAACCGGTAACTTCGGAGGTTACTTTTCCAGTAGCAACTACAATCCCGGCTGGAATCGTGGCCTGGCAATTCCTCAGCACAATCTCTATCTGCACGTGCTTGTAGAAAACGGACTGGTGGGGCTCACGCTTTTTTCCTGGCTGCTGTGGCGGTTTGCCCGCCAGTTATGGTTTCTCCTCATCAGCCAGGCGCGCCAAGCGAGCCCCGAGTTGCGCGCCACAGCACAGGGTTTGGTAGGATCCGCAGCCATCTTCTTCGTCATGGGGCTGAGCATGGATTTCCTATTCACGCACGAACTCTACATTCTGATTGCACTCTCCACCCTCACATACCGTTACGCCAAGGGTGAGCTTCCATCGAACCAACCAGCCCCGCAAAGATTCTGTTCGTAATCACCCAGCTCGACCGCGGAGGAGGTGCTGAGCGTCAGCTCCATCTTCTGGTCACCCGCCTGGACCGCCAGCGCTTCCAGCCTGCTGTTTTGAGTCTGAAGCACGGCGGAGAGTGGGCAGAGAGAATCCGTCTCGAAGGAATTCCGGTTTTCGAGCTCATTCGCCGGCATAGATTCCAACCGAGCCGGCTGCTGGGGCTTTGGCGCATCATCCGCTCGTTTCATCCACAGGTCATCGTTACGTTCCTCTTCACCGCCAACACCTATGGCCGACTTCTCGCACTCCTCGCTGGTGTTCCTCATCGTATCTGCTGCGAACGGGGGGGGGATTTAAAGACGCCGGTGCGGGGATGGGTGGAGAGAGCGCTCGCCAGATTCACCGACGCCGTTGTGTTCAACTCGAAGCGCAACGAGGCAGAATGCAGGATGGCGGGACTTCACGCGCGGACGCTGACGATCTACAACGGCGTCGAGGTGGTGGAAACGACGCCCGCATCGGCAGAACAGATCCTCAAGCATTTCGGCGTTCCCACCGGAGCAACGCTGGTTGGCAAGATCGCCCAACTCCATCCGCGCAAAGATTTCCCGCTCTTCCTGCGGGTGGCGCAGCAACTTGCCAAGCGGCCCGGCCTGCATTTTTTGATCATCGGCGACGGCCCCGAGCGCGCCCGGCTCGAGCGCGAAGTCGAAGCAAGGGGGCTCCGAGGGCGGGTGACGTTTACCGGTCGGCTTGCGGATCCGCTGCCCTTGATCGCCCGCCTCAAAGTGAAACTTTTGACCAGTCTTCGTGAGGGCATGTCCAATGCCCTCCTGGAGGCGCTCGCGCTGGGAGTGCCTTGCGTCGTCAGTGCGGCAGGCGCGAACGGCGAGCTGATCTCGAATGGTGTTGAGGGTTACGTGGTGGAGGGCCGGGATCCGGCGCCCTTCGCGCATCGGGTCGAACTGCTTCTGGATGATCCCTCACTCTGGCAGCGCATGTCCGCCAACGCCCGCAACCGGGCCGCCACGCAGTTTTCAGTGGAGAGAATGGTGCGGGCCTACGAAGCGCTGTTTACGGAAGTACTTTCCGGTTCGCCCATTACGGATCCTTCGCTCTCCTCTGACTCCCCACCGCGACCATCTCCGCGTGTTAGGTAGTAGTCATAGTCGTAATAGGATTTATAATGAGAGCGCTCCGGATCTACATCATTTAATACGGCACCGACCAAGTTGGCACCCACGTTGCGCAGACCGGCCACTGCACGTCTGATGACATCACGGTCGGTCTGCTGGTAACGGACGACGAGCACCACCATGTCAACCAGGGAAGAGAGAATGATCGCGTCGGTCAGTGTTCCCACCGGCGGGGAGTCCACGAGAACCCAGTCGTAACTGGACTTCAAAGTCTGGATGAGCCGGATGAAGCGTTCATTCCCGAAGACTTGAGGTGGATTGGGCGGCAGCGGTCCCGAGGTTATGACCTGAACCCCCGCAACGTCCGTGGGTTTCACATACTCCCGCCAGCTCGACTCATCGTTCGATACCAGGAAATTGGTCAATCCCTGATGCCGGCGAACGTTAAAGTGCGTTTGGATCATAGGGCGCCGTAGATCGCAGTCAACCACGACCACCTGGTCACCGGCCGCCGCGAACGTTCGGGCCAGGTTCACAGTCGTCGTGGTTTTCCCCTCTCGCGCTCCGGTGCTGGTCAGCAGTAAAACACGATCGGTTCGATTGCGACCCGAGAACAACAGACTGGTTCGAAGCGTCTGCAGCGCCTCCCGTGTGGCGTTGGCCGTCTCTTCGGTGGCGCGAGGCACCACGGCAAGCGTGCTCAAGCCCAGTATCCGTTCAACTTCTTCCCCGCTCTTCACCGTATTGTCCAGGTAATCGAGGAAGAACGCTGCCCCGACGCCGAGGCCAAGCCCCAACACTACTCCCACCAGAAGATTGCCAACTTTGTTCGGTTTGACCGGCACACGAGGTACCACCGCGCGATCGAGGATGCGGATATTGTTGCTGAGCAGCTCACTGTTGAGGCTGATCTCCTTGGCACGGCTATTGAACAGGTCGAAAAGCCGGCGCGTCTCAGTGGCATCGCTGGCCAGGGTCTGGTACGAAGAAGTCTTTTGGCGGGTGCGCAGCGACTCCTCCCTGGAACGGGCTATTTCCCTGGCCAGGCTCGCCTCGCGATCGCGATTCAGGGCATAGTCCGTGCGTACCGCGTTGATGATCTGCGCGCTTTCCTCGTCTATCTTCTGGCGAATCTTATCCAGCTCGGAGCGCTTCTCCACCACCCGGGGATGGCTGGGCCGGAAGGACACCATGAGCCGGTTGAGCTCCTTCTCCAGACTGATAAATTCCTCGTTCAGGCGGCGGATCGTCGGGTTGCTGTTGACCGGTGGAAGTGAGAGATAGGCTTCCCGGTCGCCGCTGATTTCCTCAATTTTATTAAAGACCGCTTCCAATTCGAGGCGCTTCAGGCGCGCCTCGGTTTGTTGCTTCTCCAGTTCCTTCAGCCTCTCGTCGATCGATTTGACATGATCCTCCGGCACGTACAAACTGCTCTTTTCGGCATAGCTAAAGCGCGCTTCCTCGGTCTGCTGCAATCGCGTCCGCAGCGGGTCCATCTCCTGCAACAGCGCATTCATGGCGCGCCGAGTGTCTGATAACGCCAGCTCGAGGTTGCGATCGACGTAGGCTTCGGCCAGCAAGTTGACCCAGCGCGTCACCTCCTTCGGGTCGATCCCCTCCATCGAGATCCGCACGATTCCCGTGTCGGCCTTGGGTTCCACGTTCACCATGCGGATGAACGTCTGGAGTGGATCCGCCTGGGCAGCAAACCTCGGATGCTCGAACAGGTCGCTCTTCTCGAACACTCGTTCTGCCACCGCCCGGCTTTTTATGATCTCGAACTGAGTGTTGAAATAGCGCTCCTCGGCAAGCCAGCTGTAATCGGAGACACCAAGGGAAGTCACATCGGCGACCGGTGCGATGCGCTTCGAACGGGCCTGGATCTCTACCGTGGCCTCTGCCCGGTACACGGGTGTGCTGAGAAGCGTCGCCAGGGTGACGATGCCGAACACCGCAACGAACACGGCCAGCACCGTCCAACGACCGTCCCAAATGATGCGCCAGTAATCCCTCAGGTGGACTCCGGACTGTTCCGGATTCCGAGTGGTCTCGCCTTGTTTCATGCCCCGCCTCGTCCTACTCGTCCGCCTACAGGATTCTTCGGCTCACGAGAATAATATCTTCTGCCTCTATCTTGATGTCCGGAGCCAGCCCCTTTTCGATTTTCCGCAAGTTGACGACAAGGTTGCGTTTCTCCCCGGAGCCCTCCCGGATTAGCTGGACGTCCTTCTCATCCGCCCATTGCGAGAACCCCCCGGCGAGCGATATCGCTTTCTGAATCGTGGTCTCCGGTCTCAATGCGTATTGTCCGGGCCTGCCAACCTCCCCACGGATGTAGAAAAAGCGAGACTGCTGAACGTGCACCACATCGCCGGTGACCAGGGAGATATTGCGGTCATCGTTATTGTCCTTCGCACCGAAGAGATCCTCCAACGAAATGCGCATCTGCCGTGTCTTCTTGTCGCCGCCCGGGCCGCCGGGCTCTGAGCGCACTACCATCACTTCAGAGCCGGCGGTGTCAGCCAGCCCACCCGCCTCGGAAAGAATGTCAATCAGGTGGGTGGGTCCTTTCAAAAAGTACTTACCCGGTCGGCGCACCTCGCCGATGACATTCACCGACTGGCTCTGATACTCGCTCACCCCCACCAGCACCTGCGGGTTGACCACATAATCCCGCGCCAGCATTTCGGTCAGGCGGGCGCCGATTTCCGCCGGTGTCAGGCCGGCCGCGACCAGATCTCCCACCAGCGGGAAATTAATGGTGCCGTTCGAGACCACCCGCACGCTCTTGCTGAGGTCGTCCTGGCCGAACACCGAGATTGCCAGCAGGTCGCCGGGCCCGACCCGGTACGAGACATCTCTTCCCCACGCAGGCGGAGGACTGTGGCCAAGGTCCGCGGCGGTCGCACTCATCATGCGCTCCACGTATTGCCCC
>Ga0214473_10007730_pt1 | contig 12727 bp, 25 predicted proteins | sample RVTome_7_FD_203509 | JGI IMG/M metagenome (GOLD analysis project Ga0214473, IMG submission 203509) | Soil microbial communities from uranium-contaminated site in the Upper Colorado River Basin, Wyoming, United States - RVT98D197 | ecosystem: Environmental > Terrestrial > Soil > Contaminated >... | reverse complement strand
CGGGGACAACGTCGAGATGACGGTGGATCTGATCACGCCGATCGCGATGGACAAGGAGCTGCGCTTCGCGATCCGCGAGGGCGGCCGCACGGTCGGCGCAGGCGTCGTCTCCGAGATCGTGGAATAGGCGCGAGAAGGTCATGACAGAGATCAACTCGCAGAAGATCCGGATCCGGATGAAGGCCTACGATTTCAAGCTCCTCGACCAGAGCGTCGGGGAGATCGTCGACACGGCCGTGCGCACGGGGGCGAGGGTTGCGGGGCCGATCCCGCTGCCCACGTCGATCAACCGGTACACCGTCCTGCGCGGGCCGCACATCGACAAGAAGTCGCGCGAGCAGTTCGAGGTGCGTACGCACAAGCGGCTGATCGACATCCTGGACCCGACGCCGCAGACGGTCGACGCCCTGATGAAGCTCGAGCTCTCGCCGGGCGTCGACGTGGAGATCAAGCTCTAGCGGGCCCATGGGTCCGGCGTTCGGTCGGCGTGCCGGCCGGACGCAGAGGTGGGGAGAGGCAGATGGCCACCCTGGACGTGGTGACGGTCGAGAACCGGAAGGCGGGGACGGTGGAGCTGTCGCCTGCGGTCTTCGAGGCGCAGGTGAAGCTGCACCTCTGCCACGCCGAGGTGCGCCGTCAGCTCGCCGCGCGGCGGGGCGGCACGCACAGCACCAAGAACCGCGCGGCGGTGTCCGGCGGTGGTGCCAAGCCCTGGCGACAGAAGGGAACCGGTCGCGCGCGGCAGGGCACCACCCGGGCCCCGCAGTGGGCCGGCGGCGGTGTCGTCTTCGGTCCGGTGCCGCGTTCCTACGAGCACGCGCTCCCGAAGAAGGTGCGCCGCGCGGCGCTGCGGGCGGCGCTGTCGCAGAAGCTCGGCGAGGGGGCGGTCACCATCGTCGATGCACTCGCCCTCGACGCCTACAGCACGAAGCGGGTGGCGGGCATCCTGAAGGAGCTGGGCCTGACCGAAGGGGGAGCGCTGATCGTGATCGAGGCAGCCAGCCCCTTCGTCGAGGGGTCCGCCCGGAACCTGCCGGGGGTCTCGGTGATCCGCGCCGAGGGGCTGAACGTCCTCGACGTGCTGCGGCACCGCCACCTCGTGATGACGAGGTCCGCGGTGCAGGCGGTGGAGCAGCGTCTGGACGAGGCCCTGCGGTCGGCGCGCACGGCGGCGCGGGGGGAGCAGCCGTGAACACCCACGACGTGATCCGGAAGCCGTTGGTCACCGAGAAGAGCAACATCGGTCGCGAGGAGCAGAACCTCGTGACCTTCGCGGTCGATCCGCGCGCCAACAAGCACGAGATCCGGCAGGCGGTCGAGCAGCTCTTCCAGGTGAAGGTCGTGGACGTACGGACGATGCGGATGCCGCGCAAGACGCGGCGCGTCGGCCGCTTCGCCGGGCGGAAGACCGCCTGGAAGAAAGCGATCGTGAAGCTGGCCGAGGGTCAGGCGATCGAGTTCTTCGAGGGAGTGTGATTCCATGGGCATCAAGAGCTACAAGCCCACCTCGCCGGGCCGGCGCGAGATGACGGTGTCGGACTTCGCCGAGCTCTCCCGGAGCGGTCCCGAGCGCTCGCTCCTCGAAGGGCTGGTGAAGGGATCTGGCGGACGCAACGTCCACGGCCACGTCACCTCGTGGCACCGCGGCGGGGCGCACCGCAGGCTCTATCGCCGGATCGACTTCCGCCGCGACAAGACGGGGGTGCCCGCTCGCGTCGCCTCGATAGAGTATGACCCGAATCGCTCCGCGAACATCGCGCTGCTCCACTACGCCGACGGCGAGAAGCGCTACATCCTCGCGCCGCTCGGCCTCCGGGTCGGCGATCGCATCGAGTCGGGCCCGGACGCGGAAATCCGGCCCGGCAACGCGCTGCCGCTCTCGAGGATGCCGCTCGGCAGCATCATCCACTCGATCGAGATGAAGCCCGGAAAGGGCGGGCAGCTGGTGCGAGCGGCCGGGGGCTCGGCGCAGCTGATGGCCCGCGAGGGCGACTACGCGACGCTGCGCATGCCCAGCGGCGAGCATCGCATGGTGCACGTGAAGTGCATGGCGACCGTCGGGCAGGTCGGCAACCCGGATCACGAAAACCAGAGCATCGGGAAGGCCGGCCGCTCGCGCTGGCTCGGGCGGCGGCCGAACGTCCGCGGCGTGGCCATGAACCCGGTCGACCATCCGATGGGCGGAGGCGAGGGGAAGTCCTCGGGCGGCCGGCATCCGTGCACTCCCTGGGGCGTGCCCACGAAGGGGCACAAGACGCGCAGCAACGTGCGCACGAACAAGTACATCGTGAAGCGGCGGGGGAAGAAGTAGATGGCGCGCTCGCTCAAGAAGGGGCCCTTCGTGGACCCGAGCCTGCAGCGGAAGGTCGGGCGCGTGATGCGTTCCGGCTCGAAGCAGGTGATCCGCACCTGGTCGCGCCGCTCCATGATCACCCCGGAGTTCGTCGGGCTCACCTTCCACGTGCACAACGGGAAGCTCTTCGTGCCGGTCTTCGTGACCGAGAACATGGTGGGGCACCGGCTCGGCGAGTTCTCGCCCACCCGGAAGTTCACCGGTCATTCGGCGTCGGCCAAGAAGGTGAAGACCTGAGATGGAAGTGAGAGCCCGCCTCAGCAACTACCGGATCAGCGCGCAGAAGGCGCGGCTGGTCGCGGACCAGATTCGTGGCAAGGGAGTCGGGGATGCCCTCGCCATCCTCGAGCTCTCCGCGAAGTCCTTCTCGCGACCGCTCGCGAAGCTCGTGCGTTCGGCGCTCGCGAACGCCGAGGATCACAACAACCGCCACAAGGCGGGCATCGACGTCGACAACCTGGTGCTCGGCAAGGTCACCGTGGACGAGGGGCCGAGCCTGTGGCGCATCCGGCCCCGGGCCCAGGGACGGGCCAACTGGATCCAACGCCGGACGAGCCACGTCGAAATCGTCCTGAAGGAGCAATAGGCACACCGTGGGACAGAAGGTTCATCCGTACGGCTTCCGGATCGGCACCCTCTACGGGTGGCAGTCCAACTGGTTCGCCGAGCGGCACTACGCCGAGCGGCTCCACGAGGACCTGCGCCTGCGGAGCTTCATCAAGAAGAAGCTCTTCCACGCGGGCATCTCCAAGGTGGTGATCGACCGGACCGGGGACAAGGTGGTGGTGAACGTGTTCACCGCTCGCCCGGGAATCCTGATCGGAAAGCGGGGCGCCGAGGTCGAGACACTGCGCGCGGAGCTCGCCGCTCTGTGCCGGAACCGCGAGCTCTTCATCAACATCAAGGAGATCCGCAAGGCCGAGCTCGACGCCCAGCTGGTGGCCGAGAACGTGGCCCTCCAGCTCGAGCGGCGCGTCGCCTTCCGCCGCGCGATGAAGAAGGCCGTGACCTCGACCATGAAGTTCGGCGCGGGCGGCGTGCGCATCCAGTGCTCCGGACGCCTCGGTGGGTCGGAGATGGGCCGGCGCGAGTGGTACCGGGAGGGGCGCGTCCCGCTGCATACGCTGCGCGCAGAGATCGATTACGGCCTGGCCGAGGCGAAGACGACCTACGGCGTGATCGGCGTGAAGTGCTGGATCTTCCGAGGCGACGTTTCGGACAAGGAGCTCCGCACCAACGTGCTGTCGCGCCGGGTCGGCGGCGAGGTCACGAGGTAGGCCGATGCTCCAGCCCAAGAAGGTCAAGCACCGCAAGCAGCAGAAGGGGCGCATGCGGGGCAAGGCGTACCGCGGGGGGACCCTCGCCTTCGGTGACTTCGGTCTCCAGGCGCAGGAGACCGGACGTCTCTCCTCGCGGCAGATCGAGGCGGCGCGCGTCGCCATGACCCGCCACGTGAAGCGCGGCGGCAAGGTCTGGATCCGGGTGTTCCCGGACAAGCCCATCACCAAGAAGCCCGCGGAGACGCGCATGGGCAAGGGCAAGGGAAACCCGGAGGAGTGGGTGGCCGTCGTGAAGATGGGTCGGATCCTCTACGAGATGGAGGGCGTACCGGTGAAGGTGGCCCAGGAGGCGCTCCGCCTGGCCGCGCACAAGCTGCCGATCTCGACGCGCTTCGTGCAGCGCGAGGAGGCGTTGTGAAGGCGAGCGAGCTCAGGACACTCTCGGAGCCGGAGCTGGTGGCCAAGTCGAGGGAACTGCGCGACGAGCTCTTCAACGTGCGCGTGAAGCGGGCCACCGGTCAGCTCGAGAACACGGCGAAGCTGGGGCAGCTGCGCCGCGACGTCGCGCGCGCGGAGACGGTGCTTGCCCAGAAGCGTGGAGCCAAGAAGTGAAGGACCGGGGAATTCGTCGGACGCTCGTCGGACAGGTGGTCTCCAACAAGATGGACAAGACCGTCGTGGTCCGGGTGGAGCGTCTCGTTCAGGATCCGAGGTACAAGAAGTACGTGCGCCGGTACTCGAAGTTCATGGCGCACGACGAGAACAACGCCTGCGCGGTGGGGGACCGGGTGCGGATCATCGAGCACCGCCCGCTCTCGAAGCTGAAGCGCTGGAAGGTGCAGGCCACGATCGAGTCGGTCGGTGCGGCGGGCAGGACATGATCCAGCAGGAATCCATCCTCCAGGTAGCGGACAACTCCGGCGCGCGGAAGGTCTCGTGCATTCGCGTCCTCGGGGGCACCCGCCGTCGCTACGCATCGATCGGCGACATCATCGTCGTGTCGGTGAAGGACGCGATCCCGAACTCGCGGGTCAAGAAGGGCGAGGTCCGCAAGGCGGTGGTCGTCCGCACGCGGCGGCAGGTGGTGCGGCCGGATGGTTCCTACATCCGCTTCGACGACAACGCCGCGGTGCTGATCGACAACCAGCGGGAGCCGGTGGGCACGCGCATCTTCGGGCCCGTGGCCCGCGAGCTGCGCGCGAAGCGCTTCATGAAGATCGTCTCCCTCGCGCCGGAGGTGCTGTAGATGCGCCCCCGTCTCCTCGAGCGCTATCGCAAGGACGTCGTGCCGCGCCTCTCGAAGGAGTTCTCGTACGGCAACGTCCATCAGGTCCCGAAGCTCGAAAAGATCGTGGTGAACATCGGTCTGGGAGAGGCCACGCAGAACCCGAAGCTCCTCGACAACGCGGTCGTGGAGCTGGGGGCGATCACCGGTCAAAAGCCGGCGGTACGCCGCGCGCGCAAGTCGATCGCGAACTTCAAGCTGCGCCAGGGTCAGCGGATCGGCGCGATGGTGACCCTGCGGGGCGATCGGATGTGGGAGTTCTTCGACCGCCTCGTGAGCGTCTCGCTGCCTCGCGTACGCGACTTCAAGGGCTGCTCGCCGAAGGCCTTCGACGGGCGCGGGAACTACTCGCTGGGGATCCGGGAGCACATCATCTTCCCCGAGGTCGACTACGACAAGGTGGAGAAGATCGTCGGCCTGAACGTGACCATCTGCACGACCGCGAGGACGGACGCCGAGGGACGAGCGCTGCTCGCCCACCTCGGGGTTCCGTTCCGCCAGTAGGAACGCCCATGATGACCGATCCGATCGCAGACATGCTGGCCCGCATCCGGAACGGTGCGCACGCCCGGCACCTCCGGGTGAGCTGCCCCGCCTCGAAGCAGAAGCTGGCGATTGCCAACGTCCTGCGGGAGAACGGCTTTGTGGGCGACGTGCGCCTCGAGGAGAGCGGGTCGCACAAGGTCCTGGTCGTCGGGCTTCGCTACGACGACGAGGGGCGCCCGGTGATCGCGGGAATGCGGCGCGTGAGCCGCCCCGGGCGGCGGGTGTACGTGGGTTCCGGCGGCATTCCGAAGGTCCGCAGCGGCCTCGGCGTGGCCGTGCTCTCGACGTCGCGCGGGATCCTCTCCGATCGTGCGGCCCGCGAAGCGAAGCTCGGCGGCGAGCTGATCTGCGAGGTGTGGTAGCCGTGTCGCGCATCGGCAAGCTGCCGGTCGAGGTTCCGAGCGGCGTCAGCGTCGACCGGACCTCGGACGGCCTTCGCGTGAAGGGGCCGGCCGGGACGATGACCGAGCGGCTCCCCGCGACGATCGGGGTGGAGATCGCCGGAGGCCAGATCCGCTTCACGCGTCCGGACGACCGCAAGCCGACGAGGGCGCTGCACGGGCTCGCCCGCGCGCTCGTCGCGAACATGGTCCGGGGCGTCACGAAGCCCTTCGTGCGGGAGCTCGAGATCCAGGGGGTCGGCTACCGGGCGGACGTTTCCGGCAAGACGCTGCGTCTCCAGATCGGTTTCTCGCACCCCGTCGAGGTACCGATCCCCGACGGCATCAAGGTGTCGGTGGACCGCAACGTGGTGGTGCGTCTCGAGGGTGTGAACCGCCAGCAGGTGGGTCAGTTCGCGGCCGACCTGCGGGGCATCCGGCCGCCCGAGCCGTACAAGGGCAAGGGCATCCGGTACATGGGTGAGCAGGTGCGCCGCAAGGTCGGCAAGGCCGGCGCCGGCGCCTGAGGTTGAGCATGCAGAGGAAGCACCACGACGAAAGAAAGCGCCGTCACCAGGCCCGGAGGTCCCGGGTGGTGCGGAGCATTGCCACGAGCCCCCGGCCGCGGATGACCGTGTTCCGCACCAGCAAGCACATCTACGCCCAGCTCGTGGACGGCGAGACGGGTCGAACGGTGCTCAGCGTGTCGACGCGCTCCAAGGACGTCCGGGAGGGCCTCTCGGCGACGGGCAACATCGAGGCGGCGCGCCGCGTCGGTCAGGCCTTCGCCGGGCTCGCGCGGGCGCGACAGATCGAAGAAGTCGTCTTCAACCGCAACGGCTTCCTCTACCACGGCCGCGTGAAGGCGCTGGCGGAGGCCGCCCGCGAGGCGGGCCTCAAGTTCTAGGGAGCCCTGGATGCGAATCGATCAGCTCAATCCGAACGAGTTCGAGCTCACGGACCGCGTGGTCTACATCAACCGCGTGGCGAAGGTCGTGAAGGGCGGCCGCCGCTTCAGCTTCGGTGCCCTCGTCGTGGTCGGCGACGGCAACGGCGTGGTCGGCGTCGGCTACGGCAAGGCCGGCGAGGTACCGGAGGCGATCCGCAAGGGGGTCGAGCGCGCGCGCAAGGCCCTGATGCGGGTTCCGCTCGTCGACGGGACGCTCCCGCACGACGTGATCGGCCGTTTCGGGGCGGCGCGGGTGCTGCTGCGACCCGCCACGCCGGGAACCGGCGTGATCGCGGGCGGTTCCGTGCGGGCCGTGCTCGAGTCCGCCGGGATCCGCGACGTGCTCACGAAGAACATCGGGACGAGCAATCCGCACAACGTCGTGCGGGCCACGATGACGGCCTTGGCGGAGCTCCGCGATCCGCAGGAGCGCCGCCGGGAGCTGGCCCTGGCATGAGTGGAGCGAACCGGATCCGCGTGAAGCAGGTGCGGAGCGAGATCGGCTACGACCGACGGCAGCGCGCCACCCTGCGGGGGCTCGGCCTGCGGCGCCTGCACCACGTGGTCGAGCTGCAGGACACGCCCGCGGTGCGCGGGATGATCGACAAGGTGATCCACCTGGTGGTCGTGGAGGAGGCGTGATGCTGGACGGTCTCTCGCCGCGTCCCGGGTCCCGCCACCGCACCAAGCGGGTGGGGCGCGGTCCGGGCTCCGGTCACCGCAAGACCTCCGGGCGGGGAATCAAGGGCCAGGGCAAGCGCTCGGCCGGCCGCGAGACGCCCTTCCATTTCGAGGGCGGTCAGATGCCGCTCGCCCGCCGCCTCCCCAAGCGGGGATTCCGCAGCCCCAACAAGACCGAGTACCAGGTGATCAACGTCGCCGCCCTCGCGCCCTTCGGCGACGGGGCCACCGTGGACGTAGCAGCGCTCGTGGGCCGCGGGCTCGTTCGGCCGCGGGGCGGCCCGGTGAAGCTCCTCGGCGAGGGCGCGAGCCCGCGCGACCTCGTGGTGAAGGTCCACGCCGCGAGCGAGGGTGCGCGGCGGAAGGTCGAGGAAGCTGGCGGCCGGATGGAGCCCTGCGAATGATCGGCGGCGTCCAGAACATCGCGAAGATCACCGAGCTCCGGCAGCGGATCCTCTTCACCTTCGCGATGCTCGCCGTCTACCGTCTCGGCGCCTACGTCGTCACGCCGGGGATCGACGAGCGGGTGATCCAGAGCTTCTTCGAGCAGGCCGCGGGGACCGTCTTCGGCCTCTTCAACCTGTTCTCGGGCAGCGCCCTCGAGCAGCTCTCGATCTTCTCGCTCGGGATCATGCCCTACATCAGCGCGTCGATCATCCTCCAGCTGCTCACCGTGGTGATCCCCCAGCTCGACCTGATGCGCAAGGAGGGCGAGCAGGGGCGCAAGAAGATCAACCAGTGGACGCGCTACGCGACCATCGTCTTGGCACTCTTCCAGGGCTTCCTGATCGCCGTGGCCCTCGAGAACGGACAGTTCGGCGAGAACGCCGTCGTGAACCCCGGCTGGAGCTTCCGGCTGATGTGCATGCTGACGCTCACCACCGGCACCGCGTTCATCATGTGGCTCGGCGAGCAGATCACCGAACGGGGCATCGGGAACGGGATCTCGCTCATCATCTTCGCCGGGATCATCGTGCGGATCCCGAGCGCGCTCGGGCAGCTCTTCCAGCTGGTGCGCACCGACCAGTTCAGCATCCTCCAGATGGTCTTCCTCGCCGCCTTCGCCGTGGCCGTCGTGGGCTTCGTCGTGGTCGTCGAGCGCGGTCAGCGTCGCATCCCGATCCAGCACGCCCGGCGGGTGGTGGGCCGTCGGGTGCTCCAGGGCGGGATGAGCTACTTCCCGCTGCGTGTGAACACGGCGGGCGTGATCCCGGCGATCTTCGCCTCGTCGCTGCTCGTCTTCCCGCTCACGGTGGGCCAGTTCACCGATGCACCCGCGCTGCGCGGCTTCATCGACACCTACCTGAACCCGGGGAGCTTCCTCTACGAGACGATCTACGTCGGGCTGATCATCTTCTTCGCCTACTTCTACACCGCCGTCATGATCAACCCGATCGACGTGGCCGAGAACATCAAGAAGTCCGGCGCCTACATCCCCGGCATCCGCCCGGGCAAGAAGACGGCGGAGCACATCGACCGCATCCTGGCGCGGATCACGCTCGTCGGCGGCATCTACATGGCGATCGTGTGCGTGCTGCCCACGCTGCTGGCGCTGCGCTTCAACGTGCCGTTCTACTTCGGCGGCACGGCGCTGCTCATCGTGGTGGGCGTGGGGCTCGACACCGTCGCGCAGATCGAAGCGCACCTCGTCTCGCGTCAGTACGAGGGATTCGCGCGGGGCTCGCGGATCCGCGGCAGGCTCGCGAGATGAGCGCACGCAAGCTACTGCTCCTCGGCGCACCCGGTGCGGGCAAGGGCACCCAGGCCGCGCGCCTCGCCCGGAGGCTCGACGTGCCCCAGATCTCGACGGGAGACATGCTGCGCCAGGCAGTGACCTCCGGGAGCGAGCTCGGCCGCCGGGTGAAGGACACGATGGACCGGGGCGAGCTCGTGAGCGACTCGATCGTGATCGAGGTCGCCCGGGAGCGGCTCTCCCGCCCGGATGCGAAGCGCGGCTTCGTGCTCGACGGCTTTCCGCGCACGGTGGCGCAGGCGGAGGCCCTCGACCGCATGCTGGCCGAGCTCGGATCGCGGCTCGAATGCTGCGTCGCGCTCAGCGTCGACGAGGAGGCGGTCGTGGAGCGCCTGCAGGGACGCGCCCGGATCGAGGGTCGGAGCGACGACAACGAGGCGACGATCCGCAAGCGGATGCGCGTCTACGGCGAGCAGACGGAGCCGTTGCTCGACTACTACCGGCGGCGTGGACTGCTCGCCGAAGTCGATGGAATGGGTTCGATCGAGGAGGTCGAGAAGGCGATCGGGGAGGCGCTCGCAGCGTGACGTCCCTCGGCCAGAAGATCCCGGTGAAGACCCGCCGCGAGGTCGCGCTGATGCGCGAGGCGGGGCAGCACGTCGGGGAGATCCTCCAGGAGCTCGTGGAGCTGGTGCAGCCGGGGATCACGACGAAGGAGCTCGACCGCTTTGCGGAGAAGAAGCTCCTGGAGCGGGGCCTCGTTTCCTCGTTCAAGGGCTACGATCCCTATGGCCTGCCTCCCTATCCCGGCGTGATCTGCGTGTCGGTGAACGAGGAGATCGTGCACGGGATCCCCGGCTCGCGCACGATCCAGGCGGGCGACGTGGTGAGCCTCGACTTCGGGGTCTCGCTCGAGGGCTTCCACGGGGACTCGGCGGTCACGGTGACGGTGGGACGGGTGGACCCGGAGCGCCAGGAGCTCGTCGACGTCACGCGGGAGTCGCTGGAGAAGGCGATCGGGCAGATGCGGGCGGGGCGCAGGCTCTCGGACATCGGGCATGCCGTCCAGTCGCACGTCGAGCCGCACGGATTCTCGGTGGTACGGGACTTCGCGGGGCACGGCATCGGACGCCGCATGCACGAGTCGCCGTGGATCCCGAACTATGGGGCACCGGGCAGGGGGCCCCGGCTCGTGCCGGGGATGGTCTTCGCGCTCGAGCCGATGGTGAACGTCGGCGGGCCCGAAGTCCGCATCCTCGACGACGAGTGGACGGCCATCACCGCGGACGGCTCGGTGTCGGCGCACTTCGAGCACACGGTGCTCGTCACCGAAGGGGAGCCCGAGGTGCTGACGCATGTGGCCAGGACCCGCTAGGCCTTCGAGCGGGGTGTGGAGAGGGAGATGAAGGTCAGGTCTTCGGTCCGCAAGATGTGCGACAAGTGCGTGATCGTGCGCCGGCGCCGGGTCGTGCGCGTGATCTGCGAGAACCCCAAGCACAAGCAGCGGCAGGGCTAGGAGGAAGGGCATGGCGCGCATCGCCGGAATCGATCTTCCGCGCAACAAGCGGATCGAGATCGCGCTCACGTACATCTACGGGATCGGGCGCACTTCGGCGCGACAGATCTGCGAGAAGGCGGAGGTCTCGAAGGACGCGCGGGTGGACCGGCTCGCCGACAGCGAGGTGGTGCGCCTGCGCGAGGTGATCGAGCGCGGGTACCAGGTCGAGGGCGATCGCCGTCGCGAGGTCTCGCAGACCATCAAGATGCTGATGGATATCGGCTGCTATCGCGGGCTGCGCCATCGCAGGGGGCTCCCGGTCCGCGGGCAGCGCACCCACACGAACGCGCGCACGCGCAAGGGCCCGGTGAAGACGGTCGCCGGCAAGAAGAAGACGCTCGCGAAGAAGTAGTCGCGGAGAGGAAGGCACACGAACGTGAAGAAAGGCCGCAAGAAGGTCAAGAAGAACGTCCAGTCGGGCATCGCCCACGTCCACTCGACGTTCAACAACACGGTGGTGACGATCACCGACGTGGCGGGGAACGCCCTGTGCTGGGGCACCGCGGGCTCGTCCGGGTTCAAGGGCTCCCGCAAGTCGACGCCTTTCGCGGCCCAGATGGCCGCGGAGGAGTGCGCGAAGAAGGCGCTGGAGCACGGCGTCCGGCAGCTGGCCGTGTACGTGAAGGGCCCCGGCGGAGGCCGGGAATCGGCCGTCCGCGCGCTCCAGTCTCAGGGCATCCGGGTCACGCTGATCCGCGACGTGACGCCGATTCCGCACAACGGCTGCCGGCCGCCCAAGCGGCGCCGCGTCTAGCCGGGGAGAAGGTCGATGGCTCGCTACAACGATGCGGTCTGCCGGCTGTGCCGGCGCGAAGGCACCAAGCTCTTCCTGAAGGGAGACCGCTGCTTCACCCCGAAGTGCGGCATCGAGCGCCGCAGCTACCCGCCGGGGCAGCACGGGCAGGGTCGCACGCGTTTCTCCGACTACGGCGTGCAGCTGCGCGAGAAGCAGAAGGTCAAGCGGATGTACGGGCTGCTCGAGCGGCAGTTTGCGCAGACGATGGAGCGCGCGACCGCGATGAAGGGCCGTTCCGGCGAGAACCTGCTGATGTTGCTCGAGCGCAGGCTCGACAGCGTCGTCTTCCGCATGGGCTTCGCGACCTCGCGCGCCGAGGCCCGCCAGCTCGTGCGCCACGGCCACTTCCAGGTGGACGGGCGGAAGGCGACGGTGCCGTCGATCCTGCTCAAGCCCGGGAGCAAGGTGACGGTGAGGGAGCGATCGAGGAAGGTCGCGCGCATCGCGGGGGCGCTCGAGACGCTCGAAGGGCGCAGCGTGCCCCGCTGGCTGGAGACCGACAAGGACAAGTTCGAGGGCACGGTGAAGTCCCTGCCCAGCCGCGAAGACATCACGCTGCCCATCCAGGAGCAGCTCATCGTCGAGCTCTACTCGCGCTGATCCGCGCGCGAGCAGGACACGATCGGGGGGAATCATGATGGACCAGGCGCTGATTGCACGGAACTGGCGGGAGCTGATTCGTCCCCGGGGGCTCGAGCCCGACGGCGACGGGAACTCCAGCTACTGGCGCGTGGCCTGCGAGCCGCTGGAGCGCGGCTTCGGCGTGACGCTCGGCAACGCCCTGCGCCGGGTGCTGCTCTCCTCGCTGCAGGGCGCGGCCATCACGGCCGTTCGCATCAACGGCGTGCTGCACGAGTTCTCCACGATCCCCGGAGTTCGGGAGGACGTCAGCGACGTCGTCCTGAACCTCAAGGAGGTGCGCCTGCGGATGCACGGGTCCGGCCCGAAGACGCTGCGCGTGCACAAGAAGGGCGAGGGCGTCCTGCTGGCCGGCGACCTCGCGGCCGAGGACTCCTCGGTCGAAATCGTGAACCCCGAGCACCGGATCGCGACGCTGTCCCCGGAGGCGGACGTCGAGATGGAGGTGACGGTGCGGCTCGGCAAGGGCTACGTGCCCGCCGAGAAGAACAAGACCGAGGACATGGCGATCGGAACGATTCCGATCGACGCGATCTTCTCTCCGATCCGCAAGATCAACTACACGGT
>Ga0214473_10007729_pt1 | contig 12728 bp, 16 predicted proteins | sample RVTome_7_FD_203509 | JGI IMG/M metagenome (GOLD analysis project Ga0214473, IMG submission 203509) | Soil microbial communities from uranium-contaminated site in the Upper Colorado River Basin, Wyoming, United States - RVT98D197 | ecosystem: Environmental > Terrestrial > Soil > Contaminated >... | reverse complement strand
CTCGACGGCGCGCTCGAGCTCCGGCGTCTCGTGACCCGGGCGGACGACGAACCGATCGTCCTGCGCTCTGACGGTCTCGTAGACACGGAGCGGCATCCGGACTCGCTCGCCGCAGCCTCCCTCGACGCCGCACTCGCAGAAGAACTCCACGATTCCGCCCGGCGACCAAGCCTCGGCGGATTCGCCGAGCTCCGCGATCCGCTCGTTCACCTCGCGGAAGAGCGCCTCGTTACGGGCCTGACGGCGAAACCGTTCGTCGAGACCACTCATGCCGGGCCGACCTTACGACACGTCGCACGCGGGGTCTAGGGTTCCGGCGTGGCGCTCCCCGCGATCAGCTGCGACGAGCTCCGCCGCAAGCTCGAGAGCGGCGAGCAGTTCGTCCTCGTCGACGCGCTCCCGCCGATGTCGTTCGCGCACTCGCACCTGCCCGGCGCGATCAACCTCCCGCCCGAGCGCGTCGACCCGAGACGCATCGCCGACAAGGACGCCGAGATCGTCGTCTACTGCGCGAACCCGAGCTGCGAGAGCTCGATCGAAACCGCTCGACGCCTGCTCGCACTCGGGTACACGAAGGTCCGCCACTACCCGGGCGGCAAGGACGAGTGGCGAAGCCTGGCGCTCCCGCTCGAGCGCGCGGGGGCGTCTTTCGAGGCCTAGCCGTGCTCGAGTTCGTCAGGCGGAAGCCGGCCGCCGCGACGTCTCGGTGCTACTCCTCGTCCGGGCGGCGAGCCTCGCGTTGCAACGCGCGTGCCGAGCCGCGACTCTCGGACGAGCGCACCGCCGACCAGGCCAGAGCGAGGATCAACGCGACCCATGGGCTCAACGCGACGAGCACCTCCAAGAACTGTCGTCGCTCGTAGGACATCAGCGCGCTCTCGGCTCGAGTCGGCTGAACGGTCGCCATTCCGTCCGCACCCACGAGTCCGCGCCGCAGCGCGCGCAGCGCTGCTGCGGCCGGCAGGCCACGCACCGCGCGCCGCATCGCGCGCACATCAGCGCGCCGATCGATGCCGGCTCGTGGACGGGCGCCGTCACGTCGAGCTCAGCCGCTCGCGGTGGCGGGCGATCAGCGAGCGGGCCGGGTTGAGGACGCGGATGCCGCGGCGCTCAACCCGGCGCAGCTCCCGGACACCGTCGTGTTTCCGCACCAGGCCGCTCAGCTCCACGGGCTCGACGTGGCGTGCCCGGACGCCACACTCGCAGAGCGCGCCGACCAGACGCTCGGTCGTCGCCGAGCGTCGCGCGGCGACCCTCAGCGTCTTGCGGGATCGCCGGTCGGTAGCCAATTGCCTGATAGACACGGCCCGAGAGCTCCTCTCGCTGATTGCCGTCAGCGTGGCGGCCGCGGGGCCTCTGGCGCAATGGGTTCGTGGCTGTATCTCCGACGGGCGGGCGCGCGAATACGATCGCGACTGCCTCGATGACGCTCGCCGAGCTCGCAATCACGATCGCGGTCCTGTGCGTCCTCGGCCTTGCGGCCAGCAGGCTCGGTTTGTCGGCGATCCCCGCCTACCTGCTCGCAGGGCTCGTCCTCGGGCCCAACCAGCCCGAGCTGACGAGCCTGATCCACCTGTCGGACGTCACGCACTTCGTCGCCGAGATCGGCGTCGTGTTCCTGCTCTTCTTCCTCGGGCTCGAGTTCACGCTCGACCGCGTCCTGCGCAGCGGCCGCCATCTCGGGCGCGGCGGCGCGATCGACCTCGCCGTGAACCTCGGGCTCGGCCTTGTGATCGGGGTGGTGGCATTCGGCCTGAGCTTTGCCGCGCTCGTTCTTGCGGCCGCGATCTACGTCTCCTCGAGCGCGATCACCGTCAAGGGCTTGATCGACTTCCGCCGTCTCGCCGACGAGGAGACCGACCTGGTACTCGCCATCCTCGTCTTCGAGGACCTCGTGATCGCGTTCGCCCTCGGGTTCATCGGCGGCGGCGGCGGAGAGCTCGCCGAGACGCTCCAGATCGTCGCGAAGGCGCTCGCATTCGTCGGCGTGTCCCTGGCTGCGTCTCGGTGGCTGAGACCGCCGATCGACCGGCTCCTCGACTGGCTCCCCCGGGAGTTCTTCCTGCTTGCGGTGTTCGCGTTCCTCGTCGGGATGGCGGCGCTCGCGCAGGCGCTCGCGCTCTCGGAGGCGATCGGCGCGCTGATGGCCGGCGTCGTGCTCGCTGGAACGGCGGCGCGCGAAGAGATCGAGGAGCGCTTCTTCAGCTTCCGCGACATCTTCGCTGCGCTGTTCTTCTTCGTCTTCGGCCTCTCAATCGACCTCGGGGCGCTCGGCAGCGTCGGCTGGCTGCTCGCGGCCGCCGTCGGCGCCACCATCGTGGGCAAGGTCGCGAGCGGGTACCTGGGCGGCCTGGCCGGAGGCTTCACTCCCCGCCAGGGCCTCAACGCCGGAGTGGCGCTGATCGCCCACGGTGAGTTCACGGTGATCATCGCGCAGCTCGCCGCGGGCAACGCGTCGATCCCGGCGTCCGACCGCGCCGACCTGATCGCGTTCGCGGGGCTCTACGTGCTCGCGACGGCGACGATCGGTGTCGTGTTCATGAAGGAGTCGAAGGCGATGGGCCGACGGCTCTTCCCAGCCCCTAGACTGGAAACGAGAGGGTGACGAGGATGCCTGTCGAGCTTCGTGAAACCCGGCTGCCCGGGATCGGCGTCAAGTACGGCTTCAGCCTGGACGACGGCGGTCGTCTGGCGATCATCCTCCACAACGACGGCACGAGGGAGCTCTACTACTTCCACCGCGCGCACGACGAGGAGGCGCAGGCGGTGATCAGGCTCGACGACGACGAGGCCCGCCACCTCGGCGCCGTGATCGGCGGCGCGTACGAGCGGCCGAAGATCGTCGAGGACCTCGAGATGGCGCTCGGTGAGCTGCTGATCGAGTGGGTCCCCGTGCCCGAGAACAGCCCGTGGATCGGCAGGACACTCGCCGAGTCCGGATTTCGCGCGAAGACCGGGATCACGATCATCGCGATCCTCCGCGAACCCGAGCCGATCAGCGGCGCACAGCCGGCGGACACGATCCAAGAGGGTGACACCCTGGTGACTGTCGGCAAGGGAGCTCAGTACCGAGAGTTTCGCCGACTGCTCGCCGAAGGCTCGACGGATCCGGAGTAGCCCTCGAACGCAGATGGGTTTCCGACCCGATGGCGGTCGGACCGCGGCTCGGCCACCCTGACCTCGACGGGGGACGGACGGGACAATGGCGAAGATCATCTGTGGCGTCGACGACTCGGGACCGTCGCGTAGCGCCGTGCGGGTGGCATCCGCGCTCGCGGAGGCGCTCGACCGGCAGCTCGTCCTCCTGCACGCGGCGAAGCCGACGGCTCCGGCCGAGGTCGGGATGGGGACGTACACGTACCCTCCGCGTGTCGACGTCGAGCGAGTCGCGGCGGTCGGCGAGCAGCTCCTCGAGCGGCTCGCGTTCGAGCTCGGTCTCCCCGGCGACACAGAGCAACGCGTCGAGCTCGGCCACCCGTCCGGTGTTCTCGCCGAGGCGGCGGTGGACCCCTCGGTGGAGCTCGTCGTCGTGGGCATCCGCCGCCGAGGATGGCTCGCGACCGCGTTCCTCGGCAGCGTGTCCTCCGAGGTCGTCGCACGCGCGCCCTGCCCGGTGCTCGTCGTGCCCCCGGGCGCCCGGCTCACGTCCGGCCCATTGGTCTGCGCGGTGGACGACAGCCCCGCGGCAAGGAACGCCGTGCGCGTCGCCCGGCGTCTCGGCGACGCGCTGGGCGTCGAGCTCGTGCTCGCCCACGCGGTCGCGTCGACGACCGTGCCGAGTGCGGCCGCCGTGCCGGGAGCGTCGGCGGAGCTCGCCCGCGACGGCCGCGCGTGGGCGGACGAGCTTCTGGCGAGGCTGGCGTCCGAGCACGAGCTCGGGACGGACGTCCGGCGCCGGGTTGCGGTCGGCAGCGAAGCCGAGGCGATCGCCCGTGTCGCCGGCGAGGCGCGCGCTTCGCTCGTCGTCGTCGGAACGCGCAGGCGTGGTCCGCTCAAAGCGCTCCTGGCGGGCAGCCTCTCGTTCGAGCTCCGCGCGACGTGTCCGCGGCCCGTGGTGATGGTGCAGGCCGACGCGCGGCTCCCCGTGCGTTGGTGACGGCCGACCGGCTCAGCGGCCGAGACCGAGGAGGACCGCGTATGAGAGAACGTAAAGACCGATCAGGAAGCCGCCGCTGGCCTTGTCGTGGCGGCGTCGGCCGCCTAGCACAGCACCGACCGCTGCGACGGCAACGAGTGTGTACACGGAGGCGATGACGGCGAGCCGCGTCGTGACGTCCGCCGGTGCAACGAGCGGTCCGACGCCGATCGACAGCGTCGAGTCGATCATCGAGCTGCCGAGCGCGTCGCCGAGCGCGATCCCGGGAGCACCGCGTCGGAGCGCGGTGACGTCGACGACGAGCTCCGGCATCGACGTCCCCACGGAGGCGCCGAAGAATGCGAGCACGAACTCCGGCACGCCGACGATCTCGGCGAGCTGCACGAGCGCGTGGACGGCGAGCGTCGCGCCCGCCCCGACCAGGGCCAACGCTCCGACGACCGTCGTCACCTGCATGAGCTTTCCGTCGTGTCGGACCGTCGGCGGGTCGTCCGCCGTCGGACCCGAGAGCAGCTTCGCGACGGCGACGGTGAATGCTCCCCACGCCGCCACGAGCGCCAGGCCCTCGAGGCGATCGAGGTGTCCGTCGAGCACGAAGACGGTGGTCATCGCGAGGCCGGCCATCGTCAGCACGCTGACGAGCCCCACCTGACGACTCGAGATCGCGATCGTGCCAGCGACGAGCGGAAAGAGCCCCAGGACGAACGTGTACTGCGTGAGCGTCGAGCCGACCGAGTCCCCGACGTTCACGTCGGCCTCGTCCTGCAGGTGGCTCGAGATCGAGTTGGCGATCTCCGGCAGATCGGTGCCGACCGCGACGAGCACCACGCCGACGACGAACGGCGGCGCTCCCAGGCCGGCCGCCAGCGCGCGCGTGTACGAGACCGCGATCTCACTCGCGGCCAGCGCCGCGGCGAGCCCCACGAGGAGCAGCACGACGTAGGCGGCGATCTCCACGCGCGCGCGCGCTCAGGCGTTCCGGCCGCGAGCGGGCGCCGCCCGGCGGACGACGATCCGTCGCTCGGCAGGCACGAGCGCCTCGATCGCGGTCGCCTCCACGAGCACGCGCCGCCGACCGAACCACCCGCCGGCGACGATCAACGCGGAGACGGTCCCCCCTGGCCCGTCCAGCTCGACGTCCTCGACGACGCCGATCTCCTCGCCCTCCGGTCCGTCGACGAGGTACCCCTCGCACTCGGCGAGCAAGCGCTCGAGGTCGACGACGCGCCCGTCCACCTCGAGCTCGACGCCGGAGAGCCCGTCCCTGCAGACCCGGAGCTTCCGCGCCTTCGCCCCCGTCCTGAGGCTCGCAGCGCGAGAGGACGAGCCGGGCCTCTCGGCGGCCGTGAGCGGCGATGTCGCTTGCAGCAGCATGTCGTCGGGCGCTCCGAAGGGTCGCAGCCGCCGGGCTCGCCCCGAAATCGGGTGTTCCACCCATCTCGCTCCGGGTGCGAGATGGGTGGCAGCACGGATGGCGCGCCGTTCCGGCAGCCGACACGATTCCGCGGCTGATCGTCGTCGGCGGGAGGTCGCACGCGTGGACGTCATCGCGGCGGCGGTCTTCGCCGGCGCCCTCATCCTGATCGCACTCGAGCGAGTGCACCGCACCAAGGTCGCGCTCCTCGGCGCCGTCCTCATGGTCGTCGTCGGCGTGCTCGACCAGGAGCGCGCGATCCAGTCGGTCGACTGGGCAACGCTCGGGCTGCTCACGGGGATGATGGTGATCGTCGGCCTGACCGAGCGGACCGGGGTCTTCACCTACCTCGCGCTGAGAGCCGCGCAGCTTGCGGTCGGAAGCCCGGTGCGGCTCGTCTTCCTGCTCGCCGGGGTTACCGGACTCATGTCGGCGTTCCTGGACAACCTCACCGCAATCCTGCTGGTCGTCCCGATCACGCTCCTGCTTGCGGACCTGCTCCGCGTGCCGGCCGTGCCGCTCGTGCTCGTCGAGATTCTCGCCTCCAACATCGGCGGCACCGCGACGCTGATCGGCGACCCGCCGAACATCATGATCGGGACGCACGTGCGGGAGCTCACGTTCATCGACTTCATCGTCAACCTCGCTCCGGTCGCGGCGACGACCCTGCTCGTCACGACCGCGCTCGTCTACGTCCTCTTTCGCGCACAGCTCTCGATCTCGCCTGAGCACGCACACGAGGTCGGACGACTCGACCCGGCTCGCGACATGCGCGGCAGGCCGTACGTGAAGCGCTCGATCGCGGTCCTGCTCGGCACGATCGTCGCCTTCTTCCTCCATGCGCCCCTCCACGTCGAGCCTGCCGTCGTCGCCGTCGCGGGGGCGGCGGTGATGCTGCTCGTCGCGGCGGACGACGTCGAGGACGCGTTCGAGCGGGTCGAGTGGTCGACGATCTTCTTCTTCGTCGGGCTGTTCGTCATGGTCGGCGGCCTGGAGGCGCAAGGCGTGGTGCAAGCGGTCGCCGAGCTCGTCGGCGACGTGACCGACGGCTCGCCGACGGCCGAGGCGATGGCGATCCTCTGGGGCGCCGCCGCGGGCTCGGCGCTCGTCGACAACATCCCCTTCACCGCGGCGATGATCCCCGTCGTCGACGAGCTCCAGGCCGGCCAGGGGTTCCAGGACACGAACTGGTGGGCGCTCGCGCTCGGCGCCTGCTTCGGCGGCAACGCGACGCTCGTCGCCGCCGCCGCGAACGTCGCCGCCAGCGGGATCCTCGAGCGCAGCGGCCGACCGGTGTCGTTCACCCGATTCATGGCCGTCGGTATCCCGGTCACGCTCGTCTCGCTGCTGATCGCGACCGCCTACCTGCTCCTCTTCCAGCTCTGATGTCGATCCTGCGTGAGATGCGGCTGCTCGCGGTCTCGATCGGGAAGGATGGGTCGTTCCTCGACGCCGCCCGCCTGCTGCTCGGCGGCCGCGTCTCTGCGATCGCGGTCGTCGACGAGAGCGAACGGGTCGTCGGCCTCTTCACCGACGACGATCTGCTTCGCGGACTCTTCCCGCCGTACCTCGACGAGCTCCACCACACGGCCTTCCTCGTCGACGACGTCGAGGCGCTGCAGGCGAGCGCCAAGCGCGCGGCGGACGACAGCGTCGCCCGGCACATGCGCGACCCGGTGATCGTCGAGATCGACGCAGCCCCGATCCACGTCGTCGAGCGCTTTCTCCACACCCCATGGGGCGCGCTGGCGGTCGTCGAAGGGGAGCGCTTCGTCGGGATGGTCGAGCAGCTCGAGTTCACCGAGCACCTGATGAGGCGGCTGGACCTGCCCGCCGGCTAGGAGCGAAGATGGGGTGCCGTCTCGATGGCCGCCGGGTCGGTCAGCCGGGCATCATGTCGACGTGCCGGAGATCGCACGTGCGCCCGGTGCAAGCGCCGGGACCCGACCGATGAACCCTGTCCAGGCGTCGCCTGTGCGGCACGCGCCTGCGTCGCCCCCGCGCCCGGTGAGGGCGCTGCCGTTCGCGTGGCGGATCTTCTTCGTCAACGCCGTCCTCCTCGTCGCGGCGGCACTGGCCCTCGCGTTCTCCCCCGCCACCGTCAGCTTCCCGATCGCGTTGACGGAGAGCGTCGTGCTCACGCTCGGGCTCGTCGCGATCCTGCTCGTCAACCTCGTGCTCGTGCGTCAGTCGTTCGCGCCGCTCGAGCGCCTCACCAAGGTGATGCGAAGCGTCGATCTCCTCGAGCCGGGCCACCGGGTCGCGGTGTCGGGACCGCAGGAGGTGCGCGAGCTCGGCGCGGTCTTCAACGAGATGCTCGGCCGTCTCGAGCACGAGCGCCACGAGAGTGGCTGGGACGCGCTCAAACGACAGGAAACCGAGCGCAAGCGCGTGGCCCGCGAGCTGCACGACGAAGTCGGCCAGGCGTTGACCGCGGTGATGCTCCAGATCGGGCGGCTCTCGAGGAGCGCGCCCGCCGAGCTCAAGGCGGAGCTGCGCGAGGCGCTCGAGACGACACGGGAGAGCCTCGAGGACGTGCGACGCATCGCCAAACAGCTTCGCCCGGAGGCGCTCGACGATCTCGGGCTTGTTCCCGCGCTCGAGTCGCTGGCGACGGCGTTCGCCGACCGCACGGGGCTTCGGATCCACCCTCGGCTTCCGGAGTCCGTAACGGCGATCGGCGACGAGGCCGAGCTCGTCGTCTTCCGCGTCGCTCAGGAGAGCCTGACGAACGCTGCCCGTCACTCCGGAACGACCCGCGTCGAGCTGAGTCTCGAGGAGCGCGGCGAGAGCATTGTCCTCTGCGTCCGGGACCACGGCTGCGGGACCGCCGGCTCGCGCCCGGGCAGCGGCATCCGGGGAATGCGCGAACGCGCACTCTTGATCGGCGCCGACTTCTCGATCCGTCCGCTCCTGCCCACGGGAACCGAGGTCAGGCTCGAGGTTCCGCTGCGAGCCCGATGACCGCGACGACGCGCATCCGAGTCCTGCTGGCGGACGACCACGCGGTCGTGCGGCGAGGTCTCCGGCTCGTGCTCGACGCCGAGCCCGATCTCGAGGTCGTCGCTGAAGCCGGCGACGGCGCGGAGGCGATCGACAGGGCGCTGCAAGACGACGTCGACCTGGCCGTGCTCGACGTGAGCATGCCTCGGCTGACCGGCATCCAGGCCGCGCGAGAGCTCGCTCGGCGCCGGCCGGAGCTCCGCCTGCTCATGCTGTCGATGCACGACAACGAGCAGTACTTCTACGAGGCGCTAAAGGTCGGCGCCTCCGGCTACGTGCTCAAGTCCGCCGCCGACCGCGATCTCGTCGAAGCGTGCCGTGCAACGATGCGGGGAGAGCCGTTTCTCTATCCGGCAGCCCTGTCGGCGCTCATCCGCGATCGCCTCGAGCGCGCGCGCGACCGCGACGAGGACACGGACGTGTTGACGCCACGTGAGCTCGAGGTCTTGAAGCTCATCGCCGAGGCGCACTCCTCGAAGGAGATCGCGCGGATGCTCGTGATCAGCATCAAGACGGTCGAGCGCCACCGCGCGAACATCCTCGAGAAGCTCGGGATGCGCGACCGCGTCGAGCTCACGCGCTACGCGATCCGGCGCGGCCTCGTCGAGGCCTAGGCCCTCTCGGGCACGGGCCTCGCGGGCGCCGGTGGCAGGCAGGTTCCAGCGCCTGGTGCTACTGTGAGCTGCGATCTAGAGCGAGTCCGGTTGCGCGTGTTGCGCTTTCCTTACCCGTTCGTGAACGAGTAAGGGAGGTGTTTTTCTATGGCTAGCGGAACCGTGAAGTGGTTCAACGACAGCAAGGGATACGGGTTCATCGCCCCTGAGGACGGTGGCAAGGATCTCTTCGTCCACCACAGCAGCATCAGCGGCGACGGCTTCAAGACCCTCGCAGAAGGCGCGAAGGTCGAGTACGAGTCGCGCCAGGGCGACAAGGGCCCCGAGGCAACCAACGTCGTCCTCGCCGGCAGCGCCTCCTAGGCGTCGCCCGTAGTCCAAGGCTGTGGCCGCTTCGGCGGCCACAGCCCACTCGAATCCCGAAAGGCAGCCATCGCAGACAAGGAAGCGAAGGTCGAGATGGAGGGCGAGGTGATCGAGGCCCTCCGCAACCGGATGTACCGGATCCAGCTCGACAACGGACATGAGACACTCGGCTACATGGCCGGGAAGATGAAGCGCTACCGGATCCGGATCGGACTCGGCGATCGCGTCAAGATCGAGCTGTCGCCGTACGACCTCGAGCGCGGCCGCATCGTCTACAGGCTCTCGTGAAGATGCTCGGCAAGAGCCCGCGCGGCAAGATGCTCTGGTTCAACGAGGAGAAGGGTCACGGCTACATCGAGACCGACGAGGGCGAGCGCCTCTACGTCGAGGGCACCGGCTTCGAAGTCGGCGCGCCCGAAGGTCCCGTCGCCGGACGCGTTGTCGAGTTCAGGCTCGTCGAAGGCCCCGGCGGCCGCTTCGCAGAGGCGACGCGCTTCGTCGAGGACGTCTCGCCGCGGCGCGCCCGCCGGCGCGGCTCTCGCTAGGACTGTACAAGTCCTCCCGTGAACGGGTTCCCGCTGCCCGGGTCGGGCGACGCCGTGGTCGCAGTCCCCGCGCCCGGAGCAGGTGTCGGCTGGTGGGCCGGATCGTCGAGCGCCGCGCTCGACGCCGACGGCACGTTCGTCGTCTCCTACCGCGTCCGCACCGGCGAGCAGGGGCGCGGCTCGACGGTCGTCGCACGCTCCCACGACGGAGAGCAGTTCGAGACGGTCGCAGAGCTGGAGCAGGCTCGCTTCGGCGCGCAGTCGATGGAGCGGCCGTCGCTCGTTCGACTGGAGAGCGGGCGCTGGCGTCTCTACGTCTGCTCCGCCTCGCCCGCGCCGAGCAAGCACTGGTGGATCGACGTGCTCGAGGCGGACGACCCCGCCGACTTCGGGACCGCCGAGGCGCGCACCGTCTTCCCCGGCGACGAGCGGACAGGCATCAAGGACCCGCTCGTCCAGCGCATCGACGGCGGCTGGCGCGCGTGGATCTGCTGCCACCCGCTCGACGTACCCGACGAGGAAGACCGCATGACCACGGCCTACGCGACGAGCGCGGACGGGCTCGAGTGGGAATGGCACGGCACGGTGCTCGCGCCGCGGCCCGGGACATGGGACGCGCGCGGCGCGCGGGTCACGGCCGTCCTGCCCGACGGCCGCGCTGCGTACGACGGCCGAGCGACCAAAGCAGAGAACTGGTTCGAGCGCACCGGGCTCGCGCACCACACGGGCGAGGGCCGGCTCGAGCAGGTCGGCGACGACGCGGTCGCAGACGTTCGTTACCTCGACGTCCTGTCGCTCCCGGACGGCGGCTATCGCATCTGGTACGAGGCGCGGCTCCCGGACGAGAGCCACGAGCTCCGCACCGAGCTCGTCCCGCGCACGCCGGTCAGCGCTCGCCCTGGCGCACCCAGCGCGTGACCAGGCGCGCAACGAGCGCACCGAGAATCCCGCGGGATTGCGGTGCGGCGCCCCGAGTGCCGTCGACGAACCCGGGAACGCCGCACCGGTCGGCATGGTGGGTGCTCGGACGCCGCGTGTCTCTAGCGCGTTTGGGTCAATCCACGGCCGAGCCCGCCGCGGGGGCAGCGTGCTCGGCTCGCTTGGGGGTGGGCTCCCGCCCGCATGTCGTGCTCGGAAGCCCCTCGTCGGAGGCTGGGGAGGCCTGGCCGACGGGACACCATGGTCTCCCGCGCGACGACTCGAGTGCCATGACCCGTCTGGGTCAATCGTCCAGCAGGCCTTCCGCCCGCGCGACGGCGATCGCCTCGAGCCGAGAGTGCACGTCGAGCTTGCGCAGGATCGAGCGCACGTGGTTTCGGACCGTCTCGCGCGCGATGTGCAGCGTCTCGGCGATCTGGTCGGTCGACGCGCCTTGCGCGAGCAGCCGCAGCATCTCCACCTCGCGCGGCGTCAGCTTCAGGTGCCTCGCCGCCTGGCGCTGCGCCTCCGGCGGCCGCGAGACGAGCCCGAAGACGCCGACGATCTTGTGCCCTGCCCGGAGCGGGGCCGAGCTGATCTCGATGCGGGCCCGACTCCCGTCCGGCCTCAGCACGTCGACCGCGAAGTCGGTCACCGCGGCCGTGCCGAGGATCTTCCGGGCGAACGTGTCCCTGACCTTGGGGCGGTCCTCGGGAGCGACGACGTCGGTGAACCGCCGGCCCCGGGCGTCCCCGACGAGCTCCTTCGCGGCCGGGTTCAGCCAGACGAGCGTCCCCTCGGGGTCGATCACGTACGCGGGCACGTTTACCTCCGCGAGCGCCCGCTCGACGCCTGCTCCGAGCCCGCTGGGGATCCGCGGCATCGTCTCTCCGCTTCGAGTGTCCGCCCCGCGGGTAGGAAGGTCAAGGAGTCCGCGCCGGGAATAGCTCAGGAGCCCGAAGCGTTCCCTCTTGTACGGGGCAGTGCGCCGCGTGCGCGCGCCCCCTTTTCTACGATCGTAAGGAGTTGAACCGAACTGAGCACCCTGCTTGAAGCACCGTTCCAGGCGCTCCTGGAGGAAGCCGAGGAGCGTGGAGAGATCGACGAGGCCGCGATCGACGCGTTCGCGGTCGAGCACGACCTCGAGGAGGAAGACCTCGGGGCGCTTCGCGCCGAGCTCGACGCGCGGGAGGTCGAGATCCTCGCCCCCGTGCCCGCCGAGGAGGTCGTCTACGAAGCCGGGCCGACGACCGGCACGGCGGACGCGCTGACCCTGTTCATGAACCGGGCCGGCCGGTACCCCCTGCTCACGGCGGCCGAGGAGGTCATGCTCGCGAAGCGGATCGAGCGCGGCGACGCAGCGGCCAAGGAGCGGATGATCAACTCGAACCTCCGCCTCGTGATCTCGATCGCGAAGCGCTACCAGGGCCACGGGCTGAGCCTGCTCGACCTCGTCCAGGACGGCGTGATCGGCCTGAACCGCGCGGTCGAGAAGTTCGACTGGCGGCGCGGGTTCAAGTTCTCGACCTATGCGACCTGGTGGATCCGCCAGGCCTGCCAGCGCGCGGTCTCGAACCAGTCCACCGTGATCCGCGTGCCCGTCCACGTGCACGAGCGGCGCGTGAAGATCTCGCGCGAGCGCGGCAAGCTCGAGGCCAAGCTCGGCCGCGAGCCGACGCGCGAGGAGCTCGCCGAGGCGACCCAGCTGCCGCTGCAGCACGTCGAGGAGGCTCTCGACGTGGCGCAGGCGAACGTCTCGCTGAACCAGACGG
>Ga0214473_10007727_pt1 | contig 12729 bp, 11 predicted proteins | sample RVTome_7_FD_203509 | JGI IMG/M metagenome (GOLD analysis project Ga0214473, IMG submission 203509) | Soil microbial communities from uranium-contaminated site in the Upper Colorado River Basin, Wyoming, United States - RVT98D197 | ecosystem: Environmental > Terrestrial > Soil > Contaminated >... | reverse complement strand
TGTTCTTACGCCAATATGTCCGCATACCCTTACAAACAGGCCTACTGTTTTGCCTGATGATGCGCTTATTGAGATAGTCCTTAAATCTCAGAGCGAGGATGTTTTTCTCACGCTTGACGGTCAGGTAGGATTTTCTTTGAGAAAGGAAGATGTTGTTGAGGTAAAAAGATCGCCTTTTAAGACAAAGCTTCTTATTCCATTTGAAAGGGATTATTTCCAAATATTAAGAACGAAACTTAAATGGGGAGAGAGATAAATAAGCTGTCAGCTGACAGCTATCAGCCATGAGCCAAAAGCAAATGAGCAATATTGCGGAAGATGTAAAAACCGTTCTTGAGTTTTATCAGGCGCTTGGATTTGAAAAGCTGCCGATAAAGATAAAGCAGAAGTATAAAAGTGCTGAAGCGCGGAAGGCAGAGCTCAGAGGGCCGGCATTGGTTAGTGAAGATATGAAAGCTGACACCTATATGCTATCAGCTAAGGCAACAACTGTCACACACATCTCAATGCCGGAAAAGACCGCAGCATTGAAGGCATTACAGGAAGAAATTGGAGATTGTAAGAGATGCAAGCTTTCAAAGGGAAGGACAAATCTTGTTTTTGGAGAAGGTAATGCGGACGCAGAAATAATGTTTATAGGCGAGGGGCCCGGCAGGGAAGAGGACTTGAAGGGAAGGCCGTTTGTTGGAGATGCAGGTCAGCTTCTTACAAAACTTATTGAGAAGATGGGTTTTAAAAGAGAAAGCGTATATATAGGAAATATAGTCAAATGCAGACCTCCTTTAAATCGGGACCCTGAAGATGATGAAATTAATGCATGCGGCTCTTTTATCAGGAGGCAGGTTGAGATAATCTCTCCAAAGGCAATAATAGCGCTCGGCCGCATATCTGCTCAGACACTTATAGGCTCAAAGATTACGATAAGCAAACTGAGAGGCAGGTTTTATAAATATTGCGATATAGCTCTGATGCCTACATTCCATCCTGCATATCTTTTGAGAAACCCGAAGGATAAGTGGCTTGTCTGGGAAGATGTTCAGAAGGTTCTTGAGCTGCTGAAGAAGTAGTATGATAAACAAAAACCAAATTGTCATTCCCGCTTGTCGGGAATCTTTCTTAAAGAAGGATGCTGGACAAACCAGCATGACAAAGAAGTGGATTTGCAAGTGAAAAAATATGTTTTCGCGATAAGCGGTGCGAGCGGTTCTATAATCGGTATAAGACTTCTCAGAGAATTGATTAAGACCTCCCAGGTTCATCTGCTTATATCTTCGCAATCATTTTCTATCATAAAAGATGAGGCAGGCGCAGACTGGAGCGGAAAAACAGATGCAGAGATAGAGAAAAAAATCAGAAAGTATTTTAATTCTAAAAGAATTTTTTACCACAGCGAGTATAACCTTGCTGCACCGGTTTCAAGCGGCTCGTTCAAAACAGACGGAATGCTCGTTGTTCCGTGTTCCATGAAAACTTTGTCGGGTATTGCAAACGGATATGCGAATAATCTTGTTGAGAGGGCTGCTGATGTGACGATAAAAGAGGGCAGGATGCTGCTACTCTCCCCAAGAGAAATGCCGTTCAGCGCCATACATCTTGAAAACATGCTAAAGCTTGCAAGGCTTGGGGTCAAGATTGCACCGCCTGTTCCCGCCTTTTATCAAAAACCAAAGAAGATAGATGACTTAGTTGATTTTATGGCAGGAAAGATTCTTGATATGATTGGAATTGAACATGAGATTTTTAAACGGTGGACTTAGAATTAAAGAGGGAAATGGAAAATGACACTTAAAGAACACATAAAACTTATTACTAAAGCTGAACACTGGGACCCTTTTATTTTCCTGGGCATGCATGAAGTGGAATCAGGCAAGAAGAAGGCGATTGCAGTTCGTGCATTTTTGCCTGATGCTGACGAGGCATGGGTTGTTGATGTCAGTGACAATAAGGCTTATAAGATGGAAAAAACCAACAAGGCTGGCTTTTTTGAAAAAAAATTTGATGACAGGAAAGAATTATTCAGATATAAACTAAGGCTAAAAGCATCCAATGAACACATATTTGAATTTCATGACCCGTATTCATTCTGGCCCGTTCTTTCAGATTTTGACCTTTATTTAATAGGCGAGGGAAACCATTACAAAAAATATGAAAAACTCGGCGGGCATGTTATGGAGGCCGGGGGAATTAAAGGAGTGCATTTTGCCGTCTGGGCTCCGAATGCAAAAAGGGTTAGTGTTGTAGGCGATTTCAATAACTGGGACGGACGAAGACATCAGATGCGTGTTCTGGGATCGTCAGGAATATGGGAACTGTTTATCCCCGGACTCGACGAAGGAAAGATTTATAAGTTTGAGATAAAATCACAATCCGGTGAAATTTTTTTAAAGGCTGATCCTTACGCATTTTTCTTTGAGGTCAGGCCAAAAAGCGCATCTATTGTCTATAACATAAATCAGTATAAATGGAATGACAGCGAATGGATGGGGATGCGTCCAAGCGTTAACTGGTTTGAGTTGCCGATATCTGTCTATGAGGTTCATCTGGGTTCGTGGATGCGCGTACCCGGCGAAGAGAATCGCTTTCTGACATACAGTGAGCTTGCCGATAAATTAATCACTTATGTGAAGGAGATGGGATATACGCATGTAGAGCTTATGCCTGTAACAGAACATCCGCTGGATGCATCATGGGGCTATCAGACAATTGGTTATTTTGCTCCCACAAGCAGACATGGCACTCCTGCCGATTTCATGCATTTTGTGGACAAGTGCCATCAGAACAATATCGGCGTTATCCTTGACTGGGTCCCTGCACATTTTCCGAGAGACGCACACGGCCTCGGATATTTTGACGGCTCAGCATTGTATGAGCATGCAGATCCCAGAAAGGGCGAACACAAGGAGTGGGGTACGCTGATATTTAACTACGGAAGAAACGAAGTAAGAAATTTTTTAATTTCAAATGCTCTTTTCTGGCTCGAAAAATATCATATAGACGGCCTGAGGGTTGATGCTGTTGCCTCTATGATATATCTTGATTATTCAAGGGAAGATGGTGAATGGATTCCGAATATTTTTGGCGGCAGGGAAAACCTTGAGGCGATAGATTTCATTAAAAAATTCAATGCGATAGTCCATCAGTATCATCCCGGAGTTCTCACAATGGCGGAAGAATCAACTGCATGGCCTGGTGTATCAAGACCTGTTTATCTGGGCGGGCTTGGATTCAGTTTGAAATGGAATATGGGATGGATGCATGACATGCTCGAATATTTTTCGTAGGGACCTGTCCACAGAAAGTTTCATCATAACAACCTTACATTCAGTCTTCTTTATGCCTTTACAGAGAATTTTATGCTCGTTCTTTCTCATGATGAAGTTGTCCATGGCAAAAGCTCGATGCTCGGCAAAATGCCAGGAGACATGTGGCAGAAATTTGCGAACCTGAGGGCATTATACGGGTTTATGTACGGACACCCCGGCAAAAAACTTCTGTTCATGGGCAATGAGATAGGACAGTGGGATGAATGGAAAAACGAACACAGTGTTGACTGGCACCTGCTGGAGTATGACCCTCACAAAAAGCTGCAGAGATATATAAGGGATCTCAACAGGCTTTATAAGTCAGAGCCGGCGTTGTATGAAGTAGATTTTAATTACTGGGGTTTTGAATGGATAGATTTTCGTGATACAGAGCAGAGCATAATAGCATTCATTAGGAAGGCAAAAAAATCCGATGACATCCTTGTGGTTGTATGTAATTTTACGCCTGTGCCGAGAACTGACTACCGGATAGGCGTACCAAGGCCAGGTTTTTACAGCGAAGTCTTAAACAGCGATTCCTCTGAATACTGGGGAAGCAATATCGGAAACTCTGGTGGTGTTATGGCCGAGGAAACAAAATGGCATGGAAGGCCCTATTCAATCAATATAACATTGCCGCCATTGGCAATTGTGATTTTTAAGCCGGTTCTTTAGTTTTTAAAAACATACTAGAATCAATCACTTGCTAAAACAAATCAAAAGTTATTTTTATCAGTCTCATTTAAAGAACTAATTTGACCTGCTGGATGAAGAGAGGTAAAATATAATCAAGATAGGCCTTGCGATACTCTGGAGCAGGGTAAACCAGAGGATTAAGTAAATGGGTTAGGGAGCGGAGGATAGATGTGGTGAGCAGGCCTCCGGAGTTCAGGAGGAAGCCTTAAGCATCTATGAAAGCACCCACTTTAAAAAGAGTTCTTGGTTTCCTGGTCTGGAGTACCGCATAGAATATTCGGGAGCCATAACTTAGGTATTGGTTATCCTGCTAAACGAAGAGGCAGAAGTTGAAATTGCCGGCGTTGGGGTTGTCCAATGAATCAGACCTTTGTTGTGGCTCTTTTATTTTCCTTCCGAACCCCTTTCATTGTATTCTGAAAAAGCAAAGAATGTAACAGGGGATAATGGATTAAAAGTGTTGACAGATACGGGGTTACGTGGTAATATCTCACCAAGATGATTATCTTAAGGGCATCTGTAATAATGTTGCTACTTTGGGGTGTTGCTGAAGCAGACATATACAAATATGTCGGTGAAGACGGAGTTGTGCTTTATACCGATTCACCATCCGGCAAAAGGCATGAGAGGGCAATAAAAGATAAAAACACTAAAGAATACGCATCATATTCTGCAACAAAGATAAACTATTCTAATAGAGACAAAAGCAATTATCATCCAATAATAAGTAAAAAAGCAAAAGAGCACGATCTTGACCCGTCACTTGTAACTGCTGTTATAAAAGCTGAATCAAACGGTGATCATCGCGCAGTTTCAAAAAAAGGCGCAATGGGGCTTATGCAGCTGATGCCGCAGACCGCAAACGAGCTTCAGGTCAGAAATCCGTTTGACCCTGAAGAGAATATAGACGGGGGCATAAGATATTTGAGATATCTTATCGAAAGATTTAACGGTAACCTCACGCTGGCTCTGGCGGCGTACAATTCAGGACCCAAGACTGTCGAGAAATATGGCTCTGTTCCTCCGATAACAGAAACAAAACAGTACGTTAAAAAAGTTCTTGCACTTTATAACGGCAAGACCTCTTTTTCTTCAGGTTCATACAAGGCGAAAAAAACAGAACCTATCTATAAAATAATAATGGAGGACGGCACGATCCTCTTCACAAATTTTCCCCTTTCTAAGACAAATACCCTCAGGTTCTAGATGTCCGCTGAAAATCTGACCCTTCAAGTCGGAATCGAGTCGGATCGACAAGAAATTCTGAAGTTAAAAGAAGAAAAGCGCGCAATAATCCTTTCTCACAATTATCAGAGAGACGAGGTTCAGGAAATTGCTGATTTTGTTGGAGATTCGCTTGAACTTTCAAGAACAGCGTCCACGATAAAATGCGATATCATAGTATTTGCCGGTGTTCATTTCATGGCTGAAAGCGCATCGATACTTTCGCCTGAAAAGACAGTGCTTCTTACAGAGATTGGGGCAGGCTGTCCTATGGCGGACATGATAAAGGTTGATTCACCGCGGCCTGTAAGGACGAGTTTCCCGGGTTTTGACAATCCGCCTCCTTTTGTTTATCCTTCTGAATTCACACTGCGGGATATCAAGGCGCGGAATCCCGGAGTTCCTGTTGTGGCGTATGTTAATACAACGGCAGATATAAAGGCAGAAAGTGATATATGCTGCACATCTGCAAATGTTGTGAAGGTAATAGAATCATTGCCATCTGACAAAGTCATCTGCATACCGGACAAGAATCTTTCTATGTGGGCGGCGAAGAATACTAAAAAGCAGGTGATTGCATGGGACGGGTTCTGTCATGTGCATGAGAGAGTAACTCCCGACGATGTTAAAAAGGCGAGGGCAGAGCACCCAAAGGCAGTTGTGATGGCTCATCCTGAATGCAGGATTGATGTCCTTGAAATTGCAGACCATGTCACGAGCACATCAGGGATGCTGAGGTTTGCAAAGGCATCGTCCGCAAAGGAATTTGTTGTCGGCACAGAAATAGGGCTTATGCACAGACTCAGGAAGGAAAACCCCGACAAGGTCTTTTATCCATTAAGAAAAGACATGATATGCCCGAACATGAAGAAGACAACCCTTAGAAGTGTCTTAAGGGCATTGAAGGAAAATACTTACAGCATCAAAGTTCCTGAACATATCAGAATCCCTGCCAAAAAGGCATTAGACAGGATGTTGGAGATAAAATAGTTAACCCTGCATCCGTATTTTTTATTTTTGAGTATTTTGAATTGTTTCCTGATGGCATGAAGCTCCTTGAATACGTCATAATGTCCAAGGTTTAGGGGAGATTTTTAAAATATATACCGCATTCCTGTCCAGATATAGGTCTGTCCGCTTCTGGCACTATAATCGATATCCGTAAGAGTAGTGCCTTCAGTTGCTTCGGATGTTGTAGCATACCATACCTGCTTCTGTTTACCCTTTACATCTATCTTTAGATACTCGAGGGCAAGAAGAAGGGATAGTTTCTGACTGAGTGATATAGTCCCCTGAGTCTTGAGAGAATAAAATGGCCCATCTGCCTTTGCTGTGGACCTCTTTGAGCGTAAGATGTGGTCATCTTCATCTTTAGAAAATGCCTTGCCATAGGTACCTAAAAGATTAAGGGAAAGTTTGCCTGAGGATCTCAAATCTAAGACAACCCCTGCATAGGGGATGTTATAGGTTATCTCATAGGTCAAAGCTTTTCCACTCCTAGATACTGGAGAATAAATCTCTATAGGGCTCCACTGGTTTACATTACTGATATCGAAGGATAGATTTTGATACCTATATCCCCCTATGAAGCCTAAAGAGCCTATGACGCCAGAGGCATTCACTTCGCTGAGAAAATAGTATCTCCCGCTGAGATCAAAAAAAAGGGCATCCATATCTGTATCGGATTCAGAGTAAATGGTTTTTTCCTGAATCTTTTCACCTGTACTCGACACATACACAGGCTCCCAGTCTGAATCCTTCATCTTACCAGTATCTCCTGTAAGGTTCTTTGCAAGTGATAGGTCTATTGACCATACGCCTTTTTTACCAAGGGATGCATTCACCCCGCCAATATAAGAATCAAGAGGAAATTCTAACTCACTTGCCCCTTCTCCTAACTTGCCATCAATAGTATAGTACCCATAGTAAGTTCCATCACTTTTAATAAGGTAAGGGGCATCGAAGGTAATATGGTAAAGGCTATATCCAGAGAGGTATCCGACATCTGCTCCGAGGCTGAAGGACACCTTTCCGGTTGTTATTTCCTGGCGGGCAGGTTCTATATATTGAAGTTCTTGCCATAAGCTACCCCCCTTAGCCTTTCCGGTTGTTATTTCCTGGCGAGTAGGTTCTATAGCTGAAGCTATGAAAGGGTGAATAAGAGATAAATAAATAACAATTACTACTGGTACTAAAGACTTTTTCATATCATTTTCCTTATCTTTATCTACTGAGTTTAGTAAACTCTGTTTATAATTCCTATTATTTCCGGGATGTACAGAAATATCAATCGTTAAACCGTTGACTTACTGAGGTCTTTGCCTCCCATTTTTTCCTTCAATGCTGCCTGTGCTGCTGCAAGCCTTGCAATAGGCACCCTGTAAGGAGAGCAGCTTACATAATTCAAGCCTATCTTATGGCAGAACTCAATAGACTTGGGCTCGCCGCCGTGCTCACCGCAGATTCCCATCTTCAGGTCTTTCTTGACCTTTCTGCCTTTCTCTATCGCAATCTTCATCATCTCGCCTGTGCCGCCAACATCTATGGTGATGAACGGGTCATCCTCAAGAATGCCCTTTTCAACATAGTAGGGGAGGAACCTTCCGGCATCGTCCCTTGAGAGGCCGAATGTTGTCTGTGTGAGGTCATTTGTGCCGAATGAATAAAAGTCTGCCTGTGTTGCGATTTCATCTGCTGTTAAAGCAGCTCGGGGAAGCTCTATCATTGTTCCGACTGTGTAATTCACCTTTATCTTGTATTTTTTCTGAACCTCATCAGCAACCTTTACAACAAGTTCTCTCATCATCTTAAGCTCATTAACGTGGCCGACGAGGGGTATCATTATTTCGGGTATTACCTTGACCTTGTGCTTCGCAAGCTCGCATGCCGCTTCCATTATTGCACGTGCCTGCATTGCATATATCTCAGGATATGTTATTCCAAGCCTGCAGCCCCTGTGACCGAGCATAGGATTGAATTCATGCAATGCCTTGCTCCTTGTTCTCAGCTTGTCAAACGGGACCTCAAGATGATGTGCAAGGTTTTTTAGTTCCTCATCCGTATGCGGAATGAATTCATGCAAAGGCGGGTCAAGAAGTCTTATTGTGACCGGCAGGCCCTTCATTGCCTTGAATATCCCTATGAAGTCGCTTTTCTGCATTGGAAGGAGTTTGGCAAGCGCTGCCTGTCTTCCCTCTGTGTCATCAGCCAGAATCATCTCTCTTACCGCGCTAATCCTTTCAGGATCAAAGAACATGTGCTCTGTTCTGCAGAGTCCGATTCCTTCTGCTCCGAAATCGCGTGCAACCTGAGCGTCATGCGGGGTATCGGCGTTTGTCCTTACGCCGAGTTTCCTGAATCCATCGACCCATTTCATGAATATGTCGAAATCTCCAGTGAGTTCAGGCGTCATCAGCGGAGCCTGGCCGAGAATGACCTCTCCTGTCGAGCCGTTTAGCGTTATATAATCGCCTTCTTTTATGTTCAATGAATTAACAGTGAAATATCCCTGGTGTTCATTTATGTTTATTGCTCCGCAGCCTGCAACGCAGCATTTGCCCATGCCTCTTGCAACAACAGCAGCATGTGATGTCATTCCGCCTCTTGCTGTCAATATGCCCTGTGCAGCATGCATTCCACCGATGTCCTCGGGTGATGTCTCTGTCCTTACAAGTATTACCTTTTCGCCTTTTTCAGCGGCCTTTTCAGCGTCGTCTGCCGTGAATATCACTTTTCCTACTGCAGCTCCGGGTGATGCAGGAAGACCTTTTGCAATCACATTGATTTTTGCCTTCGGGTCTATCATCGGATGCAGCAACTGGTCAAGCTGCTGAGGGTCGATTCTCAGAATGGCTGTCTTTTTGTCTATGAATTTCTCTTTTACCATATCGATTGCTATCTTGATGGCCGATGCCGCTGTTCTTTTGCCAACCCTTGTCTGGAGCATGAAGAGTTTGCCTTCCTGAACAGTGAACTCTATATCAAGCATATCCTTGTAATGTTTTTCCAGTTTTTTGTATATCCTGTCGAGATCGTTATAGGCCTTTGGAAGCCTTTTCTTGAGCTCATTTATATGCAAGGGAGTTCTTATTCCTGCGACAACATCCTCGCCCTGGGCATTAATAAGGCATTCTGCGAAGAACTTTTTCTGTCCTGTGGAAGGGTCTCTTGTGAATCCAACGCCTGTGCCGGAGTTTTCTCCCATATTGCCAAAGACCATTGCCTGTACATTGCAGGCTGTACCCAGGTTTTCAGGTATGTTGTTAAGTTTCCTGTATTTTACAGCTCTGTCTCCGAACCATGAGCCAAAGACCGCATTTATTGCCTTTTTAAGCTGTTCGTAAGGGTCGGAGGGAAAATTTTCTGAAGTGCTCTTTTTGTAAATAACCTTGAATTCATCCGCAAGAGACCTCATGTCGCTTGCTGTAAGGTCTGTGTCAAGATGAACTCCTTTCCTTGCCCTCATCTCTTCAAGGGCTTTTTCGAATTTCTGCCTCTCAACGCCCATGACAATGCTTCCGAACATTGTTATAAACCTTCTGTATGCATCATAGGCAAATCTTTCATTTTTCGTCTTTTTTATAAGTGCCTTGATTGTTGTATCGTTAAGTCCGAGGTTAAGTACGGTATCCATCATGCCGGGCATTGAGAACTTTGCCCCTGAACGGACTGAAACAAGGAGAGGATTGGTTGAATCGCCGAATTTCATTCCCATTGTTCTTTCAATTTTTTTCAGGTTTGCCAGGACATGCTCCCACATTCCGGGAGGGTATTTTTTTTTGTTTTTAAAATATTCATTGCAGGCATCTGTTGTAATTGTAAAACCGGAAGGCACAGGTATTCTGAGATTGGTCATTTCAGCCAATCCTGCGCCTTTACCTCCGAGAAGGTCTTTCATGTCCCCCCTGCCATCTGCCTTTCCGCTGCCGAAGAAGTACACGTACTTTTTATTTGTCTTAGCCATTACTGATGTCCTCCAGACACAAGGATTTTGTTTAGAATTAATAAAATACACTATAGAAACATAAAATTCAATACCCAAAAAACACGCACTAAGGCTATTATTGCGTAAAAAGAGACATACATTGTGTAAAAAGAGACACCTTAAAGGGTGTTTTGTCTGGCATGCTTTTTGACAACGACAAAAGTGCCTTAACTTATTGATTATAAAGTAAAAAAATAGGCAGCTGTCCACTGCAGTTGGCATTGCAATTGCATGTTATATAGCATAGATATTAACCTTAAAAAAGGAGGCAAAAATGAAGACATTGGCTGGCATAGCGGTTATGAAGGAAAATGGGGTTTTTAGGGTGCCGGCTGACTTTGCGCAAGGTTTCATGCTCGTTCCGGTGCCTGAAGGGAAATTAAATCTCTTTTTCTGGGAGAAAAACAGGATGAGACGTTTTTTAAAGCATCATGGATTTGTACCAGCCGTAGCAAGTGGGAAAAGGGCGAGTTGAATGTGTTAAAGTATATAAATGCTTCAAACATTTTTTAGCTGGCTCGTAGATATTATTGGCGGTATGGGATATACCGGGATTGTGTTTTTAATGTTCATTGAAAGCACATTTATTCCGTTGCCGTCAGAACTTGTAATCCCACCTGCAGGATATCTTATTTCACAGAATCAGATGCACTGGAGCGGAGTTTTAGTTTCAGGGACAGTGGGAAGCCTGCTTGGAGCTCTGTGCAATTATGCAATTGCCATTTATTTTGGAAGACCTTTCATACTCAAATACGGAAAATATTTTGGCGTCTCAAAAGACCACCTTGAAAAAGGAGAGCGGTTTTTCAAGTCGCACGGCAGTATCAGCACGTTTATAGGAAGGCTTATTCTCGGAATCAGGCATTATATATCCTTCCCGGCAGGACTTGCCAGGATGGACCTGAAAAAGTTTTGTTTTTATACATCTTTTGGCGCAGGCATCTGGGTAGGCATACTCGCCTATATCGGTTATCTGGTTGGGAATAACAAGGAACTTGTTTTTGCTTACAGCAAACAGTGGAGTGTCTATATAATAAGCGGGTGCATACTGATTGTTTTAGCTTATGTTCTCTGGCATAAAAAAAGGACATCCTGCAACAGCAATGATGTCCTTGATTAAGAACCTTCTATCATTCTTCTGATTTTTCGGGAGCCGTCTTTAGTATTTCAAGCCTTTTTTCAATAAATTTTGGATTAGCAGCTACCATTACATCCTCTATGCCTGTATCGGGATAGACCATATAACGGTAAGAAGCAGCCTGTCCATAATTTTCCACCATGTGTTTTTTGCCCTTGGCGTAAAGAGGGCATTCCTCATTGAAGCAGACATATAGAAAAGGCGTACCCCATCCCAGCCCGTCAGCAAAATGAAAAATGGGTGTTTCATATTTGTCGCACTCCTTCCCGCAATGAGGACAGTTCGGAGCTTTCTCTAACTTCATTTTTTACCTCCTTGGTAAGAATATCACAATTGAGTAAACCTCTAAGTTTTCTCTATGATATTATAACAAAGTAACTGGCAGGTTGTATCTATAAAAATATAGAACGACTATTCTGAGAGTGCCTTCTGGTACTCTTCCCAGAGTTTTTCTTTTGATATCCCTGAATCAATAAAATCCCACGGGAGGTTTTCAGAGAACTCTTTCCTTCTCATTGTATAAAAATCAGGGTCTATGCCTGATGCAAGACATGCTTTTTTCCAGTCTGAGATTTTCAGCATGGTCTCCACTACCTTTGATATCCGCCTGTCTCCCATGGAAAAAAGCCCCTGCATATAAGCATACTTGGGAACGTCATGAAATACCCTTACTCCTTTTATCGGCAGAAGGGATTTTTTTATTATCTTCAGCCTTTCCTTCACGATTTCAATTTTTTCCATTTGATGCCATTGAAATGGTGTAAAAGGCTTTGGAACAAACGTGCTTAACGTAAGAGATATACTGCCTTTTTTGGAAATATCTCTTATTTTTTTTACAAGCTCTGCAATCCCTTTAATGTCTTCGTCTGTTTCTGTTGGAAGACCGACCATAAAATATAACCTGAGATTTTCTATCCCTTCTGAAAAAATCAGCCTTGATGTCTCGATGATGTCTTGTTCTGTAACTTTTTTGTTTATCACCTTTCTGAGTCTTTCCGTACCTGCCTCAGGTGCAATAGAGATGCTTTTATGACCTTTCATCAGACTGGCTATTTCCGCACTTTTCGGACTTGCCCTTAATGAAGTAATAGAGAAATCCACGCCTTCTTTTCTGAGAACTTCCTTTGCATACGGGTAATCTGTCAGGGAAGGCCCTATCAGTCCGACCCTTTGAGTGTGTTTTAAGGCTTCATTAATCTCTTCGCTTATTACGCTCAAATCTTTTTTGCGCGGAGGATTATAGATATGTCCTGCTACGCAAAACCTGCATTTCCAGGGGCATCCTCTCATTGCCTCTATCAGGTACATCCGGGAAAATTCTGTATCCGGGGTTATGATTGAAGGTCTGAATCTGTGGGATGAAATATCCTTGATAAATCGTTTTT
>Ga0214473_10007726_pt1 | contig 12730 bp, 12 predicted proteins | sample RVTome_7_FD_203509 | JGI IMG/M metagenome (GOLD analysis project Ga0214473, IMG submission 203509) | Soil microbial communities from uranium-contaminated site in the Upper Colorado River Basin, Wyoming, United States - RVT98D197 | ecosystem: Environmental > Terrestrial > Soil > Contaminated >... | reverse complement strand
CTCTGCGCGCCAGGCCTGTGCCCCGTCCGACCCTTGCAGGGCCACGATTGCCAAACCGGTCTGGCTATCCCCGATGGGGGTCGCGATGACCTTGCCGTCGGCCGCAGCGAGCGGGGATTCGATCCTTCCCCCCGCATCGACCCCCCACAGGGTGGTCCCCGTCGTCACGTCGATCGCCGTCACGGTTCCCGTCGCGTCGCCCACGAAGGCTCGGTCGCCGTCGACCGTCACGCCGCTCCGGCTGACGCCTGGCAAGGTCGCGCTCCAGAGCTCGTCGCGGGACCGGAGGTCGAGAGCGACGAGCCGGGAGGCGCTCTGAGGTTCCGAGGCGACGGTCGGGGTTGCGCTGGGTGCCGCGGTGGTGGGCTGCGGCGTGACGGTGGGCGACGCCGACGGGGTCCCTCCCGCTGAGGTCGTGGCGAGACCCTCGGTGAACAGCAGCGCATCGCGTCCGTCCACCCGCACCAGGGCCGGGGGTACCGGGGGCCCATCACCCTTGTCGACGTGCCAGGCCTCGGCACCCGTCGTGACGTCCACCGCGACCACCCGATCCGGCCCAACGGCGATCGCCAGGTCGCCGGTGATGACCGGGGACGAGAGTCCGGAGTTTCCGTCCTTGCCTCCCAGCGGGAAGGCGAACGACCACGCCTGCCCGTATCCGGGCGCGGGCCCTCCGACCACGGCTCCGGCATGGGCGGGATCACCCTGGAACTGGGGCCACTCGGCGGCGGCTTGAGCCGCCGCCGAGCCTGCAAGGACCAGCACGGCGAGCGCGGCCGCGCAGAGCGCGGCCGCGCGAACGACGCGGGTGGCGTGCAAGGAGGTGAGGCGCAAGGCCCGTCATCCTACGACGCACGGCCTGTGCCGCCCGACCGCGTCAGGCCACTGCGGACGGCGCCAGTCGGATGTACGCGCTGACGTTGAGCGGTCCCAGGTAGGCGAGGGGGTCGTCGTACGTGCCGTCGAGCTTGACGCCCAGGTGCAGGTGCGGCGTGGCGGCGCCGGCATGGCCGGGACCCGAGCGGGCGACGGCTTGACCCTGGGCAACCGTATCGCCCTTGCGGACCAGAACCGAGGACAGCCACGAGTACGTGGAACTGACCCCACCCCCGTGATCGATCGTGAGGAAGAGCGAACCGCCCACGTTGCCGCCGAACGTGACGGTGCCGTTGGCCGGGGCCACGACGGTGGTGCCGATCGGCGCCGCGATGTCGATGCCGCGGTGACCGGAGCCGTAGGGAGAATCGGGCGGATCGAACGGCCGGATGACCGGCCCCGTGATCGGCCAGATCCAGCTGCCGGAAGCGACCGACGCCGGACCCACCGACGGACCCGCGGTCGCGAGATCGGACGACGAGCCCGAGGAGAGGACGACCACCATCGTCAGGAACAGGCCCACCACTGCCATGCATCGCTCCTCGCGTTCGGCGTTGCCAGGAGGCTAGGACGACGTCACGGCGGGAACCGTGATGGTGATCACGCTGAGCAGGCGGTCACCAGGTCGACGATCAGTCGAACTCGGAGAGTTGACCGCGCAGCGAGCCGACGGCCTTGGTATGGATCTGGCAGACGCGCGATTCGGTGACGCCCAGGATCTCGCCGATCTCCGCGAGTGTCAGCCCCTCGAAGTAGTAGAGCGTGACAACGATCTTCTCGCGCTCGGACAAGGAATTGACCGCGGCGGCGAGCAGCCCGCGGGTCTCCTGGGACTCGACGCCGGAGGTGGGGTCGACGCCGCGGTCGGCAAGGGTGTCGATCAGCGACACCTGCTCACCTCGATCCGTGCCCACGTTCACCGCTTCATCGAGCGCAAGCACCGAGACGAACGAGATCTGCGTGATGACCTCGTGCAGCTCGGCGAGCGACATCCCCAGTCGCTCGGCCAGCTCCTTCTCGGTGGGCTGCCGCTTGAGCATCGCCTCGAGATCGGCGAGCGCCTTCTCGATCTCGCGTTGCTTGAACCGGACCGACCGGGGCACCCAATCGAGCGCGCGGAGCTCGTCGATGATCGCTCCCTTGATCCGCGGGATCGCATAGGTCTCGAACTTGTTGCCGCGGCTGGGCTCGAACTTCTGCAGGGCGTCGATCAGGCCGAACATGCCGTAGGAAGCGAGGTCGTGTTGATCCACGCTCGCGGGCAGCCCGGTCGCGACGCGGCTGGCGACGTACTTGACCAGCGGCGCGTAATGCAGGATCAGCTGCTCTCGCGCATCGGGGTCGTCCTCGGCCTTGAAGGCGTGCCAGATCGCGCCCAGGCGATCGTCGACCTGGGGCGGGACGGTGACGGTGGCGGTGGCCGATGCCGACTTCCTCCCCGTCTTTGTGACGGCGGCCTTCGTCGCCTTGAGGCCCTTGGCGGCCGGGGGCGACTTGGTGGCGACGGGGGCCTTCTTCGCGGCGGTCAAGCTCAGGCCCTCGGATGGGAGCGCTCGTAGGCCTCGAAAAGCCGCGCCCGCGACACGTGGGTGTACCGCTGCGTGGTCGCCACGCTGGCGTGGCCGAGCAGTTCTTGGACCGCGCGGATGTCGGCTCCTCCTTCCAGCAGATGCGTCGCGAACGAGTGCCGCAGGGTATGGGGGGTCACCCGCCGCCCCGGCAGCAGTCGCTCGCCATAGCTTCCCACGATACGGGCCACGTCACGGGTACCTATCGGCCGGTTCCGGCGGTTCACGAAGAGCGCCGGAGGATCTTCTGGGGCCAGGACCGGTCGGCCCCGATCCACCCAGGCGGTCAAGGCGTCGGAGGCGTAGTCGCCCAGCGGGACCTCCCGCTCCTTGGAACCCTTGCCCCGCACGCGAACACGACCGCGGATCAGGTCGATCCCCTGCACCGTCAGCGACGCGACCTCGGCCACCCGAAGGCCGCACCCGTACAACAGCTCCAGGATGGCCCGGTCCCGGAGCGCCAGGGCCTCGGCAATGGGGGCGCCGGCCGGGTCTCCCGGACCCGGCCGGCCGGGGGCCGTGGTAGGCGCCTCGGCCAGGGCCGCGGCCTCGGCCGCCCGGAGGACGGTGGGGAGCCTATTCACCACCTTAGGGCTCACGAGCAACAGCGAGGGATCGGCCGGAAGGCGCCCGGCCGCGACGGCCCACCGGAAGAACGTGCGGATGGCGGCCACCCGGCGTGCGATGGTCGCACGGGCATACCCGAGCGTGTGCTGCTGGGCCAGGAATCGCCGAAGCTGCGGATGATCCGCCGCGGCCAGCGGGGAGCCGCTCCGGTGCAGGAACGTGGCCAGGCTGATGAGGTCGCGCCGGTACGCGCCCACGGTGTTGGGCGACAGGCGGCGTTCGAGCTCCAGGTGCCGCACGAACGCATCCACCAGGGCGAGCTCGGACGGGGGAAGGTCGTCCTCGGGTTCCACCGTGTCCTCTCGGGTCCGGTCGCGCAATCCTGGCAGCGACCGCGGGGCCCTGCAACGATGTCGCCGAGGGCTACGCTCCCGACGCCCGGGGAACCCCCTGCCGAGGGGTGAAGCGACGCTCGTAGCGGCCACCCACGGAGCGAACGAGGCCCCGGAGCTCGAGGCCGATCAGCGCCGACACCGCATCAGGGATGGAGAGTCCCGCGGCCCTGGCCACCGCGTCGGGCAGGGAACGGCTCGCGAGCGCGTCCCACACGCGCAGCTCGATCCCCGGCAGGTCGGGCGGCGGGGCCTCGAGCAGGCGTTCGCGGATGCCGAGGTCGTTCAGCAGGTCGTCGGCGCCCCGGATCAGTCCGGCGCCATCGCGGATGATGGCCAGCGGGACGGCCGACAAGGGACTGGTGACGGGACCGGGAACGGCGAACACATCGCGACCGATATCGAGCGCGTGGTCGACCGAGATCATGGATCCGCTCCCCTCGGCGCCTTCGACCACGACGAGGGCCCGGCTCAGAGCGGCGATCAGGCGATTGCGGGCCGGGAAGTGGTACGGCTCGGCGGGGATCCCGGGGGAGTATTCCGAAACCAACGATCCCCCCGATGCGAGGATGTCCCCGAACAGCCGGGATCTGCTGCGAGGGTAGCCGGCATCGATGCCGCACCCCAACACGGCGACCGTGCGGCCACCCCCGGCGATGGCCCCTCGATGCGAGGCCTCGTCGATGCCTCGCGCGGCACCGCTGACGTGGGTCAACCCGACGCCCGCGAGCGTCAGACCGAGGTCGAACGCCACCTCGGCTCCGAGCGAGGAGCAGCGCCTGGCGCCGACCACCGCGACCGAGCGAACCGAAGGGACGAGCGGACCTCCGCGAACGTACAGCGCCGCCGGCGGGTCGTGCGGAAGCTGCAGCAGGCCCTCGACGTATTCCTGGTCGGCCGGCGTCAGGAACCTCGCGTCGTCGTCGGACGCGGCTCGCAGGATCTGGTCTGGATCGGCCCTGCTGGCGAGATCTCTGTCGCCGGCGCTTCCGGCTCGGCCGGCCACGATCGCGTCCAGACACGCAGCAGCCGAGCCTGTGCCCCAGGCCAGCGCGTGCAAGGCGCGCGGCTTGATCCCCCGAAGCGCCGACAGTACGAGCAAGGCCCGGCGCTCGCCGGGACCGGCGCCGAACCCCTGCGGGAACCCAATCGGAACGTCGTCATCCGGCACGAGCCAACACCCCTTCCTGATCGAAGCCGTCGCGGTACGAGAGCGCCTCGGCCAGGTGCGGTCGCGCGACCCGCTCGGCGCGGCTCAGGTCGGCGATGGTTCGACCGACCTTCAGGAGACGGTCGAACCCTCGCCCGGTGAGACTCAGGCGCTCGACCGCGTCAGCCAAGAACCCGTCGGCGTCAGGCTCCAGCCGCACCCAGCGCCGCACCAGCGGTCCGGGCAGGTGGGCGTTGCAGCCGACGCCGATGGAGGCGAACCGGGACCGCTGCCGCTCGCGCGCCTCGATCACCCGAGCGCGCACCACCCCGCTCGGTTCGCCCCGACCTTCGCCCATCAGCTCCTGCTTGGTGAGACGCGGGATCCGCAGCCGGATGTCGATGCGGTCGAGCAGCGGACCGGACAACTTCTGGCGATAGAGATCGAGGCGATCGAGGCGGCATCGGCACGTGCGCATAGGATCGCCGTCGTAGCCGCACGGGCACGGGTTGGCGGCCGCCACGAGCGTGAACCGCGCGGGGAACTCGACCGAACCGGTGACCCTGGTGACGACGACCCGTCCGTCCTCGAGCGGTTGGCGAAGGCCCTCGATCGCGTCGCGCCTGAACTCGGTGAGCTCGTCTAGGAACAGGACGCCATTGGTGGCCAGGCTGACCTCGCCCGGACGCAGGTACGTGGTTCCGCCGCCGAGGAGACCGGCGAGCGACGCCGAATGGTGCGGCGCCCGGAACGGGCGTGAGCGCAGGATCCCCTCGTTGGACAGCATGCCGGCCACCGAGTGCAGCTGGGAGGACTCGAGGGCCTCGTCACGGGTCAGATCGGGGAGGATCGTCGGAAGCCGGCGGGCCAGCATGGTCTTGCCCGCACCGGGCGGGCCCACCATCAGCACGTTGTGGCCCCCCGCAGCGGCGACCTCCAGCGCGCGACGTGCCTGGTGCTGACCACGAACGTCGGCCAGATCGACATCGGAAGCCTGCGCCGGCGAGGCGGGCGCCGGATCGACCTCGGGAGGCTGCCAGGTCCCTTTGAGGAACCCAACGACCTCGCGGAGCGATGGCGCCCCGACCACGTGCAATCCGTCGACCTGGGCCGCCTCGGTCGCGTTGGCGGCCGGGACGACCACACCCGTCAGGCGGGCGCGAGCGCACGCGATGGCGACCGACAGGATCCCCGGGGTCGACACCAGCTCGCCCTTGAGCGAGAGCTCCCCTGCGAACGCGTAGGCGGCGAGGCGTTGGGCGGGCACCTGGCCCGTGGCGGCCAGCACGCTCATCGCCATCGGAAGGTCGAGCCCCGGCCCTTCCTTCCGGGCGTTGGCCGGCACCATGTTGACCACGACGCGGCGCAGGGGCCAGTCGAGCTTGGCCTGCTCCACGGCGGGTCGAACGCGGTCGCGCGCGTCATTGACCGCGGCGCCCGGCAGCCCCGTCAAGGTCAGCGACGGGAGACCTCGCCCGACGTGGGCCTCGACGGCTATCAGGTGGCCGCCCATGCCCAGGATCGACACGCCGATGACCCTGCCGTACATAGGGACGAGACCCTACCGTCGCGGTCTGACACGCCATCACCCGCTGCTAGCCTGCGCGTCGTGACACGTGACGACGCTTCGGCGTTCTTCGATCCGACGCTGATCGATCATGGCGACCCGTCGACACGACCGGACCTGGAACGCCTGGGCCGGGACACGTGGCGCGAGGCGTTGGACTGGCTGTTCGACCGAGCCCTGGCCCGCCCGATCCACCCCGAATCCTATCCGGATTCCCGCCGGCGCTTCTTCGGACCGTCCGCGCAGCCCGCCTCCGCGCCCGTCGCCGGCGAGCCGTGGGCCGAGGTCCTGCAGGAGTTCCGCGCACGGGTCGCGCCGCAGACCTACAACGCCCAGCACCCGGGCTCGTTCAGCTACTTCACGCCGCCGCCGCTCCCCACGTCCATCGCCGCGGAGATGCTCTCGCAATGGTTGCAGCAAGGCGTCGACGTGTGGCACGCCGGGCCGGTGGGCGCCTTCGTCGAGGAGGAGGTGGTGACGTGGCTCCGCAACCTGATCGGGATGCCCCACGGCTCGTGGGGCGTGCTGACCTCGGGCGGAGTGATGGCCAATCTCATGGCGTTGACGGTCGCGCGCGACATGCACCTCCGCTCACTGCTCGGTCTCGATCTGCCTCCGCGCGGAGCGGACCTCGAGCGCGTGCGTGTGTACGCGAGCGACCAGACGCACTTCTCGATCGCGCGCGCCCTCGACGTGCTGGGCTTCCCCCACGGCACGTTGGTGATCGTGCCGAGCGACGAGACGTTCCGGCTGCCGCCCGAGGGCGCCGCCGCCTCGATCGCGCAGGATCGCGCGGCGGGACTCTTGCCGATGGCGATCGCGGCGGTCGCCGGATCGACCAACACGGGCTCGGTCGATCCTGTGCCGGAGCTGGCCGAGATCGCTCGTCGCGAGGGACTGTGGTTCCATGTCGACGCCGCGTACGGCGGAGCTGCCCGTCTGAGTTCGCGCGACGCCTCGCGGGTCCCGGGCCTCGACCGCGCCGACTCGGTCACGATCGATCCCCACAAGTGGTTCTTCCAGCCCTACGACATCGGCGCGTTGGTCGTGCGGCGCCACGACGACCTGCTCTCGACCTTCCACCGCGCCCCCGAGTACTACGCGTCGAACCGACCCGAGGACGAACCGCTGGACTGGTACCGCTACTCGATCGAGGGCACCCGGCGCTTCCGCGCGTTGAAGCTCTGGATGAGTTGGAAGCACCTGGGCACGGCGGGCTTCGGGGCCCTGATCGAGCGGAACATCGACCTGGCCGACTTCCTTGCGGGCAGGCTCCGCCTCGCCGAGGACTTCGAGCTGGTGCCAGACCCACCCGACCTGTCCGTGGTGTGTTTCCGGCACCTGCCCACGGGCCACGCCGCGTGGGGATCCGGGCGCATGGACGCCTACCAGAACGCCCTGCAGCGGGCGCTGGAGGTGGACGGCACCGCATGGGTCAGCGTGACGAAGCTCCGGCACCGAACGTACCTCCGAGCCGGCGTCGTCAACTACCTGTCGACCGAAGCCGACGTCGATCGCCTGATCGACGCCTTGCGCCGGCTGTCAGAAGGCGTCCTCGAACACCTCGACGCGGGCGACGCCTGAGGGCGTCAGCGCCACGCTGGCTACGTCGAATCGCACGGATCGAGGCCGGAGACCGGACGCGATGAGGAACGCCTCGGCAACCGTCCGGAGCTTCGCCCGCTTGCGCGCGTCGACCGCCGCCCATCCCCCGCCGTACCGTCCGCCGCGTCGCGTCTTGACCTCGCAGAAGACCAGGTGGTCGCCACGCGACAACACCAGGTCGAGCTCGCCCAGGCGGCACCGCCAGTTGCGGGCGAGCACACGGTAGCCACGACCGACGTACACCCGTTCGGCGGCGTTCTCGCCGACGTGCCCTGTGTCAGCCCGTGCCCCCACGCGCTGGCACGATAGTCACCCCCGCCGACACGGCGACGGCGCGGCGTCCGAAGCTAGTCGATGGGATCTGGGGCGTCGGGGATCGTGGTGTCCTCGCGCCGGAGCTCCTCGACGTTGACGTCGCGGCGCGTCATGACCCGAACGTTGGCCACGAATCGGGCCGGGCGGAACATGTCCCATACCCAGGCGTCCGACAGGTCCACCTGGACCCATCCGTCGTCCTTGTGGGCGATCTCGACGCGGTTGGCCAGGTAGAAGCGGCGCTCGGTCTCGATGACGTAGCCGAACATCGGCAACACGTCGCGGTACTCGCGGTACAGCTCGAGCTCGCGCTCCTCTTCGAACCGTTCGATGTCGTCTTCCATCAAGGCCCCATGCTCTCACGCGAGGGCTGCGGTGGTCCTGGATCGCCCGTTCCGCCCCAACCCCGGCAAGGCCGACTGCCCCACGTTCGCGAACGACCACCGGTGGATCTCGGTGGGCCCGAGCCGTTCCAGGACCTCCAGATGGTCTGGGGTGCCGTAGCCGCGGTTGTGGTCGAACCCGAACGCGGGATACCGCCGATGCAGGCGGTCCATGATCCGATCGCGTGTGACCTTGGCCACGATGGAGGCCGCCGCGACGCTGGCGGTCACCGCGTCACCTTTCTTGATCGACAGAGACGGGCACGGCATCTTCGGCACGGGGAACCCGTCGGTCAGGGCGTAGTCGGGCGAGGGGTCCAGGGCGCGGATCGCGCGGCGGAGCAGAGCCAGGTTCGAACGGTGCAGCCCTCGCCGGTCGATGGCTCCGGGCTCCGCCCTGACGACCGCGACCGCAGCGGCGGCCACGATCCGTGCGTACCATTCGTCGCGCTGCTTCGGCGTGAGCAGCTTGGAGTCGCGGACGCCCACGCGGTCGAAGTCCTCCGGCAGGATCACCGCGGCGGCAACCAGTGGCCCGGCCAGCGCCCCTCTGCCGGCCTCGTCCGCCCCCGCGATCCGCGCGAAGCCCTGCGCGCGGAGCGCGGCCTCGTAGCGGTCGAGGTCCTCGACTACAGCCATCCCCACCGCGAGATCGGCCACACGATCACAAACGCCTTGCCGATCACCTTGTCCACGGGCACGTATCCCACGCCCTCGGGTCTGGGGAACCGCGAATCCCCCGAGACCAGCCGGTTGTCGCCGAGCACGAACAGCATGCCATCCGGAACGCTCACCGGACCGAAGGAGCGAGTATCCGCCGCCGCGTTCAGGTAGGGCTCGTCCAGCCGCTGCCCGTTCACGATCACGGAGCCCTGGTCGATCTCGACGACATCACCCGGAAGGCCGATCACGCGCTTGATGTAGTCGTCGTGGGCTGGCCTGGCCACCCCTATGCCTTCGGCCAGCCAGTGGAAGAGGGCCCGCAGGGGCCCTGGATCTGAGGGCGTCGGGTCGGGCTCAGCGAACACGACGATGTCGTCGCGCTGGATATCCCCGACCCGGTAGCAGATCCGGCACACGAGCACGCGATCGCCGCGCTCCAGGGTGGGGACCATCGACGTGGAAGGGATGTAGAAGGCCTGGACGAGGAAGGTCTTGATCAGGATCGCGACGACCAGAGCCAGCACGATCAGGATCGGCAGCTCACGCCAGAACCGCTTCGATTCGTCGTGGCGACGGGCCACCCGGATGGCGCGCAGCGCGAGGTCGTCGGCTGGGTCGGGCGTTGCGGGCTGGGCGGGTGCGACGTGCTCGGGCGGCCGCTCGGCCACGGGGTCAGGCCTCGGCCTTCTCCTCTGCCGCGCCCTCGGGCGTCGACTCGGCGGCGTCCAGGGCCGGCTCGGCGTCTCCGGGCTCGTCAACCATCAGATCGACGTCGGCCTCCTGCGCTTCGATACCGAGGACCTCGGGGTGCCCGGCATCCTCGTTCTCGACCACATCGCTCAGCTCTGGCTCGCCATCGGCCTCGGCCATCGCCGCGGCGGTGGCCGCCTCCATGGCGGCGAGCTTCTCGTCGTCGATGCGACGCTCGCGGATGCGGGCCTTCTTGCCGCGCAGATCGCGCAGGTAGTAGAGCTTGGCCCGGCGGACACGGCCGCGCTGGACGACCTCCAGCTTGGCGATCGAGGGCGAGTGCACGGGGAAGGTCCGCTCCACGCCGACCCCGAACGAGATCTTGCGGACGGTGAACGTCTCGCGAACGCCCCCGTTCTGGCGCCGGATGACCACGCCCTGGAACACCTGCACCCGCTCGCGGTTGCCCTCGACGACGCGCACGTGCACCTTGACGGTGTCGCCCGGCCGGAACTCGGGGATGTCGAAGCGCAGCGAAGACTGATCGATCAGGTCGGTCTTGTTCATGGCAACGATCGACGAGTGTACCAGTGGGGTTCGAGGCTACCCGCGGCTGCGCCGCAGGTCGGGGCGGTTGCGCTCGGTTTTGCTCAGGGCCGCCTCCCGCCTCCAGGCCTGGATCGCCGCGTGGTCGCCCGAGAGGAGGACCTCGGGCACGGACATCCCCCGGAACTCGCGCGGCCTGGTGAAGTGCGGGTGGTCGAGCAGGTCGGGCTCGCCGAAGGAGTCCTGCTCGTGCGATCCCTCCTTGCCGATCACGCCTGGGACCAGCCTCGTGACCGCCTCGATGACCACGAGCGCCGGGAGCTCGCCACCCGACAGCACATAGTCGCCGATGGAGACCTCCTCGGCCGGCAGCCCCTGGACGACGCGCTCGTCGACCCCCTCGTACCGGCCGCTGAGAAGAACCAGATGCGGCTCGCGCGCCAACTCGCGGACCAGGGCCTGATCCAGGCGACGCCCTGCCGGACTCATCAGCAGGATGCGTCCACGATCGGGATCGAGCGACCCGACGGCCTCGAAGATCGGTTCGGGCTTGAGCACCATGCCGGGGCCGCCGCCGAAGGCTTCGTCGTCGACGCTCCGATGCCGATCCATCGCCCAATCGCGCAGGTCGTGCACGCGCACGTCGACCAGGCCCGTCTCGATGGCCCGACCAAGCAGGCTTTCGCGCAGCGGCCCGTGGACGAGCGCGGGGAAGATCGTGAACACGTCGATCCGCATCACGTCGAGGCTACAACCCCGGCGTCGGGGTCCGGCCCCGACCGCCACCGATGGGCTGGCGCACACCGGCGCTTCGCGTCAGAATCCGCCGGGCCATCGGGCGATACGAAAGGCGGGACCGTGATCGAGGTCGTGATCCTGATCGCCTCGGGCGTCGTCGCCCTGGCCGTGGCCCTCGCAGCGATCCGTGCGTCCATGGCCGCGAAGGCGCATGAGCGATCCGCCGTCCAGTTGATAGGCGCCGTGGAGGCGCGGCTGGCGGAACCTGAAGGGCTCGATCTCACCGCCCCGCTACGGCGGGCGGCCGGTGCCCCCGGCGGGGGCCCTGCGCTGAACGAGCTCCTGGCGAGCAGGCTCGACCGGGCCAACCTGCGCCCACAGCTCGCACCCTGGGTCGAGATCAAGATCTTCCGGCTCCGTTGGGGGAACGACTACGCCCTGGCCGCCAACCTGCGCGACCTCCTGCACCTCCAGATCGAGGTGTGGGAGGCCGTCGCCATGCAGAGGATGGACGGAACTCGCACCTTGCGGGAGCTGATCGTCGAGCACCTGGAGGAGGGCGGGGAATTCGACGCCGACACCATCGTCGGGCTCGTCGCCACGCTGGAGGAATCGGGCTATCTGGCCCCCGAGACGGCCGACGCCGACAAGGCCGTCGCCGCGGCACTGCAACCACCGCGCAGCCCTTCGCGCACGATCTACGAGTTCGTGAAGACCCTGCAGACCACTTGGGATGGCGCGGAGGGCTTCGTGCGAGCCTGGTACCGCCATGGGATGAAGTGGTTCTTCCGACCGCTGGGCACCGTCATCGCGGCGGCGATCGCCATCGGCGGAATCGCCGCGTTCATCGGCGCCGAGACCTCGGGCAGGTTCACGATCGACATCGTCACGGATCCGCTCGAAACGCTCGTCCTGATCGGGCTGGGGTTCGTCCTCACGTTCTTCCACGAGATGGGCCACGCCCTGGTGCTGATCCACCACGATCGCCGCGTTCGGCACGCGGGCTTCATGCTGTACTTCGGCTCGCCGTCGTTCTTCGTCGATGCGACAGACGGGTTGATGCTGGATCGGAGGCCGAGGATGCTCCAGTCCTTCGCGGGTCCGTTCGCCGAGGCGATCCTGGCCGGCATGTCCAGCATCTTCGTGTTCGCGTTCCCCGATCTGAGTGTCTCGCAGTTCCTGTACACGTTCGCCGCGCTGAACTACTTCGTGATCGTGCTGAACCTGGTCCCCCTCCTCGAGCTCGACGGCTACTGGATCCTCTCCGACCTCATCCAGGTGCCGGACCTGCGGCCCCGATCGCTGCAGTTCACCCAGCACGATCTGTGGCACAAGCTGCGACGGCGCGAGCGCTTCAGCCTGCAGGAGGTCGGCCTGGGCGTGTACGGCCTACTCGGCCTGCTGTTCTCAGCGTCCATGCTGCTCTCGGCCGCCTACTTCTGGCGCGCGAAGTTCGGCCACCTGTTCGCCAACCTGTGGGATAGCGGGTGGGTGGGCCGCGTGCTGCTGGCCGTGCTCGTGCTGTTCTTCGGCGGACCGGTGATCCGTGGGGTGCAGGGCCTCGTCGGCACGACCGGTCGGCGGCTGAAAGCCCTCTGGCGCAAGATCCGCTTCCGCATCGAGACCTCGTGGCGCGTCGAAGCGGCGCAGTTGATCGACGCGCTTCCCGC
>Ga0214473_10007725_pt1 | contig 12731 bp, 8 predicted proteins | sample RVTome_7_FD_203509 | JGI IMG/M metagenome (GOLD analysis project Ga0214473, IMG submission 203509) | Soil microbial communities from uranium-contaminated site in the Upper Colorado River Basin, Wyoming, United States - RVT98D197 | ecosystem: Environmental > Terrestrial > Soil > Contaminated >... | reverse complement strand
CAGTTCGCAGAGCGGTTCGCCTCGCGCGGGCTCGCGGTGCTCGTCTTCGACTATCGCTGCTTCGGCGCGAGCGACGGAGAGCCTCGGAACCTGATCGATCCGCGGCGCCACCTCGCGGACTACTGCGCGGCGATCGAGTACGTGAGGGCGTCACCCGATCTGGACGCCGGCCGCCTCGCCCTGTGGGGTACTTCGTTCAGCGGCGCGCATGTGCTGGCCGCCGGGGCGCAGACCGCGGGGATCTCCGCGATCGTCTCCCAGATCCCCTTCGTCGGCTTCGATCGAAGACGCGCATCGATGCCGCTGGGCAAGCTGGCTCGAGCCCTGCTCTCCGGGATGAGGGACCTCTCCCGGGCCGCACGCGGCTCCCCTCCCTACTACGTCCCCATCGCCGGCCCTCCCGAGGAGTTCGCCCTCCTGAACACGCCGGACGTGATGGACGCCTTCCGGGATCTGGTGCCGCCCGACAGCACCTGGGAGAACCGCGCCCCAGCCCGCGTGCTGTTCCAGATGCTCCGCTACCAGCCCCTTCGCGAAGCTGCGAAGATCGAGGCCCCGGTCCTGATGGTGGCTGCGGAGGAGGACAGCCTGATCCCGATCGCGAGCGTCGAGGCGGCTTCGAAGCGGATCCCCGACTGCGAGCTGGTGATCCTGCCGGGGACGGGCCACTTCGAGCCGTACAGCGGCGAGGTCTTCGAGCGCGTGGTCGAGCTCGAGGCGGATTTCCTCTGCAAGCACCTGCTCGGCTGAGCGGGCGGCCCAGAGCTCGCGCCTCTCCGCGCTCTGACGCGCGTCAGCGCGCCATACGACAGTCGAGGATGCCGTCGTCCATGACGGAGCCCACCAGGAGGCGATCTCCCTGGACCGAGGCGACGCTCGATCCGGAGAGGTCCCCTCCCAGGCTCAGCAGGACCTCCTCCACCCGGGGTGTGTCGGCATCGGGGTCGCTGACCCGGATGGCCTGCGAGGGCGCGAGCCGACTCGCGTCGCCGGTGTGCCGCACGAAGGTCAGGAGCTTGGGGTGCGCGCCGATCCAGAGGTCGCCCTCCTGATCGACCTCGATGTTGTCGACGCCGCTTCCGATCGCGATGGTCCGGCGCTCCCCGAGGGCTCCCGACCCCGGATCGATCGGGAAGACGAATAGCTCGCCTCCGGTGGTCGAGGCGACGTAGAGAGTCTCGCCATCCCCGCGCACATTGACGCCGTTCGCGTAGCGGAGGCCCGAGGCCGCTTCGGCGAAGCGCTCCCCATCGTAGAAGACGACGTTCGCGATCGAGCGCCGAAGGTAGTCCTCGAGCTGTCGGGCGAATCCGGGCGCGCTGCCGTGGTCGTTGGTCACGTAGAGCCGGTCCCGGCCCACGGCCACCAGATCGTTCGGCGAGACCAGCAAAGGATCGGAGAGCGTCTCGCGCTTCGAGAGCCCGCCGCCGACGAGATCGTAGATCTCGATGGTGTGGCGGCCACCCGCGTGGTTGATTGCGTAGAGCGCGTCCTTGCCGTCGCCTCCGACGTAGAGGCTCAGCCCGTGCGGGTGGAAGTCCTCGCCCGCGTCCGGCGTCAGGTTCTGCGCCTGCGGCGAGTCGGCCTTCAGATCGTAGGCGTAGATGCCGCCGCGGGTGTGCCGGCCCGCGAGGAGGGAGCGGCGGTCGGCCGAGGAGATGTATGCGACGCCGGTTCGGGGGTGGATGGTGATGTCCTCGGCGCCCGGGATGCCGGCCACCGGCGTGCAGCTTCCGGCGAAGTGTGGCTCGAGGGTCTTGAACTCACCCGCCGAATGGAAGAGCTGGAGGATGAATCCGGCTGCTCCGAGCACGATCGCGCCCGCCAGGTAGAGTGCAATCCTGAACCGCCTGGAAGCTCCTTGCATGACTTTCTCCCGATCGATTCGATCCCGATGCATGGCTCGCGGACCCCGGCCGCCGATGATACCAGAGCGCCCGGAGGGGTAGCGCGGCTAGATCGAGGTCTTCCAGCGCCCCCTGCGAAACCGCAGCGTCAGCATCGTCGCCTTGACGATGTAATCGGCGATCAGGGCGTAGAAGATCCACTCCACCGAGAAGTGCAGCCAGGCGAAAATTCCAGACAGAACGCAACGGACCAGGACCAGGCCCGCGAGCACGGTGAGGAAGGGGAAGCGCGTGTCTCCCGCTCCGCGCAGCGAGCCCGTGAGCGCGAACTCGATGGCCATCAGCGGCTGCAGGCCCCCGAGCACGTAGATGAAGACGACCGTCAGCCGCACCACCTCGGGATCGTCGATCATCCAGCGGGAGAAGGGCCAGGCGCCGGCGATGATCACCAAGCCGAACACCACCATCGAGACGATGGAGAGCCGCGCGGCGCGCCAGCCGCTGCGCGTCGCGCCGTCCGCGTCCCCCGCACCGAGGTGCTGTCCCACCAGGGTCGAGGCCGCGACGGAGAAGCCCCATCCGATCAAGAACGAGAAGGAGAGGATGCTGACGCCGATCCCGTAGGCCGCGTAGGGGGCGGTTCCGTAGAGGGAGACGATCCAGAGAAAGAGGACGAACCCGCCCTGCCAGACCACCTGCTCGAGGCCGGCCGGGTAGCCGATCTTCACCAGCCGGAGCACGCGCTCGCGCTCCAGGCAGCGGGGGGGACCGATCCCCAGCAGCAGATAGCCCCGCAGCCAGAGGTACGCGATGGCGATCGAGCCGATCGCGAAGGCAGCGCCGCCGGCGATCGCGGCGCCCGCCACCCCGAGCGCCGGGAAGCCCAGTCGGCCGTAGACCAGCCCGTAGAGCAGGATGATGTTGGCGATGTTGGTGAGCGCGCCGATCCAGAGCGGGGTCCGCGTGTCTCCCGCAGCGCGCAGCGAGACGCACAGAACGAACTGGAGAGCGAAGGCCGCGTTGAAGAGGCTGATCCAGCGGATGTAGGTCGCGGCCAGCAGGAGCGTCTCCTCTTCCAGGCGGAAGAAACGCGCCAGCGGGTCGGCGAACACCACCGCGGGAAGGGTGATCAGGAGGGAGATGCTGAGGCAGACCCAGAGCGACGCGCGGTTGACCCGCTCCGCTTCGGCCCGGTCGCCCGCCCCCCACGCCCGGGCCACCAGGGCCGTGGTGCCCGCTGTGACGGCCATCAGGAGCGCCTGGAGGATGAAGAAGACCCGATTCCCCGTGGTCACCGCCGCGACGGCGCCCGCCCCGATCGAGCCGACCATCTTGATCGCGGCCAGGCCGACCAGCGAGTGGAGGAGGTTGTTCAGGATGGCGGGCCAGGCGAGCTCCCAGATTCCGAGCCTGGGCGCGGTCAGCGGCTCCTGGGCCGAAGAGATGACCTGGGGGACCTCTCCCGTGTAGGCAGGCGCCGTATCGATCTTCGAGCTTCTGACCGCCATGTGAATCCGCGCTAGGATACCGATCGCCGGCGGGATCGGGGGCAGCGGCGGTCATTTCCTGCTCGAATCGCCGCCTCGCCGGAGAGCTCGGTCTCTCCGCCCGGGAGAGCCGGCCGCCTCTACGCGAGGCGCCCGTGCCGAGTGCGGCAGAGGGCTCCCGGCAAGCCTGCCAGATCGCTAACGAGCTTCGAAGAGATCCAGGAACTGCCCGTATCTCTCCTCCTCCAGATCGGAGAGAGGGATGAATCGGAGCGCCGCCGAGTTGATGCAATAGCGCAGACCCGTCGGTGGGGGACCGTCCTCGAAGACATGGCCCAGGTGCGAATCGGCCTGCCTGCTTCGCACCTCTGTCCTCAGCGCAAAGAGGCTTCTGTCCGCTCTCTCCACGATGTTCTCTGAGACCAGCGGCTTGGTGAAGCTGGGCCAGCCGGTGCCCGAGTCGAACTTGTCGAGCGAGCTGAACAGGGCTTCCCCGGAGACGATGTCCACGTAGATCCCCGGGCGCTCGTTGTCCCAGTACTCGTTTCGAAAGGGCGGCTCCGTTCCCCCTTCCTGGGTCACCTGGAACTGGAGCGGCGTCAGGCGACTCCGCAGGTCATCGCCGCGGCTCTCCTTGCCGTGGCGTCCCTCTCCCCACACCGAGTCCAGGAATGCGTCTCTTCCGGACCGGCTCCGGTAATAGCGGTATCGGATCGGATTCTTCTTGTAGTAGTCCTGGTGGTGCTCCTCTGCTCGGTAGAACCGGCCGCCAGGGCGGATCGGCGTCACGATCGGCTTCTCGAAGACGCGCGCCTCTTCCAGTTCGGTCTTCGACTGCTCCGCCAGCCGCTTCTGCTCGTCGTCGAGGTAGAAGATGGCGGTCGCGTAGGCTCTTCCCCGGTCTGCGAACTGGCCGCCTGGATCGGTCGGGTCGATCTGCCTCCAGAAGACGTCGAGGAGATCGCGGTAGCCGATCCGTCCGGGGTCGTAGGCGACCTCGACGGCCTCCAGGTGGCCCCCCGCGGCGTAGTCGGAATAGGTGGGATCCTCGCTTCTCCCGCCGGTATAGCCCGCGGTGACGGAGACGACGCCGCTCAACTCCTCGAACGGCGCTTCCATGCACCAGAAGCACCCACCGGCGAAGATCGCGGTCTTCGCCTCCGCTCCCCGTCCCTCTGGTGCCGGCGCGGTGACGAGAGAGAGCGCCAGAGCCAGCAGGATCCCCAGCCGGACGCCTAGTGAGCGCATGGCCTCAGCGTCGCTCCGATTTCCGAGTCCATTTCTGAATGGAGAATACCCCGATTGCGGGACCTCGGAGATCCCCATCGGGGCGGTTCGAGCCGGGAGTCGTGGCCGAGGGCGCAGGGGGCCATCCGCAGACCGGCGAGGACGAATCCGATGGAGATGGGAGATACTCTCCTGGAAGCGCGGCGTCCCCGGGAATCAGTTCGGCCGCGCCCGCGCCCTCTCCGCGGAAAGGTGAGCGTCGGAGGAGTCCGCAGAGAGGGCCGCGGGAAGCTTCACCCGGAAGCTGCTTCCCCTTCCGACGATGCTCCTCACCTCGATCTCCCCGCCCATGCTCCTCATGATGCCATTGGCGATCGAGAGACCGAGACCGGGGCGCCTCCCGAACTTCTTGGTGGTGTAGAAGGGCTCGAAGATGCGGTCGAGGCTCTCCGGCGGGATCCCGCATCCCGTATCCCGCACCTCGATGACCGCGGAGCCATCGAGGCCGGTCCAGGTAGCGAGAGCGACCTCGTTCTCCTGGAGCTTGCCCTCGGGAAGGGACTCGAGGGCGTTGGTGAGAAGGTTGACGAGCACGCGAACCAGGCCGGAGGCATCGCCCCGGACCCGCGGAACCTCGCCGTAACGCTTCACCAGGCGCGCCCGGTCCCGGATCTCGCTCGCTGTGAGGTTCAGGGCCGACTCCAGGACGGGATGGAGATCGAAAGCGACGGCTCTGCCGTTCGGCGTGGAAGACAAGGTGAGCAGGTCGATCACCAGATCGCGAATGCGGGCGGACCCCTCCTTGGCGTGGGCCAGCGCCTCGCGGATCTCGAGGAACATTCGCGAGAGCGAGATCCAATCATCGCCGCCTTCCTGGTGCTCGATGGCCTCGCCCGCCGGAGCGCCTACCCTCTCGATTTCCCCGAGTGCGAAGCTCAGGTTGCCCATCACGCATGCGAGCGGATTGTTGATTCCGTGGGCCACGCCCGCCGCCAGCGTGTGGACCGAGGCCGCGTGATCGGCGGCGGCGACGAGCGATCTCGCGCGCCGGAGCTCCTCGGAGTCCACGAGGGAGCTCACGGTGAAGGAGCCGTCCCGGGTCTCGATCGGGTTGAGGCCGATCTCCACCGCGACCTCGGTGCCGTCCTTGCGAAGCAGGTGGATGCCCGGCTGCGAGAACATCCGACGCGTCCGCGGACCCGCCGAGTAGTCCTCGCGGAGCTCCCGATGCCGCTCGCGAAACCGCTCGGGGACGAGGATCTCGACCGGCTGCCCCAGCAGCTCCTCTCGCCGGTAGCCGGAGAGGTCCTCGGCCGCCGGATTGACCAGCACGATCCTGCCCGCCTCGTCGGTCATCAGGATCGCGATCGGAGAGGCCCCGAGCGCGGCGGCGGAAAGGGCAGACGCATCCACCGGGCCATCGTCACGGTGAGACCAGGACATTCAGTGGACTGCTACCCCGCGATGTCGCGCGGCTCGGCTGTGCCGGGTGGGAATTCCCGGTGGCCATGGGAGAGGCACTCGCATCGCCCCGAAGGCCTGTGACGCGATCCCCCTACCCGCGGCGCGGAATCTCCTCGGCGGGCTCGACCCGGCCTCGCGGAAGCCTTGAGCTTCTCGATCAGCTCGTCCTGCGAGCCCACTCCGAGCTTTCGATAGATCGACTGGAGGTGGTTTCGCACCGTGTGGCGGCTGATGAAGAGGGCCCGTGCAATGCTCGAGACGCGGTCACCCTCCATGAGCATCCGCGCGATCTCCGACTCGCGGGGAGAGAGTGAATCGAGATCCGGACAGGCGACGGCTCGGGAGGAGCCGGGCAAGGCCCCCTGCGAAATGCCCAACCGCTCCAGCTCGACACCAATGCGTTGCAGGATGGTATGGACCTCGTTCATCAGTTTACCGGTTTCCTCCAGGAGGCCGAGGAGGTGCTTCGGAGCCTTCTGCTCGTCTTCCAGGGCCACCGCCTCCGTACCGGCCCAGGTGGCCGACCGGGTGTCCGCGGACTGCTCCGCCCAAAACTCCTCCAGATTGGCCGCAGCAGGTCTCCCCCAGTCGAAATGGGGAGACCGGGGCAATCGGGGGGTTGACTGGTCTAGCATGTCAGATTCCTTCTCTGAATGAGCAGCCAATCGATCAGGTCCTCGCGCGGCTGGCAGTTCGCCGCCGGCAATCGGCCGCCCTCGCTCGGGCCGTGGCCAATCGGCGGGTTCTCGTAGCCTTCGCCCCCAGCCGCTCGATTTCCATGCGGACTCACTTCTCGACGGGTAGGGGATTCTCGCTCCTGTAGGGAGTCTGCTGGGGAGGAGAGAAGAGGAGAATCCCGAGAGTCAGGTAAATCGGCGCCAAGATCTGATGAGTCGCTGAGAAGTCGACTCGCTGCACCCCGGGGGGCGGGCGGTCGTCGCGCATGGGCGGCCGCCGCCGCCCGCGCCGGGCGCTGGCTCCGGAATCCGCCAAAGAACAGTGCAGAATGAGCCAGAAGAATGGTGAATTGTCGCTCTTCGCAATCCGATCTCCCCGGCCCACACTCTCTGCATGCCCCGGCGGAATCGGGGCGGCGATCGATCTCTGAACCGCCAATTCGGGCGCCTTTACACGGAGCGAGGAAGCGACCTCGGGAGGTACGGAGCGATCGAGAGCCAGAAAGGAGCATGGAAATGCATCGAATCAAAGGACGCCCGAAGCTCCAGTCGACCACGGGAGCGCTGATCGTCTCACTCGTGGTCTTGGGCGCCACGAGTGCGTTCGCGCAGCCCTTGCCGGGTGGAACGCTGGACCCCCTCACGATCCCGAAGTACGTGACGCCGCTGGTCATCCCACCGGTGATGAACAACGACGGAGCGGCGAACAGCTACGACATCGCGGTGCGGCAGTTCCAGCAGCAGATCCTGCCCGGGGGGATCTGGGACACAGTGGCCGATCCGACGGACATCTACCCGAACTTCCCCCCGACCACCGTCTGGAGCTACGGGCCGGATGCGGACTCCGCACCCGATTCATCAGCTCTCGGGGGTGGGGTGGGGGTCGCGCCGGCTCCCAACTCCCAGTTCAACTACCCCGCCTACACGGTCGAGACGTTCGCGGACGTGCCGGTCGGCGTCCGCTGGATCAACGACCTGGTAGACGGGAGCGGCAACTGTCTGCCTCACCTGCTGCCGATCGACCGCACCCTGCACTGGGCCAATCCCGAGCAGGACTGCCTGATGGGACCGCCGAGGACCGATTGCGCCGGAGACAATCCTGCGCCCTACGATGGCCCAGTCCCCATCGTGACCCACGTCCACGGCGCCCACGTGGATCCGCACAGCGACGGCTACCCTGAGGCCTGGTGGCTCCCGGCCTGCAACCAGGCCTCCGCGTACGCCACCAGCGGGAGACTCTTCGACGACGTCACGGGCACCAATCCCGGCAACCTCGGCTACGCGGATTACCTGTACCGCCAGGACCAGCCGGCGACGACGCTCTGGTATCACGACCACTCGTTGGGCATGACCCGCTCGAACGTCTACGCAGGCCCCGCCGGCTTCTGGCTGGTTCGAGGTGGCAAGTACGACAATATCAAGGATTCCTCCACCGGGCTCTTGGCCGTGCTCCCGGGTCCGGCTCCGGTCGCGGGGCAGGGGGTCCTCGATCTCAACGTGCCCGGCAATCCGGTCAGGAGCTCGATCCGCGAGATCCCGATCGCGATCCAGGCCCGCTCCTTCAGCGACAACGGCGCGACGCTCTTCTATCCGGACAACCGGGCCTTCTTCGAGGGCCTGAACGTCGAGGGGACGGCGGGGACTCCGGCCGAGCAGTTCCCGGGTCAGCCGGAGCTCCAGATCGACTTCGTGCCGGACTCCGACGTCGCTCCGATCTGGAACCCCGAGGCGTTCTTCAACGTGATGGTGGTGAATGGCGTATCCTGGCCGAAGCTCGAGGTGGCCCCCGCGCGCTACCGGTTCCGCCTGCTCAACGGGAACAACTCGCGCTTCCTGAACCTGGCGCTCTTCACCGACGGCGGAGCCGAGATCCCCTTCTACCAGATCGGGGCCGAGCAGGGATTTCTTCCCCAGGTGGTCCGCATCGAGACCGGCTTCGCCACGCCGCTTCCGGGGAACGGCACCCTCCCTGCTCTCGTTCCCGGCGCCGACCCGCAGCAGGCGCTGCTGATGGGGCTGGCCGAGCGCGCCGACGTGATCGTGGACTTCAGCGGTCTCGCCGGCGGGACGGTGGTCACCATGATCAACACCGGCTCGGATGGCCCCTTCGGAGGCTTCCCGGCCACCCCGGCGGATCCCGACACCACCGGCCAGGTGATGCAGTTCGTGGTGGACTCGGCCCTGCTCCTGCCCAGCGACGCACTGACCTCGTTGCCGGTGAACATGAAGCCGAAGGGCGAGAAGGAGCTGCAGCTGCTGGCGAAGAAGGTCGCTGCAACGCGGCTGGTCTCGCTCAACGAGGGGGAGTCCGAGGTGGTCTGCGTCGACGTGGACGCCTCGGGGAACGTCGTGCAGGTCGCCGGCACTCCCCCCAACTGCCCCGGCGTGAGCGCGCCCTTCGGACCCAAGGAGGCGTTGGTCGGCCAGGTGGACCTCACGGGAGCGACCCCGGCGGGCATTCCGCTCAAGTGGACCGACACCACGGGTGTGAGCACGCCGGTAAACGTCACCCTCCAGAGCGGCGCCACGGTCGCGGTGAACGTCACCGAGAATCCAGCGCTGGGAGCCACCGAGGACTGGGAGATCTACAACTTCACGGTGGATGCGCACCCGATTCACCTGCACCTGGTGCGGTTCATGGTGAAGGGCCGGCGGGCGATTCCCGGATTTGCGCCCGTCGCCCCCATCATCCAGCCCTGGGAGACGGGCTTCAAGGACACGGTGATCGCCTATCCGGGTGAGATCACGACGGTACGCGCCAAGTTCGACATCGAGGGGCTCTACGTGTGGCACTGCCACATCGTCGAGCACGAGGACAACGAGATGATGCGGCCGTACGTGGTCTCCGCGGGCTAGCAGTCGACGTCCGAGTGGGAGAAGGCCGTCCTTCGGGGCGGCCTTCTCTTCTCTCGTCGGCCCGCGGTAGAATCGGTGAATCGAACTCCGGGTTCGAGGCAGGAGAGGCGATGCGTTCTCGGTGCGCCGCGGTGCTCGTTCTGATGGTGCTCCCGGGGATCGCTCTGGCGGAAGGGAAGCCGGAGCTCGAGGATGCGGGAGACCGGGCCAGCTACAGCCTCGGTTATCAGATCGGGGGCGATCTCGAGCGCCAGACCGCGGAGATCGACGCCGATGCCCTCCTGCAAGGACTCCGGGATGCCCTCGGTGAAGTCCCTCCGTCGATCCCTCCGGAGGAGATGCAGGCGATCCTCGTGGGCCTCAAGCGGAAGATCCAGACCACGGCGCGCGACGAGAGGCTGCAGGCGGCGGAGAGATACCGCGCCGAGGGGGAAGAGTTCCTCGCCGCCAATGCGGAGAAGGAGGGGATGGTCGTGCTGCCGAGCGGTCTTCAGTACAGGTCGCTCCGGCAGGGAACGGGAAGGAGGCCGGGGCCGGGCGACAAGGTGAAGGTCCACTACCGGAGCACTTTGCTCGACGGTACCGAGTTCCACAATTCCTTCCGCGGGGAAGGCGAGCCGGAGCTGCTGCACGTGAGCGGGGTGATCCGCGGCATGGCGGAGGGTCTGCAGCTGATGCGGGAGGGCGCCCGATGGCAGCTCTTCATTCCCGCGGACCTCGCCTACGGTCGGCGCGGCCCGCTGGCGGATCGCACCGTCATCTACGAGGTGGAGCTGATCTCGGTGGAGCCCGGTGCGTAGGCGAGGGCGGCGAGCGCTCCGATCGAGCGCCGGGCCGGGAGCCCGGAGGAGAGGAACCCGGATGAGAACATTCCTGATGGTGGGGATCGCTCTAAGCCTCCTGTCTGGCGACGCCCGGGCGGCAGAAGAGACGGCCCTCGAGGGCGAGAAACAGAAGCTCGGCTACAGCATCGGCTACCAGGTGGGAGGCGACTTCAGGCGACAGGGCTTCGAGATCGACGCCGAGCTGGTCGTGAAGGGCGTCCTGGATGCCCAGGCGGGGTCCGAGCCGTTGATCACGCCCGAGGAGATGCGGCAGGCCCTGACCGAGCTGAAGCAGCAGGCGGCGGCTGCGGCGAAGCAGCAGCGGGAAGAGCAGGCCGCGAAGAACCTGGCGGAAGGGAAGGTCTTCCTCGCCGAGAACGCGGGGAAGGAGGAAGTGAGGACCCTGCCGAGCGGCCTTCAGTATCAGGTGCTCTCCGAAGGAAAGGGGGACCCTCCCGCAGCGACCGACACCGTCACCGTCCACTACCGCGGCACGCTGATCGACGGCAGCGAGTTCGATAGCTCCTACGGCCGGGGCCAGCCGGCCACCTTCTCCCTCGACCGCGTCATCCCCGGCTGGACCGAGGGCCTGCAGCTGATGCGGCCCGGCGCGAGGTACCGCCTCTTCCTCCCGCCCGAGCTGGCCTACGGCGAGCGTGGCGGAGGTCCCAAGATCGGGCCCAACAGCGCGCTCGTCTTCGAGGTCGAGCTCCTCTCCGTCGAGGCCGCCGACTAGGTCGCCCCCCGCCGAGGCTTAGTCCCCTTCTTCGTGGACTTGCGCGCCTTCTCTACTGAGGGCGCGCCGGCGCCCGCCGGGAGCTCCGCCTCCTCGCCCGCCGCCCGCCGATCGAAATACGCCACGTAGCGGCCTTCGCCGTGCTCGGTCACGACGGCGTCGCCGAGCTGGCGGTGGAGCCGCAGGGTCGCCAGGTTGGAGGGCTCGAAGGAGCCGGTGAATCCCACGATTCCGCAGCGCTCCGCGTAGGCTCGCAGGCGCCTCTGCAGGTATCGTCCGATTCCGAGGCGGCGCGAATCCTCGTGCACGATCAACGCGGTTTCGGCAAGGCCGGTCTTCTCGTTCAGCGAGTAGCGGCCGATCGCGACGATGCGCTCGCCTCCTCCGGCCTTGTCGAACACGGCCAGCGCGAACTGCTTGCGGTAATCGAGCGTGCAGAGCCTCACCGCCTCGTCGTGCGACAAGGACTTCTTGAGGTAGCGATAGCGCTGGTAGATCGTCTCCGCGGTATGCGAATAGAAGAAGTCCATCAGCTGATCCGCATCGGCCGAGCGGAGCGGCCGGACCCCGAGCGCCCGCCCCTTGAACTCGCGAACCTCCTCCATGTCGGCCGGATAGCGCTGCGCCTCGGTCGGGAGCTCCCAGGAGAGCGGCACGTAGCGTCGTTCCACCGCGGCGTTTCGAAGCTCCGCGCGGAAGCCCGGGTGCGCAATCTCGATCAGGGACATGGCCCGCTGGCGAATCGTCTTCCCGTGAAGGTACGCCACCCCGTACTCGGTCACGACGTAGTGCACGTCGCCGCGCGTGGTCACGACGCCGGCGCCTGCGTCGAGCTCCGGCACGATGCGCGACACGGTTCCGTCCTTGGCGGTCGAGGGGAGTGCGATGATCGGCTTGCCTCCCGGGCTCATCGCGGCCCCGCGGATGAAGTCCGTCTGCCCGCCAAAACCCGAGTAGAAGCGGGCGCCGATCGAGTCGGCCGAGACCTGTCCGGTGATGTCGATCTGGAGCGCCGAGTTGATGCTCACCATCTTGTGGTTGCGCGCGATATTCGAGGGTGAGTTCACGAATTCGGTGGGCCTGAACTCGAAGAACGGATTGTCGTCCAGGTAGTCGTAGAGCTCCTTGGTTCCCATCGCGAAGCTGGCGACCGCCTTGCCGGGGAGAAGGCCCTTCTTCTGGTTGGTGATCACGCCCTTCTCGCAGAGGTCGATCACTCCGTCGCTGAACATCTCGGTGTGGAGGCCGAGGTCGCTGCGCTCCCCGAGCAGGCTCAGGACGGCATTGGGGATTCTTCCGATGCCGAGCTGGAGCGTGGAGTCGTCCTCGATCAGGGACGCGACGTTTCGCGCGATCGCGAGCGAGGTCTCGTCGGGCGCCATCGGCTCGAGCTCGAGCAGCGGCTCGTCGTGCTCCACGATCCTGTCGAGCTTCGAGACGTGGACGAAGGTATCCCCGTGAACGCGTGGCATGTGGCGGTTGACCTGCGCGACGATCGTCTTCGCGGTCTCGATCCCGGACATCGCGATATCGGGACTGATCCCGAGGCTGCAGTAGCCGAACTGGTCGGGGGGGCCGAGCATGACCAGCACCGCGTCCAGGCGGAGCTGGTG
>Ga0214473_10007724_pt1 | contig 12732 bp, 11 predicted proteins | sample RVTome_7_FD_203509 | JGI IMG/M metagenome (GOLD analysis project Ga0214473, IMG submission 203509) | Soil microbial communities from uranium-contaminated site in the Upper Colorado River Basin, Wyoming, United States - RVT98D197 | ecosystem: Environmental > Terrestrial > Soil > Contaminated >... | reverse complement strand
ACCTTCCCGGCGCCTTCTACTTCGATCTCCTGGATGCGATGAAGGCGCGCGTCCCGGGCATCCACGTGCACGCGTTCAGCCCGATGGAGATCCTCAACGGCGCGACGCGGCTCGGCGTCTCGTTCGAAGAGTTCCTGCAGGAAGCGAAGCACCGCGGGCTCGGCACGATCCCAGGCACCGCCGCGGAGATCCTCGACGACGACGTGCGATGGGCGCTCACGAAAGGGAAGCTTCCCGCCGACACGTGGGAGACGATCGTTCGAACGGCGCACGGGCTGGGGATCCGCAGCTCGAGCACCATCATGTTCGGTCACGTGGACGCGCCGCCGCACTGGGTCGCCCACCTGCGCCGGCTCGGGGCGATCCAGGCGGATACCGGCGGGTTCACGGAGTTCGTGCCGCTGCCGTTCGTTCATCGTAACGCGCCGATCTACCTCGCCGGCAAGGCGCGTCCGGGGGCGACGCACGACGAGAGCCTGCGGATGCACGCGGTCGCGCGCATCGTGCTGGACGGTCTCGTGCCGAACGTCCAGGTGTCGTGGGTCAAGCTCGGGGTCAGCGCGTGTCAGGAGATCCTGCAGGCGGGTGCGAACGATTTCGGCGGCACGCTGATGGAGGAGACGATCAGCCGGATGGCTGGTTCCGAGCACGGGATCGCGATGACGCCCGACGGCTTCGACGACGCGATCCGCGCGATCGGACGCCTCCCGGCGGTCCGCACGACGACCTACGATCGCGTCGTACGCGCCTAACCGTCAATCTGATTGACCGTATCGGTCAACCTCACTGACGACACGATCTCTTCGTATTTCGCTTGTCATCGTGCGTCCGATGGGGGCACGATGGGGCGAGAACACGAGGGATGAGGCAGAGGATTCCTTCGGTGTACCTCTTGTCACCGGGGGTGTTCTTCCCTCAGAATCACACGGATGTGATTTCGTGAGGGAGCGAGGAGTGCATCACTACATCCCTTGGCAAGAACGAGCGAGGTGCCGGGACTACGACCCGGAGATCTTCTTCCCCGAGAAGGGAGGCTCATCGAGGGAGGCCAAGAGGATCTGCAGCGAGTGCTCCGTTCGGATCGAGTGCCTGAACTACGCGCTCCGCCGCGACGAGCGGTACGGCGTGTGGGGCGGCATGAGCGAACGAGAGCGCAGGCGCCTCAAGCGCATGGCGTCGTGAGACGCCTCACAGGGAAGGCGTCGTGAGACGCCTCACAGGGAAGGCGTCGTGAGACGTCCGACGAGGACAGGCGTCGTGAGATCGAGCCTGAGGACCTGAGGAAGGGAAGGGGGCAACGCATGGCGATGGCGAAGAAGCCAGCCAGGAAGAAGACGGCCGCCAAGAAGTCGGCCGCTCGCAAGAAGACCGCGGCTCGCAAGCCTGCGGCCAAGAAGTCGGCCGCCCGCAAGAAGACGGCCGCCCGCAAGCCGGCCGCCCGCAAGAAGACGGCGGCTCGCAAGAAGACCGCGGCTCGCAAGCCTGCGGCCAAGAAGACGGCCGCCCGCAAGAAGACGGCGGCTCGCAAGAAGACGGCCGCCCGCAAGCCTGCGGCCAAGAAGACGGCGGCTCGCAAGAAGACCGCGGCTCGCAAGCCTGCCGCCAAGAAGACGGCCGCCCGCAGGAAGAGCTCGGCGCGCAAGTCGGGCGCGAAGAAGCGCTGAGCTTCCGCACCGTCGGATGAGGGGGGCCTGGTGGCCCCCCTTTCCGTGTCCGCCGCAGGGCACGTGCTAGGCTCGCCGCCGCGCTGGAGGCGCGACCGATGACCGCAGCCACCGCACCCCAGTCCGTTCGAGAGCGCGCACCCTCGGCCCTCGCGATCCTCGTGGTTCGCGACGCCGCGGAGTGGCTCCGCGAGACCCTCCAAGCGCTCGCGGAGCAGAGCTACCCACGTCTGGCGATCCTCGCGATCGACGACGGCTCGCGCGACGGTTCGCACGAGATCCTCCTGCAGGCCCTCGGCGAAGGCCGCGTCATCCGTCACGACGAGCCGATCGGAATGGCAAGGAGCTTCGATGCGGCCATCACGCTGCCGGTCGCCGCCGAAGCCGACTTCCTGCTGCTGCTGCACGACGACGTGTGGCTCGATCCCGGCGCCGTACAGGGACTCGTCGACGCGACCAGGCTGCCCGGTGTCGAGAACGTGGGCATCGTCGGCGCGAAGGTCGTCGATTGGCAGGAGCCTCGACGTCTTCGCGACGTGGGGCGCTCGTCGGACCGGTTCGGCCACCCGTACACGCCGCTGCAGGCGGGGGAGATCGATCAGGGCCAGTTCGATCGGGTGCTCGACGTCCTCGTGGTCGATACGTGCGCCGTGCTCGTCTCACGTGACGTCTGGGGCCGGGTCGGGCTCTTCGACGAGCGCCTCGGCGACGACGACGGCGACCTGGATCTGTGCTGGCGCGCGCGCGTCGCTGGATGGAGGGTCCTGATGACTCCGCTCGCACGCGTCCGGCACCGCTCCGCCGGGGAGCGTGACGATCGCCCTGGGGCCGAACGGAGCCGTCGATACGACGAGGATCGCGCGGCGCTCGCGACGACCCTGAAGAACTACAGCCTGCTGAGCCTGCTCTGGGTCGTGCCGCTCGGCTTCGTGCTCACGGTCGTGCGGTTGCTGTTCCTCTTGCTGTCCCGGCGGTTCGAGGAGGCGGTCGACGTCCTCGCCACCGTCGGCTGGAACGTCGTGCATCTGCCGGGCACGCTGAGGCGTCGTCGACGGGTGCAGAAGGCTCGCACGGTGCGCGATCACGCGCTCAGGAGGTACACGGAATCCGCAGGGCTGCGTCTCCCACACTGGTTCCAGACGGCCGAGCGGATCTGGGAGGAGCAGCGAGAGCTCGGCGAGGAAGACGAGGGCGAACCGGTCAGGTTGCGGCTCCGGCACCGGACCGCCTCGCTCGCATCCGCCCACCCCGTGATGGTCGCGTCGTTCATCGGCGGCGTGATCGCTGCCTTCGCGATGCGTCACCTGCTCGGGCCCGAGCCGCTCGCCGGCGGCGCGCTGCCGGCGTTCCCGGGAGACGCCAACGGATTCTTCGCGGAGTTCGCCGCCGCGACGAGGACCACCGGCCTCGGCGGGCCCCTCGCCGCCAGTCCGGCGCTCGGAGCGATGGGCGCCCTGGCGACGCTGCTGCTCGGGAGCACGGCGCTCGCGCAGAAGGTGCTGCTCGTCCTGTTGCCGGCCCTCGGCGTGATCCTGTCCTATCGGGCCGCCGTCCGGCTGACGGGCCGACCCGCTGCGTCGGTCGTGGCGGCGTCTGCGTACGGCCTGTCGGCGCTGATGCTCTGGGCGTTCTCCGACGGCCGTCTCGGACTGCTTGCCCTGCTCGCCGCCGCCCCCCCGATCGTCGAGCGGATGGAGGCCGCCTTCTCGAGACAGCAGCCCTCCGATCGTCGGTGGCGGTTCGTGGTGGGGCTCGGGGTGACGATCGCTGTCGCGACCGGGTTCTGGCCCGGAACCCTGCCGGCGGTGATGCTGATCCTGCTCGTGCAGCTCATCGCCGGACCGTCCCGAGGTCGAGGACTCGCGTGGGCGGCCTCGTCGGTCGTCGTCGCGCTCATCCTGCTCTTCCCGTTCGTTCCCACGCTCCTCGCGGGAGGCGGTGCCGCCCTCGGCTCGCAGGTCGGCGCGTTGGATCCGTGGGCGTCCGGCCGCGCGGCGCTCGGCGAGGGTCCCGGCACCTGGGCGGTTGCATGGTTCCTCCCGATCGCGGCCGCGATCGGCTTCGCGCTCACGCGGGGCGACCTTCGCGGCCCCGCGATCCGCGCCGCGCTGCTCGTGGTATCGGGCGTCGCCCTCGCATGGCTGTCGGTGGCGGGGTATCTGCCGGCGCCGCTCGCGAACGCGCCCGCCTATTGCGTGGTGGCGGTGGTCGGCGAGGTCTTCCTCGTCGCCTTCGGGCTCGCGTCGGCCTTCGGGGGTCTCGGTCGGGCGGCGTTCGGGTTCCGGCAGATCGGCACCGTCGCGATCGGCGCCGTCCTTGCCGGCGGCATCGTCCTGCAGGCCCTCATCGCCATGCTCGGAGACTGGTCGGTCGGCGGGCCCGAGCGCGTGGTCGCGTCGTGGACGGGTCTGGTCGGCACCGAGTCGACCGGCGACGGTCGAGTGCTGTGGGTCGGCGCCGACGACGGGGTCGGGTTCCCCGCGCCGGGGGGCGATCCGGCCGGCGTGGTGGAGGCCGGACCCGCGACCGTCGTCTACGGATTGACGGACCGGCGAGGAGCCGTCGCGATCGATACCGGACGTTCCCTCGCGGGTCCCGGCGCCGACGCGCTCGAGGTTGCGCTCTCGCAGATCCTGAGCGGCTCGACCCGTCACGCGGGAGCGCTTCTCGCTCCGTTCGGTGTGCGCTACGTCGTCGCGGCACGGGGTGAGCTCCCCGACGAGACGCGGGCGCTGTTAGAAACGCAGGCCGACCTCGATCTCGTCCCCGCGACGGACCTGCTCGTGTACCGCAACGCGGTCGTGCTTCTGCCCGCGTCGGTCCTCGCCGCGGACCCCGCCGTCGAGCGGGTGGTGATGTCGGATCGGCCGGTGGCGTGGCAGGAGCTGCGAAGCGTCCCCGGAGCACCGCTCACACGGATCGACGGGGACTGGGAGGGTGCCACCGGCGGGGGAGACCTCGCGGTGATCTCGACCGAGTACGACGGCGCCTGGCGACTCGAAGGCTCCGACACGGTGCCCGACCGCGCGTTCGGATGGTCGACGTCGTTCCCCGTGACCGGTTCGTTCGTGCGGATCGCGTACGGCGGGCAGCTCCCGCGGACGATCCAGACGGTGCTCCTCGCGTTGCTTTGGCTGCTCGCTCTGTGGATCACGAGGAAGCCGGTGCGTCGATGAGAGTCCGCGGCGCCGTCTCGCTGCTTCTGGTCGCGGCGGTCGTGGCCGGTGGCGTGGCGGCCGGGCGCTTCGGACCCGCGACGCCCGCCGCGGCCCAATCCGGCCCGGCCGAGTCGTGGGCGTGGCTCTGTCCCCACGGAGGTGGTGCGGGCTGGGAGGGCGTCGTCGCCCTGGCCAACCCCGGCGATTCGCCGGTTCGCGCACGGGTGACCACGCTCACGGCGGCCGCCACCCGCACCGTCGGACTCGTGACGGTGCCGGCGGGGGGCGAGGTGCTGCAGCGGGTCCCCGCGGGGCGGCGCGAGTCCTCTTCCTTCGTCGAGGTCTTCGGGGGATGGCTCGCGGTCGGGTGGATGGTGCGAGCGGATGACCCCGACACGGGTCTTTCCGCCGAGCCGTGCGCGCCGCAGGCGGGTGTCACCTGGCTCACCACCGAGTCCTCGAGCGAGGAGGGCGAGCAGGCCTATCTCGTGATCGCGAATCCGTTCGCCGCTGATGCGGTCTTCGACGTGACCCTCTTCAGTCCCGACCGGCCACCCTTGCGAGACCTCGACTGGACCGACCTGACCCTCAAGGGCGGCCGGAGCATGGCGCTGCCGCTGTCGAAGAAGATCGTGGGGGAGGAGGCGGTCGCGGCCGTCCTGCAGGCGAAGGTGGGGCGCGTCGCGGTCGCGACCCTCGGCATCACCGACGGGGGTGGGATTCGCGGGGTGCTCGGCGCCAGGGAGCCGGCCACCGTATGGCACCTTCCGACGGGCGAAGGTGCCGGACAGGCGACCCTCGTGACGTTCGTGCCCGGCGACAAGGGACTCCGGTTCGGCGCCTCGCTGTTCTCGCGGGAAGGGCCCCAGGCCGCGGGCGGTCTCGTGGACGCGCAGCAACAGGGAGCCTCGACGCAGGTGTCGCCGGTGATCACTTCGGGGCCTTCGTCCATCGTCGTCACCGCCCTCGGCGACCAGGCGCTCGTCGCGGCGCAGCGCGCCGAGGGCCAGAGCGCCGACGATGCGGCGACGGGCGGGACGGCGATGCCGGCTGCCGCGTGGGTCGTGCTGCCAACGGTCGCGGAAGAGCCTTCTGTCCCCGGTCTCGTGGTCGAGAATCCCGGCGCCGAGGCCGTGAGCGTCACGCTGCGGCTCCTCACACCCGAAGGGGTGGGTCCGAGGGAAGCGTCGTTCGAGCTCGCCGCGTCGGGTACCGCGGGGGCGCCACGCTCCTTCTTCGAGGGGGCGTCGCAGGCAGCCGTGTTGGTGACGGCGACGGGACCGATCACCGCCGCCGGAGCCTCGACATCGTCCGGCGTCCACGGCCTCTCGCTGTATGCCCTGTCGATGGGGGTGCCCGTCCCGGACGGCGGCAGCGCCGGGCTGCCTGAGTCCGATACCGCGGTACCATGATCGACTACGCTGGTCTGGGGCTCCTATGAGACGAGGTCGTCACATCCAGAAACGTCGGCTGCGGGCGATCGCCGTCGTCATGGCCGCGGTGGTCGCTGTCGGCCTGCTCGCGGCCGGCGGCGGCGCCTACGCCGCGTATCGCTACGAGCAGGCGCGCGCCGACCGCATCCTGCCGGGCGTCCGCGTCGCCGGGGTCGACGTCGGGGGCTTGACGCGCGCCGAGGCGCAGCGGGCCGTGAAGGCACAGACCTCGAAGACGCTGAAGGCGCAGCTCGCGATCCACGTCGGCGACACCCGCTGGATCGTCACCCCTTCCGAACTTGGACGACGGGCCGACATCGAGTCCGCTGTCGACGCGGCGCTCGCCTCGAGCCGCTCGATGGGCACCTTCGATCGGTTCTGGCATCGGTTCCGAGACGAGCCGGTGAACGTGAGCATCGACGTCGAGTACGCGACGAAGGGCGATGCCGTCGAGGAGCTTCTCGCCCGGATCGCGAAGGATGTCTGGGTCCCGCCCACGCCGGCGTCGATGGGCATCAACGACGACGCGACCGACATCGTGACGCACCGCGCGAGGCCGGGGGAGAAGCTCGACGTGGCCCGCGCGACCGAGACCGTCTCGCAGGCGATCGTCGACGGCCGTTCCTCGCTGCGTCTGCCCACGCGCATCGTCCGTCCCAAGCTCACCGCGGCGACGATGGGCAAGACGATCGTGGTGTGGGTCGATCGCAACAAGCTCGAGCTCTACGACGGCTTCGAGGTCGAGGAGACGTGGGACGTCGCGACCGCGAAGCCGGGGTGGACCACCCCGGTCGGCGTCTGGAACATCTGGGACAAGCGGGAGAACCCGGCCTGGTACAACCCTGCGCTCGACAGCTGGGGCGCCGGTCTTCCGGCGGTGGTGCCGGGCGGGCCCGGGAACCCGATGGGGACGCGGGCGATCTACATCGACGCACCCGGGCTGATCCGGATCCACGGCACCACCGACCCCAGCTCGGTCGGACGGTACGCCTCGCATGGCTGCATCCGCATGCACAACGAGCAGATCGAAGACCTGTTCGAGCGGATCGAGGTCGGCGACAACGTGATCATCGTCGGGCACCGGCCCGCCGGCGCCGCCTACTGGGACACGCCGGCCGCCTCCGACATCTGATCCCCCTCGACGATGGTTGGAAATCACATCCATGTGATCTAGGCTGCGCGCCATGCGAGCCTGCGCCAAGATCCGCTGCGGTCACGAGCCCGTCGCCACCGTGTCGCTTTCGTACACCGAACGCGACGTGGTGATCATCGATCTCCTGCCCGAGCGTGACATCAACCTGCTGGACCTCTGCCGTGAGCACGTCGACCGGATGACCCCCCCGGTCGGGTGGACCGTCACCGACCGGCGAGCCGCCTCGTCGGTCGCGGTCTGAGCCGCGGGCGATCGGCCTTTCGGACTCGGACCGACGGACGTAGGGGACCCCCGAGTGGGGGATGTCCTTGCTCGGCCGGGGGGCGTCTCGGGCGGTGGTCGGCGGGCCCGAGGAATGACAGGCCGGTGCTATGGTCTCCACCGCCTCCAGCGCCGACACTTCCGCTATGCCCTCCACCAACCTCCTGTGCCCGACCTGCAAGCAGGGCGACCTCATCACCATCTCGATGATGCTCAGCGATCGCGACCTGACGTTCACCACCTGTCACCTGTGTGAGGCGAAGTGGTGGGAGCGCGACGGCGACCTCGTCCCGCTCGCCTCCGTCATCGATCTGGTCGTCAAGAAGTAGCGCCCCTTCCTCGCGAGATCGCCCCCGAGGGTTCGCTCGGGCATGCTCCGGTAGGATGCCGGGACCGTGGGAACGACCGATCTCGACCGCATCTTCAAGGCGTACGACGTGCGTGGCGTCGTGCCCGACGAGCTCGACGCCGATCTGGCCCGGCGCATCGGTGCGGCCTTCGCGGAGTGGACGAAGCTGCCGCGGATCCTCCTGGGCCGCGACTCCCGGCTCTCGTCGCCCGAGCTCGGTGCTGCGTTCATCGACGGCGCGACGTCGCGCGGCGTCGGCGTGGTCGATCTCGGTCTCGCCTCCACCGACCTCCTGTACTTCGCCTCGGGGTCCCTCGACCTTCCCGGCGCGATGCTCACGGCGAGCCACAACCCCAAGCAGTACAACGGTCTGAAGTTCTGTATGCCGGGAGCCCGTCCCGTCGGCGAGGACTCCGGTCTTCGCGACCTCCGCGAGTTGGTCGAGCGCGGCGACGCCTCGCCGGTCGCGGAACGAGGCACGGTCGAGCATCGCGACATGCTCGAGGCCTACGTCGAGCACGTCCTGACGTTCGTCGACGTCGAGGCGATGCGGCCGCTCACCGTCGTCGCCGACACGGCCAACGGCATGGGCGGGCTCGTGGTGCCGGCGGTGTTCGCCCGGCTCCCGCTCACGCTGCATCACCTCTACCCCGAGCTGGACGGCACGTTCCCGAACCACCCCGCCGATCCGCTCGACCCCGAGAATCAGAAGGACCTCAAGGCCGCCGTCCTCGACCACGGGGCAGACGTGGGGCTCGCGTTCGACGGCGACGCCGACCGGGTGTTCCTCGTCGACGAGCACGCCGACGACGTGAGCGGGTCGTTGCTGACGGCGCTCGTGGCGGCGGCCATGCTCCGACGCGAGCCCGGCGCGAAGGTCGTCCACAACCTGATCTGTTCGTGGGTCGTGCCCGAGACGATCCGGGCACACGGCGGCGAGCCGGTGCGCACCAGGGTCGGACACTCCTTCATCAAGCAGGTGATGGCCGACACCGGGGCGATCTTCGGCGGCGAGCACTCGGGCCACTACTACTTCCGCGACAACTACCGGGCCGACTCAGGGTTGATCGCCGCCGTGGTCGCCCTGGGCGAGATGTCGTCTTCGGGCGAGGCGCTCTCGGCCATGCTCGCTCCCTACCGGAAGTACGCCGCGTCCGGTGAGATCAACTCCCGGGTCGACGACCAGACGAGCAAGCTCGAGGAGCTCGCGGTCGCGCTCGCCGGCGGCCGTGAGGATCGGCTCGACGGGCTCACCGTGGAGTTCGACGATTGGTGGTGCAACGTGCGTCCATCGAACACCGAGCCGCTGCTGCGCCTGAACGTGGAGGCGACCACGCCCGAGAGGCTCGCCGAGAAGACCGCGATGATGCTCGAGCTGATCAGAGGAGGACAACCGTCGTGACCCTCGACCCCGAACTGCTCCGGATCCTCGTGTGCCCCAACGACCGCGGCGAGATCGACTACCACGAGGACCAGCAGGTCATCGTGTGCCGTACGTGCGGGTACCGGTACCCGGTCCGTGACGACATCCCGGTGATGCTCATCGACGAGGCGGAGAAGCCCAGCTCCGGGAAGTCGCGCCGGTGATCGACCTCGACGACGGCGCGGCGTTGCGGGCAGCGGATCGCTCCGACATGCTCGGCGCCGTGGCGGCCCTCGGGTCGGATGTCCGGGCTTCGTACGACGTGGGGCGGGCCGCGGAGCGTCTGCCGGACCTCGACGGCATCACCTCGGTGCTGTTCTGCGGCATGGGCGGCTCGGCGGTGGCCGGCGACGTCCTGCGGCAGACATTCCGGGAGCGGGTGGTGGTGCCCGTGGAGGTGAACCGCTCGCCGCTGCTGCCGGCCTTCGCGGGACCGCACACGCTGGTGATCGTCTCTTCGTACTCGGGGAACACCTCCGAGACGCTCTCGTCCTACCACGAGGCGGTCGAGCGAGGGTGCCGGATCCTCGCGATCACGAGCGGCGGTGTGCTCGGTCGGTCGTGCGCCGACCACGGCGTCGCGGTCGTCCCCGTGCCCGGCGGCGGGCAGCCGCGAGCCGCGCTCGGACACCTGGCGTTCGCCATGCTCGGCGCGCTCGAGGCCGCCGGGCTGCTGCCTCGGCTCGAGGGGGACGTCGCCGAGACCGTGGCCGCCCTGGACGCACACGCCGTCGAACTCGGCCCGGACGTCGCCGAGGCGGCCAACCCGGCGAAACAGGTCGCCTCGTGGCTCGGCGACCGTGTGCCTGTCGTCTGGGGTGCCGAGGGGATCGGCGCCGTGGCGGCGATGCGATGGAAGACCCAGATGAACGAGAACGGCAAGGTCCCGGCCTGGCACGCCGCGATGTCCGAGCTGGACCACAACGAGGTCGTGGGATGGCTCGAGCCGTACGGCCGTGCGCATGCCGTGATCGCGCTCCGCCACGACCACGAGCACGACGAGGTCGTCGCGCGGTTCCCGCTGTCGGCGGAGATCGCGCGCGACGCGGGGGTCGAGGTCCGGGAGGTCGTGGTCACCGCCCGCTCACGTCTGTCCACGTTGTTCTCGCTCATCGCGCTCGGCGACTTCACCAGCTGCTACGTGGGACTCCGACGGGGGATCGACCCCACGCCGGTTGCGGTGATCGAGCGCCTCAAAGCGGCGCTCGCGGAGCGCGAACGGTGAGCGAGGGGCTGCCGGGACCCGGCGACGACCTCGCCGCTCGCGGCGCCGAGGTCGTCCGCGCCGTGAGCGATCTCTCGCCTGCCGTCGGGATCGTGCTCGGCTCGGGGCTGGGGGCGGCTCTGGGTGAACGGCTGGCAGAAGAGGCCTCGTTCGCCTTCACCGACCTGCCCGGGCTCCCGCCGCCGGGTGTGCCGGGGCACGCGGGACGGCTGACCCTCGGGCAGCTGGCCGGCGTGCCGGTCGCCGCGTTCAGTGGCCGCGTGCATTACTACGAAGGCCACGGGATGGACGTCCCGGCCCTGCTCCCGAGGCTCGCGCACGAGCTCGGCGCCCGCACGATGGTGGTCACCGCCGCGGTCGGGGGTCTCGTCCCCGGCTCACCGGCCGGCACCGTCGTCGTGCTCCGCGATCACCTGAACATGATGGGCGAGGCGCCGTTGCGCGGCTGGCGCTACCCCGACGGGATGCCGGCGTTCGTGAACACGCAGCAGATCTACGATCGTCGGCTCCGCGAGATGGCGATCGAGGGCGCCGCCGCGCTCGGGATCCGTGCCACCGAGGGCGTGTATGCGGCGATGAGCGGCCCGGCGTACGAGACCCCGACCGAGGTCAACATGCTCCAACGGCTCGGCGCGACGGTCGTCGGCATGTCGATGGTGCCCGAGACGCTCCCGGCACGTGCGCTGGGCATGCGGGTGCTGGGCCTCTGCAGCCTGACCAACGTCGCCGGCGACACGACGCACGAGGAGGTCGTCCGGACCTCGAACGAGACCGCGACGGCTATGGGGAGGCTCCTCGTGGATCTATTCCCTCGCCTTCCCGTGGAAGGAGACTGAGCCGACATGCCGGATATCAAGGACCCCGCGCTCGCGAGCGTCGGTCGGGAGCGCATCGAGTGGGCGGCGGGCGAGATGCAGGTGCTCGCCCAGATCCGCGAGCGCTTCGAGAAGGAGCGGCCTCTCGAAGGGATCCGGATCGCCGCGTGCCTGCACGTGACGACCGAGACCGCGTCGCTGATGGAGACGCTCGCCGCCGGGGGGGCGCAGGTCCTGCTGGCGGCCTCGAACCCGTTGTCGACCCAGGACGACGTCGCCGCCGCCCTCACCGAGCAGAGCGGCGTGGAGACGTTCGCCATCAAGGGCGAGGACAACGACACCTACTACAAGCACCTGAACGCGGTGTTGGATCTGCGCCCGCAGATCACGATGGACGACGGTGCCGACCTTGTGAACGTGCTTCATACCCAGCGTGCCGACCAGCTCGCCTACGTCATCGGCGGCACCGAGGAGACGACGACCGGCGTGATCCGGTTGCGGGCGATGGCGGCCGACGATGCGCTCGGGTACCCGATCGTGAGCGTGAACGACGCCGATACGAAGCACCTGTTCGACAACCGCTTCGGGACCGGACAGTCGACGATGGACGCGGTGATGCGAGCCACGAACCGGCTGATCGCCGGTCGGACGGTGGTCGTGAGCGGCTACGGCATGTGCGGGCGCGGCGTCGCCTCCCGTGCCCGTGGTCTCGGCGCGCACGTGATCGTGACCGAGGTCGACCCCACCGCGGCGCTCGAGGCCGTGATGGAGGGCTATCGCGTGATGCCGCTGCGCGACGCGGCCCGGATCGGGGACCTGTTCATCACGGTGACCGGCGACACGACCGTGATCGGTCGCGAGCACATGGAGCTCATGAAGGACGGGGCGCTGCTCGCGAACAGCGGGCACTTCGACGTCGAGATCGACAAGGGGGCGCTCCGTGAGCTCGGCACCGGCGGCGTACGGCGGATCCGCGAGTTCGTCGACGAGTACACGCTCGCCGACGGCCGCCGGCTCAACCTCCTCGGCGAGGGACGGCTGGTGAACCTGGCCGCCGCGGAGGGCCATCCCTCCGCGGTGATGGACATGTCGTTCGCGAACCAGGCGCTCGCGGTCGAGTGGGTGGTCAAGAACCACGCGTCGCTCGAGAACCGCGTCTACCCCGTGCCCCAGGAGATCGATCACGAGGTCGCACGTCTGAAGCTCCACGCGATGGGCATCGAGGTCGACGCGCTGACGGCCGAGCAGGAC
>Ga0214473_10007723_pt1 | contig 12733 bp, 10 predicted proteins | sample RVTome_7_FD_203509 | JGI IMG/M metagenome (GOLD analysis project Ga0214473, IMG submission 203509) | Soil microbial communities from uranium-contaminated site in the Upper Colorado River Basin, Wyoming, United States - RVT98D197 | ecosystem: Environmental > Terrestrial > Soil > Contaminated >... | reverse complement strand
GCCCACCTGCCGGGCATCTTCGAAAACGGCGCCGGCCTGTACTACGCCCATCCCTACAGCTTCCTACCCCATCCGGCCCTGGCGGGTTCAGATCAGATACCGCAGGTGCGCGAGGCGCTGGATCGCGGGCTGATTCAGACCGGCCGGGCCTTCATCCAGCCGGGGAAGCTCCATACCCTGACCCTGTTCGCCGAGGACCCGGCCGAGACCCGGCTGCTGGCCGAGTGGGCCGAAGCAGCCTTGGGCCCGCTGGCCGCCCAGGTCGACCTGGTGTACTCGACCTCCTGCCTGAACGTCCTGCCGCATGGGATCGACAAGGGGCTGGGCGTGGGCTGGCTCGCCGAACGGACCGGTGTCCCGCTCGAGGTCATGTTGGGCGTGGGGGACTCGGACGTGGACTTGCCCTTCCTCAAGCGGGTGGGGCACAGCGCGGCGCCGTCCAACGCCAATGCCGCCATTCGCGCCATCGTTGATTACACCGCACCCCACCCCACCGCCAGCGGGGTGCGCGACATCCTGGCCCACTATGGATTGCTGCCATGACCCAACCCTTCAAACTAGCAATTCAGGAAGACATGCTGCCCGGTCCGGGGCTGGCCGACCGCTTTGCCCAGGCCGCCTCGCTGGGGTTCCAGGGCATCGAATTCTGGAGTGAGACGCTGCCTGCCCAGGAGCGGGAGATCAGCAAGCTGCTCGGGAAAACGGGCGTGGTGGCAGCCTCCATCAACAACGGCCGCCGGTCGCGGTTCCTGGACCCCGACCCGGCGGAGCGATCCCGAGCGCTGGCCGAACTGGTCGAGGCGATCCAGATCGCCGGCCGCATCGGGGCGGCCGGGGTGGTCTTCGTTCCCCACTTCTTCGAGCCGCTGTTGCCGGATCTGTCGCCCTGGATGAGCGCGGTGGATCTGGAGCGCGGGCTGCTGCAGGCCCAGCTGGCCGGGTTGGCTGAGCAGGCCGAGCGGGCCGGGGTGCAGCTCTGGGTGGAGCCGGTCAATCGCTATGAGACTCACCTGCTCAACCGCCTGGAACAGGCTGCCTCCTTGATCGAACCGCTGGGACATGCGCGCCTGGGGATCGTGGCGGACGTCTTCCACATGGCCCTGGACGAGGCCGACCCCGCCGGAGCGATACGCCAACACGCCGCCGCCGTCGGCCACGTCCACCTGGCCGACAGCAACCGCCGACTCCCCGGCCAGGGCAGCACCGATTTCGCCGCCATCCTGGCTGCCTTGGAAGCGATCGAATACCCAGGCTGGCTGGCCTACGAGTGCGGGGAACCGGGCCAGAACCATCGACGGGCCGAACAGTACTCGCGTGAGTTGCCGGCCAGCCTCAAGCTGTTCCAGCGCTAGCCGGCCCCTCCAGCTGCTCCAGCACCGGCAGCAGCTCCACCGGTTGGTGGATGGTGAACCGCGGTTGTTCGCTGGCATCGGCCGGCTGCCTGGCGTAGCGAGGCGACCAGTCCATCCACACGCTGATCATCCCCAGCTCATTGGCGCCCTTGACGTCCCGCTCCAGGCGGTTGCCCACCATGACCGTACGGGAATAGTCGGCCGGCTCGATTCCCAGCGCCTGCAGCGCATGGGTGAACATGCGCGCATCCGGCTTGAGGGTCTCCAGCAGCTCGGAGATCGCGAAGGCCTCGAACAGTCCGTACAGGCCATGCTGAGCCAGCACATTGGTGTAGGTTCCCGGCCGGCCATCGGCCACCAATGCCAACCGGTAGCCGCGGCGGCGCAGCTCATGGAGGAGCTCCCCCGCCCCGGGGATCAACTCACCCCGCAGGGAGGTCAGCGTCGGATCCTTGACCTCGCTGGCCTCGTCGACCAATGTGTCGCCGAAGTCGAAGCAGACGGCCAGAATGTGGGGGGGCATGCGCGGCCGGCCGGCTAGCTGAGCAGGCTGGGGACCTCGTCGGGCAGGCGCAGCCTGACTTCGGTCCCCTCCGCATAGAATTGGTCCGGCCCGGGGTTGGACAGATCGACCGTCAACTCGGTCCCGTCGCCATCCACCACCACCCGGTAGCGGGCGATCGGCCCGACGTAGGCCAGCGTGCGCACCCGGGCCGGCACACCGGCGTCGTGCCCGCCCACCAGTTCGAGCGCTTCCGGCCGCAGCACGATGGACACTGCCCCGGCCGGATTGCGCGGCGGGCGCCGGCTGCGGACCGTTTGGCCAAATACCTTCACCACCGCACCCTTGGCGTTGGAGTCCACGAGCTCGACCGGCACCACGTTGGATAGGCCCACAAACTCGGCCACAAAGCGGTCCGCCGGTTGACGGTATAGCTCGCGCGGCGAGCCGAGCTGGATGAGCTTGCCCTTGTTCATCAAGGCCACCACATCGGCAATGCTGAAGGCCTCTTCCTGGTCGTGGGTCACATACACGCTGGTGATCCCCAACCTGCGCTGAACGCTGCGGATCTCGCCCCGCATCCGCACCCGCAGCTGGGCATCCAGGTTGGAGAGTGGCTCATCGAACAGCAGCACCTTGGGCCGGATCACCAAAGCCCGCGCCAACGCCACCCGCTGCTGCTGGCCCCCGGAGAGCTGAGGCGGCGATTTGCGTTCGTTGCCCTCCAACTCCATCAGGTGGATGGCCTCATCCACCCGCTGCTCGATCTCCGCCTTGGGGCGGCGGCGGGCCTTCAGCCCATAGGCGATGTTCTCGAAAACGTCCATGTGGGGGAACAAGGCGTAGCTCTGGAAGACCATGGCCGTAGGGCGGGAGTACGGAGGTATCCGGGTGATGTCCTCATCGCCGATGAGCACCTGCCCTTGGCTGGGCTCTTCGAAGCCGGCGATCATGCGCAGGGTGGTGGTCTTGCCGCATCCGCTGGGCCCCAGCAGGCACACCAGCGTCCCGGCTTCCACGTCCAGGTTGACATCATCCACCGCCAGCATGTCTCCGAAGCGCTTGCTCAGGCTCTTGAGTGTGATGCTGGCGGTCGCGAACTGCGGAGTCGTGTCCATGGTCAGATCCTGAAGAGGTCGACGAAGCTCTTGCCGGTGATCTTGCTGAGCACGCCGAGAGCGATCATGATGATCACGATCAGCAGCCCCGCAAAGGCGGCCGCCTCGCTGGGCGAACCGGTGATGATCACCCGGAACATGCGCACGGTGTAGAGCTGCGTCCGGCCGGCGTTGAGGAAGACCGCCGAGCTCAGGTCGGTCATCCCACGAATGAAGATGTAGATGACCCCGGCGAAGAAGGCCCGGCTGAGCAATGGGAAGGTGATGCGCGTGAAGGTCCGAATCCGGGAGGCACCCAGATCGAGCGAAGCCTCCTCCAGAGATGGGTCGATCTGCTTCTGAGCGGCCACGCCGGTTCGCAGTCCCACCGGCAGGCGGCGGTAGGCGTAGGCGATGATGATGATGAAGAAGGTGCCGGTCCAGAAGTAGGGCGAGGCGTTGAAGGCGATGATGTACCCGATGCCGATGACCGTGCCGGGAATGGCGTACATCAACGTAGCGGCGAAATCGAGAGTCCCGCGGCCCGGGAAACGCTGGCGGGCCACCAGCCAGGCGATGATGATGCCGATGATTCCCCCCACCACTCCCGATCCAATGGAGACGATCAGCGAGTTGCGCAGCTGGGGGACGGCGGTGACCAGCCCGGCGAGGTGGCGGGTGCTCGGGGTGAAGTCGAAGCCCCAGGTTTCCACCAGGGCCCCCACGAAGATCGAGCCGTAGAGCAAGACGGTGAAGCCGGCCAGGAACATGGTCAGGCCGAAGAGGGGGATCTTGAGCCCGAGCGGCAGCTTGCGGAGGCTGCCGGTGCGGGCCCCGCCGGTCACAGTGACATACGAACGGCGGCTGGTGATCCAGTGCTGCAAGGCAAAAGCGATCAGCGCCGGGATGACCAGCAGCATGGCCAGGGCGGCTCCTAACTGCAGGTCAAACAGCTCGATCAGCTGGATGTAGGCCTGGGTGGCAAGAACTTGATACCCACCCCCGATCAGCATCGGATTCCCAAAATCGGCGATGGAAGAGATGAAGTTGAGTAAGGCCGCAGTGAGGATGGCCGGCGTCACCAGCGGGAAGGTGACCGTGCGCAGCACGTGAAACGGGCGGCCGCCCAGATCTTCGGCCGCGTCCTCCAGGTCGCGGCTGATGGAGGCGAAGACCGCCATCAGGATGAGCACCGCCAGGGGGATGTCGCTGATGAGCTGCACGAGCACGATGCCGTCCGGCCCGTAGATGGTCCACTTGGTGATGTGCAGCAGGTCGTAGGTGATCAGGCCGCGACGGCCGAACAGCATGATGAACGCATGGCTCACCACAAAAGGCGGCGAGACCAGCGGCAGGACCACCAGCACCCGCAGCAACGCCTTCCGGGGGATATCGGTCAACGTCAGGGTGTAGGCGACCAGCGCTCCGATGCCGGTCGACAACACGGCCGAGATCACGCCGATCAGGATCGTGTGGATGGAAGCCCGGGCCACGGTGGGGGAGGCCAGCAGCCGCTCGAACTGCAGCAGCGAGAAACCGGTCGTCCCCTGCGCGGCGCGGAAGCCTTCCAGGAACACCTGCGCCAGCGGCCACAGCACGAAGATGATCAACCCAACCACTGCCAGCTGCACCGCCACCAGCAGCACCGGCTCACGCCGGATGCGGGTCGAAGCCATGGGAAGGGCCATTCCGACCACCACCAGCACCAACAGCGGAATGTCTCCCACCAGCTCCCGCCGAAAGTGGATGGTCTCCACACCGCCCACCACTTCGCGACGGTCTTCGACAACGTCCAGCGAAAGCACCGTGTTGGCGACTGCCAGCAGGATGAACAGCTGCACGGCTACAACCGCAGCCAGCGACAGCCGCCTGCGTTGTAGCCTGCTCACCCCCTGCCACCAGGGCCTAGCCGTCACAGCCACGGAGACATCCTCCAAAGGGGACCGGACGAGTGATCAGACCAACGACGGAGGCCAGGAGGGCGGGTTGCCCCGCCCCCCCGGCCTGTCTAGACAGCTAGCGGGTGGAACCGATCTCTTCCTGCCAGCGTGCGATCAGTGGGTCACGCTGGGCAGCCCACTCGGTGGGATCGTATCCCTCAATCAATACGACATCATCCAGACCGACGGTGCCCTCTGCCAGAGCGACCCCCGCCACCACCGGGATGCGGTGGGCCACGTCGTTGTGGTAGCGCTGGAAGGCGGTGGAGAACACGTAGTCCACCCAGGCCTGCGCGGCAGGCAGGTCCTTGGCGCCCTTAAGGATGGAGATGCCGCCGATCTCAAACGGCGTGCCCTCCGAAGGGAAGTTGATGATCACATCCAGGCCGTTGTCCTGCTGGACCTGGATGTCGTGGGCAAAGGCGATCCCGATAGCGAACTCGCCCTGGGCCGCCAGGCGGGCCGGCGCGCTGCCCGACTCGGTGAACTGGGCGACGTTCTCGTTGAATTGGTGGTACCACTCAAAGGCAGCATCTTCGCTGCCCAGCAACTGGACCATACCGCTCAGCACGGTGTAGGAAGTGCCGGAGGCAGCCGGGCTGGCGATCACGATCTCACCCTTATAGATCGGATCCAGCAGATCCTGCCAGGAGTCCGGGCATTCTGCATTGATCTCCGCCAGCCGGGCGGGACTGCAGGCAAAGCCGATCACCCCGTAGTAGAAGCCGGTCCAGTTGCCGTCCGGGTCCTTGATGGCGCCATCCGGCAATTGGTTCCAGCCCGCACCCTTGTAGGCCTCCAACAACCCGTCCGCTGCCAGATTGACATGGGACAGATTGGTGGTGCCGAAGAGCACGTCGCCTTGCGGGTTATCTCGCTCCGCCCGGATTCGCTCGAGCGCCTCACCACTGCTCATGTCCAGGCAGGTGACCTCCACGCCATACTGCGCCTTGAAGGTCTCGAACAGCACTTGCAGCTTGTCCGGGTCGAACAGGCAGGCATACAGTGTCAGCTGGCCGCCGATCGGGGTGGGGGTAACCGCGACTTCCCGCTCCACCTCCACCTGCTCGGTAACCACTCGTTCCACCTCCACCGTCTGCACGATCGGGGTGGGCGCGGCACAGGACGCCAGCACGAAGGCGCTGAGCACACCAAGGAACAACACGCTACGCTTCATGAATTCTCCTCCTCCTGATGGGGGCATAACGGAATACCGGTGGATGAATTCGTCAAGGTCAGCCCGCGGCCACCTCCTTTCTACGATCCGCTCAGCTCGAGGGGGCTGTCCGCAGGACCAGCCCGCTCAGGAAGCCGACGCTTTTCTGGATCCCCTCCCGGGGGCTCATCAGCCGGTCCTCGTGTTCGATGCTCAGCACGCCGTCGTAGCCCATCATCCTGAGGGTGCTGAGGAAACTACGCCAGAAGAACTCGTCGTGGCCATATCCCAGGGTCACGTACTCCCAGGAGCGCACCCCGGGCTCAGTCATCGGCCGGGTGTCCAGCGAACCGTTGAGCGCCATCTCCTGGGTGTTGATGCGAGTGTCCTTGGCATGAACATGAAACACCGCCCCGGGTCCCAGGGCGCGCACCACGACGAGCGGGTCCATATCCTGGAAGAAGAAATGGCTGGGATCGAGATTGGCGCCGACGACTTCCTCACCGCAGATCTGGCGAAGGCGCTGCAGCGTGCGGGTATTATACACAGCCTGACCCGGATGCATCTCAATGGCGATGCGGATCCCGAACTGGTGGGCCCGGCCGGCGGCCTGCTCCCAGAAGGGCCGGATCTCCTGTTCCCACTGCCGGTCCAGCAGCTCCAGGTACTCCCGCTGCCAGGTGCAGGTCACCCAGTTGGGATAGGTCCCGCCTTCCAGATCGCCGGGGCAGCCGCTCATGGTGACGACCGTCTGGATACCCAGCAGGTTGGCGGCCTGCAGCGTGTCCTGGAAGACCTGCTGCGCCCGCTTCCGGCGATCGGGGTGCGGATCCAGCAGATTGCCATTGCAGTTCAGCGCGCTGAGCTCCAGGCCCCGGCTGGCCAGCGCCCGCAGGAACTGCTGGCGGGCCTGCTGGTCGTCGATCAGCTTCTGCAGGTCGCAGTGCGGGGCGGGAGAGAAGTTGCCGGTGCCGATTTCCACGGCCTGCAGGCCCTGGGCGGCAGCCCAATCCAGGGCCTCCTCGAAGGAAAGGTCCGCCAGCGAATCGGTGAACAATCCTATCTTCATGGGGTCAAGCCCGCCTTTCGTCCGAGGCCCAAGAGCCCGCGGCGCTGTAAGGGGCTGCCCGGCCAGGCCTGCAGCCGGGGCAGCCCAAAGATCCCATCCCGGTACAGCGGATCTCCGAAGTCGAGGGGGATCTCCACCACCTTGCCGGTGTGGGCGGAGGCGTAGCACGCCAGCGCCGCCTCCAGGGTACGCAGGCCGGCCTCGGCGGGGGCGATCGGAGGCCGACCGGCGCGGATGGCCTGGGCGAAGTCGGTGTGCAGCTCCACGAAGGTGGGGGGAGTGGTGGACGTCCAGTCCGGCTTCAGCTCCTCCACACCGGCCGGACTGACCACGGTAAGCGTGGTCACCTCGGCGAAGGGCCCGGTCTGGAAATCGCGGTAAAAGACCAGGATGCGCCCCTGGGTCCCGGTGACCTCCACCCCGCCCGGTCCATGCCCCCATCCTAGATGCACCGTGGCGTAGGCACCGTCGAAGTGCAGCTGGATCAGGGCCAGATCCTCCACCTCCCCCTCCGGGTAGCCCAGGTTGTCGATGGCGGCGCTCACCGCGCGGATCGTGCCTCCCACCAGGTACTCCGCCACGTACAGCACGTGGATCATGTCCATCAGCACGCCGCCGCCCGCCGCGCCCAGCTCGTGCCGCCAGAGCGGCCGGTAGTCGGCGTGGCCGGGCAGATCGGGCACCCCCATGAACTGCAGGCCCACATGCCGCACCTGCCCAACCGCCCCCTGCTCCAGGCGCCGGCGGACCTCCTGGTACTCCGGAAAGTACAGGTAGTTGTGTACCATGCCGAACCGCAGGTCGGCCGCGGCGGCCTGCTCGATCAGCGCCTGGGCTTCGATCGGCCGCAGTGCCAGCGGCTTCTCACTGAGTGCGTGCAGGCCGGCGCGGAAGCAGTCGCGCAGGATGGTCGGCCGCGTGGCGGGAGGCACCGCCACCACGACGTAGTCCAGACCCGCCTCGGCCAACATGTCGCTGTGAGAATCAAACCCAGCCTCCGTCGGCAGACCGGCGACCCCCAGCGCCTCGGCTCGGCGGGCGGCCACCGGATCGGCGATGGCGGCCAGCTGCACGCCCGAGAGGCTCGCCAGGGTCGGGATATGCCGGCGCAGGGAGACGTTGCCGCAGCCGACGACCCCCACACGCAGCGCGGAATGGTCGCTCACGGATTGCCCTCCGCCCTAGGCCGCGATTTCGCTCAGGCGAACCGGGCGGTTCTCGGTGGCCGATTTGCGCGCTGCCAGACCCATGACCACCGGGATGCGGCCATCCTGTCCCGTGACCGGCGGGGTCTTGTCCTGCAGCACGCAATCCACGAAGGCCTGCATCTCCGCCCGATAGGACTCCAGGTAGCGTTCCAGGAAGAAGTACAGCGGTAGCGGCCCGTGCACACCCTCGGCGTTGCTGAAGCTGTGGCGGTCAGGCGTCTCATTGGCCGCGGCGGCCATGCCGGCCGATCCGAAGACTTCCACCCGCTGGTCATAGCCGTAGACCGCCTTGCGGCTGTTGTCGATGGCCCCGATAGCACCGCTGCTGAAGCGCAGCGTGATCAGGGCGGTGTCCAGATCTCCCAGCTGGCCGATCTGCGGGTCCACCAGCACTGCCCCGGCGGCATAGATCTCCTCGACCTCGCTGCCCATCAAAAAACGGGCCATGTCGAAATCGTGGATGGTCATGTCCAGAAAGATGCCGCCGGAGGCTTTCACATACTCCGGCGGCGGGGGGCCGGGATCGCGGCTGGTGATGCGCAGCAGGTGCGGCTGCCCGACCTTGCCCTCGGCCACCAGTTCGTGCACCCGCCGGAAGTTGGGGTCGAAGCGGCGATTGAATCCCACCTGGAATTTCACCCCGGACTCCTCCACCGATTGAAGGGCGACGTCAATCCGGTTCAGATCGAAATCGATCGGTTTCTCGCAAAAGATGTGTTTCCCGGCCTGGGCGGCCTCCCGGATGAACGGCGAGTGGGTATCCGTCGCCGAGCAGATCGCCACCGCGTCGATGGCCGGATCGTGGAGCAGGTCCCGGTGATCCCGGCTCACCAGCGTGACATGGTGCTGGTCGGCCAGGGACTGGGCGGCGGACAGATCGACGTCGGCCACGGCCCCCAGCCGGGCGCCGGAGATGCGGGTCGCCAGGTTGGCGGCGTGGATCTTGCCGATGCGCCCGGCCCCGATCACACCGAAGTTGAGGCTCGCGTTGCTGCTCATACGTTTGCTCCACACGGTAACGCGGGCAGGCTTGACCCGCGGCGGATTTCAGCTTGTTGGCCGCAAAATCAAAGGCCGATGGAGGCCAGGTACTCTCGATTGCGCCGGGCGCTTTCTTTGGGCGTGCCCATCCCGGGCAGGACGTCCTGTTCCACCACGATCCAGCCGTGGTAGCCGCTCTGTTCCAGGCCTGCCAGCACTCCCGGGAAATCGACCTCCCCTCGGCCCAGTTCACAGAAGACGCCCCCCCGGACCGACTCCAGGTAGTCCCATCCCAGCTCGCGGGAACGCTCCGCCAGGGTTGGCTCGTAATCCTTGAAGTGGACGTGCCAGATCCGGCCGGCGTGCTTGCGCACGGCCTCGGCCGGGTCCCCGCCCCCGAAGCGGTAGTGTCCGGTGTCCAGGCACAGCCCAAGCACATCCGGATCGGTCAGGTCCAGCAGCCGGTCCAGCTCCCCGGGAGTCTCCACGTAGCCAGCGCAGTGGTGGTGGAAAACGGTGCGCAGGCCGGTCTCTCGGCGCACGCTCTCGGCCAGCCGCGCGGCACCTTCGCCAAAGGTCTGCCAGGAACTGTCGCTCAGCCCGTGTTCGGGCAGAATGCGACCGGCGTTTTGCATGCGCAGGGGGACGCGGCCGTTGTCGTCGGCCAGGACGATGAAGGGTTGGTCTCCCACGGCCTGGACCATCAGACGGGCGGCCCGCAAGGCCGCCTCCCGTCCCGCGGCCTGGCTGCGTGGATCCGCCAGCGCCACCGGCACGAAGGCGCCCAACAGCGCCAGATCGCGCTGTCCGAGCTCGCTGCGCAGCTCCGTCGGATCGGTGGGCAGGAAACCCCAATCACCCAGCTCGGTGCCGGTGTAGCCGGTTTCCCGGATCTGATCCAGCACCAGGGAGTAGCCCGCCCTGCCTTCCGTCCCCTCGAACTCGAGTACCCCCCAGGAGACCGGCGCGTTGGCTACCCGGATCAAGCTGTACCTCCCTCACTAAGATCGGTGGCCTACAACCTGGTCCGCCACCCCCACCGGGCTAGAACTTGCGGGTCCACTCCTTGGGCCAGCGTTCGATCACCACCTTCTCCTGCGTGTAGAACTCCACCGCGTCGCGCCCCTGGCCATGCTGCACACCGAAGAAGCTGTCCCGCCATCCGCTGAACGGGAAGAAGGCCATGGGCGCGGCCACCCCGATGTTGATGCCGATGTTGCCGGCCTCGGCCTCGTAGCGGAACTTGCGGGCGGCCGAGCCGCTGGTGGTGAAGAGGCAGGCCATGTTGCCGTAACCGCCGGTGTTGACCAGTTCGATGGCCTGGTCGATCGTGTCGACATGCATCAAGCCGAGCACCGGGCCAAAGATCTCGGTGCGGAACACCTCTCCCTGCGGCGGCACCCGGCGCAGCACGGTAGGGCGCACGAACCAGCCACCTTCCAGGCCCGGGATCACTGCGCCGCGGCCGTCCACCACGATCTCGGCGCCTTCCTGCTGGCCGCGCTGCACCATGCTCTCGATGCGCTGCTTGCTCTCGGCGCTGATCACCGGCCCCATCTGTACCCCGGATTCCAGTCCGTTGCCGACCACCCGCTCGGCGGCGGCCTGCGCAATGGCCTCTCCGAAGCTGTCGCTGGCCTCCCCCACCGTGATCGCCAGCGAAGCCGCCAGGCACCGTTGGCCAGCATTGCCGAATGCACTGTCAGCTGCAATCCGGATTGTTGTATCGAGGTCGGCGTCGGGCAGGATGATCAGGGGGTTCTTGGCCCCACCCTGCACCTGGGCGCGCTTGCCGGCGGCCGCGGCGCGGGAGTAGATCTGGCGCGCCACCGGAGTGGAGCCGACGAAGCTGATCGCCCGCACCGTCGGGTGGTCCAAGATGGCCTCGGCTGCTTCGCGTGCCCCGTGCACCAGGTTGACCACCCCCGGCGGGAATCCGGCCTGCTCCAGTAGCTCGAAGACCCGGTGCATGGTGAACGGAACCCGCTCGGACGGTTTCACGATGTAGGTGTTCCCGCAGGCCAGGGCGTAGGGCAGGAACCAGAACGGGATCATGCCGGGGAAGTTGAAGGGGCATACGGCCGCGCCGACACCCAGCGGCTGGCGGATCATGCTCTCGTCGATGCCGCGGGCTATATCTTCCGAGTTGTAGCCCTGAATCAGGATGGGGATGCCGCAGGCCACCTCGACGTTTTCGATGGCCCGGCGCATTTCCCCGCGGGCCTCATCCAGCGTCTTCCCGTTCTCCAGCGTGATGCTGCGGGCCAACTCCTCGAAGTGCTCTTCCATCAGGTTCTTCAGCCGGAACAGGTACTGGACCCGGTCGGTGGCCGGCGTGCGCCGCCACTCCGGGAAGGCGCGGGCGGCTGCCTGGGCGGCCTGATCCACATCCTCGGCGGACGAGAGCGGGACTTCGCCCAGGGTCTCGCCGGTGGCGGGGTTGAACACCGGCAGCTTGTCCCGCCCTTGGACCTCGACCCACTTACCGTCGACGAAGTTCTTAGCTTGCTGCATCAAATCACCTCGAATGGACTAGTCCGCCTGGCCAGCGCGGAGAAAGGCCTCCAGCGCCCGCTGCGCGGTCGCATCGGTCTGTGACACCTCGACTACAGGTGATCCCGCTCGCGGGAGCGGGCGGATTGGTACTCACGGCGGGCGGCCTTGACCTCCGCCATCTCGGAGACCTCCGCCACCGGCACATCCCACCAGGATTCGTAACCCGGGACACGCTCCTCGGGATCGGTTTCCACCACGATCACGGTGGTGCGCGGCTCTGCCCTGGCCTGCTCCAGCGCGCTCGCCAGGGCAGGCAGGTCGGTCGCGGAGTGCACCGCCGCCCCCAGACTGCGGGCGTTGGCGGCGAAGTCCACCGGCAGCAGGTCCCCATCCAGCTGGCCGGTCTCCGGATTGCGGTAGCGGTAGCGGGTGCCGAATCCGCCGCTCCCCAGGGACTGGGACAGCCCTTCGATGCTGGAGAAACCGTGGTTGTCGATCAGCACGACCGTCAGTTTATACCCCTCTTGCAGGGAGGTCACAATCTCCGAATTCATCATCAGGTAGGAGCCATCCCCGACCATGACGTAGACCTCCCGGTCAGGTGCGGCCATCTTGACTCCCAGCCCGCCGGCGATCTCGTAACCCATGCAGGAGTAGCCGTACTCCAGGTGGTAGCCCTTGGGGTCGCGGGTGCGCCACAGCTTGTGCAGATCGCCCGGAAGGCTCCCGGCGGCGCAAACCACCACGTCGTGCTCGCCGGCGATCCGGTTCACCGCGCCGATCACCTCGGCCTGGCTGATCGGGGGGCCGTGCTCCAGGTTATATAGGCGGGACACCTCGGCGTCCCACTCCCGGTTGAACTTCTCTGCCCGGGCCCGGTAGTGTTCGGGGACCCGGTACCCTTTGAGCACGCCGGCCAGTGCGCCCAGCGC
>Ga0214473_10007722_pt1 | contig 12735 bp, 9 predicted proteins | sample RVTome_7_FD_203509 | JGI IMG/M metagenome (GOLD analysis project Ga0214473, IMG submission 203509) | Soil microbial communities from uranium-contaminated site in the Upper Colorado River Basin, Wyoming, United States - RVT98D197 | ecosystem: Environmental > Terrestrial > Soil > Contaminated >... | reverse complement strand
CGCTCAGGCGCTCCAGTAGATCCAGCCGGTTGATAAGGTCGGAGAAAGAGGTGGCACTAGCCAGGGTGTCAAGCATGCCGAGATGACCTTGCTTGTAGATCTCGACCACCCGCTGGGTAAGCTGGGCCCGGACCGTTTCCAGGTCCTTCTCGGCTTGGGTGAGCTTGACTTGCGTCCTCTTCGCGGCCGCGCCGGTCTGGGCCAGCTTGGCGGTGGCGTAGTTGTAGTCCTCGACGGCAGCTTCCAGTTGATCGCCGAGCTCGTCGATGCGCTCCTGCAGCGCCTCGGCCTCGCTCTCGGCCTGGGTGATAGCGGCGGGCGCGGCCCATGCGACATTGCTGCCCACCAAGGCGATAACTGTGAGGAAGAGTACGATTGAGATGAGGCGCAGCCCGACGCCGCCTGAAGTGCCGGTGTTGATCGGAGCCTCCCTGATCGCTTACGGGGCCGAAGCTGCTACAACTACTCGTCTCGAAGTTCGACGCACTCTACCATCTTCTTGGCCCTAGGCCAACCGCGGGAATCCGCTCGGCGGCCTGCTCGGCGACCGGGCGCCGGGTGCGCCGCGGTCCCTAAAGACGTGCCAGGTAAGCCTCGATGCCGTGCAGGATGGCAGCGGCTTCGCGCCCTGCCACCTTCCTATCGACCAGCTCCGGACCTTCTCTTGAGTGGCTCAAGAAGCCTGGCTCGACCATGACCGACAGGGGCTTCACCTCGCGTAGGCAGGCGTAATTGCGCCCATGCTTCCCCAGGTCCACCCGGCCCAACTCCCGGCTCAGCGCGTCTACGATGTATCCAGCGAGGCGCTTCCCGGCCCTCGATTGGTACACGGGGTTGGCGAAATAGTAGGTGGCTGCACCGCATGCCAGGGGGTTGGGACTGGAGCTGTGGTGCAGACAAACGTGGATATCCGGCTCCCAGGCGCTCGCAGCTTCAGTCCGATCGTAAAGGGAAACCGCCACGTCCTCCTCGCGCACCAGATAGACGAGGGCCCCGGAACTCGAGAGCAGCTGAGCAAGTTGCATCCCCAAAGTTAGGTTGACGTCTTTCTCCGCCAGCCCGCCAGTCTCCCGAGAACCCAATTCCAAGCCTCCATGGGCGGGGTCGATGCTCACCCGCAATCCCGGGAGGGAGCGTCGACCCACGTAACCGTCCATGCGGTCGGGGATGCCTCCCACGCGTCCATCAGGATTCACCTGGCGGAGGCGACGAAGCCGATCGAGGGTGGTCTCCCCCACGATGCCGTCGACGTTGAGCCCTGCGTTGCGTTGGAAGTCGGTCACCGCGACCTCCAACGCTGGAGAGAAGATGCCGTCCACTGGGCCGCAATCGAAGCCCAACTCGTCGAGCCTGCGCTGCAGGTAGAGCACGTCGTCGCCCCGCATATAGGGCACACGCAGATAGAGAAGACGCTCACCCGGTTCGTACCCTGCTTCCACGAGCTCCGTCCACGTGTTGTCCTCTACCACGCCGTCGGCCAAGAGCAGGCGTCGCTGCTGGAACGCGCGTATCGCTCTCTCGGTGTGGGGACCGAAGAGACCATCGGCGCCTTCGCGCCCCAGAAAATAGTCCAAGGCGGCCAAACGCGTCTGGATATCAACCACCTGCTTGCCTCTATCCCCTGTGCCGACCGGACGCATTGCCGCTGGAGGCCCCCAAAAGAACGATTTCTTGGATCCCCCCGCCGGGGAGGCGTCACCGTAGCCCGCCTGGCAGGTTCGGCTATTATACTCACAGGCATGGCCCCCACGGACACACCCGGAAGCGCGCTCTTCACCGATCGCGCGAGACCGGGGAAGCCTTCGTGCTTCGGGTGGCCACGCCACGCCAAGGAGCACCGTCGGTGGACGTGGTGCCCTTGTATTTGCGAGAATCGACCGGCGTTCCGGCTCCGGTCGCCGGGAAAGACGCCGACGCGATTCTCACCCGCTTGACCAGACTGTGTGCCGATCTGGGACTGGAGCTGCCCCGGTCGGGCGACCGGGCACCGTACGAGGCGAAGACGACCGCTACTCCCGAACCTGCAGCATCACTTTGAACGACCCCCCGAGGCCTTCCTGGTCGAGAAGGGCCTCCAGGATCGCCGCCTCGCGGTCAGCCTCGAGTGAACCGACTGCTCTCGCCCGTAGTGCCCGCAACTGCTCCTCGCCCCCATCGCCCAGCAGTAGGGCGGCGGCGCTCGTGTAGAGCACAGTCTCGAAGCCATTCTCCCGGCCGTGGAGATCGAGCGCGCGGAAGTCCACGTCGGCCGTCAGGTCTTGGTGCCCGACCCGCGCGTAGGGGTCGGTGATCAGCTGATGCCGGAAGTAGCCCCGCATCGTGCGACCGTGCGTTGGCTCGCCAGACGGACCGTACCGGCAGCCCGACCCCGCCTCGACGCCCCCGAACCATCCGCCGTAATCGATGGTGAGCAGGCAGCCTTCCGGCATGATGGTGGCGACCTGCAGCATGAGGGACCTGGCCGCGGGCCGCAACTCCATGATGCCGTCGCGAGTCATGCCGTGAAGCCGGTCGCACTCCGCGCCGCCGAACAGAAAGCGCAGCTCGGCCTCAGCCTCTCGCGATAGATCATCCCAGAGCTCGCCCACTCGCCCGCTGCCATCCCGATCGACGCTGACCCACGCTTCAAGCGGTCGGGGGCCGCGAACATCGACCATGTGTACGGGCAGCGCGTCGACGAACTCGTTGCCCACAATCACCACGGGCCGCGTCCCGGCGGCCGCTCCAGCCACATCATCAGCCCACCGCACCTCCCAGCCTCGCGCCACCATCCCCGACACCGCCTTTCGCTGGCGCGCGCGCAAGGATTTGCCGATCTCCACGATGCTGTAGACGAGCTGTTGCCGCAGATCGGCGCGAGTTTCCTCCCAGTCCTTCAGCACGGCCCCGACCAAGTCGCCCTCTCCTCCCCCCAGCTCGATGACCGCGAGCGGAAGCCGCCCGAGAGCGTATCCTCCGCAGGGGCCGCCGGCCGCAGACGCGGCAATCTCTGAGGGGTCGACCTTCGAGGCATCCACCAGCTCCCCGAGCAGTCTGCAGACCGCCCTGCGAAAAGCCGGCGAAAGGCGGGGTGCGGTGCTGAAGTGGCCCCGGCGGCCGAGAAGGGGTTCGGTTCTGCTGCCGGTTCGGCCGTAGTAGCCTTCTGTGGGATGGGTCAGGGCGAGCTCCATGAAGCGGGCGAACGTCACTCGCCCTCCCTCGGCGGCTATCTCTCGGGCGATGCCCGCCGGCACCGTCGGCCCCCCTGCCACTTTGCCGTCAGCATTCACGTCGACCCTCGCGCTATCCGGCAACTATAAGCTCGTTTCAGGATGAGGCCTTGGCCGCCGAGTCCGCGCTGGGCGGTGTGATCCGTCGCCCTCAGTCGCGCCCGTAGCGCTGCCACGAGCGCTCCTTGCGTCTTTGCCTCACCCGCGCCGATCGCAACCTGCCGGCGAAGCGTCATCCTGAAACGGGCTCCAAGCCGGACGCCGCTTCGCTCAGCAAAGAGGGTCACTGCCTTTCTTCTGCAGATACCCCCTGTAGGCGGCCATCTTGCCTAGAATCCTCACAGCCCGCAAAGGTGATGGCAGGACCAGGCCGGAGTACCGGCCCCCGACCGAGAATATAGCTTGGTTGATGGGCTTAAAGGAGATATTGGCGATCGGCTTGCAGTAGCGGTCCATGAGGGCCGCGGACTGTTTTATGAAGGCCAGCTCTCGCTCGCTCAGCTCCGGCTCGCCCGGCTCTTGCTCGGCCGGCTCCTGCTCCCCTTCGTCCGCATCCTTCGTCTCCGACTGCCCGGCGAAAACCGCCTTGAGGCGCTCGATCTCCGCGACGGCGCGCCGGCTTTCGCTCATGGACCCGACCACCCCCATCACGATCACCGCGTCGACACCGGCACTGGCGGCCAGCGTCTCCACGACCGCTTCGGGGACACCGGAAGATATGGTCGCCACCAGGTCGATTGGGTTGGAGTGGCTCCAATAGGCGGGTAGCAGCTTGTTCAGGGCCTCGACCACCTCGGGTGTGAGCTCGGCCAGTTCCAGACCGCTGCGGGCAATCTCGTCGGCCACCAGCACCCCCCACCCTCCGCCCAATGTCGCCACCGCTACCCTCCTACCCGGGGGTAGCGGCATGTAGGAGAGGGCGAACGTCAGGTCCATGAATTCGTCCGGGTCGGTGGTCACGATCATGCCTGACTGCCGAGCGGCGGCATCGAAAACCGCCGAGGAGGAGGCCATGGCCCCCGTGTGAGAAGCAGCCGCCCGTTTGCCGTAGTCGCTCGTCCCTCCGCGCAGCACCACTACCGGTTTCTCCGAGGTCGTGGCCCGGATGACATCCAGAAGGCGGCGGCCGTCGTCGAAGCCCTCCATGTAGGCGACGATGGTGTTGGTCTGCGGATCGGTGCGCAGGTAGTTGATGAAATCCACGGCATCGATCATGGCCTCGTTACCCACGCCGATGAACTTGCCCACTCCGCCTTTGCGTCGCTCGGCGGCCACCAGCAGTTGCGTACCCAGGTTGCCCGATTGGGAGACCATGCTGGCGCCTCCGGGCTCAGGCCGTAGCAACATGAACCCCGTGCCGTAGAGATCGTGGTGGGAGGAGATCACGCCCATGCAGTTGGGGCCCACCAAAGCCATGCCGTACTTCTCCGCGGTAGCGACCACCTGCTCCTCCAAGACCCTGCCCTCAGGACCGGACTCGGAGAATCCCGCCGATACCACCACCAGCGCCGACACGCCCTTGCGCCCGCACTCGTCTACCACGTCGTTGACGAGGGAGGCGTGCACAGCCACGATCACCAGGTCGGGAGGCCCAGGGAGATCGGAGATACTCGCGTACACCGGGAGCCCCAGGACGGTGCCTCCCTTAGGATTGACGGGGTAGATCGTGCCCGGGAAGCCACCCAGCCGGAGGTTCGCGACCAGCATCCCGCCCCACTTGGCCGTATCTGCCGACGCGCCGACCACCGCCACGCTCCGCGGAGCCACGAGAGCGCTCAATCGGGAGATGTCGGCGGGCGGCCTGGTAGAGGGTTCCAACGGTTCGCCCACGGCGATGAGGGCGTCGACCGCCACGGGGGTGGCGCCGTCGATGAGCACCGGGTTGATGTCGATCTCCCGGATCTCGGGATGATCGTCGGCCATCTGGGCAACGGCCTTGACGATTGTCGCCAGCGCGTCCCGATCGACAGCGGGCGAGCCTCGAAACGGGCCCAGCAGCGCTCTGGCCTCGATCTGGTCGAGGAGCTCATGCGCGTCGGCGTCGTCCACCGGGGCGACGGCAAAGGCCACATCGTGGAGCACTTCGGTGAAGATGCCTCCCAAACCGAACATCACCACCGGACCGAACAGGTGATCACGGATGAGGCCCACCACGAACTCCCGTTTGCCGGCGACCATGTGCTCGACCAGTACTCCATCGAGTGTGGCGCCCGCCGCAGCCGCCCGGGTCTCGAGAGTTCGGTACCCGTCCCTGACCTCCTCTTCGTCTGCGACTCGGAGGATCACCAGGCCGGCGTCGGTCTTGTGCTGCACCTCAGGGGAAGCTCCCTTCATGACCACGGGATAGCCGATCTCGCCGGCCACCCGAACAGCTTCGTCGGACGAGGCGACGGTGGCGCCGGCCGGCACCGGGATGCCGTAGGCCGCGAAGAACTGCTTGCCGGCCGCCTCATCGAGAGCCGAGGCGCCGACTCGCAACGCTTCCTCAATCAACATGCGCCCCGGCGCGGCCACGTTTTCTTGCCCCGGCTCAGTGCCGGCCACTCGCGCCTCCTCGGTTCGGTTTCGGAGGCCTTCCCGAAGGCTGATCGAGCTCAGCTTCTCCGAGCCCCCGCCCACGTGCATTCTCTGCCACCAGGCATCCACTGACGCACGACACCTTGCATCCGTAGTCGCACGGCTCCACGTGGATCTGGACGCGGGATTCCGGCAGTCGCAACTTTATGGCCACCACGATCTCATCTCCAAGGGCGTGGGCCAGGGCCACCGACATCCGGTCTTCGACGGCCAGATGGAAGTCGACGAAGCGGTACGCGCCTGCCTTCCGCGTACGCAGATTGTGGAAGCTTCGCACCTCAGGCCAGCCTTCGGTGACGAACTTCGCGATCCAGTTGACATCCTGATCGGGAAGGCTGACGTCGAGCAGATCGCGCGCCGAATCCCGGGTGAGATCGTATGCTGCTTTCATGATCATGAGCGCAACCAGGATCGCCACTACCGCGTCCAGCCAGCGCAAGTTGAGGTTCGGTGAGATCATGCCGGCCACCCAGATCACCAGCAGCCCCACCGTGACGCCAACCGAGGTGTACACGTCGGTGCGCAAGTGCCAGGCATCGGCCTGCAGCGCTACTGAATCGGTCTCCTTGCCCACCCTGAACAGACGTTTCGACACGAACGTGTTCACGAGCGCCGAGACCAGCATGACCCCAACGCCCCAAACAGGCATCTCGATGGCCCGTGGTCGAATGAGCCTGTGCACGGCTTCGTAGATGATCCAAACCGCTGCGACGAATATGAGCAGCGCCTCCACAGTACCGGAGATGTTTTCGAACTTACCGTGCCCGTATGGATGGCGCTCGTCCGCCTGTTGCCCGGATGCCCGTACCGCGAAAAGCGCGATCACGGCGGCGAGCAGGTCGACTCCCGAGTGGATGGCCTCCGAAAGAACCGACACCGAGCCTATGAGCAGGCCGACAGCGATCTTGAGCGCAATGAGCACGCTGTTGGAGAGTACCGACAGCGCGGCGACGCTGGTCTTCTTGTTGGCGATCTGCATCACCGACCCCCAAAACGCAAGAAAGCCCCACGGGAACCGACGCGTCCCGCAGAGCTCATGTGCCTGCTGCTCGAAGCCCGGCTACACCCCGTTCCGACGCCTTCGGCGCCGAGGCAACGGGGTTGCCTGATCGAGGCCGCAGTATACGGCCTGACCGAGATCAGAGCAAGACTGGGTGCGAGGAAGGTGGAGGCGGGGGGAATTGAACCCCCGTCCGAAACCCGTCTGGCCCAGGTGTCTACGAGCGTAGCCCCTACTACATTTCTCGCCTCGCGCCCCCGTAGGAGCAGGGTGCGTCCGACCATCCGCCTACATGTTCCCTCGCCGCCGACGGCGCTCGCCGAGAGTGAGCCCGCCTGGTTTATGCCGCGGCCCTCCCCGGCAGGCACGGGAGGCGCGACAGGCGCTTAAGTCTTAGTCAGACTTAAGCGGCCAGAGCCAATTCAGGTTTGGCAATTGTTGTTTTCCAGCCTGTTTAACGAGAACGGCCGGGATCTCGGCTCGCTACCCAAACTCAGACATGAGCCCCGTCGAAACCATGTCGCCCCCACGAGGCTCAGACGCGTGGCTCCTGAAACCGCGCTGACTGAGCTGTGCAAGTATACAGCATTCACGTCGCAGACCTCGGGCACCACCTCGGCCACGACCGCCGGAGCGGAGCGCGAAAGCGGCCGAGGTCAGTCGCCGCGGTCGCGCGACCGCAAGGCCCTCTCCATGTCGCGTTGGGCTTCCTTCTTGGCGAGGGTCTGCCGCTTGTCGTAGGTGGTCTTGCCCTTGGCGAGGCCGATCTCCACCTTCACGCGACCGTCCTTGAAGTACAGCTTGGTGGGCACCAAGGTGTAGCCGGCTATCTGCACCTTGCCGTAGAGACGGCGCAGCTCCCGGGCGTGCACAAGCAGCTTGCGCGACCGGAGGGGGTCGTGATTGAAGATATTGCCCTGCTCGTAGGGGCTGATGTGGGTGCCGACCAGGAAGAGCTCGCCCTTCTCGACGGCCGCATAGCTGTCGCGCAGGTTTACCCGGCCCGCCCGCAGAGACTTGACCTCGGTACCGGTGAGGGCGATGCCGGCCTCCAGCGTCTCCTCGATGTGGTAGTCGTGGTAGGCCTTCTTGTTTTGCGCTATGAGCTTGGTCCCAGTAGGTCTCATGATTGCCGGAGTATAGCAACCACGCCCCGGGAGGCTCGCCGGACGGGGGTCCCGCGCCGGCGAGCCTCAGCCCGCAACCAAAACGTTATTTCTCCGGAGCGCCCGCGTCAATCCACTGCTTGATAGTAGCCAGTTCATCAGCGGAAACATTGGCAAAGTGCTTGCCACTTTGCACTTCTACAAGTTTGCTCTGGGCGCTGTCGCCCGCAACGATGATCGGCCCGTTGATACTACCCTTCATGGTGCCCGCAAAGGTGGTCAAGTCCAAGCCGGCAGACGCGTTAGAGCTGTGGCAGGTCCCGCACTTGGCGCTGAAGAGCGGGCCGGCGAAGGAGTCATACGTAGGATCAGCAGCGCCATTCGGTGGCGACGTGACCGGAGCCGGTGCAGGCAGTTGTTGTTTAAGAATCTCGCGCAAGGCCGGAGCATCAAAACCCGCGTAGGTGAAGACCGTGCCATGGCAGACGGCGTTGGAACAGAACGATTTGTTGCTCGTGCCTCCTGCGTCCTCGGTGGAGTGGCAGTTGGCGCAGGTACTGTCAAAGGCCTGATTGTGCAGGGCGATCCAGTTCGCATTCCGATGCGAGCCGGGCTCAGGACCGTGGCTGATTTCGATGTCCGTTACCAGATCCTCAGTACCGCTCTGAACGGGCACCGAGTGACACAGGTTGCATTCCAACCGGATGGCCTCATTCTTGGCATTCATGTGTTTACCATCGTGGCAACGGAAACAGCCTGGGAAATTGCTGTGACCAACGTTGTTTGGATGAGTATTCCAGTCTATCTCCTGGTCTTCAAACACGCTTACAGAGAATATTCTCTGTATCTCAGTTATAGCTTCACCTATTTTGCTCACTCCTGTGGCATAAAACTCTGGGTAGAAGTCCTTGTAATAGATCTCCAGTTTGGCGATTTGAGCAAAGGCCTCTTCCTGGTTGAAGTACTGCCTGTTAAGCACCCCCACCGCCTCGCGCCGAATATACGGTATGTCGCTTGAGATCACCCCGCGCGCCAATGCACTATCAACAGACTGATCGGGGAATGGCACCGTGTGAGTGATGCGATTGTGACAAGTGATACAATCCATCCTCTTCAAACTAGCCGGGTCTATGGATGAAGTGTCCACATTCGCCGTGACATCTACGTATTCAGCTATAGTCCCATCGGCATTCGTCACACGAATATATGGAATGGTCTGATCTAATGTGTCGGTAGACTGGAACTGCACTTTGTTCTCGATATGCCAATGAATACCAAAGCCCAGACCCTCGCGAGCTGTTCCTCCACCAGTCTTCATCATCAGATATATACTATACGGTTTACTTAGCTCCCCAGCCGTATAATGTGTCTTTGTCCGTAGGCTATCGTCGGAGAATTTGGCCGGTGAGTGACATTTCTCACAGATCTGCGGGGCTGGTCTCATCCCCTTTGCATATATTGGATACTCATAAGACTTAAACGCCGTTAAGAACACGAAATGGAGGTGACCGGCTTTGCGCCATAGTTGAGAGAGAATGAAATCGCGTCCGATATGGCACTCGACGCACTTCACCTGAGAGTGAGGTGAAAGCTGGTACGCCGCGTATTCGGGCGGCATGGTGTGACAGGTCTTTCCGCAGAACGGGGGCGAGTTGGTGTACTGCCAACCGTATGCTGCACCAACCACGACGCCAGCAAGCACCACTACGATGACTCCGTACGGCAAGATCCGCAACCAGAGCGACGAACCGTGGGGAGGACGGAAGAATCTGCGTATCCTCTTCTCGCGGACGCGGGGCTTCTTCTTCTTTTGAGAGGGTTCGCCGACCGACGACTCGTCCGCCGCGAGGACCGCCGCGGGGACGGGCGTTTCCGACGGGTCAGCGCTTTCGTCGGGTTCGAGATCGTGGGAACTCACATTCATCCTCCACCAAAGTCAAATCGATCAAGGCAAAGTTGATCCTATCCTATATGCCACCTGCTGCCTACACTCGTGACCCGAGGATTGTATACATAAGTAAGATGCTCATGTCAACAACTTACTGACCAAATCGGTAGGTTATGGCCTACAGGACTGAGGTGAGGACCTACAAACCGCAGGGGGGCCGCTGCCATGGTGGCGATCCGCTGGGTCAGCCGGGTTACCTGACATTTGCCCCACACGAGCATTGCCACCGCGCGGACATGCCGTCAATGCGGCGCATTGCCGGGCTTTCTTGCCCCGAAGTGCTGTCCAGGCCACCCGGAAGAAACTATATGACGGGACTTGCGCGGCGGGGCGACGCGGTTTACTCTCTTCACGGGGTATCGACCATCGGTGTGGAGGTGTGATGTCGTGGGTGCCCGCGGATTATGTCGCGGGTTGTTCGCCGTTGTGAGGGTTCGCCGGATCGTCCTCGCTGTTCTTTTCCTCTCTAGATGAGGTGCAGTACATGAATTACCGCGTCCTGAAAAGCCACGTCTTGAGGCCATTGATGGTCCTGATCGGTGTAGTCATCATTGTCGTCCTCGTCCGGGAGTTCGTTTACGTGCCAAAAGATTTCGGCGTGCATGACCAAGGCTACACCTACGGATGGTATCGCGAAGGGAATATCCAGGACTGGAAAGATGTCACGGTCAAGTACCAGGGAAAGGACTACTGCAAGACCTGCCATCAGAACGAGGTCGGGCTAATAGCCAGTTCGCCTCACACGATCATCCAGTGCGAGAACTGCCATGGTCCCGCGACGGGACATCCGTCGGACCCGCCGAAGCTCGTAATCGACAAGACTCGAGAGCAATGCCTGAGATGCCACACCGATCTGCAATACCCCTCAAGCGGAAGAGCGGCGATCAAGGGCATCGACCCGGGGACCCATAACACGGGCGCTGAATGTGTCACGTGCCACAACCCGCACAAACCGACGATCCCGGGGGCCTGAAATGAGCTCGACAGGGCCTGAATCGATTTCGAGACGAGAACCTGAATCGATTTCGAGACGAGATTTCCTGAAGAAGACGGCAATAGTTGCAGCCGGAGCTTTGATACCGTTGGCAGCCTTAGAAATCCTCAGCCCCGCACGCGCTCGGGCCTTGACTGACGACGCTTCAGGCGCGGCCGTCCGCTGGGTGTTCCTGGTCGACACCAACAAATGCGTTGGGTGTGGTTTTTGTGTGAAGGCCTGCAAACTGGAGAACGAGATCCCCTATGATGCCAACGTCACGCGCACGTGGGTGGAGCGGTACGTGATCACAAAGGACGGCGGCTTCCATGCCGATTCTCCAAATGGCGCCCGTGGCGGCTTCATCACTCCCAAGATCGACCTCGGTCAAGGCGAGTACGAGGACATAAAGCCCGAAGAGATCAACAAGGCCTACTTTGTCCCAAAATTATGCAACCAGTGCGACAGCCCTCCCTGCGTACAGGTTTGCCCGGTCGGCGCCACCTACAAGGCCCCAGACGGTGTCGTCCTCGTTGACAGGACATGGTGCATCGGCTGCGGTTACTGCATCATGGCCTGCCCGTACAGCGCCAGGTTCTTCCATCCAAAACATCATGTCGCGGACAAATGCAATTTCTGCTATCACCGCATAAACAAGGGATTGGCTCCAGCCTGCGTGCAGGCATGCCCATTCGGGGCACGACAGATCGGCAATGTAAAGGACCCAAACGATCCGGTGGCAAAGGTGATAACCACCACCCACGTCGCCGTCCTAAAGAAAGAATTTGGGACCAACCCCCAAGTCTTCTATATAGGCCTGGACGAGGAGGTACGCTGATATGGTTCACGGTGAGATCTGGACGTTAAAGGAACTCTTCGTCCTCCCGAACGAATATATCTACTGGGCCCTTCAGATCGTCATGTACCCCTTCATGACCGGGCTCGTCGCGGGGGCTTTCGTTCTGTCGTCCCTCTATCATGTATGGGGCATCAAGCAGCTCAAGGGAATCGCCCGCTTCGCCCTCGTGTTCTCTTTTGCCTTGCTGCCCGCGGCGATGTTTCCCCTCATACTGCACCTTCAGCAGCCGCAGAGGGGCATCGAAGTACTGATGACACCACATTTCACCTCGGCGATCGCGGCGTTCGGCATCGTCTTTTCTATCTATTTCTCGATCGTTGCCTCGGAACTCTGGTTCCTCTATCGCAAGTATTTCGTCGAGCACTCCCGGTTCCTGAAGGAGAAGCAGCACAAGACTTTCGGCGAGAAAGTGCTCCAATTCATTCACACCGTCTTGACTTTAGGCTCATTTGATATCAGCGAAGAGGCCCAGCGCAAGGACAAAAAAGCGATAAAGTGGCTGGCTGGGGTAGGTATTCCTGTCGCCGTCTTCCTCCACGGATATGCGGGCTTTATCTTCGGGTCGGTCAAGGCGAATGCACTTTGGTTGACACCGCTTATGCCGGTCATCTTTATTATGTCCGCTATTGTCTCAGGCATCGCCCTCTGCATGCTGTCCTATATCGTCACAATGGAGATCAGAAAACTCCTGGCCCGTAGAAGGCGATCGCGAATGTATTCGCCTGAGCGCGGCGAAGAGATCAAGAGCGTTGAGATCGGCGTCATCAAGACAACCTCCAGATACCTTCTTCTCTTTCTTGTGTTCGCTATTAGCCTTGAGCTTCTTGACCTCATTTTTCGCGGCTACACGGCTCTCAACTCATGGACGGCTATTAGAAATGTTATCTATGGCAAAGACTTCGTCGATATCTTTATTCTTCAGTATGGTATAGGCAATCTTATACCATTGATCGTGTTTCTAACGCCACGTCTTACAATTAGAAGAACGCTTTTTGGTGTCGTGCTCGTATTGTTCGGCGTATTTATGATGCGGTGGAATGTAGTGATGGGTGGCCAGGCATTC
>Ga0214473_10007721_pt1 | contig 12735 bp, 16 predicted proteins | sample RVTome_7_FD_203509 | JGI IMG/M metagenome (GOLD analysis project Ga0214473, IMG submission 203509) | Soil microbial communities from uranium-contaminated site in the Upper Colorado River Basin, Wyoming, United States - RVT98D197 | ecosystem: Environmental > Terrestrial > Soil > Contaminated >... | reverse complement strand
TCCTGTGGACGGTAACCCCCTGATAATAAAAAGGGGGTTTTTCTGGCAGAATTGCAGCCTGTTGGCACGACTCATGCTTACAGAAATCCTTGCCTTTCAACGTAACACACAATGGCCTGGCCCGCGGGGAGGAACGACCATGATGCTTCGATTCCGGGTCGAGGTCGAGGAACAGAACGGGGCCACCTACCTGGAGTCCGCCCATCCGGACCGCGAGAGGGCCGTGGCGCGGGCATCCCGGCTGGCCCGGCCCTACCGTTCCGTGAAGGTCACCGACATCGCCGAGAACCGGCTCGTCGAGAGCTTCAACGCCATTTGGGACCGCCGGCTGCCCCCCAGCGCGGGGCACTGGAACTGAGATTCCATCTCTCGCGGAATCAATCCGAGACATCTCCTGTCCGACGAGGTGTACCATGAATTCGAAGAAGCGCAGCAACGGCACGCCAAAGGTTCAGGACGCGGTGACGGGCGTCATCGGCCGCAAGGGGCCTTTCGGGAACATGCTCCACGACGACCCCTACACGGCCCAGATCCAGAGCCTCCTCCGCAAGGCCAAGAGCACGGACGAGGTGGAAGCCCGCCCCGCCCTCCTGGAGCTCTTCTACCGGTTCCATCTCCGGCTGCCGCTACAAGAGGCGCGCCTCAGCCACGCGCTCCCCTGGAACCGCAAAGCCTCCCAGAACTAGATCTGCAACCGCCAGGGGCGCCAAGTTCGCCAAGACGCCAAGAGGACGCCGGGTAGGACCCCAGGGGGTTCGACTTGGCGTCTTGGCGGTTCAATCTCAGGGTTTCTCCTCCATCCCCTCCAGCACCTTCCGCAGCCTGTCCAGCAGGTTCCGGCCAATGGGTCGGGCCCCGGTCAGGCGCACGGCCGCGCCCACCCCCCACAACCCGGTGTTCAGCCGCCGCATGCCCAACCCTGCATGACAGACAGTCAAGAGGCCCCCAATCATTAAGACGGGAAACCCCGCCGGCGGTCATCGGAGTTCTCCGCGCACCGGGTGCAGCTATCTTAGGCGGGTTTTCAATCCCCAGGCAACCCTACCCCTGGAACCTACCCCTGGACCCGTCCCGTGGGCGGTCCCTTCGGGTGCGGGCAGGGACACATCTTTTCGCTTCGTGGTGAGACGGAGACTGTATAGGATGCGCCCCAGTAGTGGGGCTTGGGGATCAGGGTTGGGAGCTGGGGAGCGATTGGGATGGGGGGCGGTATCAGCGGGCGGCAGGCCGGGTATGCGCTGGGCGTGCTGTTCGCCGTCAACCTGGTGAACTACGTCGACCGGCAGGTGATGTACGCGGTGTTCGAGCCGGTGAAGGCGGCGTTTGCGCTCAGCGATGCGCGGCTGGGGGTACTGGGGGCGGCCTTCATGTGGGTGTATCTGCTGGCGGCGCCGCTGGTGGGGCCGCTGGGGGATCGGTATGCGCGGCGGGACATCATCGCGGTCGCCCTCGTCCTCTGGTGCGCGGCCACCGCCGGGTCCGGCCTGGCGGCGGGCTTCTGGTCCCTCTTCCTGTGCCGCGCCCTGGTGGGCATCGGCGAGGCGGCCTACAGCGCGGCCGCCCCCACGCTCATCGCAGACTACTTTGCGCCCGAGCGCCGCGGCGGCGCCCTCTCGATCTTCTACATGGCCACGCCCGTGGGGAGCGCCCTCGGCTACCTCCTCGGCGGCCAGGCCGCGGCGGCGTGGGGCTGGCGCGCGGCCTTCTTCCTGGTGGGGCTGCCGGGCCTGGCCCTGGCCGGCCTGGTCCGCACCGTGGGCGAGGCGCCGAGGGCGGCGGCCGCGGCGGCCCCGCTTTCCCTGGCCGAGGGCGTCGCCGCGTATCTCGCGCTACTGCGTAACCGGTCCTACCGAACCAACTGCCTGGCCATGGCGGCGATGACGTTCGCCGTGGGCGGGCTCGCCGCATGGTTCCCCGCGTTCCTGATGCGCGAGGCCGGAATGGGCCTCTCGGCCGCCAACACCATGTTCGGCGGCGTCACGGTGGCGGCGGGCATCCTGGGCACCCTGGCGGGCGGCTGGATCGGCGATCGCCTGCAGCGGCGCACGCCCAAGGCCTACTTCGTGGTATCGGGCGTCGGCCTCCTCCTCGGCGTCCCCACCGGGTGGCTGGCCATCTCGCAGGCGGCCCACCCGGCGGCGCCGGCCTTCATCTTCGCGGCCGAGCTGTTCATCTTCCTCAACACGGGCCCGCTGAACGCGATCATCGTGAACGTCACGCGGCCCGAGGTCCGATCGCGCGCCTTTGCCCTCAACATCTTCCTAATCCACCTGCTGGGCGATGCCGTCTCGCCCGCGATCCTGGGGGCCGTCTCTGACGCCACCGGCCTCCGCCCGGCCCTCCTTCTCATCCTCGCCGCCCTGGGCCTGGGCGGGACGCTCTGCCTGGCCGGGGCGCGCTCCATCGAGAGGGACATGGAGGCCGCGGCAGGCGAGGACGCCATCCGCCGTCCGCCGCTTGCCCGCCGGTAGTGTGGCGGGTCCGCCGTCCGCTGAGACCGGAAGCAGGATCGCCCGGAAGTGCGAGTGGGGAGTTTCGAAGGAATTGGGCTTGTGTTGCGGGAGAGGTTGGCTGCGGGGCGGTCACATGTCCTTCGGGATGAGGATTTCTTCGATGCGGGCGCAGTACGTGTGCAGGCAGTCGATGGGGGCGGCGATCAGGGCCCAGAGTTCCTCGGGCGTTACCTCGGTGCCCAGGTGCACGAGACGGTTGCGCTGCTCGGCCAGCTCGCGCAGGTCGCGCGCCAGCGCGGGCGGGATGGCCTGCAGCCGCTCCAGCCCGTCCATCATCTCCGGGTAGTTGGCCGGCCGGAAGGATCCGTCCTTTGCCAGAAGGTGACGCGCCACGTCCAGCGCGCATTCCAGCAGGCGGCGCAGGTGGTGCTCGGCGATGGCATACTGGTCGGGATCCTCCAGCACCTCGGCCCGCGCCCCGGCGCGCAGCAATTCCAGCCGCGCCAGGGACCGCCGGATGGCCACCAGGCGCGATCCCAGGTAGTCGCGGTCAACCGCCGTCACCTTCACGCGTGATCTCCTCGGCCCGCTCCTCGTCGAACAGGCGCATCTCGAAGGTGAAGTCCTGGTAGTCCCGCACCACCTGCTCCTCGAACTCGGCCCGCCGCCCCCCCACCGCGTAGACCACGCGCCCCTGGAGGGCCCGGTATTGCTGGAACGGACCCATCTGCTGCACGTCGCCTACGACCAGCGCCTCCGCACCGAACACCTTCCGGAACTCCCCCAGGAGAGGCGGCGGGATCCCCGGTCCGGTCCCGCGGCGCGCCGGGGCCCCGAAGACCACGCCGACGTCCGGATCGGCCGCGCCGCCGGCCTTCCCCCGGTCCGGAGGGCCGAAGACATACACGGCGGCGATATCGTGCTCGTCGCAGAGGGCATGGAGGGCCTCGTCGAACGGCACCGCCTCGTCCTCGTCCATCGTCTCTCCCCCGGCTCCCCTCGAACTTCCCCATCGCCCATGGACATTGGAAAGCGGCCACTGGATATTCGAACCGTTCAGCCCCGAGCAAGGCGTTCAGCAACAGGGGCCGCCCTCAGCTCGAACTCGATGAGGGACGTGAGACTCGCCTCGTCAAGGGTCCCCTGCTCGTCGAAAGGGGTCGCCATGATGGCGAACACGCCGCGCAGCATCTGCGTCAACCCACCCATCCGGCACGGTGGCCGCTCCGCCCGGCGAGGGCCGGCGGCACGCGGGGAAAGGTATCGGTCGTGGCCTTACCTGTCAACGCCTTTCCCGGGCGGCGGTTGCCCGTGCCGGGCCCGGATGTTAAACTCCGCCCCGCGTCAATCTGCATTCCCCCATCCGGGAGGACACGTGGAGATCGGGAAGGAAGTCAATGGCCGCGCGGTGCTGGCGGCGTGGTTGAAGAACGACTGGAATGCGACCGCGGCCCGCCAGGAGATCGAGTTCCGCCTCTACCTCTGGAACGCCGGGGCGGACCTCATCGCGCGCCCGCGCCTGGACAGCCCGTGGGATCACTGGGTGCGCCTGAAGGTGCTGGAGGGATTCCGGGAGCCGGTGTGGGAGCGCCTGCCCGAGGGCATCCGGTGGTTCGAGGCCACGGCGAACCCGGCCGACGTGGCCGAGTGGCGCGCGCGGCCGGGGGACGCGACATGGGAGATCTTCTCCGGCGGCTCGGGGCGCATCGCCGACGTGGCGGCCTGCGCACGGGCGGGCGAGTTGCCGCGGGGCTGCCCCATGCGCGAGGCGCCCCGCTGCCAGGCCTCACTGGACCTCATCAAGCGGACCGCCCGCGGGATCGACCGCCGCCCCTTGCTCGATCCGTTCCTGCTGCTGGCCCCCGCCGAGCCTGGTCCCTTCACCATCCTGGACGGCCACAAGCGCGCCGCCGCCGCCCACTGGGTGGCCGCCCTCGACGGCAACGCGCGCGCGGTGGGCCCCCTCACCGCCTACGTCGGCATCTCCCCCCAGCCCTCCCCCTTCCGCCGCGAGTGAACCGCCAACCCGCCAACGACGTTCGAAGGTTCGATTGTTCGACTGTTCCCGAACCGCTGGCGATCGGGTGCGCCGGACGGCACCCCTGAACACTCGAACTTTCGAACGGTCGAACATTCGAACCCCTTGTGGGCCCAGTGCTCAGGCGCGCCCGGGCGAGTAGTAGACGTAGTCGGTCAGCCACCTGATCTCCTCCTCCTTGGCGGACTCGACCACCATCAGGAGGTTCCGGACCGAGAGCATCCCCACCAGTTTGTTGTTGGAGACCACCGGCAGGTGGCGCACGTGGAGCTGCTTCATCCGGTTGAGGCAGGCGTCGGCGGTCTCGTCCGCGTCCGCCACCACCAGGTCCTGGGTCATCACGTCCCGCACGCGGGTCGCGGCGGGGTCGCGCCCCTCGGCCACCACCCGCGTCATCAGGTCCCGCTCCGAGAAGATTCCCACCAGGCGGTCCCCCTCGATCACGGCCAGGGCCCCCACCTTGCCCGCGGTCATCCGGCGGGCCGCCTGGAGGACCGTCACCTCCGGGCCGATGGTATCCGGCGCCTTGTCCTGGATGATGTCTCTGATCTTCGCCATGGCCGCCCCCTCCCCTCTCTCATTGCAGATTGGAGATTGCAGATTTGAGATTGAGGACCCGGAAACGCGCGGGCCCTTGACCTGTCCGGTCAAGGGCCCGCGCCGCCCGCAGCATCGCCATCGCCTCCGCGTGCCTCGTCCTTCAGGTCAGAAGCACCTGGGTCCCATCGCGGGCGGGCGCCCAGAGCGGAAGCCAGGGCTGCCGGCCGAACCGCGTGTAGTAGCAGGGGTCGCAGAAGGCGCGCCGCGGGTCGGTGCGATCCAACCAGGCCTCGGCGGCGGGAAGGGAACACCGGCACGCATAGCAGCGGACGGTGACGGCTTCCAGCAGTTTGAGGGGAATGCCCTCGGCGGGGCTGAGGCACAACATCAGATGCTCTTGCCGACCAGGCATGGCGGGCACCCTCCGAATGGGTATTCCCTATCACGGGTCGGGGGTGCATGGCAAGGGGTCCCCCCCGGATCGTCCCTGGGCCCCCCTGGGCATCCCATGGGTGGCCCCTCCCGGGGCAGCCGCCGCTACCGCTTGGGGGTCGAAATGCTCCCCGAAGTGCGGTCTTGCGGGGCACGGCCTTTCCTGCTAAGAAGGGGACCCTCATGAGACCGATGCGCCGCATAGCCATCCTCGTCCTGGCAGCCGTGCCGCTCTTGGCGGCGCCTGCGGCCGTCCGCGCGGCCATCTATCATTATCAGGACGAGCATGGCGTGCACCACTTCACCAACGCCCCCACCAGACCCGGCTTTCGCATCCTGCCCGCCTTCGGCCTCCCCAGGAACGTCAACCTCACCACCGGCCCCTATGCCGACCTGATCAACCGCATCGCGCGCGAGCAGGGCGTGGACCCGGACCTGGTGAAGGCCATCATCCGCGTGGAATCGAACTTCGACCCGCGCGCCGTGTCGCGCAAGGGGGCCCAGGGGCTGATGCAGCTCATGCCGGCCACCGCGGCCGACCACGCCGTGGCCGATGCCTTCGACCCGGAGCAGAACATCGCCGGCGGCGTCCGTTATCTGCGGAAGCTCATGGATCTCTTCGGAGGCGACCTGCGCCTGGCCCTGGGCGGCTATAACGCGGGCGAGAACGCCGTGGCACGCTTCAACGGCGTGCCGCCCTACCGCGAGACCCAGCAGTACGTCCGCAAGGTCCTTGCCCTGTACCGGTCCCGCAACTTCGACCTGCCGCAGGGTGCCCGCCGCGCGCCGGAGCCCCCCCGCATCGTCCGCGAGGTCATCGTCCCCAACGGAGGACCGACCACCGTCTACAGGTCGCGGGACGGCGAGGGCCGCATCGTCTACACCAACGCCCCCCGCTGACCCCGGCCGCCCAGGGCTGCCTACCCTTCGCCGGGAATACCTTTCGCTCCCTGCGGCTCCCACGTTCCCTTTTCCACAACTCCCCACCGGAATGGGCCTTGGGGCCCGAAGGGCCACAAGATGCAGGGGTTTGGGCTTGACGGCCTACTACCAAATGGCTATCCTCGCCCTGGACATTCGCGTGGGCCCGTCGGGATCCCGCGCGGCCAAGGAGGTGGCGTGAAACGGCTCATTGACGTGGATCCCGAGATCGCCGAGATCGTTCGCCTCGAAACCGAACGCCAGGCCACCAAGCTCGAACTCATCGCCTCCGAGAACTTCGTCAGCGAGGCCGTCCTCGAAGCGGCCGGATCGCCCCTCACCAACAAGTACGCGGAAGGCTATCCCGGCAAGCGCTACTACGGCGGGTGCGAGTTCGTCGATCGCGCCGAGAACCTGGCCATCGAGCGGGCGAAGCGCCTCTTCGGCGCGGACCACGTGAACGTGCAGCCCCACTCCGGCTCCCAGGCCAACATGGCCGTATACTTCGCCATGCTCCAGCCGGGCGACACCATCCTGGGGCTGAACCTCTCGCACGGCGGCCACCTCACGCACGGCAGCCCCGTCAACTTCTCCGGCCGGTTCTTCAAGGTGGTGCCCTACGGCGTGGACCGCGCCACCGAGCGCATCGATGTCGACGCCCTCTGGAAGCTGGCCCGCGAGCACCGCCCGAAGATGATCGTGGTGGGCGCCAGCGCCTACCCCCGCACGCTGGATTTCCCGACCTTCCGCGGCGTGGCGTCCGAGGTGGGCGCCCTCCTCATGGTGGACATCGCCCACATCGCCGGCCTGGTGGCGGCGGGGATCCACCCCTCGCCGGTCCCCACCGCCGAGTTCGTCACCACCACCACCCACAAGACCCTGCGCGGCCCCCGCGGGGGCATGGTGATGTGCAAGGCCGAGCACGCGGCGGCCGTGAACAAGCAGGTCTTCCCCGGCATGCAGGGCGGGCCGCTGATGCACATCATCGCGGCCAAGGCGGTGGCCCTGCACGAGGCGCTGCAGCCCGAGTTCGCCGCCTACCAGCGGCAGATCGTGGCCAACGCCGCGGCCCTGGCCGGCGCCCTGCTGCGCCGCGGGTTCCGCCTGGTCTCCGGCGGCACCGACACGCACCTGATGCTGGTGGACGTGGGGCAGAAGGGGATCACCGGCAAGGCGGCCGAGACGGCCCTGGACGCCGCCGGGATCACCGTGAACAAGAACGGCATCCCCTTCGACGAGAAGCCCCCCACGGTGACGTCGGGCATCCGCATCGGGTCGCCGGCGGTGACCACCCGCGGCATGCGCGAACCCGAGATGGAACGGATCGGCCAGCTCATCGCCGAGGTGCTGGCCGGCGTGGACGACCGGGCTCGGCACCAGCGCGTGGCCGCGGCGGTGCGGGAACTCTGCGGCCGGTTCCCCCTCTACCGCGAGCGCCTGGCCCTCGGCAGCCCCATCCCGGCGTAGCAAGTGACCGAGGACTTGCTTCGCGGAGGCCCCTCAAAAAGGTCCAGATGCAGGGCGGCGCGGAACGTGAGGCGTGAGGCGTACGTGGTGTGTACGCCGCAGCGTCGGCAGCGCCGAGCGATGCTGGGCCTTTTTCAGCGGCCGATCGGACGGATAGGAGGCGCCCCGTGAAATGCCCGTTCTGCGCGCACCTGGGTGAGCGGGTCGTGGACTCCCGCGAAGGCAAGGAAGGCGAGGTGGTGCGCCGGCGGCGCGAGTGTCTCTCGTGCCACCGCCGCTTCACCACCTACGAGCGGATCGAGGAGATCCACTTCATGGTGGTGAAGAAGGACGGACGCCGCGAGCCCTTCGACCGCCACAAGATCCTCACCGGCCTCGTCAAGGCCACCCAGAAGCGCCCGGTGAGCCCCGCCCAGCTCGAGGCCATCGTGGACGAGATCGAGGCCAAGCTCGCCGAGAGCCCGGAGCGCGAGATCAGCACCACCGAGGTGGGCGAGGTGGTGATGAAGCGCCTCTACGAGATCGACGAGGTGGCCTACGTCCGCTTCGCCTCCGTTTACCGCCAGTTCAAGGACGTGAGCCAGTTCGTGGAGGAAGTGCGCGGCCTCCTGAACACCCCCAAGCGCCGGGCGGCCGAATAACCCCCACTTGCCGATTGCGGATTTCGGAGTGCGGATTCCCTCGCCCGGTCTTGGATTCCGCAATCCGCTTCCGAAATAGGGTTCTCATGCCCCGTTACTATCCCATGATGGTGGATCTCACGGGGAAGCCCGTGCTGGTCGTCGGCGGCGGCGTCATCGCCCTGGACAAGGTGGAGCTGTTCCTGAAGTTCGAGGCGGCGGTGGCCGTGGTGAGCCCGGACCTGCATCCGGACCTGCAGGCCCACCTGGCCGCCGGCCGCCTCCGCCACGTCCCCCGTCCCTACCGGGCGGGCGACCTGGACGGGGCGGCCCTGGCCGTGGGCGCCACGGACGACCGCGCCGTGAACCAGCAGGTGGCGGCCGACGCGCGGGCGGCCGGCATCCCGGTGAACGTGGTGGACACGCCGGCGGAGTGTAGCTTCATCGTCCCCTCGGTGGTGGTGCGGGACGATCTGGTCATCGCCGTCTCCACGGGCGGCGCCAGCCCCGCCCTGGCCAAGCGCGTGCGCCGCGATCTGGAGGCCCGCTACGGGCCGGTCTACGGCGAGTTCGTGGCGCTGCTGCGCGCGACCCGCGCGCGCCTGATGCGGGAGGGGGCGCCCTTCCCGGACCGGCAGGGCTTCTTCGAATGCGCCCTGGCCGGCGACACGCTGGACCTCGTGGACCGGGGCGATCTTGCCGCCGTGAGGGCCCGGTTCGACGAGATGGTGGAACACTATCTCGCCCACCGTCCCGCCCCCGCCGCCCGGCCGTAAGGGGCCCGCCATGGATCTGATCCTGTTCTACCTCGCCTCGGCCTTCTATTTCGTCGCCGCCATCCAGTACTTCATCCACCTGGCCACGCGCCGGCGCCTCATGGGCCAGGTGGCCACCTGGGCCACCGGGGTCGGGTTCCTCTTTCACACCTTCTCGCTGGCCGAGCGCATCGGGACCACGGGGCGGTCCCTGGCGGGAAACCCCTACGAGGTCGTCTCCACCTTCGCCTGGGCCGTCCTGCTGCTCTACCTGCTGTTCGAGCTGCGCTCCCGCAGCCACCTTGGAGGGGCCTTCGTCCTGCCGCTGGCGCTCCTGGCCATGCTGGCCGCCGCGGGCAGCCGCAAGCACTTCACCGCCGAGCTGGACCCCGCCCTGGAAGGGATCTGGCTCTGGGCGCACGTGAAGCTGGCCATCTTCGGGAACGCGGCCTTCGTCATCGCCTCCGCCGCCGGGCTCATGTACCTGCTCCAGGAGCGCCAGCTCAAGTCCAAGCGCCTGCGGGGGCGCACCCTCCCGCTGCCCTCGCTGGAGACGCTGGACCGATGGAGCTACGTCTCGCTGGGATTGGGCTTCCCGCTGCTCACCCTGGGGATGCTCATGGGGTTCATCCGGGCCGGGAGCGCCTGGGGCGGCTATTTGATGGCGGACCCGCGGCAGATCTGGTCGCTCATCACCTGGCTGATCTACGGCACGTTGCTGGCGGCCCGGATCTCGCGGGGCTGGCGGGGCCGCAAGGCCGCTCTGCTCTCGGTGGCCGGCCTGGCCGCCGTGCTCCTGACCTTCGGCGGCGTGCACATCTTCTCCAAGGGTCTCCATGCCTTCTAGGGCAGGCATGAGGCATGAGTGGAAGGGGGTACTCATGCCTCGTTGCTCATGCCTCATGCCTCGCGCGCGGCAGAAGGCCTGAGGCTGAGAGCGCGCGCGGATGGCGATCGTGGTCCTGGGACTGAACCACAAGACGGCGCCGGTGGAGATCCGGGAGCGGCTCCACTTCCCGGAGAAGGACCTCCCGGGCCCCCTGGGCCTGCTGGGGGCCCTCCCCGATGTCTTCGAGCGCCTCATCCTCTCCACCTGCAACCGCGTGGAGATCTACGCAGTCGTGCCCGAGGGGGCGGCAGCGCGCGCGCCGCTCCAGGCCTTCCTGGCCGAGCAGCGGGACGTCCCGGCCGAGACCTTCGGCGAGTCCCTCTACCTGCACGTGGACGCCCACGCCGTGCGCCACGTCTTCCGCGTGGCCAGCAGCCTGGACTCCATGGTGGTGGGCGAGGGCCAGATCCTGGCCCAGGTGAAGGCCGCGTACGCCCTGGCCTCCCGGCACCAGTGTACCGGCCCCATCCTCAACACCCTCATGGAGCGGGCCCTGCACGTGGCCAAGCAGGTGCGCACCGACACGGGGATCGGCGCCGCCCCCGTCTCCGTGGCCTCGGTGGCGGTGGGCCTGGCCCAGCGGATCTTCAGCGACCTGTCCGGCCGCACCGTGATGATCCTGGGCGCCGGCGAGATGGCCGAGCTGGCCCTGACCCACCTCAAGGAGGAGGGCATCCACACCATCATCGTGGCCAACCGGCACCACGAGCGGGCCGTGGAACTGGCCGCCCGGGTGGGGGGGCGCGCCATCATGTTCCCGCAGGCCCGCGACGAGATGGTGGGCGCCGACATCGTCATCAGCTCCACCGGCGCCCCCCACTTCATCCTCGGGCGCGAGGACCTGGCCGAGATCGTCCGGCGGCGCCACTACCGCCCCATCTTCCTGATCGACATCGCCGTGCCGCGGGACGTGGATCCCCAGGTGAACGAGCTGGACAACGTGTACCTGTACGACATCGACGACCTGCAGGGGGTGGTGGCGGCGAACCTGGCGGCCCGCGAGCGCGAGGCGGTGCAGGCCGAGGCCATCGTGGACCGCGAGGTGGGCCAGTTCATGGAGTGGCTCCAGTCCCTGGAGGTCGTGCCCACCATCCTGTCCCTGCGGGAACGGTTCGAGATCATCCGCCGGGCCGAGATGGAGAAGGCCCTGGGCCGCATGGGGGACCTCACGCCGGATCAGCGCGAGGCCGTCTCGGCCCTCACCGCCTCCATCATCAACAAGATCCTCCACCAGCCCATGACGGAGCTGAAGCGCCAGGCCTCCTCCACCGACGGCCACCTCTACGCATCGATCCTGCGCGCCCTCTTCCGCCTCCCCGACCACCCCAAACGCTGATGCCTATCACCGAAGTGCGTTCGGCAGTTCGCCGCCGCCGCGCCGCAGGGCGCGGCGGAAAGATGTTCGGCAGTTCGGCCGTTCACGACGGCCCAAACGGTGGTGAGTGGGCCCGCCCCGGAGTTGCCGACAGGGCGAACTTCCAGGTTCGCTGCTATAATCCCCCGGCATCGAGGAACCGTCAGGAAACGCTCCACCGAGGCTCGTACCGAAAAGTACTGCCGAACTGCCGAACGCCTTTCGGCCGCGCCCTGCGGCGCGGCGGTGGCGAACTCCCGAACGTTTGTGGATCGGGGATCCGATGAGCCGCGAACTGGTGATAGGGACGCGGGGGAGCGCCCTGGCCATCGCCCAGTCCGAGTGGGTGGCGGCGGCCATCCGCCGGGCGCGGCCCGGCCTGGCCATCCGCATCGAGCGCATCCGCACCACCGGCGACCGGATGGCCGACGCGCCCCTGGCGGCGGCCGGGGGCAAGGGCCTCTTCGTGAAGGAGATCGAGGAGGCGTTGCTGGACGGGCGGATCGACCTGGCCGTGCACAGCCTCAAGGACGTGCCGGCCGAGGTGCCGGCGGGACTGGCGCTGGGCGCCTTCCCCGAGCGGGAGGACCCGCGGGACGTGGTGGTGACACGCGGGGGCGGTCCGCTCGGTCGTCTCCCGGAGGGAGCCATGGTGGGGACCGGCAGCCTCCGGCGCCAGGCCCAGCTCCTCGAGGCGCGGCCGGACCTCAGGATCGTGCCCATCCGCGGCAACGTGGACACACGGCTGCGGAAGCTGGATGCGGGCGAGGTGGACGCCGTGATCCTCGCCGCGGCCGGCATGCGCCGCCTGGGCCTGGATGCCCGCATCACGGAGTTCCTGCCCCCAGACCGCATGGTGCCCGCCATCGGCCAGGGCGCCCTGGCCATCGAGCTGCGCGAGCGGGACCTGGCGGGCGACGTGGGCGCCGCCGCGCGCGCCCTGGATCACGCGGAGACGCGCGCGGCCGTGACCGCCGAACGGGCCTTCCTCCGGCACCTCGGCGGCGACTGCCACACCCCCGTGGCCGCCCTTGCTCAACTGGCCGCAGGGGGCTTGATGCTTCAAGCCCTCGTCGCCTCCCCGGACGGCACCCAGATCCTGCGCGGCGAGGCGGTCGGGGAAATGGACAACGCAGAGGCGCTCGGCGCGGCACTGGCCGAGGACCTCCTGGCCCGCGGCGCCCGTGCCATCCTGGCCGCCCTGCGCGGCCGGTAGACCAAGAGCGTTCAAACCAAGGGCGTTCGAACGTTCGATTGTTCGAACGT
>Ga0214473_10007719_pt1 | contig 12738 bp, 5 predicted proteins | sample RVTome_7_FD_203509 | JGI IMG/M metagenome (GOLD analysis project Ga0214473, IMG submission 203509) | Soil microbial communities from uranium-contaminated site in the Upper Colorado River Basin, Wyoming, United States - RVT98D197 | ecosystem: Environmental > Terrestrial > Soil > Contaminated >... | reverse complement strand
CCGGGTTGAGCCTGCCACGAAGCAGGTCGCTCTGGCAGGAGGGCAGTTCACGGTAGACGTGGTTGTGGACAACGTCACCAACCTGGGGCAGTTCGAGTTCACTGTGGACTTCAACCCAGCGGTCATCGCCTTCGTAAGCTTCTCGCAGGGGCCCTTCCTGGGAAGCACAAACCGCACCGTTATTTGCCTCCCCTACAGCGCGGGGCCGGGGAGCAAGCAGTACGGCTGCTCCAGCGGTGGGGTGGAAGCAGGCCCCAACGGCTCGGGCGTGCTGGCGACGATCACTTTCTCGCCCGTCGCGGTTGAGACATCGCTTCTGGACCTGCATGATGTCGGCCTGTACGACGCTACTGTCAACGTGAACCAGATTCCCTGCGGTGAGCCGGGGGACGGGTCTGTGGAAGTAGTCGGTGAGCCCACGCTGACGCCAACGCCCACGCTGACGCCGACGCTAACGCCGACGAAGACACCAACGCTGACGCCGACGAAGACACCGACGCTGACGCCGACGCTGACGCCGACGAAGACACCGACGAAGACACCGACGCTGACGCCGACAAAGACACCGACGCTGACGCCGACAAAGACACCGACGCTGACGCCAACGCCTACCAAGACACTGACGCCGACGCCCACGCTGACGCCTACGTCAACGACGACGCCAACGCCTTGCCCCGACGGCGGCATCTGCCCGACGGCGACCCCGACAGCGACCAATACGCCGCCTCCGGCTGAGCACCGTCGGCCAACAGCGACACCCGTCCCACCCGAGGCGACGGCGACGCCGATTGTGGCAACGCCAACGCCTGTTCGAGAGGTTGCACCCCTCGTGACAGCGCCGGCGCCACCCTACGGAGGTGCGGCACCAGAGGTAATTGCACCAGCCACGGGATCGAGGTCCGGCAAGAGCGCGACGGTAGACTGGGCACCGTGGGCTGCCCTGAGCAGCCTGGCCGTAGGAACAGCGATATCCGGGCTGGCTGTGGTGGCCATGCGAAGGAGGCGCCGCGGCACGTAGAAAAGGGTCGAATCGAAACGCAACGAGGGGAACATGGCTTGCGCCCGTTGAGTCGGCCGCAGATACGGCGCTCAGCGGGAGTGAGGGACACACGATATCTGGCCGGTGGCCCGTCCCGGATGGTCACCGGCAGGGCATGAGAGTAGGAGCTGCGCGCTTCAGCCGCGGGGTCATTCTGCTTTCGGCGAGGCTACGAGGACGCGCCGGCCGGCCCGGCCGCTATCATCGGGCGCAGGCGGTTCTGTCGGTGGCGGGGATGAGCTGCACGAGGGGAAAGAGCGCGAAAGCAAGCAGCCGCGTCGCAGCGGATCCAACTGAAGGCGCTCGGCGGTAGCCGCGCGAGAAGGGAGACCGATGACACGCATGTCCCTGCTGAAGTGGTTGTTGTTCGCTGCGCTGGCGGTAGCGGTGCTGCTGCCCGCGATGCTCGAAGGCGGTCTGGGGTCCGCGCAGGTACCGACGCCTACTCCCATATGGACGGCTAGTCCAACGGCCACACGGACGGCCACGGCGACGCCAACGCGCACCCTTACACCCACGCGCACCGTTACGCCGACCCTCACGGCCACCCCGCCACCCACCCCTACGCCCACGGCGTATCCCAACTGCCCGCCGACGATCGCGTACGGGGAGACAGTCCAGTGCTCCATCACCAGCCCCGGCCACGTCGACTCCTACTCCTTCTCCGCTTTCGCCGGCGAAGTGGTCCTGGCAAGAATGGGCGGCAGCGCAGGCGGCGCACTCTACCCCGAAGTCCGCCTCTACGGGCCTGGTGGCACCAAGCTCTGTTCGGGCTGGGGCGGCGACCTCGCGGAAACAGGCAATTGTACCCTGCCCAGCGACGGGACCTATACCATCTTGGCCGACGACTACTACGGCACCTATACAGGGGCCTACGGACTCAGTCTGCAGAGACTGAACGGCGGCTGGAGTTGCACCAGCATCGGCCCGGGCGGCACGTTGTCCGGCAACCTAGGATCAACAGGACAGATTAATGCCTATTGTTTCAGTGCCGCCGCCAGCGACGTCGTCCTGGCAAGGATGGGCGCCAGCGCAGGCGGCGCACTCTACCCGGAAGTGCGCCTCTACGGGCCTGATGGCACCAGGCTCTGCTCAGGCTGGGGCGGCGACCTCGCGGAGACGGGCGACTGTGCCCTTCCAAGCGACGGAAGCTATACCGTCCTGGCCGACGACCACTACGGCACCTACAAAGAGGCCTACGGGGTCAGCGTCCAGAAACTGAACGGCGGCGGGAACTGCACCAGCATCGGCCTGGGCGCCACGTTGTCCGGCAGCATAGGCATAACGGGAGAGATCGACGCCTACTGCTTCGCTGCTGCCGCCGGCGACGTCGTCCTGGCAAGGATGGGCGCCAGCGTAGGCGGCGCACTCTACCCCGAAGTGCGCCTCTACGGGCCTGATGGCACCAGGCTCTGCTCGAACTGGGGCGGCGACCTCGGTGAAACGGGCAACTGCGCCCTGCCGAGCAACGGAAGCTACACCGTCTTGGCCGACGACCACTACGGCACCTACAAAGAGGCCTACGGGGTCAGCGTCCAGAAACTGAACGGCGGCGGGAACTGCACCAGCATCGGCTTTGGGGACACGCTGCCCGGCAACATAGGCATAACGGGACAGGCCGACGCCTATTGCTTCGGCGCCGCTGCCGGCGATTCGGTGCTGGCGAGGATGGGCGCCAGCGCAGGCGGCGCACTCTACCCCGAAGTGCGCCTCTACGGGCCTGATGGCACCAAGCTCTGCTCGGGCTGGGGTGGCGACATGGCAGAGACCGGCAATTGTCCCCTACCAAGCAACGGGACCTACACTATCTTGGCCGACGACCACTATGGCACCTATGAAGAGGCGTACTGGATGAGTCTCTCCTGTCTAACGGCTACCTGCGGCGGGTCAGGGGCGACGGCGACGCCCACGCCAACGCCCACGCGTACCTTCACGCCAACGCCCACGGCAACAACGGGGCCAGGGCTGTGCGGCGACGTGAACTGTGACGGAGGCGTAGACGCGGTAGACGCCATGTTCGTCCTTCAGTACGTTGTGGGGCTTAGGCTCCCCGGCAACCAGTGCCCACCTCCGACGGGCTACCTGTACCTCCCTGCCGGTGTCCCCGTCGATTGTGACGGCGATTGCGATGCCGTGGACGCCATGTTCATTCTCCAGCATGTGGTCGGTCTTCGCTCGGAGTTATGCGCGTGCCCTTGAAGTCCGGCCGTCGCGCCTGGGCGGAGCGAATCAACAATTGGAGGTGAACGACTATGAGCAGGTTCTCCCCAAAGCCGCTGTCGATCATCGCGCTGTTGCTGGTGACTGCGAGCGGGATCCTAGCGCCGTCCGGCAGCCGTATGTGGGGATCGAATGCCGCAACCGTTCGCATTAGCTCGGGCGACGTGGGCTTGGGGGAGATCGCGGAGATGAGTCTCGAGGTTGTCGCCGTCCCGGGTCCCGGTCTTGGGGCTGTCACCATCGACGTCAGCTACGAGGCCGACACGGTGGAGCCTACGGCCTGTGCGGAAGCGGCCGGCGGCGTCTTCGATACGATGCTCTGCAACACTGGCTACCGCCCCGGCATCGTCCGCTTCGCGGGAATTCGGGCAAATCCTGGAGCCGTTGGAGATCTCTTCATAGCCACCATCGCTTTCCGCGCTGTGGGCGAGCCCGGCCAGTGCAGCGACCTGACTTTGAACGTGATCACGCTAGCGGACATCGACGGTCGCGCGATTCGGGTGGCAAGCTCCCAGCCAGGTTCGCTCTGCATACGGGGTCCGTCCGACAGCTCCACGCCCAGCGCAACCGTTCCGGCCCCGCTGCCACCAATCGCGGGCCCTAGCTCCTCTCCTGTCGACAATTCGGCACTGCCACCCGTGGCGTCCGCAACTACGGCCAGTCCAGGTTCCAGACAGACGCACGGAACGCCTCCCGCCATAGTGACTGCAACCCTGGCCTCCTCTAGCGACGAGGGTGCAGCCGCCACAGCAGGCCCAGAACGCACCGCGATGGCGTTGGGACGCAGGTCGGCCATCGAAACACCGGCGTCAGAGGAGAGGCCCGCCGCAACCCAGGAGACTGACGGCGGCGGGTGGACGCTTTGGATTGTTGTGGCCAGCTCGGGCGCCCTGGCTGCCGGGCTGCTGGGCTGTGTAGCCTACCGAAGACTCCGCGGTGGACGGCGTGAAAGGCCGATCTGAGCACCGGCGAATTCACAGCCTGGTTGAGGCGGTGGCCTACGGCTTGCCGCGGGACCGAATCGTGGAGGCGAAGAAGGGCCAGTCGGAATCTCGTGCGACTGCTGGTCCTGGGGTCGGCGGGGGCTGTTTGTGTACCAAGCAACGGGGCCCCAGTTGCGGACCAACAGCGTGATCGTTAGCCGCCAAACCGGGCACTGCTGATTGTGCTTGTTGTATAGATACGGGGTCTTGCTTGGGATTTGCCGCGACTTGTTTCGCGGTTGCGGTCCAGGAAAACAGTTGCCGTCCAATCGGCGTTTCTTGCAGGAGGTGCGATCATGAAACGGCTCATCATCACGGTGGTGGCACTTGCCCTGGTGGCGGGCGTCGCTATCTATGCAGTCTTCATTGGCCTCGGGGCGGCTCACGGTCAGTTGGCTGATAGCAGTTGGCCCATGTTCCAGCACGACGCTCGGCATGCCGGTCGCAGTCCATATGTGGGCCCGCAGAGCAGCGCGGTAAGATGCCAGTTTCCGGTGGGCGGTACCGGTGTAGGCTCACCGGCCATCGGCTCCGATGGGACGATTTACGTACCTAGCGGCGCGCTTGGTGACGACGTGGGCTTCCTCTACGCCATCAACCCGGACTGCACCCAGAAGTGGGTGTTCCAGCTAGCGGGCCCCCCGGCCTCCACTGCACCCGCCGTTGCAGCCGACGGCACCATCTACGTCCACGCCAACGGAGCGGCAAATATCGTCTCCATCGAGACGCTTACCGCCATCAACCCCGACGGCACCATCAAGTGGCGGTTTGAGTTCAACGCAGGTATGGGCATGTTTTCGAGTAATGTTCAGTCGTCCCCCGCCATCGCGCCGGATGGAACGATCTGGATCGGCTCCATCGACACTAACCTGTACGGGCTGAACCCTGATGGAACCGTCAAGTGCGCTGACTCCCCGAGCATATCGAGTATCGATTCTTCCCCCGCAGTCGGCCCTGACGGCACTGTATATGTGGTGGATGCCACCACCACCCTCTTTGCCTACGCGCCGAACTGCGACCTGCTGTGGAGCTTTCAACTCTCGGACAGTGGCATGGGCACGGACAATCCCCAATCCCCTGCCGTTGGGTCAGACGGTAGGATCCACGTCGGCTCGCCGGACAACAACTTATACGTGATCAACCCCGCGGGTACGCTCAGTTGCCGGTTCCCAACCGGCTGGCGAATTGAGTCAACGCCGGCCATAGCCACCGACGGCACGATCTACGTAGGCTCGGACGGCCTTTATGCTCTTAACCCTGATTGCAGCTTGAAGTGGAAGTTCCCCCCCAGTACAGTGCTATTCTCCAGCGCGTCGCCCGTCATTGGCGCCGACGGCACCATCTACTGGCGGGAAACTTGGCAAGCGTATGCCGTCAACCCCAATGGGACCCAGAAGTGGTCGCTGCATGTAGACGCCTCCCCCGGAGGAATGTTGGACCCCAGCGGGGCCATCGGGGCGGACGGCGTCCTGTATCAGGCATCTGGCCGTTTCTCCCTTACTTCTCCAGTGCTGCGGGCCATCGGGACGCTGGCGCCCACGCCTAGTCCTACTGCTACGCCTACGCCCACGCCGACGGCCACTCGCACCCCCACGCCAGGGCCATGGCTGTGCGGGGACGTCAACTGTGACGGTGCCGTAGAGGCGGTGGACTCCATGTTTATCCTCCAGTACGTGGTGGGCCTCAGGCTGCCCAGCGACCAATGCCCACCGGCAACGGGCTACCTGTACCTGCCCGCCGGTGTCCCCGTTGACTGTGATGGCGACTGCGATGCGGTGGATGCCATGTTCATCCTCCAATACGTAGTGGGGCTCCGGCAACAGTTGTGCGATTGCCCGTAGCGTCCAAGGCTGAATGCGTCCGAGGGCTTGACCCAGGCATGCGCCGGCCCGCAACCGAAAGCAGGCAACGATGAGCAGATGGTTTCCAAGACCACGATCGGCCCTATCCATGGTGCTCGTGCTGCTGGTCACAGGTGGAATCTTGTCGCCGCGTGGCAATTCGGCCTGGGGATCCGATGCGGCTATTGTCCGCGTCGGATCAGGCGACCTGGGGTCAGGGCAGAGCATAACTGTGGCTCTAGAGGTCATGGCCGTGCCTGGCCCCGGTCTGGGCGCCGCCACCATCGACATCCGCTACGACGCCGGCGTGGTCGACCCAACCGGCTGCACTGAAGGGCCCGGCGGGGCCCTCGACATGACGGTCTGCAACACGGACTATGCCCCGGGCACCGTTCGCTTCACCGGCATTCGGGCGACTCCCGGCGCTGTGGGGGATATTCTCCTGGGCAGCATTGCCTTCCGCGCCGTGGGGGAGCCCGATCAGTGCAGCGACCTAACCTTGGACGTCATCAGCCTGGCTGACACCGACGGCAACAAGATCGCTCCAGCAAGGTTGCAGTCCGGCAGGCTATGCGTCGAGGCGCCACCCGATAGCCTCCTGCCAGAAGCAACCGCCCCGGCTTTGTCGGCCGCTCCCGAACGTTCCGTCCCTACTCTCGTCGGCCATCCGGCAGCTACTGCCGTGGCAGCACCAGAGGGTGCCGCTGGTGCCACTGAGGAACCATTGGTCTACGGCCTGCCGACAGCAGATTCGCCGCTTCGTGCCGACGCGCAGACAGATGCGACAGTGGGACCGGAGGCCACGCGGATCGCGGCTGCGCGCAGCCCGGTCGCCGAAACAGCGGGATCGGCAGAAGGCCCGTCCGCAGCGGAAGAAACGGATGCCGGCGACTGGACGCCTTGGATTGTCGCAGCGGCAGCCGTGGCCGTCGGGGCCGCACTGCTCGTCTACGTTGTCTACCGGAGGTGGGGCGCCAGCCGCGGCGTTGGCCGCTCTGAGTGAAGAGAGCGTGTCGCCCAAGTGGAAGTGGTGGCGACTAGCACATCCAGGAAACAGGAGAAAGGAGCAGGTCGCTGCCGTGTCCCAGTCTGGTTCCAGCGTATAGCCGGCTGACTCAGGCGCCGCGTCCACGCCGGACACCGCTCCAGTCACGAATTGGAAAGGAGGACAGACCATGACTAGGCCCTACAGATCGTCGGGGGGCGGCAGGCGGTGGCTCGGAACAACGCTTCTGGGATTCTCGATCATCTCCTTCCTTGCCGTTGCATTCTTGCTCAGATTCAGTGAGGGCGGGGGAGCCTCGGCGCAGCCGGTAGAGGACAGCGCCAAAGCTACCCCCTCAAGCCTCTCGGCAGGTCCTCTGAAGGCGCCGGAGCAGGCCGCAGCCCCCGCCACAGAACTGAAGCTTCTGGGCACCACTGAAGGCACAGTATTCAATCACATCCGCTACCAGCAGACAGCCAACGGGATCCCGATCGAAGGCGCGTTCGTCACCGATCACATTGACAAGCGGACGGGCGAGATGGCGTACCGCACCGATCGATCAGCGAAAGTCCCATCAGGGCCGCGAGCACCGGTCGCGGAGGCAGCGGTCACGGCGGAGACCGCCATATCGATAGCGAACGCCGCCGCCGGCGTCCAGGCGGCGCGTAGCGATTCTTCCGCGGAGCTCGTGTACTTGCCCGAGAACGGCAAGCTGCGACTCACGTGGAGAGTGCTTGTGCCGGCGCTCGATCCACTCGGCGACTGGCTCGTTCATGTCGACGCTCTCGACGGCAGCGTTGTCAGTACTCGGAACGTAATATTTACTGATTGCCCCTCTCCACCCAGCCCAGGAGGCTGTGTCTTTGACCCCAACCCCGTAACGACCCAAGGCGGCTTCAGCGGCCTTTCCGACAACGGCGACGGCGACTCCTCACTTCTGACCAGCCTGCGTCAATCCGCGAGCTTGCCCGGCATAGCTTCGGTCGGGAACCCCCTGGGACAGCTCATTGGGAAGTACGTGGACTTGACCGGGCCGGGGATCACGGACGGCTATCTGCCGGCGGGTGTGTGCCAGAATGTCTCGCACGTCTACAACGTGACCCGGTCCAGCGACTGTTTCGAGGAGGTGATGGCGTACTTCCACATCGACCGCCTCCAGCGCTACATTCAGTCTCTCGGGTTCACCATCTATGCGAGACCGATACCAGTCCACGCACACTACATGCCGGATGCCAACGCGTTCTACTCGTCGATGAACCTGGCGCTCCATTTTGGAGACGGGGATGAGGGTGGAGTCTCGATATGGGTGGATTCGGCAGAGGATGCCGACATTATCCTTCACGAGTACGGTCACGCCCTCCTTGACGAGCAGGTCCCGGGGATGTTTTCTCCGGAAGGCGGGGCGATCCACGAGGGATTCAGTGACCTGGTTCCAGCCCTCTACTACTTTGATTCAAACCCAGCCTGGGATGCCGCGTGCCTCGGCGAGTGGGGCCTGGGGCCAGATCCCAGCTGCGTGCGCCGGGTAGATGGGAACAAACACTACCCCGAGGATCTGATCGGCGAGCCGCACGCGGATGGGGAGATATGGTCCGGCGCGATGTGGCAAGTCTTCAAGGACCTGGGCAGCGATGTGGCCGCACGCGACAAGGTAATGAAACTCCTGCTCGAAGGCAACGGCTTCCTCGATCCGTCCTCCAACCTGCCTGATGCCGCCGACGCCGTCGTCGCCGCGGACAACGCACTTTATGGGGGCGCAGACTTAGCCCTGCTGGAGGCGATCTTCGACGCCCGCGGCCTGAACGTAGCGCCGCCGTCCAACGACGATTTTCCCGGTATGGTTGTCACCTTGCCGTTCGCGCACAGCCAGACCACGGTTGGAGCGACCACAGAGCCTGGCGAGCCCAGCCCCTGCGGCGGCATAGGCTCCACGGTCTGGTTCCAGTTCACCGCGCCTGAGGACGGCGTAGTGACCGCGAACACTCTTGGCAGCAGCTACGATACGGTCCTGGCGGCCTACCATAAAGAACCCATGTCCCCACCGGTGTCGCCTCCACCCGGTCTCATTAACGATGCCTGCAATGACGACTCCGGCAGCCTGCAGTCGCAGATCTCCTTCAGTATTAGCAGCGGGGTCACCTACTACATTCAAGCAGGTGGGTTCAACGGTGATGAGGGGAACCTGGTCCTCTACATCGGCTCTGGGGCGGGGGCCAACGACGACTTCCCAGGCATGTTCATTTCATCGCTGCCATTCGCACACAGCCAGAACACGACCGGAGCGACCGTGGAGCCTGACGAGCCCAGCCCGTGCGGCGGCATCGGCTCCACCGTATGGTTCTATTTCACGGCGCCAGACGACGGCCAAGTGACCGCCAACACCTTTGGCAGCAGCTACGACACGGTCCTGGCCGCCTACCACGAAGCACCGCTATCCCCACCGGTGTCCCCCCCACCGGGCCTCGTCAACGACGCCTGCAATGACGACTCCGGCGGCCTGCAGTCGCAGATCTCCTTCACTGTCATGGCCGGGGTGACCTACTACATACAGGCCGGCGGGTACTCCGGTCAGGTCGGAAACCTCCAGCTCTACATCGGTTGGGGGGAAGGCCCTGTTGGTCCTGTCAACTGCGAGACCATGCCCCAACCGGTATTCGGAATGGAGGTCTCGAAAGGCCAGGCGCCTTCGGACATCGCCGGGCTAATAGCAGACCTCGCTGCAAACGGGTACAGCGTAGGAACTGTCGACATCGGGACCGGCTCGATCCCCTCGTGTGTAAACGTCCTTCTTGTCAATGCGGCAGCGAGCGGATCGTTGCTCAGTGAACCGTACACTGCCGCGGACGCGGCCCTAATAGAGGAATGGGTAGCGGACGGGGGCGGCCTCATGCTCAACGGAGAATGGGGCACCTTTATCCCCGGCTATGCGGAGGTGGCGCAGGCATTCGGATATACACCAATGTCCCCTCCTGGTCCAGACTGCGTGACTGACCCTACCGACTACACGGGGGGCTACACCGGCTGGCCCGTCTACCAGGCGGACAATTTCACCACCCATCCCATCCTTAGTGGTGTGGATGAGACGACACACTATTGCGGCGCGTGGTTCGACCCGCCCACTAGTGCCATCATCATCACTGATGCCGATGCGACCCCGCCGGTCGAGTCTGTCGCTGTCGCCACAGCTTACGGGGCTGGCTGTTTGGCCATCTTTGGCGACTCGAACTTCGCGTCTACTCCATACTACCCCGAGTTTGACAATGGTCAGGTGGCGCTCCAGAGCGTCCAGTGGCTGCGCGAATGCACAGGTGCCGCCGCCACCGTCCGCGTCGGCTCGGGTCAGGCGCCCAACTGCAGCACGGATACCGTGCTGCTGGAGATCCTTGGCCCGCCGGTGGCCGTGGGCGCTGCCACGATCGACATAGCCTACGACCCGGCCGTAGCGGAACCGACGGGCTGGAGCGCCGGGCCGGGCTGGGACATGGTGCAGTGCAGCCTCGAGTATGCGCCGAACAAGGTTCGCTGCAGCGCCATCGATGCCGCGGGCATGGCTGGCGACTCGCTGGTGGCGGAGCTGACCTTCCACTGTATAGGGGAGACAGGTCAGTGCACTTCGTTGGACGTGACGGTCGCTACTCTCGCAGACCCCGATGGCAACCCCATGCCGTGGCTGGATGAGGACGGACAGTTCTGCTGCGGCGGCTGCGGCGACGTCAACTGTGACGATGCCGTGGACGCGGTGGATGCCATGTTCATACTCCAGCACGAGGTTGGACTGAGACCGTGCTCTGACCAGTGCCCGCCGCTTGAGGACACTCTGTACTGCCCAGCATGTGAGCCAGTGGACTGTGACACAGACTGTGATGTGGTGGATGCACTCTTCGTGCTGCAGCACGTGGTTGGTCTCCGCGACAAGTTGTGCGATTGCCCGTAGAGTTTAGTCTTGAAAGTTGTGTGTGCCTGGGGTTCACCCCAGGCACACACAAACCAGCCGAATAGCCCAGCGACGACGAATAGGGGTTAGGTGAGACTCGGCGCTGACGATCGCCGCGATGGCTGGGGCCTGCGGCGCCGGGCGGCTCTTGCCTCGGGCTAGATAGCAAAGACCGCCGCTTGCAGGGCAAGCCTGCTGGAGGTTGAGGGCCGTGAACCCAAGGAACTGGACATCGCAGGCGAAGGTGAGTTCCTCGCGCCCGATAGGCTGCGCGGCACCCTGCGGCTCACGAGGTGCCCGTTATCGAGGACTCGTTGTTCGTTCGCGCGGATGACCGTGACTGGACGGAGGATGCGAAGGGAGGCGAAAAATCGGTTCTCTAACCGCAGCTCTCATAGCGATTCTCATAGCCGCCGGCATCGCTTCTCTGGCTATGTCGCTCTTCCTGCTGTGCGCCCCGCTTGTTGAAAACGACAGTAGGCTTGCGTTGACGATAGCCACCTGCAAGAGGGGGCCGGCGCTTCACGATCTGGCGTTTCGCATTCTCCTCACTGCGCCAGTAGCGCTCTGGGCAGGCGCTCTTGTTTGGTTCCCTGAGAGGAGCGGGGTCGGCAGCGAGCCTCGAGCGGAAACACGTGCCGTCATGCCTTTCGGCGGCGACACCACGGGGGCGCCCGTGCTCGTTGGCGCGCGTGTCGTCTGCTCACTCGCCGATGAGAACCGAGCCACTGCTTCGATCAAGGAGTTCGACGGCGGGTCTTCAGTCTTAGCCGACGGCAGGTCGTACTGGGTGTTTGGTGATGCGTGGCTGCAGAGCGGCGGAGGCCGCTACGTATTCGCCAACGCTCTGGTCGCCGAATCCGCCGACGACGACGCGAGCGACTGTGTGTCGTTGAGCTTCAAGACATCTGACAGCCTCCCTGAGCCACTGTTCCCGCTGCGGGAAGGCGAAACAACAGCGTGGCCCGACGGTGCGGTGGCGGTCGAACCGGGCCGCGTAGACTTCTATTTCGCGAGCGTGGAACGGACATCACCGTCGGAATGGCACGTCGAATCCGTCGGGGTAGGCCAGTTTGACACGGAGTCTATGAATGGTCAGCGGCTAGTCGAGGACCTTTGGGATGCAAGCAGCGGCTTCGGTGACGTGGTCAATGGGGCGCGCTCGCCTGTTCTCCAGAGCGACGATGTATTCGTGTTCTTGCACACCACGGGTAACCGGCATCTGTTGGCTCGCGTGCCCGCGGACTCCATGGCATCGGCGAGCGCATACTCCTACTGGGACGGCGTCGGCTGGTCGCGTTTCCCAGCAGATGCGAAGGCTTTGTGGCCGGAGCCGACGACAGGGTTGCCGACCCACGACGGTCTGAGCGTCCGCTACAATAGCTTTCTTGGGAAGTGGCTGGCTCTCTACAATCGTGACCTCAGCACCATAAGCGCTCGCGTATCCGACCGGCTGACTGGTTCCTGGAGCAACGAACTTGAGCTGCTGGACTGCAAGAACGTGTTTGCGTCCGCCGTGTGGCCTTTCTGCTACTACGCCGAGCAGCACTGGGAGTCGGAACGCGATGGCGGGCGCACCGTGTACGTGACGGTGTCCACCGCACCTCCCTACGACGTCTATCTGTTGGAGCTGAGGCTGGGAGCTGCGATTCACCAATGGCGAGATGGGGCTGGCGGCGTGATCTACAGCCCGGTGCGCCCTGGGGACGAATACACGGATGAGGGTGTTTGTTTCT
>Ga0214473_10007718_pt1 | contig 12738 bp, 11 predicted proteins | sample RVTome_7_FD_203509 | JGI IMG/M metagenome (GOLD analysis project Ga0214473, IMG submission 203509) | Soil microbial communities from uranium-contaminated site in the Upper Colorado River Basin, Wyoming, United States - RVT98D197 | ecosystem: Environmental > Terrestrial > Soil > Contaminated >... | reverse complement strand
AGCTCGAGCGCAGCCTCGAATATCCCGAGGATTCCGCCGGCCGCATCATGCAGACCGATCTCATCGCCGTGCCGCCGTTCTGGTCGGTGGGGCAGACGATCGATTTCATGCGCGTGGCCGAGGACCTCCCCGACCGCTTCTATGAAGTCTTCGTCGTCGATCCGGCCTATCACCTGATCGGCTCGGTGGCGTTGAACCGCCTGCTTCGCTCCAAGCGGCCGGTGACGATCGAGTCGATTACCGACCGCGACATTCACCCCATCCAGGCCGAAGCCGACCAGGAGGAGGTCGCGCGCCAGTTCGAGCGCTACAATCTGACCTCGGCGCCGGTGGTCGATCAGGACAAGAGACTGGTCGGGGTGATCACCGCCGACGATGTCGTCGAGGTCGTGCAGGAGGAAGCCTCGGAGGACATTCTGACGATGGGCGGGGTGGCAGGCGAGTCGGTCACCGACTCGGTATGGCAGACCACGCGGCATCGCTTCACCTGGCTCTTGGTCAATCTCGGCACCGCCCTTCTCGCCGCCTCGGTCATCGGCCTGTTCGAGGCCACCATCGAGCAGATGGTCGCCCTTGCCGTGCTGATGCCCATCGTTGCCTCGATGGGTGGCAATGCCGGCAACCAGACCATGACGGTCACGGTGAGGGCGCTGGCGATGAAGGACCTCGGGTCCGCCAACGCTTATCGGGTCATCGGCCGCGAGGCGATGGTCGGCCTGCTGAATGGCCTCGTGTTCGCCTTGCTGCTCGGCGCGGTGGTCTATTTCTGGTTCGGCAACGACGAGCTTGGCGTGGTGATCGCGGCAGCCATGGTGGTCAATTTTGTGGTCGCAGCGCTGGCCGGTATCCTCATTCCCTTGACGCTCGACCACCTGGATGTCGACCCGGCTGTCGCCTCCGGCGTATTCGTCACCACCGTCACCGACGTGGTCGGCTTCTTCGCCTTTCTCGGGCTAGCCGCTTTGTGGTTAGTTTAGGGGCGGGGGGCGCTTCTACATGTTCTTCTATCTCGCCAAAGGGCTGTGGTTTCTGCTGCAACCGTCGACCTTGATCGCGCTCCTGATCGGCTACGGCGCGATTCTGATTTGGACGGGCTGGGCGCGGTGGGGGCGGCGGTTCGTGACGATCGGCGCGATCCTTCTCCTCGTCGCCGGCCTTTCGCCGCTCGGCAACGCGTTGATCCTGCCGCTCGAGGACCGTTTTCCGCGGGCCAATCTCGACGATCCGCCGCCGCCCGCGGGCTTCATCATTCTCGGCGGCGCCGAGGACCGGCTCGTGGGCAGCGCGCGACACGTGCCCGCGCTCAACGAGGCTGCAGAGCGCATGGTCGAGGCCGCCATCCTTGCCCGGCTCTACCCGGAGGCCAAGATCGCTTTTTCCGGCGGCGATGCCGGCATCCTCTATCGGACAGGCAACGAGGCCGAGGGGGCCGAGACCCTGCTCACCGCGCTCGGCGTTGCTCAGGACCGGCTCATTCTCGAGGCCAAATCGCGCGACACCTATGAGAACGCGGCCTTCCTCAAGGAAGAGCTCACGCGCCTAGGCGAGCTTGGCCCCGGCAAGCGCTGGCTGTTGATCACCTCGGCCTATCACATGCCGCGTGCCATGGGCGCCTTCCGCGCGGCCGGCTTCGACGTCGAGCCCTGGCCGGTGGACTATCGGACGCGGGGGCCCGCCGATCTCACGCGGCCCTTCGACAAGGTCTCGGAGGGCTTGCGGCGGGTGGACGTGGCGTCGCGCGAATGGGCCGGGCTTCTCGCCTATTGGCTGCGGGGGCGGAGCGATGCTCTGTTTCCGGCGCCGCGCCCACCCGCCGCCGTCGCCGGTTGCGATCTGGCGCGCCAAGGGGCTAGCGCGTCCGGCAGCCCGCCAGCATCCCCATGTCGACCCAACCTTTGAGGTAGGTCGCAGCGCGAAGCTCGGCCTCGTGCTCGCCGGCGAAGGTCGCCACCATCTCGCACAAGACGCCGAAGCGGACGCCCTTGGCCGCCTCGTCCCACATCATCGCTTCCTCGGTCGAGAGCGGCCTGAAGCGCGCCATGAAATCTTGCCGCCAAACCACGATGGCTTGCGGCTCGAGCAGATGCTCCGGCTTCGGCGGTGCGGCTTCGTTCTTGAGCGCCGACCAGATCTCGGCGGCATTGGTCTTGAAGGTGAGGCGGATCGCGGTTGGATGCGGCTCGAAGACGAGGCCCGGCCAAGCCTCGGGTGCGATCGCCGCGAGCGTGTCGATACGAAGCGGCTCGGCGTCAGGCCCGTCGAAGGCGTCGGCGAGCGCCTTCTCCAGTTGAGCGATCTCGGCGACCTCTCGATGCTTGGCGTAGGTCTCGTTATCCCTGACGAAGGTGGGAAGGTGACGCCCGAACCACCGCGCGCTCCGCTGGTCTGACGGATTGGCGTCGATATAGGCTTTGACCAGCCGCGCGAAGCCCTGATCGCCGAGATAGGAATGCAGCTGCTCATAGTCGTCGCCGAGGATCTCGGCGAGGCGCGCGACATAGGCGTTGCGATAGACGCCGAACAGTACGTTACGCTTCTCCTTGGCGCTGTCTTTGACCTCGGCAAGGATGGCGTCGTCGCCGGCAAGAATGCCGCGCTGGAAGGTCTCCTGCAGCTCTTTGAGACTCTTCATTCCGCGGCTTCGAGCCGCTTCTCGCCCAGCACCTCGCGGGCGATGGAGCGCGCATGGTCGAGCTCGTCCACGAGCTCGGCGAGCGGCGGGATGTTGTCGTCGCGCTCGATCATGGTCGACACCGGACCGAAATGCGTGACCGTCTCGCGATAGAAATCCCAGACCTCGTCGCAGACCGGGTGGTCGTGGGTGTCGATGATGTGGCTTTCCTCATGGCTGTGGCCTGCCACATGGAACTGGACGACACGATCGCGCGGCACGCCATGCAGGAAATCGTCGGTGGAGAACTCGTGGTTGAAGGCGCTCACATAGACGTTGTTGACGTCGAATAGCAGCCAGCAGTCGGCACGCCTCGCCACCTCGCTCACGAACTCCCACTCGGTCATCTCCGACTGGCCGAAGGTGACGTAGCTCGACACGTTCTCGAGCGTGAGGCGGCGGCCGAGGAAATCCTGTACCTGGCCGACGCGATCGACGACGTGGTCGAGCGCCTCCTCGGTGTAAGGGACGGGCAGGAGGTCGTGCAGGTTCACCCCGTGCACGCCCGTCCAGCACAGATGATCGGAGATCCATTTGGGGCTGACGCGCTCGGCAAGGGTCTTCAGCGCGCCGAGATAATCCATATCGAGGGGCGCGGTCGAGGCGATCGAGAGCGACACCCCGTGCATCACGACGGGGTAGCGCTCGCAGATTTGGTCGAGCATGTGCAGGGGCTGGCCGCCCTCGATCATGTAGTTCTCGGAGATGATCTCGAACCAATCGACGGCAGGATTGCCTGAAAGGATCTCCTGATAATGCTGGGGCCTGAGCCCCAAGCCAAAGCCGAGATAAGGAGGCTTGTCGCTGGTCATGGCTTTAGCTCCCGAAGCTTGGCGGGAGAGGCCGGCCGCGAAGGCCGCGGCCGGCCGCCGCTATTGGACTTAGCTGTTTTCGTACTGGCCGCCCGAGTTCTTGCACTCGTCCTGGAGCATCTCGATCCAGCCTTGGCCCTTGCACGCGTTCTTGCCTTTGCAGTCGTTCTTGGTGGTCTTGCAGGCGCCCTTGCCCGCACAACCGTTGACGCCGAAGCAGCGTCCCTTGAAATCGGCCGCCATGGCGCTGCCGATCAGCGCGCCCGAGACGAGCATGGCCGCAGCGGTCATGGCAATGTTAGCACCAGATTTCTGGTTAAGCTTCATTTTCCTCTCCTGTGCATGAGTTCTAGGCATTCGTGGCGGAGAGCCACCAAGCAAGCTATAGCCGTGAATTCGGAAAGGCTTGCGTCACTCCTGTTCAAAGCTCTGTGACCCTTGGGTTGACGCTTCTCTTGCGGCGGTCAACTCTTCGTGAGCGGAGTTCTGGCCTAGGATCGTGGCGAGGAGCGGGCGATGGGGCTCAACGACATTGTCGTCTATGTGGACGGCGTAGAGGCGACCAAGGCCCGCGTGGGGTTCGCCGTGGCGCTCGCCAAGGAGCATGGCGCGCATCTCGTCGGCATCGGTTTTGCTCCCACCGCACTTCTTCCTCTCTACGGCGCCGATGTGGGCTTTGCCGACATGACCGAGGTGCTCGAAAGCGTGAAGACGCAAAGCGCCAATGCCCTTGAAGCCTTCAAGACCCGCGCGAAGGCTGAAGGCGTAAGCGCCGAGGCGAGGCTCATGCAAGGCATGAGCGAGGAGTTTCCGCACGACTTCGCGCACGCGGCCCGCCATGTCGATCTGGCCATTCTCGGTCAGCCGCGCGACGGCGATCCGCTCATCGGGCAATACGCACTCGTCGAGCGCTGCCTGTTCGCCTCGGGACGGCCGGTCATCATCGTGCCGGCGGCGCCGGAGAAGCTCGCGCTCAAGGGAACCATCGTCGCGGCGTGGGACGGAAGCGCGGAGGCCGCCCGTGCGATCAACGACGCGCTGACATTTCTCAAGCCTGCTTCGCGCGTGGTGCTCCTGGTCGGTGTCACTGCCGAGCAGGGCGAGGAGCGCGCGCCTCAGACCGACGACATGATCGCGCATCTGAAGCGGCACGGCGTCGTGGCGGAGGCGATGCGGGTCAAGGCAAGCGCGGGGGATGTCGGCAGGCTGCTGCTGTCGACCGCAAAGACCCTTGGCGCCGACCTGATGGTGATGGGAGCCTTCCATCATTCGCGCTGGCGCGAATTCATCCTTGGCGGGGTGACGCTCACCGTGCTCGAAGAAGCGACGATCCCCTTGTTCATGGCCCATTGACCGAGAATGACGGTGCACCTGATCAAGCTCTGCGTCGGCGTCGAAACGGCGAAGGAACTCGCCGAGTGGCAAGACGAGCGGCTGAAGAGCTTGAAGCGGGCAGGCAAGACGCCGGAACATTGCCACCGCACCTTGCAGACGCCGCGCCGGCGCGACGAGGTGCTCGACGGCGGCTCGCTCTATTGGGTGATCAAGGGCTTCGTGCTCGTGCGGCAGCGCGTGCTCGATATCGGGGCCGACATGAAGAAGGACGGCACCGCCTGTTGCGGCATCGTGCTCGATCCTGAGCTTGTCGCCACGCGGCCGCATCCGCGCCGCCCCTTCCAGGGTTGGCGCTATCTCGATGCGATCGACGCGCCGCCTGACGTCCAAGGCTTCGCCGAGGGGACCGACGAGATGCCGCGTGCCATGCGCGAGGATTTGCGTGAACTTCGCCTCATCGATTGGTAGAGGCGGGCGGCACCGGCACGTTGTCGATCAGCCTGGTCTTGCCGAGATAGGCGGCGGCGAGCACGCGCGCCCGCTTCGCCGGACCCCATAGGGGTTTCAGCGTGTCGGGATCGCGCACGGCGACATAATCGACGCGAAATCCGGCGGCATCGAGCTTGAACCGGGCAGCCACCACCGCGTCATCGCAACCGCGGCCTTGCGCCAGATCAGCGGCGACCTCGGAGATGGTCCGGTAGAGCAGGGGCGCGGTGTTGCGCTCGGACGGCGACAGATAGGCGTTGCGCGACGACAAGGCGAGGCCGTCCTTCTCGCGCACGATTGGCCCGCCTAAGATGTCGACCGGCACATTGAGGTCGCGCACCAGGCGCTTGATCACGAGGAGCTGCTGGTAGTCCTTCTCGCCGAACACCGCGAGGTCGGGGAGACATTGCAGCAGGAGCTTGGCGACGACCGTGGCGACCCCGTCGAAATGATTGGGCCGCGCGGCGCCGCATAGATCCTCGGTCAGGTCGCCGACCCTGACATAGGTGCTGAAGCCGTGCGGATACATCTCGGCCGTGTCGGGCGCGAAGACGAGATCGGCGCCGGCCTTGGCGAGCTTGGCGAGATCGCCCTTTTCGTCGCGCGGGTAGTGACCAAAGTCCTCGCGCGGGCCGAACTGGATCGGGTTCACGAAGATGGACGCGACCACATGCTCGGCTTTGCTCTTGGCGAGGGCGACGAGGGAGAGATGGCCTTCATGCAGCGCGCCCATGGTGGGCACGAGAGCGACTGTCTCGCCGGCCTTTCGCCAAGCGGCTACGTGGCCGCGCAAGTCACGGACCGTCCGCACTGTGGTGAGCGTGCTCGTCATGTTTCTTCCCCTAGGGGGCCGGGACCATAGCAGTCACGAGGCCCCAAGGGGTAGACTTGCACTATGGGCGAGCCCAAACGCCATATCGGGCCGAGCGCTCGACTCCCCGGCCGCTCGGCGATCAACGAGGCCCTCCTTGCCGAAGAAGGCCCGCTGGTCGAGGCCTTGATCGCGGACGCGCGTTTCAGCGCCGTGGAGCGAAACCAAATCGAGACGCTTGCCAGCCGCCTCGTCGAAGCGGCGCGCGCCGGCCGCAAGGAGAGCGGAGGCGTCGATTCCTTCCTGCACGAATATGGGCTGTCGAGCGAGGAGGGGGTGCTCTTGCTCTGCCTCGCCGAGGCGCTCTTGCGCATCCCCGATGCCGCCACCGCCGACCGGCTGATCGCGGGCACCATAGGCTCAGGCGATTGGTCGCGCCATCTGGGTCATTCCGACTCTCTTCTGGTCAACGCTTCGACCTGGGGCCTGATGCTCACGGGACGCATCCTCGATTGGAGCGAAAAGAGACAAATCGACCTGGCGAGCATGGTCCAGCGCCTGATCGCGCGAAGCGGCGAGACGGTGATCCGGCAGGCACTGCGTCAGGCGATGCGCATCTTGGGCAATCAGTTCGTGCTCGGCGAGACCATCGAGGAGGCGCTTGCCAACGCCGAACCCGAAGCTCAGCAGGGCTATCGCTTCTCGTTCGATATGCTGGGCGAAGCGGCGCGCACCGAGGACGACGCGGCGCGCTACGCGGATCGTTACGCCGGGGCCGTGAGCGCGATCGCGGACTTTGCCGGTCCTCCTCAGGCGCGGACCGAGGCAGAGCTGCATCATCGTCCCGGGCTGTCGGTCAAGCTCTCGGCGCTTCACCCCCGCTATCAGCCCTCGCAAGAACCGAGCCTCAAGGCCGAGCTCGGCCCGCGGCTCTCCGGCCTTGCAGCCGCGATGCGCGAGGCCTGGCTGCCGCTCACGATCGACGCCGAGGAGGCCGACAAGCTCGATCTTTCGCTGGCGCTGGTGGAGCCGCTTTTCGTTGACCCCAAGCTTGCCGGCTGGAACGGGCTTGGCGTTGCCGTGCAGGCCTACAGCAAGCGCGCGCTCCCCCTGATCGATTGGCTTGCGGCGATGGCCGAAGCCACGGGCCGGCGCATTCCGGTACGCCTCGTCAAGGGCGCCTACTGGGACAGCGAGGTCAAATGGGCGCAAGAGGCGGGGCTTGCGGGCTACCCGGTGTTCACGCGCAAGGTGAATACCGACGTCGCCTATCTTGCGGCCGCCCGCGCGCTCCTTGCTTGCCCAGACTGCTTCTACCCGCAATTCGCCACCCACAACGCCCATACCATCGCGGCCATTGCCACCCTCGCCGGGGATCGCCCTTACGAGTTCCAGCGCCTCTACGGCATGGGCGAGGCGCTGCATCGGGAGGTGGTGCGGCCCGAGAGCCTCGGCAAACCGTGCCGCATCTACGCCCCGGTCGGCGGCCATCGGGAGCTGCTCGCATATCTCGTGCGCAGGCTGCTGGAAAACGGCGCCAACACCTCCTTCGTCAATCGGCTTGCCGACGACGAGGCGCCGATCTCGGTCATCGTCGCCGATCCGGTCGAGAAGGCGGCGGCTCTGGCGGAGAAGGCCAATCCGTTGATCCCGCTTCCGCCTGATCTGTTCCGGCCTGAGCGGGCGAACAGCCTTGGCCTGCCGCTCTTCGACGGCGCCGCGCGCGAGACGTTGCTCCGTTCCATGGCGCGCGCGCTTGCCAATCCGGCGGTCGCCAATCCCATCGTCGCCGGCAAAGAGGTCGAGGAGGGGGGTGATGTTACCTGGATCACCTCGCCGCACGACCGGCAGGTCGTCGCTGGAATCTGCCGGAGTGCCGGCCCCGAAGCCATCGACAGAGCGCTTGAAGCGGCGAAGGCCGCGTGCGGCGATTGGGATCGCCTGGGAGGCGAGGCGCGCGCGGCGATGCTCGAGCGCGCCGCGGATTTGTTCGAGGCCGATCGCGCCGGGCTGATGGCGTTGATGGTGCGGGAAGCCGGCAAGACGCTTCCCAATGCCCAAAGCGATCTCCGCGAGGCGGTCGATCATTTGCGCTATTCGGCAGCGCAAGCGCGAGTCAAGTTTTCAGCGCCGCGCCTGCTGAAAGGCCCGACCGGAGAAGAGAACGAGCTGAGCCTGCATGGGCGCGGCGTGTTCGCCGCGATCTCGCCGTGGAACTTCCCGCTCGCCATTTTCACCGGGCAGATCGCGGGTGCACTCGCTGCCGGCAATGCGGTGGTGGCCAAGCCGGCCGAGCAGACCCCGCTGGTGGCGGCCCGCGCGGTGAAGCTGCTCCATCAGGCCGGAATTTCGCCTGACGTGCTGCATCTTCTGCCCGGACGGGGCGAGACGGTCGGTGCCGCGCTCGTCAAAGACCCCCGCGTCGTCGGCGTCGCCTTCACCGGGGGCACCGAGACCGGTCTTGCCATCAACCGCGCGCTCGCCGCGCGCGATGGCCCGATCGCCAAGCTGATTGCCGAGACCGGCGGACTCAACGCCATGATCGTGGATTCCTCGGCGCTACCTGAGCAGGTGGTCGACGACGCGCTCGCTTCCGCTTTCGACAGCGCGGGGCAGCGCTGCTCGGCGCTCAGGGTGCTCTTTCTACAGGAGGACGTGGCCGAGGAGACGCTTCACATGCTGATCGGCGCGGCGCGGGAGCTCAAGATCGGCGATCCCCTCGACTATGCCACCGATGTGGGGCCGGTGATCGACGAAGAGGCGCGCGCCACGCTCGAAGCCCACAAGGCTCGCATGCGCAAGGAGGCGCGCGAGCTGCTCGACCTGTCCTTGAGCGAAGAGCACGCGCAAGGCACCTATGTCGCGCCAGCGATCTATGCGATCCCGTCCATCAATATGCTGAAGCGCGAGGTGTTCGGCCCGATCCTCCATGTGGTGCGGTTTCCCGGCGATCGCTTGAGCGAGGTGTGCGATGCCATCAATGCCACCGGCTATGGGCTGACGCTCGGGCTGCATAGCCGCATCAAAGCCACGGCGGACTTCGTGGCCGCCCGTGTCAAAGTCGGCAATCTCTATGTGAACCGGAACCAGATCGGCGCCGTGGTCGGCGTGCAGCCGTTCGGCGGCGAGGGCCTGTCAGGGACCGGGCCCAAGGCCGGCGGTTCGCACTATCTCGAAGCCTTTGCGCTGGAACGAGTGCGCTCGACCGATCTCACCGCCTCGGGCGGCAATGCGAGCCTGCTTGCCGCTGCCACCGACGATACTTGAGGCCCCCGATCCGGCATTGTCCGGAAGCGCTTAAGGGTCCATCTATTATGCGGCGGCTTCTTGCCGCGGAGTTTGGAGAGAATGGTTCAGCCGAAAGCCCCGGCGAAGACCGAAAAGAGCGAGATCGCCCAGGCGCGATCGACGCGCGCCGAGGTCGACGCCTTCCTTCATGAGGTGAGGGGACTCAAACCCGTCGGCTCAGGCCACGGGCGGCTCATCTTCGCCATGGATGCGACCATGAGCCGGCAGCCCTCCTGGGACCTTGCCCTCGAGCTCCAGGCCGACATGTTCAAGGCGGTCAAGGCGGTCGGGGGGCTCGACGTGCAACTCGTCTATTTCCGCGGCTTCAACGAATGCCAGGCGTCGAAATGGGTCGGCGATCCCGATGCGCTCGCGCGGCTCATGCGCCGGGTCTCCTGCGCGGGCGGCCTCACGCAGATCGGCAAGGTGCTCGCCCACGCAAGGCGCGAGAGCGAAACGTCAAAGGTCAATGCGCTTGTCTATGTCGGGGATTGCATGGAGGAGGACGTCGATCAACTCGCCCAGCTCGCCGGCGAGCTCGGAATGATCGGCGTGCCGGTGTTCCTGTTCCAGGAAGGCCGCGAAACGAAGGCCGAGCGCGCCTTTAAGGAAATCGCGCGGCTCTCGCGCGGGGCCTATTGTCCATTCGACGCGGGCTCCAGCCGGCAGCTCCGCGAGCTTCTGACAGCCGTCGCGGTCTATGCCACGGGCGGCCGCAAGGCGCTCAAGGATTTCAGCGACGAGACGAAGAGCGGCGCCGCCATGCGCCTCCTCCAGCAACTCGGCTGACGGCCTAACCCATGGCGTATTTTCTCGCCGGTTGTGCGCTCCTCGTCCTTCTCCTTCTTGCAGGATGGCTGCTTTCCTCGGCCGACCCGCGGAAGCTCGCTGTCGTCGTTCGCAGGTCGGCCGGGGTCGCTGCTCTTGCCGCCGCCGGCTTCCTCATCCTGCGCGGCGCGCTGCCGATTGCCATTCCGCTCGCCGTGTTCGGCCTTTCGCTGCTGGGGCGGGGCGGGCTTGGGCTCGGCGGCCCCTTCGGGTCGGCCCATAAGACGCCGGGACAGAAGTCGCACATTCGCACCGACCGGCTCGAGATGGAGCTCGACCATGACAGCGGACAGATGGAGGGACAGTGCCTGTCGGGACGGTTTGGCGGCCGCAAGCTGTCCACGCTGAGCGACCGAGAGGCGATGGAACTGCTCAATGAGCTTCATCAAGATGGCGCGCCGGAAACAGGGCTCATCGAGGCCTATCTCGATTGGCGCCTGCCTGGATGGCGCGACGAAGGCTCAGGCCAGGCTGAGCAGGCTCAGCCGGGACGACGGCGCGCGCGCGGGAGCCACATGAGCGCCGAGGAGGCTTATGCCGTGCTTGGGATCGGCCGGGACGCCAGCGAGGAGGACGTCAGGCAGGCGCATCGCCGGCTGATGATGAAGATGCACCCCGACCAGGGGGGATCGACCTACCTTGCGGCGCGCATTAACGAGGCTAAAGAGGTTCTGCTCGGCCGCCGATGATCCGGGCAGCTTGAGGCTTGGCGCAGCCTATTCGGCGCGCATCGCCACGCATTCGAGCGACAGCTTTTTCAGCGCCGCACAGGTGGCCTGGGCATCGTCCTTCGAGAAGCCGGCGAACCGCGCCCGGTACCACTCCTTGTCGTCTTTCATGAAGGAGGCGGTGAAGGGCAGGTGGCCGTCGAGCAGGTCGAGCGCGCGCTGCTGCACCATGCCGAGCCGGTTCTCGGCATCGGCCTGGGACATGAAAGCCCCGACCTGGACGTGGAAGGTCCCGCTGTAGCGAACCGAATTCGCCGTCTTGCTAGAGGCGGGAGCGCTCAGGGGAAGGCTCGCCTTGATCGGCTCAGTCGGCTCGGTGATATCGCCTTCGGCGGGAGAGGAAAGAGGCGTCGGAGCCGCCGTCGCCGGCGCCAGCGCCAAGGCCGGCTTCTTCACCGCCGGCAACGCCGGCGGCGTCACCAGCGAAGCGACGAGTTGCTCGGGCGAAGGCTTGATGTCGGAGGCGGCGGCGAAGTGCTTGTCGAGCAGGGAACGCATGGCGGCGTCGCGCTGGCCGCCGGTCTTGCCGCCGAGCACAACCGCTACAAGGTGTTTGTTGCCGCGATGCACGGAGGCCGTGAGATTGAAGCCGCTGGCCCGCGTGTAGCCGGTCTTGATGCCGTCGGTGCCCTTGTAGCCGAACAAGAGCTTGTTGTGGTTCCGGTACTTGCGACCCTTGAAGCTGAAATAACGCGTTTCGAAGGCGCTGTAATATTCGGGGTAGTCGTGGATGACATGCGCGGCGAGGACGGCCATGTCGCGCGCCGTGGTGATCTGCTCGTCATTCGGCAGACCGGAGGCATTGCGGAAGGTTGTATTCCCCATGCCGATTCGCCGCGCCGTCTCGGTCATCAGGCGGGCGAAGTTCTCCTCGCTGCCAGCCAGGTTCTCGGCGATGGTGACGGCGGCATCGTTGGCGGACTGGGTCACCAAGGCCTTGATCGCATCGCTCGTTTTGATTGTCGCGCCCGCCTTCAGGCCGAGCTTGGTCGGCGCCTGGCTGGCCGCATGCGGCGTCACCGTGAGATCGGAACTTGGCGTGAGCTTGCCCTCCCGCATGTAGCCGAAGAGGACGTAGAGGGTCATGATCTTGGTGAGCGAGGCGGGGTAGCGGGAGGCGTCAGCGGCCTGCGAATAAAGGATAGAGCCCGAGTTCATGTCGAAGACAATGGCGGCCGCGATCGAGGGCGCGCGCGCTGATGACGCCTTCTTTTTGGCGGCCAGCGCGTCGCCTACAGGCGTCGCCGCCGCGGCGAGACCGAGCGAGAGCGCAAGCAGGAGCCGTGTAGCGCCGCGCACATGCACCCAACCCTGGCGCTTAAGACTGCCCACTGACCCCCCGAAGGCTATAGCCTTCCCCCGTTGACGGACCTTCCCCTAGCGCATGCCCCGCGCCGCCCTCACACCATGGAAGCGCACAATTTCGCCGTCTCACATGGCAAGAAGAAGGCTAAAATCCGCCCCTTGCCAAAGCGTTAAGCCAGGACCTCGATATTTATTGTGCACTGCAAAAAATTTCGGTTGATTTTTTTTGTGCAACGCATATATATCGCCTCGCGTTCGCAACAATCGCGCAACCCGGTTTCGAGAAGAGGGCTCAAATGCTCAAAGGTTTCGAAGAGTTTCAGAAGGTAGGTAAAAACGGCTTCGATGCGGCCGTCCGTTCGTTCGGAGAGATGAACAAGGGCTTCCAGGCCATCGCCGCGGAGGTCACCGACTATTCCAAGAAGGCGTTCGAGGATTCGACCCGCGCCTTCGAGCAGCTGATCGGCGCCA
>Ga0214473_10007717_pt1 | contig 12739 bp, 18 predicted proteins | sample RVTome_7_FD_203509 | JGI IMG/M metagenome (GOLD analysis project Ga0214473, IMG submission 203509) | Soil microbial communities from uranium-contaminated site in the Upper Colorado River Basin, Wyoming, United States - RVT98D197 | ecosystem: Environmental > Terrestrial > Soil > Contaminated >... | reverse complement strand
CAACCCATAACTGGAGAACATATAAAGAAAGAAATATTTGTTCACAACAAAGACATAGAACAATTCAAGAAGCAATCAATAGAAATAGAAACTCAGGCATTAGAAGAGGGCAGACTATTAAAAAAGATAGAGATTGATATAATGCATTTAGGAAAGGTCAAAGAAAAAAATGAGCAACTTCAACGTCTAATCTATGAGTCAAAAACTCTTGTTTTAAGGTGTGAAAAATCCCCAGAAGAGCAGATACATAGAATCTCCCTCGAAAATATAAAAGTCTCCTTAAAAGACATTGAAAACCGTGTAAATCCATACAAAAAACAAGAGGAAGAGAGGAAATCAACCTTGTTCAATCTGGTTAAACAATCCAAAGACATAAAAACCGACATCGAGGCCTTCAACCAAGAGACCCAATACTATCGGTTCTGGGCAGATGGATTTAAGTCTATTCGGATTTCATTGTTCGGAATTATGTTAGACCGTTTCCAATCCTTTGCTCAAGACCTTCTCAGTCAATACAGTTCTGAGTTACAAATCCAATTTTCCACAGAACGGGAAACCCGTAGTGGAACAATGAAAGAGGAGTTTGACATTTCTATAACTGACTCCAGTGGAACAACCCTATCGTATGAAATGTATTCAGGTGGAGAAAAGCAAAAGATTAGGCTATCTATCGCAATGGCATTGGCCTCAATGATAAAAGATGATTGTGGAAAGGATTTTAATTTTATCGCATTTGACGAACCAAATGATGCACTTGATGAGGTGGGAAAGGAAGTAAACTTTGAAGTATTTACCAAATTGGCTATGGGAGGCAAAGCGGTTTTGGTCACAGATCATGACTCTATCTTTAAAGATAAATTTGACTACTCTATTATGGTAATTAAAAAAGACGACAAATCCTGTATATAGAGTAAGAGAAAATAAAATTAAAAATGAAGGCTTTAAAAGATACCATCAAAAGAATTGTCAAAGAAGAAGGTTATAAATCCATCACCGAATTTATCAACGCTTGGATTAAAGGTGGTGGAACTTTTGATTCTTTAAGGGATTGGTTAGCATTGGAAAAAGGAGTGGATAAACATAGAGTCACCATATGGTTACTCTTTAGAGACTATCTTACAATTCCATATGATTATGAAGATCAATTTTGGTATAAATGGGATGCCGTTGCCAAAGCCAAAGGATTTAAAGATGCTTCACATATGGTTTATATTTTTAGAAAACGAAAATTGTGTCTTGATGAAATGGCTGAAGAAATAAACCTTTCAAGAGGATCAACAGCCAAAACCATAAAACGATTATCTCAAGAACGGGCTGAAGGAAAAATAGTCCCAAAGCGTCAATACATAAGACATCAATACAGACAATCCAGAGATAGGAACGGAATTTCCCATAAAAGTAGACGTGAGGTTTGGAGGCAAAAATTAGCTAAATACGGATTTAGAAGTCTACGAGACGCCGTTTGGAGATTTAGAAAAAGAGGGATGACATATGTGGAAATGGCCAAACTCCTGGAAATAACTGATAGGGACTTTCGATATAGACGAAGGCGAGCAGGGTTATAGAGATCATTAAACCAATAAAAGAAATAAAAGTGTTACCATGGAGGACAAATGAATTTCATTTCAAGATTCGCCAAATTTACTAAAATCAATGTCGGTTATGATCGTTGGGAAGAGTTTGAGTTAGCTCCTGGGTTGAAATGCACAGTCCGGTTTGAGGCCAATAATATTCCAGAAGTTGTTGACCGATTTCTCCAAAGAAAGGCTTCTATTGGAGAGTTAAGGCGAGTATCACGGGAAGGACAAGGATGAGTTGGCTGACAGGGTATGAATTTCGAAGATGGTTTAAATTTAAAATAAAGGACAATCCTTTAATTCTTGTGAACAAAGGATGTCCTGAATCATGTAGATGTAAGGACGGCTATCTTGTAGAGTCCTCGGGCGAGCTTTATTTGCATGGGAAAGCTGAATCGTTCCCGGACGATATTGTTTTTACATCGGACGATGGGATTACAATTCTTAAACAACATCTTGATTTTGAGCAGTTTTATGAGAAGGGTAAAAAAGGTAAAAAACATTGGGATAGACTTTGGGTTTGGGTTAAGTTTGTGGTTGATCGGCCATGGGGAAGGAAACGAAGAAAAACATTAACGGGATATATTTATTATGGAAAACTTAAGGCCAGGGGTAGCCTGAGATACCCCGACATGGGTAGCAGTCAACCCCGTCGTGTGGGTGACAAGTCTAAAGAAAGGAGATGAATATAAGGGCTGAGGGTTACTAACTTTAATGATTTACAAACCTAAACAAAAGGAGGAAGTAAACATGAAAAAGATGTTTTTATTAGCTTTGATGTTAGTTTTGATAATGATTACTCCATCACTTGCGTTGGACGTGGGGTATTCTTTAAGTGAGTCTAACTTCGGTGCGACTACAGGTAATGTTACCAGCAACACTGATTCTTTCCATGCAGTTGGGGTTCTTGGCAGTGGTTCTGCTTCAGGTGGTAATTACGCTGGTGGTCAGGCAGTGACTACTCATATTATTCCAACTGTAACTCTTCCTGGGGTTGGAAGTATAAACCAAAGTGCAACTCAGAACTTTGGTAGTGCTATCGGTGGATTTGATTACTCCATCCAGACAGGGAACAAGAACTTCCTGTTTTTCATCCCTCCAATGGCCGGAGCAATTGCTGGGACAAAAGGGGATGTTTCTCAGTGGAGTTCAGATGGAACATCTATTTTTGGAACCTCTCCAACTGGATTTGGAACAGCTGGTAGCTTTGCTTCCCAGGGTAGTGGAGCAGGATTTGTTGGTGCGGATGCAGACCTTTTAATAGGTAAAAACAAAGGTCCAATCACGGGTTTATTCACGGGTGAGTCTGAAGTTGGTGGATATACCTATTCCAATTCTTGGAAAGGTATTGATGGAAATACTAAATATGTGGGAACGGAGTCTGGTGCTGGTAACTATGCTAATACCATTATTACAGGTGGCATTGGATGTGGTTACGCATATGGAAGTGGACAAACTTCAGGACAGTCCCAGCTTGTCAATACCGTTCCAGGATACGGTTCTACTTCTGGAATGTATTCGGGACAATTCTCTTATCAAGGAAATGGATTTGGAAATGTGGCAGGATACAGCCAATCATATGGCACTGCAATACCTAACGGTGCTGTTTTCGGAACAAGAACCGCCATTAGCGTGAACGTTGGTCCTTAATACATAAGTCTAACAACCAACTGGTGGTAGGGAAATTAAAATCCCCTACCACCATTATTAAAAATATTAAAAAACAGAATCAAAAGGAGGCAGGAAAATGAAAAAGGTAAAAATAATATTTGTAATGATTTTAACGATTGGGCTACTCTATGTTCCGATTGTCTACGCAGGTTCTTCTTCAGACTCAGAAGCATCTGCCGTCCTTATTTTAGAACAGTCAACAACCAGCACAGTTATTGACCCAAGAGAACTCCCTGGGCCAATTGGGGTTTTTCCTAACCCCATTTCGCTTATTCAGGGTGGAAGAGTTGGAGACGTTACCGGCCAAATTGTTAAGTTTGCCATCCCCGCAACACCATATACCAGTAGTGACAAAGTAATAAGAGTCCTCAAAATAGTCAAAGGAAGTATCCTCGACCGAGTTAGGCTTGAGGATATAGAGATTGACTTGCTGGATGGGTTTAAAAGCATTGTCAAAAAGTATGGTAGTAAGGACTTCAATCTTGCTAAAGTAAAATATCTTGTCCAGTATAAAGACAGTGCCATGGGTGCGGGTATTGGTGGCGGTAGTAGTGGAACCATTTCTGGCTTAAATGGTGGTTCAGCTGCTTATGGTGGAACTGGGGGTCTTGCAGTTCTTCCTGGTTATACTCGGTCAACCGTAGATCCAATGTATATCATTAAGTTCTTTTTAGTTGAGTAGGTAAGTAAAATATGAGTATGGAAGGGGAGTATTCAATCCCCTTCCTTTTTTCTTCTGGAGGATAAAGTGATAGAATTAATAGGAATTTTAATTGCTCTTCCTGCTTTTTTCGTTATAGGATTTTATTTCTTCTGGATGATCTATGGGAGCATACTACACTTATTTTGGAGGGTAAGACGCATATGACATGGGTCGGCGTTGTTTGTATAATTTTATTCTTGATGGTGGTTGCTTGGATATTGTTTCATAAAGAATTATAAGGAAGGAAGAATGAGATGAACAGGCAACAGCATCTACTGATAAAACTTTCCGAGGAATGTAATGAAGTTGGTAAAGCTGTGAGTAAGGCTCTTCTTTTTGGTTTGGATGATGGCTATCCTTATCCTGGAACCGGCAGGACAAACCTCGATGATCTGAAGCACGAACTGAATGATCTTTTTGCAGTTGTAGAAATGCTCTACCCTGAGATTGAATGGAAAATTGATGGTGGAGAAGTAAGGGTAAAAAAAGCCAAAGTCGAAAGGTTTATGAACCATGCACAACAACGGGGAATTTTAAATGGGAATAAGTAATAGGAGGTCAAGATGGAAAATAAAATGTCTCCAATATGTGTAGACTGCATTTATTTTCCTTGTTATGAATGTGGTGAAAATACGGTTCTGTCCTGTGAAGACAAAACTCCCTGGCCTGAACCAAATGCCGTAATGTATGAGATATTATAGGAGGACAAAGATGGATGAGAAGATGAAGATTGAAGAAATTGAGGAGAAGTGGGAGAAGGAATTTAAATCAGATTGGGATATACATAAGCAAGAAGCCGAACAATTTCTTGGTAAGATTTTAGATGTAAAAACGATAGAAGCTCTTTGTAGAATATACTACTTCCAAGCCTGTCGTAAAAGGCAAGAAGAGGGTCAAGCTATCCTCTCCGAATGTGAGAGGTTGAAAGATTTTATAAAAGAGAATTATCCCTCTGATCATTTTGATTTAGTGGAAAGGGTTAAGGAGTTGGAGGAACAGAACGAGAAGTTAAGAATGGTTGATACAAGACATGGAGTGGAATTAGTAGATAGATTGGGGCGGGCTGAGAATAAAGTGAAAGAGTTGGAGGATTTACTTGTCAGGAAAGTGTGTGGTAGTATAATTTGTCACGCCGAAAAGATTCAGAAGGATAAGGAATTAATTGAATTGAGGGAACTAATTGAGAAAGGAAAAGAAGAAGGGTTTTGGATTGAGTGTATAAACCAGCATAAAACTGAGATAGTTACCTTGGAGACAAAAATCAAGAAGTTGGAGGGAGAACTTAACAATATAGACGAACTGCTTTCAAGGAGATACGCACTTGATATCGAACCAACACGATGTAATAAGATTATGAAAGCAATCGACACAGCGAGAAATGCAGATTCAGCTATTATAAAGATCAAGGAGTTGGAGGAGGAAATTGTTGATTTAAAGATATCAAGAGATTTCTGGAAGGAATCTTATAAGAAGGAGAAACCATGAAATGTCCTAAATGTAATAGCGAGGACATAGAAGAATTTGTTAGGGAAGTGAACCATCCAAAGTATCCTATTAGTCTAAGACCTTTTTATAAATTTCGCCCCACGTTTTAGCCCCTCGACTGTATCCATGAAAATTGTTACAATATTGTTTGGTTTCAATAGAAATTGATTGCAAATTTATTTTTCCATCTAATATTTGTTTTAATAAAGAATACAACCCTTCCACATTGTAACCAGGGTTTAACACAGGAGAAACTTTAAACTCTTCACTTTGAGACCTCTGTTTGGCTTCCTCACTAATATAAGCAATCACCGGCACTCCAAATTGCATTGCCTCAATAGCTGAGCTTCCATAGCAGCCTGTAGCTGCTATTTGATCTATAAACACAGTCATTCTTTTTTTGACTTCAATACTTTGTCGGTGGGACATATTAATGGTGGGAACTTTTTCAAATTTATATCCCTCTTTTTCTAATCTTACAAAAACTGGATTCATATGAGACTCAAAACCTTTACGATTGATAGCAGGATAGTAACCAATTACAAATTTACCGTTAGGTGGTATCCAACAATTTGGAACATTCTCACTATCAATTAATTGTGGAATAAAAACACTTTTAAATTCTGGATAATTCAAATCAGGAGTCATAGCAGTGCGAAAATTTGTTAACTCAATATATTGTTTAAAAGAAAACCAACTACGTGCAATTGGAGATGGATTAGGATTTTCTGGGGACAATCGTCTAAAACCCGAACCTGCTACGGTGATTATGATTTTGGCTTTGGGGGAAATTTTCATTCCCAACCATTGTCGGATAGGTAACTCGCTACCTTTAAAATGAACTATATCTGCCTCTTTTAATAACTCCTTAACAATTCGGCGATTGGATGAGCTTAAAACGTAATCAGTGGGATAACCAAAGCGATGTTTGTTTTTCACAATATGGATTGGAGAAAGTTCGGTATGTTTACGCACAGCCTCTACTATTCTCCATGCACTACCAGAAAAATCATGTTTAGAAAGAACTATAATTTTCATAGGGTTCTTATCTTTTCTTCCTTTTGATCATCAATAAAATTTGATAGCCCCCAATATTTGGATCTATTTGGCCACCTTTCTGGAGGGAACATTACAGATGGAATATCCATTGGTTTCAAAAATGATACATTCTTAACTATGGCAATTCTCTTATTCTGAAAAATAGATGGTTTATAACTCATGACCATTCCAACTCCCGACCCTTTGGGGTTTATAATTTCCTTTTTTGGTAAAACTTCTGACCTCCACCAACTATTTGGTGGGGGGTTGATTTTCCATCCAAAAGAATCAAAAAATGACCTTTCAGCAATAAAGGCCCCATCCACATATCTATCAGTTCCCCAATTCTTTAAATTTTTAACAAGGATATTCATTGCCCAAATAGATGGATCCATTGCCTTTTCTCTAAGATATGCTTCCCGAATTACAACAAAAAATTTATTACATAAATAATGATCATCTGGAATTGTAATGATCCATCTCCATCTTAATCCTCTGGCCGCATTCATAAGTCTATTCCAAGTTTTCCAAAATTCATTGCGGCCATAATTCCTTGGATTTTTTTTATAGATTATTCGATAACGCCTTGCATTCCAATTTATTATATTATCTTGATATGGGTAAAGTTTTGGGTCTGATGAATCATCTATAATGATATGAACTATTGACACCTTATTTTCTATTGCCTCTGCTTGCAATTGAATTGAAATCTTTCTCAAAAATTCATATCTGTTAAATGTTGGTGTTAAGATACAAAAGTCATACATCTTGCGGGCACCCCAATTACAGTCATATACGGTTGAACATCTTTCGTTACTACAGCCCCTGCCCCTATTACACAACCTTTTCCTAATTTAATTCCTGGTAAGATTAATGCCCCTCCTCCAATAGCAACTCCATCTTCAACAAATGTCTTAACAGCCAACCATTCTCCTTTTGATGGTGGGTGCTTATCATTTAAAAATATCACTCCAGGGCCAATAAAAACATCATCTCCAATAGTCACTCCTTTTGGAATAAATACTTTAGATTGAATTTTACATCTATTTCCTATTTCTACATCAGGGCCAATTTCCACAAAACTTCCTATATTACAATCATCCCCAATTCTACACCCATAAATATTTACCAACTCGGGATGCCAAATTTTCGTTCCCTTTCCAATAATTGCGTCAACAGGCATTACAATCTCCTTCCCAAAACTAAAAACCAATGTTCTATTTTCTCTATTAACTCAAGACAAATTAAATTTCCATATCTCTCACGTAGAACAATTTCAGAATAACTTCTACGATGAGTAGGCCATCCCATCGGATAGCCCTTTGAATTAACTTTCTCATTATACGGAACTGAGAAAATCACCTTAATCCCACTACAAAGATTTTTCAAAATTTCCTTATCTTCATCAATATGTTCTAAAAGCTCTAACATAATTACGTTTCCAGATTTCCAATCTTTCAAATTCATTTTCCTAATATCTTGACACTTAAACTTATTTGCAAGATGTGGATAGTTTGTTTTAGCTATACCAATCCCAACGTTACTAAAATCTATTGCAAGAAAATCCTGAGTCTTTTTACTCAAATAATTCCCTGCAAATACTCCTGTTCCACAACCAAGTTCCAATATTGTTCCTTTAGATTGGACAAGTTCTGTCGCTCTATTATATAACTTTTCATACCTCTTAAAATATCGTTTTGATTTCTTAACAAAAATAGAGTTATAAAAATCTATCCCCATTTCCGATACAATGTTATTTATTTTGGATTTTACCATTGTTCTCTTTCTTACATCAACAATATTTCTTTCAGTCTTTCGCCTGTTGCTTTTAAACCATGTTGGGTCTCAACCCATTGTCTTGTCTGTCGCTTCTTTTCAATCAATTCTTCTGTTGGCATTTCTATCAAATACTTTACAACTTTGAACAATTCATTAGGAGAATTGGATGAATATATAGGACATGGCCCATATCGTTTTTCATAATTCTCTTTATTTTGAAAACATGTAACTACAATCTTACCCAAAGCAGCAGCCTCTAAAGCAGTTAGTCCCCATTCACCTAATGGCTGACTTCCTTGCATATACTGTTGTGATTCTATATACACATCACAAGTTGATATTCGTTTCAAATTCTCCAACCAAGATACTCTGTTTTTAGTATAATTAAATCGTATCTTCTGGTTAAGTGTTCTATCTCTTTTAATCTTTCTCATAGAACTTATAATCACCTGAGACCCTTTTAAGACCCCACTTCTTGGAAAATGAGCAAACACAACTGTTCCAGGATTGGTTTGCTCATACACTGGTTTAATCATTTCTTCATCAACTGGAGGAGGAAATAAAATTTCGTTTTTAGCCCCATAACCCATTAAGTCTGGCGTCTGAATCAACGTAATATCTATTTTAGGATTCCAAAAACTGTTCCATCCTATTTTGTTCTTTCGATAGGTGCTACCACCGTGAAACACCACAACACGTTTTCCAATAAGATTCAATTGTCCAGGCCATTGGGTATGCATAAATACTATTACATCTGTATCCTTTATAAGCATTTGTAATGATGTCAAATCCTCATAGAGTTTTGCATGTTCTGGATAATTAAATGGATGAGGATTCTTAATTACAGCTTTGGCATCCACTCCAACTTTTTGCATGGATTTGGCGAATAAATACCCGACATTTCCCCAATCACTTATAGATACAAAAGTAACTTTCATTTATCTGTCCTACAATAAAATAGATTCTTCATATGTCTTAATTGCATGGGCTGCTGTATATTCAAATGAATGCCATTTTTTTACATAGTCATATCCAATCTTACCCCATCTCAATCTTTCTTGTTGACTTAATATTAACGATTCTAATACTTCATATAAATCATTCTCGGAGGCTCTTATGAAAGGAAGGTAGCCAACAACTTCTTTTATCATTCCAGCCACTTCATAATTACAACCAGCTACTACGGGTTGTCCCATAGCCATTGATTCTAATCCGCTTGTCCCATGCTGAAGTAAAATTTGATCAAAACAAATATCACATTTCGCCTTTTTAATTAAACACTCAACATTTGAAACTCCTTCGACCAGAATCATCTCGACAAAATCATACTTTTTTTGAAGTTGACCCATCACACTGATAAATAAATCAGTGTCTTTCAATTTACGCATCGTTGGACTATGAATAATTCTGATAGTATCATGAGGCTCTCTATTCTTTCTTTTAATAATAGATAACCAATCCATATCTATTGGGGTTGGAAACCATCTGTTTAAATCAAACTCAACATAAGCAAGTAAATTAATTGTGCTAACAACTCGAATCTGTTTTGCTCCCTTATCCTTTTCCAATATTTCTGGTATTTGGTATTTAAAATCATCCCCCATTCTCCCATGTTGATGAACAATCTTTCCTATTCTCTCTTTGAATGAAAACCAACCAGATGCTCTTCTCCAATTCGCATGAACATGAACAACATCAGCAGTCTCAAAAAACTTTGCTACCCATAGAGCATATTTATTGTTCTCTTTCCAAAGCACATCAACTGGGTATTGTAAATAATTTGTTTCTTTTAAAAACCATCTGCTTTTATGTATTCCATTATAGACTTTATTAATTGCAGAACTCAATCTCCAACATTGACCCCCAGTATCTGTGCTATTAATATTTACAATTTTCATTTTTTATCCTTTAAAGGAATAAATTTTCTTAAAGGAATAAATTTTCTTAACATAACCAATTGTTTTACGATTTTATTATGAAGAGTCACAAGACGCTTGCTATCGTGATGACAATGATGGCAATTACTCCCAAAGGCCCATAAATCTCCCAAGCACTTTTAGGCTTTACAGTCTCAGCCAATTTAAGGGAACGATCTGTAACCTTTTCCATATCTGCCAACGCACGTCTGGTCGCCAGAATCTCCATGTCCTTTATCTCACCTATCTTATCCTTCAATCCGATCTCTTGTTTAAGTAGATCATTTTCCTTCTCGAGATTGGCAATGCGTTGATCCTTTAAGACATCTTGCTGTCTCCGCAGTTCAAGCTCCCGCCGATCAAGATCGCCTTCCTTCTCATTCCTCAGAATCTTCTGAGCATCATCGAACGGGAAACATAACTCTTGGCTTATAGCCACGCTTGCGAAACTCATCGGCAAGAGCGTTAGGATCAGTAGGAATGACAATACGATCACGCTCGTCCTTAAGACGATCAATCTCTGTGTTCTTTTCATTGACCAACCTCGCTAATCGTTTAGACTCCGCTTCAGCGGCAACTCTCTTTTGTTGGACATCTTTGACCTTATTCTGTAGGTCAGTGATAGTCTTTGCTTTTTCTTTTTGATCCTTCTTAAGATTTTCGACAATGGCGGTCTTATCCTCTCGAAGTTGATTGAGAGCCATGCTGTAAAGTTTACGGGACATGGCCCAACCAGAAAGTCCCTGCCATAAAAATAAAAGCACAAGAACAATAAGGACAACCCATTTCCACCATTTTTTTAAAAACTTCATGGTCAACCCCTTCTCTTTTTGACTAATCGTGTTGCATATATTACTGTTCCGATTGCACAGAGGACAGCAATCCAGGGTGCGGGATAGCCCACAGATAAAGTAAAGAAGGCGATAAGCCCGCACCCTGCTAAAATCGGAAGGCAATAGAAAATGCCCCACAAAATACGAATCCACATTGGTCGGATAAAATCATTCACTTGATCTCCGATTTACTCTTGAAAACGAACCACTTTCCCGTGATAGACCTTCCGGCCACAAGAGCACCACAAATGAACCCGAAGAAAAAAACTAAAATATACCATCCCATAAGATCACCTCCCTTCAAAAGTTGTTCTTCTTATAAAGTGGACTCCATCTTTGAAGAATTTTAAAAACATAGTCTCTATTTTCTTTGATAGCCCACTTTGCTCGATCAGAATAGTGTTCAACGTTACAAACCCATCTCCCAGAATCTTTCCCAGCCTTTTCTGCCATCAGGCGGTCACGCTTAACCCACCCCGCTCCTCCATTGTAGCCCGATAGCATAAAGCTCTGTCGATCTGTTTCCAATTGAGCATAAGTAGCCCTGTCCCAAAGCCACTTGTCATACCTTACCAGGGAACGAATGGCCCATTTAACGTCAAGCGGATTATTCTCACCCAAATCAGCAGGGTATAATCCTGAGATCCATTTCGCCGTATCTGGGGTGAATTGAGCCAGGCCAGAAGCGTAAATACTTTTAGCTTCAGGGTTCCATCGACTCTCCTGATGGATCTGAGCAAAGAAAATTACCGTCTCTGTTTGAAATCCCCACCAGTAACGAACCTCTCCGACCAGGGTTCTTTTCAGCTTGTAGGCTAACCGTGGGACCTCTGGATCATATGCCGAGCATGACGCCAATGATAAAGGCAGCCATGACAACAGCCCGCAGAAAAGAAGCACCAAGAAATTTGAGCGCATCCGGTATCTCATTTGATTCATTGTTCTCCAAAAGTTTTGTTAGGGATATATCATAGATAGACTTTACCGCTACGTGAGCGACAATCAGGGCACACACCCCGATGAAGAGTTTGTAGGCGACCAGCTTCATGGTTGATTGTTGAGGGAACACAAAAAGATAAAGCAACCCCAGAATGATGAGCATCAGCCACAACCACTTTGTCCTTTTTATTGTTCTTAACATCAATGGCATTTTTACCCTCCTTTATACCGATTCAAAAGATCAACCATTTGAATCGAATCAAAATTCTTTGCACAATACTGAAGGAAACATTTAAGAACTTCCTTCACTTGACCAATTGGGAGTTGAATTTTCTTTCCCTCCATCAACGTTACTTTTTTGGCCACCTCATTCATGTTGATTCTTTTCATCTCTATCACCCCCTCTCACTTCTTATCCATCTTATCCATCAGTTTCGCCTTTTCAATCAGTAACTCTTCCCTCTTTCTTTTTAATCTCTCAAGTTCTGCTCTCTTAACCTGGTCCTTTGGAGGTGTCCCGTAAACCCTTTCTATGGATTCAATCTGTTCTGATACCTGCTTCAACTCTAAAGCATTCAATTCAAATTTGAATAAGATTTCTTGTTGCTTAGTCTTCTGATCAATCTTTTCAATTTCCTTTTTCTGTATCTCTTTCATCATCTCCATCTGCTTATCAATCCGCTCTACCTGTTTATCCACATTAGCACATAAAGCATATTTTTCAAGATAGGTGAAAGGTGCCCACACAGCCGCAAGAAGCACAATCACTACCCCGATTCCAGTGAGGATCTGTCCTAT
>Ga0214473_10007716_pt1 | contig 12741 bp, 13 predicted proteins | sample RVTome_7_FD_203509 | JGI IMG/M metagenome (GOLD analysis project Ga0214473, IMG submission 203509) | Soil microbial communities from uranium-contaminated site in the Upper Colorado River Basin, Wyoming, United States - RVT98D197 | ecosystem: Environmental > Terrestrial > Soil > Contaminated >... | reverse complement strand
TTCGAGCCTGTCCATCGCTTCCTGCATGCCGCCTTCCATGCCGGATCCGACGATCATGTCTCGGATCTCCTGAGAACGGCACTCCACCAGGGTGGCAAGGGTCGTGCGGCCGTCGACCTCGGCGAAGGTCGTCGTGTTGAGGGTGGCGTCGTCCTCGGTCGCGTCGGGCACGCCCTCGAAGAGCTCGGTGGACACGAGACGCTCGTCGGGGACGATCTCGCCGTACTCGCCGTGGAAGGCGACCTCGAAACCTCCCTTCGCCACCATCACGTAGCGCCACCGGCCGCCGACGCGGAGGTCGACCTCGACGCTCGTCACCTCGCCGCGCTCGCCCGACCACCAGCGCTTGATCAGCTCGGGCGTGGTGAACGCCTTGTAGACCAGGTGCTTCGGCGCGTCGAAGTCTCGCGTGATCAGGATCTGTGTGTCCGTGGGCAGTGTCACCACCGCGGTCCCGCTACTGGCCACTCGTGCCATCTCCTTCCACCTCCCGCTCCTTGAGCTCCTCCAGGACGGCGTCCAGCGCTTCGAAGCGCTCCTCCCACGACCGCTCGTAGGTCTTCACCCAGTCGTGGATGGGTTTGAGCGAGCGTCCGTTGAGCCGGTAGATCCGCCGCCGTCCCTCGTCGCGGACGTCCACCAGCCCCACCTCACGCAATACGCGCAGGTGCTTCGACACTTGCGGCTGCGCCAGACCGAGCACCGCGACCAGGTCGTTCACCGGTCGCTCGCCGCCGGCGAGCACGTCGAGGATCTCGCGCCGCCGGGGCTCCGCCACCGCGTTGAACGGGTCTGCCGTGGTCGCCGCGCGTGCCATCGCGAGACATCGTATGCCTATATCGGTATATATGTCAACCTTCGGCTGCCACCTCGGGGGTCAAGGATCAGGCATCCGCGAGCCGATACCTCCTGACACGAGGGCGAGGGGGAAACCATGCCTGATGAGTTGGACGACCCGATCCGCATCGTGGCCGCACTCCGCGCACGCGGTGTCGATTTCGTGCTGGTGGGCAGTCTGGCGGCAGCAGCCCAAGGCTCGTCGTTGACCACCGCGGACGTCGAGGTCTGCCTGGCCGACGACGACGAGAACCTCAAGCGTCTCGGTCTGGCGCTGGACGATCTCGCGGCGGTCGCGATCCCCGCCGAGGACGACGACGACCACCGGGTGTCGTTCGCCTCGCAAGCGGGGAGGCTCACGTGCGTCGAGGTGCCTGGCGGGTACCAGGAGCTGCACACGCGTGCGTCGGCCACGGATCTCGGACTCGGCGTGATGGCGCCGGTCGCCGCCGTCGAGGACCTCGTGGTGCTGGCGCGCTCGTCGGGGGATCTCGAGTCGGCCGCACGGCTCGCGTCGTTCACCGACGAGCCGACGATCGTCCTGGAGCCGGAGGACACCGCCGCTCCCGGCCGGCCACGCGTGACCACGCGCGTGCTGTCAGTGCTCGAGCGCGTCGACGTGTTCCTCTCGGACCTCGACAGTCGCGGTCTCAAGCGCCACAAGGACACCTGAACAGGAAGCCCGCGGAAGCGCCCGCGCGTACCATCGCGCCATGCGCACCGTGAGATCGCTGTTGAACGGCCGCCCGGCGGACGACGCCCCCGGCGGCGTCCGCACGATCCTCAACCCCGCGAACCTCGCCGAGCCCGTGGCCGAGGTGCGGCTCGGCGACGCCTCGACCTTCGTCGAGGCGTGCCGTCTCGCGCGTTCGGCGCAGCGCGCGTGGGCGGACGTCCCTGCACCCGTGCGCGGCCGCGCGATCCAATAACTCGGTTCCCTTGTCGAGCGGAACCTCGAGGCGCTCGCGCAGCTCATCACGCTCGAGATCGGCAAGCCGATCAAGGAATCGCGCGGTTTCTTCACGCCGACGGTGCCACCAAAGGGGGCGTGCACGCCCCCTTTGTCCGTGCGGATCTTCGTGCTTGCGCATGTCATACCCACGTAGCTCATACCCACGTAGCCATCATGGGCGCCGGCTAGGCGGCGAGGTGGCACTCCAACCGAACACGCAGCACCGACAGGAAGCGCGGGCCTTCAAGCGTTCCGTCGTGAAAGCGCCGATCGAGGAAAGACGTCTTCGACGCGGACCTGTTCGGAGAGGCGTGGTGACTGGGCGGTGAGACGGCTAGTTCCCGGCATCGCGGAAGCCAGCGAGGCAGCCGAGCCCGGCTGGGGTTTCGGCGTCCGACTCGAACATCTCCGATGCGTAGGCTGCCGCTGCACTCTCAGGATCGGATGAGGCACCGAAATCCGCACCCACCTCCGCAGGCGTGAAGGCGAAGCAAGACTGATATGCGAGGAGGAAGGCGCGCCCGCCCTCGTCGACGTCGTACCCGGCCTCAAGCGACAGGCACGCCCCGCGCTCCGTCGACGCGACCTCGTACCGCTCGCAGCTTGCCGCGGTCGGCTCGGTCGCCTCATCCGCGGTCGGCTCGGTCGCCTCATCCGCGCCACTGTCGACGATGTTCACGAGGAATAGGCCGACTACCACGAGGGCCACAAGTGCGAGTATCACCTTGCCGACTGCTGGTCCAGGAAAGCGGGTCGGCGAATCGTTCCTGTCCATCCCACCTTCGTTACGTCCATCAGGTGCAGACATCCGTCCTCCGATCTATCCGCGTTCAAGATCACGCAACACCCTGAGCAAGCCGGAGCCGCACGACCTCATCCGTGTCGGCGATCGCCACGAGCGTCGCAAGCTCTGAGGCCGACGGCCTCTCAACCAACGCCTGCAGGATCGAGTCGCGGTACGGCTGTGGTCCTTCGAGGATTTGCCGCGCAGCTCGCGGAGCGCAGGCTCGCCGAGCGCGGCGAGGTTGCGGCGGAGGTCGGCGTCCTCGTCGATCAGGTCGGGGTCCATGTTTGGCTTAGGGGAGTTCCTCGTCGTGAGGGGCGCCTGTCGTGTCGCGGTACCGCACGCGCTCGACAATCGGATTCTTGTCGTCGCGCTGCTCCCATTCCGCCCGCGGGAGACCAACCTTGGTCTTGCCCTCCGCGCCGCTCGGGAGGACCGAGGGCAACGAACCCTCGCCCCATGACGTCACGACGACAACGCCCTCGGCTACTCCACCACCGTAGTTCGCCACTACAAGAGGTGCCTCCACCCGCTGGGGGTTGGCTTTCCTCCCGCGTTGCTGCACCACAAGTCGGGGCAGCGCCTGCCCCTGTGACACGGCGACCATGGAGGCCGTGATCACGTTCCCCTCCGCGATGAGGTCGTTCGACCTCCGCATCTCTTCCACGTAATCGTGAGTGAAGTCCGACAGCTTCCGAGTCCAGTACACGAGGCGCACGGTGAAGAGTGCGACCACGGCGGCGGACGCAGCCTGCGCGATTGCGGACCAGATGAGCGCCGACGATCCCTGTTCGGCTGTCACGCGAGCTGCTTCCAGTTCGTCTTCCCGCGGCAGTACCAGAGGCGTCCTTTGCCGTCTACGAACAGGTCACCACGCTTGCCGGTGGCAGGGTGCGTCTGGGCGCCGCTGCCCGGCATAAGACGCAGTTGCGCTTGGAGGCCGGAGAACTCGCCGCCCCTCCCGCTGGCGGAGGAAACGCTGATCCCCGTGCCGCTGCCCTCACCAGTGATCTGGACGACGGCATCGGCGTTGTTGACGTTGCCTGCGTCCACGACCAGAACTGGACCGGACGTTCCGTCGTTATGAGCTTCGACCGCTGGGGTTCCGATGGCTTCAACTCCGACCTTCCCACTCGCCACGACCGCCGACCCCCCACTCGAAGAGGCGTGCAGCCCTGGCGCTGGTCCACCCGTTTGACTCGAGGCGTTGATGGCGGGCGCGTTCGTCACATTGTTGAACTGCTGTGCGTGGATCGCGGCTGCTTGCCCCCACGCGTCTGCCTGGATAGTGCTGCTGGCGGCCTCGTTGACGGAGTAGCAGTAGAGGGCGTAGCCGCCCCCTTCGCATAGATACGCCGCCACCCCTGGGTCACCGTTGTGCTGCGCGGAGTGATTCTCAAGGGCGAGGGCAGCCCCGGAGCCGTCAATCTTCAGGGTCGTGGTGGCGTCGCCCGCATCATTCACGGCACCGAACTGCATCGCCCCGGTTGTCGCCTGAGCTTGCCGTCCCGATAGCACCGCCACCCCAGTGACCGCTCCGGCTCCTACCATCGCCGCCTTGCGGAGGACGTCCCTCCGACTCAACGAGTCCGGGGCTGGGTGCGCAGTAGCCCCGTGGAGGGCAGCGACCTCCGCTCGCAGTCGTCGGTTCTCTCGCTCGAGCGCTTCGATCCGACCGACGACCTGCGCGTACTCGCTCACATCGACCCCTCCTCGGTTGCGTCACGGCGCGCCGAGCCTACGCCGACTTCGGCTGCTCCGTGAAGGCCGCCTTTGTCGGACCCTCCGTCTACCGCGTCCACCCGTAATCGACCGCGAATGGGGCTACACGAAGGCCGACTCGACGACCCGACGCTCCGCGAGGGCCGATATCGCGGCCTCACGAGCGAGGCAGGTGGCACAGAGCCCGGACCACTCGGCGATCCGGTAGCGGCATTGCGCGCACGCCTCGATACGTCTGCCGTCCGGAAGCGCGACGCCGAGCGCGTCGGCTATCTGCTGGTCGACGACTCTGAACTTCTTTTTGGTCGCCAACGATCGTTCCACGCGTCGATGGGGACCGTGAGGCGCTTCGGAAACTCGCTATCAGATGCGAGCGCGGTGAGCACCATCTCGGACACGACGGGCTCCACGAACTTCGCCGCGATCTGTAGGCGTCCGCACCCCTGACCCTCGCCGATGTTGCAGCGGTAGACGGCACGATTCCCGGGGACGTGACCATCGTACGGCCACAGAGCCCGCAGCGGATAAGACCGGATCCGGACTTCCGCCTCGAAGCGTGAGAGCGCCCCAGAACGAGGCTAGCCGCCCGGTGGCGGCGACGCGGAGGCGCTCGCAGAGGCACTTGCCGACGCGCTCGGCGACGCCGACGGCTCCGACGATCCCTGTCCCCCGGCGAGCGCGACCGCGTCAGTGACCGCCGACTCCGCGAGCGCGATCTCGGCCTGGTAGAGCGCGAGGTTCCCGTCCCGCAGCGCCTCCGCGGCCGCCGCGAAATGCGTCTCGGCCTCCGCCAGCAGGTCGCGGATCTGCTGGCGCACCGACCCCTGGCCACCGTCGGGCGGTTGGGGTTCGCCGCCGGGCGGCTCGATCCCTTCAACGGCGAGCGCGAGGGCCTCGTCGAGCGAGTTCGCGAAGGCGACGTCGCCTCCGCTGCCGTTGACGATCGCCACGAAGGTCAGCTCCGGGATGGCCGACTCCTGCGAAGCACGCACGTACACGGGCTGGACGTACAGGAACGAGTCGTCGATCGGGATGACGAGGAAGTCACCGAAGATGACCCGGGAACCCGCGCGGTCGAGCAGCGTTCGCTGCTCCGAGAACGCCTGATCCTGATTGATCCGCGCGAACACCTGGCCGGGACCCTCGATGTTGCGACCCTCGGGGAAGCGGTACACGGTGATCTCGCCGTAGTTCTCCGGATCGGACGACGCGGCCATCCATGCGACCATGTTCGGACGGCTCTCGGGCACGAACGGCAACACGAGCTGGAACTGCTCATCGTCGCCCCCTGGAAGCCGGATCAGTTGGTAGTAGGGGCGCATCGGCGTCGCCTGGGTCGTCGCGAGCGACGACTCCAGCTCGCCGGCCGTCGGATCGGCGGGGATCTGCCAGAAGTCCCGCTTCTGATAGAAGGCCTCGGCGCCGTCGACGTGGTAGTTCGCGTACTGGGTCGCCTGCACCTGGAAGAGGTTCTCCGGGTAGCGGAAGTGCGCCCACATGTCTGCCGGCGCCTCCTCGATCGGCGTGAACAGATCCGGGAAGGCCCGCGACCACACCTGGATGATGGGTTCGGAGAGATCGGCGTAGTAGGTGATGGTCCCGTCATAGGCGTCGACGACGGCCTTGACCGGGTTCCGCAGGTAGTTCACCTCGCCGCCACGGAGACCGCCCGTCGCCTGCTCGACGTCGATCGCCTCCGAGTACGGGTAGTGATCGGTGTAGGTGTAGGCGTCCCAGACCCACACCGGCGAACCGTCGACGATCGCGAAGTAGGGATCGTCGTCGAACCCGAGGAACGGTACGGCCTTGGGGACGCGCGTTGCGATGTCCCGGTAGATCAGGATGCGGCTGTCGGCGTTGACCGCTCCGGAGGCGAGCAGGTTGTAGTCGCGGAACCGCCACGCGAACGTCGCACGGGTCAGGAACGAGCCGATCGAGATGCCGCCCTCCCCCTGATAGGGCAAGGGGTCCGTCGCGCCCTCGTAATCGAACTCCTGCGCGTCGGTCCCCACGAGCACGAAGGGGACGTCGTCGCTCTCGCCGTAGTAGATCCGTGGCTCGTCGGGCATCGGCGCGCCCTCGGGGGGGATGTCGCCGAGCGAGAAGACCGGCTGGCCCTCGGCGGTCGAGGTGTTGACCGGGGTCGCGGCCGCGCCGAATCCGTGGGTATACGTCAGATGCAGGTTCTGCCACGTGCGACCCGCCTGCGTGACACCTTCCTGGTGGATCTCGCGGGCGGCGACCATCATCACCCGAGGCTCGCCGTCCACGACGTACCGATCCACGTCGACGTCGGTGAACTCGTAGTACTGGCGGATGCGCTGGAACGATTGGAAGTTCTCGAGGAGCACGGGAACGCCTCGCCACAGCCGGATGTTCGACACGGTCGTCGCGTTGTCCTCGACCTGCGCCGCCGTGAGCGATCCAGACACCGAGCGGAAGTCCGCTTCGATCGTGTCGAGTCCGAATGCCAGACGGGTCGCAGCGATGTTGTCCTCGATGTACGGGGCCTCGAGCTGCTGCTCGTTCGGATTCACGCGGAACTGCTGGATGAAGGCGGGGTACGCCGTGCCGAGGAGCACCGAGACGAGGGCGAGCAGCCCCACCGCGATCACCGGCAAGCTCCACTGTCGCAGCTGGATGTTCGCGAAGAACAGGATCGCGCAGAGCACCGCCACGATCGCGAGGAAGTTGAGCGCCGGGAGCTGCGCCTTGACGTCGGTGTAGGAGGCTCCGTCGACCACGCCGCGACTCGAGGTGAGCAGGTCGAAGCGTCCCAGCCAGTACCCCCAGGCCTTCACGAGCATGATCAGCCCGAGCAATACCGACAGGTGCGCGCGGGCCGCGGGGGTCACCTTGTCGACGAACGACGGCGCCTGCGGTCGGATGCCGCCCCACAGCACGTGCGCGAGCGCCGTGAGGACCGTCACCCCCACCAGCGCGGAGAAGAGCCATCCCTGGAGGAACTCGAGCCACGGAAGGGTGAACACGTAGAAGGCCGGGTCACGCTTGAACAACGGCTCGATGGTCCCGAACGAGATGCCCGAGGAGTTCCGCCACAGCAGGAACGTCTCCCACCGCTGTCCCACGCCGACCCCCACGAGGATGCCGAGCACGATCGAACCCACCGGCACGATCCAGCGAAGGAACGGGTCGGACAGATCCCGGATGCGCTCGAGGACCTCCTGGTCGGGGGTGAGGATCCGGGTGGTCGGGCGGAGTCGCCGCGCGATCAGCAGGTTCACGTACAGCAGGACAGCGAACGCGATCGCGAAGATGGCCCCGAGACCGACCTTCGTCCACAGGGTCGTCCAGAAGACCCCGCTCTGGTCGATCTCCCGGTACCACAGGACGTCGATCACGAACCCCGAGGCCACCGTGAACAGCAGGAACACGGCGACGGCCACGATGAGGACCGCTGCGGGCCATCGCCGCTGCCGCGTCCCGATCCTCACCGTCGCCATATGGAACCCCAGGCTACTTCACGCGGGCGGAACGTCCGAGCCCAGCGCCTCGAGGGCTTCGTCGAACGTCGCCACGGGGACGAGCTTCATGTCCCCGGTCTCGACGCCCCGGAGCTCCGGCATGTTGTCGACGGGAACGAGGAACAGGTCCGCGCCCGCCCGCTCGGCGCCGATGACCTTCTCCTGGATGCTGCCGATGGGACCCACGCGGCCGGCCAGGTCGATCGTGCCGGTGCCGGCGATGCTCCGTCCGGCGGTGAGATCGCCCTCCTCGAGGAGCTCGTAGAGACCCAGCGCCCACATCAGACCCGCCGACGGCCCGCCGACGTCCCCGCTCGCCATCGTCACCTCGAACGGGAACGCGTTGAGGAGCACGACCCCGACGAGCAGCTCGTCGTCGGGGCCGCACGGCTCCCGGGTGAAGCGAGCCTCCTCGCGTTGGCCGTCGACGTCCACGACGAACTCGAGGGGTTCACCCGCACCCGCCGCGTCGATCGCGCGCGAGGCGGCGTTCCGCGAGCGGATCTCGGCCCCGTCGATCCGGAGGATCACGTCGCCGGGGAACAGCTCGCCGTCGGCCGGACACGCGGGCGCGGTCGACTCGACGAGCGCCCCCTCGCCCCGTTCCTTGGGGTAGCCCTCGAGACGGCTCAGCACGACGTACGTGGCGTCGATCTTGCTCTGGTCCATCTGCGAGATCGACCGGATCTGCTCCTGCTCCTTGTCGAACCCCGGCGGGTAGACCTCGTCCTCGGGGATCACGAACCGCACGGGATCGATCCAGGCGCCGAGCAGCCCGACGGCCGTCATGCGCTGGAGACGCACCGTGGTGTAGACGAGACTCCCACCCGAGTCATGCCGGTCTCGCCCCTCGAAGGAGATCAGCCGCAAGACGTCGCGAGCGGGTCCCGGGCCCTCCGCGTAGTAGGGCAGCCGGATCCACGTGGCGGCGATGAGCAGGCTGCCGGCCACGGTCAGAGCCACGACGGAACGTACTGGATGCTTCACGGTGTCCGGGAATGGTACGGGCGCGCTGCACATCCGCGGGCACAACGGGGGGTAGGCTCGCACCGATGGCATACGCGTTCGTGTTCCTGGTGGCCGTCTCGGTCGGGGTCGGCGTCTACGTGACGACGCTCCGCGGCAACCGAGACGTCGCCGATGGCCTTGTGGGGCCGGCCGGCGGACCCCCGCAGGCAGGCCCCGGCGGCACGTACGTGCCGGTCGTCGCGGGCACGCCCGACTGGCAGTCGCGGCTGACCGGCTTCCTCGGGCTCGTGATCTCGATCGTGGTCGGCGCGGTCCTGATGGCCGCGACGCTGTACGTGGGCGTCTCGTGGCTCGTACGCGTGATCGCGGGGGCGTTCGGTAGCGACGAGGCCTCGCCGGGCGGTTAGGACCTCAGATCTCGGGCGTCACGTCGCGCAGTTCTCGGACGAGGTGCTGCGAGATGCGCTCGTCGTCGCGTAGCCGCATCTCGAGGTTCGCCGAGCCGGCCCAATCGGCCAAGGCCTCACGCGTCGCGTCGTCGTAGACGCCGGTGACCTCGACCGGGCGCTCCTGCGCGACGAGACGGCGCTGGATCTCCTCGACGAGATCGGGCGTCGCGTCGAGCAGCGGATCGTTGCGGACCAGCATCGTGTCGTCCCACACCGAGAACAGCCGCGCAAGCTCGGCGGGCGCGTCGGGATGGTCGTCGACCCGTAGATCGATGTACCGGTCGTTGTGACCCTCGTACCCACCCGCCTCGCGAACGACGAGCAGCGCCGCCGACTGACGTCCACGTCGATCTCCCCCGGCCGCATCGCCTGCGAGCAGCGCCGCGAGGAGCCGGTCGCACAGATCTCCCCCGGTGCTCGCGTACGCGGTGGCCATCGCGTCCACGACGTCGGCGCCGACCAGGATGTTCCCTTGCGCCGCGAAGCACTCTCCAGTGGTGCCACCCGCCCAATCCACGCAGCCTGCACCGGTGAACGTCGCGGTGCCGCCGCGCGTGTCGACGACCCCGACCTGACGGTCGTCGCGCCCCTCATCGGCCTCGATCACGGCGTCGAGCGCCTGGGCGGCGCCCATCCCTTGTTCCAACAGGGACAACCCGTCGGGTCCGAACGACGTGTTGGCGAGCGACTGTGTGGCGACCGCCCCGATGCCGGCCTTCGCCCAGGGCACGACGGCGCCCACGCACGGGAACTTCGATGCGACAGCCACACCGAGGTCGCCGTTGTCGGGGTCCACCGCCACGATCGAGAAGGTCACCGCGCCACCTCTTCCGTTCCGCCTATCGTCGCCTGACCAGTTGGAAGGCCGAACGATAGTCCTCGAGATGCTCGAGCATGATCCCCGCGCCCAGCGCCACGGTTCGCAGCGGGTCTTCCGCGACATGCACGGGCACCTCGCACTCTTGGGCGAGCAGCAGGTCGAGGCCCTTGAGCAGGCTTCCACCGCCGGTGAGGAACATCCCGGTGCCGAGCACGTCGTGGATCAGCTCTGGTGGCGCCTCGCTGAGGGTGCGACGCGCGGCCTCCACGATCCGGAGGATCGGCTCGCCCATCGCCTGGCGGATCTCGTCCTCGTCGACCTTGACCTCGACGGTGTTGCCCGTCGAGAGCTCGCGTCCGAGCACCAGCGCCGCCCGCCCGCTCCCCGACGGGATCGCCGAGGCGATCGCCACCTTGATCTCCTCGGCCGCCTTCTCGCCGATCGCAACTGCGTAGGTCGTACGCAGGTGCTCCTGGATCGCGCCATCGAGATCGGATCCGCCGACACGCACGGCGTGGCCCGAGACGACGCCGCCCATCGAGACCACCGCCATCTCGGAACGTGCCCCGCCGATGTCCACCACGAGATTGCCCATCGGCTCGTGGACGGGGAGCCCGGCGCCGATCGCGGCGGCGAGCGGCTCCTCCACGAGGGTCACCTGCTTGCCCCCCGAGAAGCCCACCGCCTCCTCGATCGCCCGGCGTTCGACCTCCGAGCTGTCCGACGGGATGCACACGAGGACGCGCGGCTTCGGGAACCGGGTCGCGGTCACCGTGCGGATCACGGCTTCGAGGAACCGCTGCGTCACCTCGAACTCGGTGATCGTCCCCTCGCGCAGCGGGCGGATGCCGACGACGTCGCCGGACTCACCCCCGATCATGCGCCAGGCGTCGTCCCCGATCGCCACCACGTCGCCGTCGTGCGCGTCGACCGCCACCACGGTCGGCTGCTCGAACACGATGCCGTCTCCCTGCCGGTAGACGAGCGTGTTCGCCGTCCCGAAGTCGATCGCGAGGTCCCGTCCCACGTCAAGCCCCCATGACCCAGCGCGCGTCGCCGTGTACGAGGGATTCCTTCTTCCAGATCGGCACGTCGGCCTTGAGCTGCTCGATGCCGTGACGGCAGGCATCGAAGGACTCGTCGCGATGTGGGGCGGACGCCGCCACCACCACGCTGGCCTCGCCGATCGCGAGGTGGCCGGTTCGGTGGAGCACCGCGACCTTGCGTGTGGGCCATCGCTCGAGCATCTGGGCGGCCAGCTCGTGGAGGCGTTCGGTGGCGAGCTCCTCCCAGGCCTCGTAGTCGAGTCCCGTCACCTCGCCGTTGTCGCTGTGGTCGCGCACCGTACCGACGAACACGCACGTGCCCCCGGCGCCCGGGTCGGCGACGAAGGCGAGCGCCTCGTCGACGGACAAGGGCTCGACCGTGACGCGCACGAGGGACCGATCGGGACGGCCTGGGCCGGACACGCGGGTCATCGTAACGCGGAGAGGTCGTACGCTGACCTGCATGAGCACACCGTTCGGTTTCCCGTCCGGGATGGATCCGGAGGCGCTCCGCGACGCGCCACTGTTCAAAGAGCTGCAGCGCGTGATGGCCTCCTCGAGCGGTCCGGTGAACTGGGAGCTGGCCCGCCAGGTGGGGATCGCGACCGCGGTCGAGTCGGGCGGCGATCCCGACCCCACCGACGAGGATCAGCGCGGACTCGAGGCGGCGGTGCGGGTCGCCGAGCTCCAGGTGGCGTCGTTCACGGGGCTCGAGGCGCCCGGCGACGTGGTCCGGGTCCGGGGCGTGCGCCGGGCCGAGTGGGTCACCGCGAACGCGGCGTCGCTGCAGGGCTTGCTGGAACCCGCCGCCCGTCGGATGAGCGAGGCGATGGAACGCGCGATGCGCGAGCAGATGCCCCAGGAGCTCGGCGCGATGGGTGCGCTGCTCGGCCAGCTCGGGCCGTTGCTGCAGGGCACCCAGGTGGGCCAGGTGCTCGGCGTGCTGGCGCAGCAGGTGCTCGGCCAGTACGACGTCGCGGTCCCCAGGGAAGGGGCCGGCACGCTGCTGTTCGTCGTGCCGAACCTCGCGGCATTCGAGAAGGACTGGTCGCTCGACCCCACCGAGTTCCGGACCTACGTGGCGCTGCACGAGGTGACGCACCGGTTCGAGTTCGCGCGCCCGTGGGCGCGCGAACGGTTCGTCGAGCTGGTGGACGACTTCCTGGTGACGCTCACGATCGATGTCGGCGCGATGCAGGAGCGGCTCTCGGCGCTCGACCCGAGCGACCCAGAGGCGCTGCAGCGGGCGCTCGGCGGCGAGGAAGAGGGCGCGCTGTTCGGCACCGTGCTCGACGACGAGCAGCGGCTGAAGCTCGCGCGGGTCCAAGCCTTCATGGCCGCGGCCGAGGGCTACGGCGACCACGTGATGCACGGGGTCGGCGCCGGCCTGCTGGGGTCCTACGCGCGGATCGCCGAGGCGATGACCCGCTACCGCGACGGCGAGCACGCCGACCCGGTCTTCGAACGACTGCTCGGCATCGACATGAAGCGCGAGCAGTACGCGCTGGGGCGCCGGTTCTGCGACACGGTGACATCGGAGGCCGGGGAGGCGATGCTGGCGCGGATGTGGGACTCGGCCGAGGCGATGCCCTCCCTGGTCGAGCTCGAGGAACCCACGCTCTGGCTTTCGCGCACCGTGTAGGCTCTGCGCCCGTCATGCAGTCCATCGGTGAGCTC
>Ga0214473_10007715_pt1 | contig 12741 bp, 9 predicted proteins | sample RVTome_7_FD_203509 | JGI IMG/M metagenome (GOLD analysis project Ga0214473, IMG submission 203509) | Soil microbial communities from uranium-contaminated site in the Upper Colorado River Basin, Wyoming, United States - RVT98D197 | ecosystem: Environmental > Terrestrial > Soil > Contaminated >... | reverse complement strand
CTTATTTCCTCCCCTTAAGGTTGCAGATTTCAATGTCGGGTTTTGTCATAAAATGCTTTTATCGCCATATAGACACCGCTCAAAAATAGTGGAGCCACCAAGATACCAAGCAAGAAAAACAACTTGAGAATCGACGCCATACACCAACTGTTAGACAGTGAGATCCTTGGAGGAGTCCTTCGACTCAGGATTTCTTTCGACGGGCGAATGTTCGCCATGAAAATTCCAAGACTGAATGAGAGGGTCTAAAATCTGGAAAAATGCAATTAGCACATAATTTATTATTGAAGGGGATTGCATATCTTTGTCTTTCTCGGCCTCTGTGCGTTAGAGAAAGTCTATGCAAACGTTAAGGAACAAAATCCTAATGCCCCTTGAAGAATGGGAACAAACTCGCACCCTGAACGACAAGTCGAAGTGCTATCGTGTCTTATAGGCAATTGATTTTATTTATGATTGATTTACTGCGGCCTTTTCAAAGGTGTAGATTTTTTTACTATAGAGATATCTTACACTATTTCGTTCCACCTCGTAATGTTGAGCATGAATAACAATCAAGAAAAGATTCCGATGCGGAGACATCGCCTTCCAGGGGTTGACTCGTACGATGTTACCGCGGATGAACTCGATCATATCGAACACGAAGTCTCGCAAGTTGGTCTCGACTTCTCTTTCGGAAGTATGACCTTGACCGCTTTCATCTCGTTCATGATTACGTTGTTGACTGTCGAGATAAAGTCTACCAATATCCTAACGGGGTTCCGAGCCATTGCGATCGCGACGGGAATCCTAACATTTTACTTCGCTATGCGGAAAAGGAGAGATCGCCTGAGTCAGTGAAAGACGGTTCTCTAACCTCTCCCAGATAATTTTTTTCTGGTTTGATTCAGGACTCATCGAGTTACTTTGTTAAGAGTACATATTTCTAAAAACAATGAATCCTTTGCTGATATTATTTTCGTAACGGAAAAACCCCCATCTCCTTCTCAAGGACTTAAAATACATTGACCTTGTCACCATACCTTACGCTCAAACATAGCCCAAAGGCGGTTGAGGCCTCAACGGATAGTTCAGGATATCCTTTTTCTCCAGCTCGACTGAAAGCTTGATTTGTGGTAAAATCGCTACCGAAGAAACCCTAATATCCCTAATATCTATCAATGATTCCCGTCATGGGTTATATAAAGAAATTATCTACAATAACGGAGAAAACCCATGGGATTTAATAAAATAGAATCGAGGATAACTGCATGAAAGTTGCCTTGGTCTACCCAGAAAAAAAAACCATACTTTCAGGATGCAACCCGCCATATTCGCTGATGTCTCTGGGCACCATGCTTGCCCAAAGCGGCATCGATGTAAAATTATTTGACATCGATGCTTACGCCAAAGAAGAGTTCTTTCTAAGGGAACTCAAATCCTATGGGCCCGACATTACGGGGCTCCCAGTGTATTTTTCTTCCTTTAATCTTATTGATCGATTCTTGAAACAATTGAAGGGAAATGATCTTGGAGGAACAATCGTATTGGGAGGCCCTGAGGTTTCGGCTGATCCAGATAATGTTCTTAACAATTTTCCAGATATCCAGTTTGCTATCATCGGTGAAGCTGACAGAAGTTTGTTGCAGTTCGTTACAAACTACTCGACCAGTAGAGATATTTACGCCACTCCTGGACTTGTCTACCGAAATGGAAAGCAAGTGGTCGTCAATCAGCATCAGTTAATTGAAGATCTCAATCCTCTTCCAATACCCGATCGTGCATTACTGATGGAAAATTACAAGAAAGGAATATACTGGCGACTAGGATGCCGTGGCTCGACAGATATCATTGTTTCATCCCGTGGTTGCCCTTACCATTGTAAATTTTGTTTTAAGGTATCTTCTCGTGCACGTTATCGCAGTGCCAAAAGCGTCCACAAAGAAATCGAACAAATCCTGTCAATGGGAATAAAAAACATCCACTTCATGGACGATTTGCTGGTTGTGAATATGAAGCGGGTTAAAGAAATCTTCGATCCAATCGATCCAAAGCTGGGTATCAGGTTCAAAGTCCGTGCAAGGGTGAACGCTATTAACGACGAGATTGTAGAGTATTTAGCCCAGAAAGGAGTTAGGGAAATTGTCTGCGGATATGAAAGTGGCTCAGACAAAATGCTCAGCTTGATGAATAAGAAAGCCACTGTTCAGCAGAACTACAAGGCTATCCGTACCATCAAAAAATATGGTATCAAAGCATTTGCCGACATCTTTTTTATGTATCCCGGTGAGGATTTTGACACAGCAACTCAAACAATCAATTTTATTAAAGAAACGAAACCTACTTATGTTAACTGGAGTTTTTTCATTCCTTTCACCAATACCCCTATCACCAGAGAATTAGAAGCTAAGGGACTTTTAGAAGGCAAGTATTCCGTTAAGCAATACCCGAGAGTGGTCTACAACTATTTAAAAAACGGAGAGTATGAAAAATTAACAAGTTACATCTTACGGCAAATGAACCGCTATAATCGAAGCATCTTGGCTGTGATTTTGCCAAACCTGATTTCCGTTCTCCTCAGCAGTGGGTTTAAACAATATAAGATAATCTTCAGAAAATATTGTACTTTCATCTATTCAAAGATTTTTTCAGGTTCATAAAGAACTTCCACCTCTCAAGCCAATTGGAAACAGATCTGAATGACTCTCCTTATCTCAGGCAATCAAAAAGTCACCGGCTGCGTTTAGCCTTAGCCATCATAATATCGCAATCAAATTCCTTATTTTCCTGGATATAAACGTGGACGAAATAAAGATCCCCTGACTCCGTAAGTGTAGGCTCTCCAACATGGCCACGAACGATGACTTCGGGGGTACTCCAAGAACTATCTGGCATCTTTCTTGAGCGGTAAATCATTTGATTCCGAGAAAACAAAAGGATCTTTCCGTCCAGAGAAATGAACGGTTGAACTTCGTCTTCCTTCGTATTAATCTTAGGCCCAAGGTTTTTCGGGGTTTGCCACTCGCCATTGACTTCTTCCGACACGTAAAGATCCTTCCCCCCCATGCCTCCTGGGCGAGCGGACTCAAAATAGAGAAATCTCTCATCGGCAGAAAGATAAGGATTCTCATCCTCACGCCCGCTGTTTATATGCTTGTTAAGATATTTAAGAGTGTGCCACGGGCTATTATTATTCTTTCGCTCCGCAAAATAGATGCCTTTCGCCCGATTGCCCTCAGCAGAGTTAAAATAAATTCTGTTTTCGTCAACCGAAAGCCATTGATCACCATCGGCGGTTTCAGGAAGATTGACCGGTGGCCCAACAGGTTGTGGTTCCTGCCATACACCGTTCACTTTTTTCACGATGTAGATGTCTGCTCCAAAGCTGTTGAAAGGTTCGGTTTTCGGCCAACCCAGGCGTGGTGGTCCGTGGACGCGCACCCTTTTCCCGAAATGGATATACGCAAGCGGGTCAAGCCGCATATAGGTGAACGAGAGCACATTTCCATCTGGTGAAATCGAAGCGCTGTCTTCCCACCCGAGCGTGTTCACAGGAGAACCAAGATTAACTGGCTTTTCCCATTCTTCGGAAATCCATATTGTGTTATCCGATTTTTTTATTTCAGCCCATTTCATTTCAATCTCTTTTGAAGTTTGACCAGGGGGCGTGTAAGACTTACCTTCCGGTAAATTCTGGTACTTCTCTGGCGATTCACACCCTGGGAGTGAATTTAAGAATAATGTTGCCAAGGCAATAATAAGAAAACCCATCAATACCTTTTTCTTCATATCTAAAGCTCCTTCCTTGGAGAAACGGTCAACATCCATGAGGTCCATACTTATTTCTTGGGGTTTGGTTCCTTAAGGAGAGACTTTCTGACGGAGCCTCGTATCCTCATGCCTCAGCTCCTTTCTTGGCACAAGGCTGAACGATAGACCTCGGTCATCCTGTGAGCAACCCGCTTCCAGGAATATTGTTTTACCACCTCGAATCCTCTTTGAACTCTCTCCTTCGCTAATGGTTCATCTGTGGCAAGCCGCTTCATTGCGTCTGCCAAAGCCTCGGCATTACCGGGTTCGACCATCAGCGCGGCATCCCCATAAATCTCTTTCATCACCGGGATGGAGGCAGTGATGGTTGGGATGCCACATGCCATCGCTTCCAAAGGGGGTAGGCCAAAGCCCTCGACCTTCGATGGAAGCACAAGCATCTTCGCCGCGTTGAGCAGCGACCGTCTTTCTTCGTCAACCACGTAACCCGTAAGAATGACGTCACTCCTGCACCCCAAACGCTCCATCAAACTCAACAATTCCCTCCCATACCCTCTTCGGCTCTCCCGTGGCCAGCTTCCTACGATGACAAGGCTAAAACCAGGACAGATTCTCTTAAAAATTTGGAATGCCTGAATGAGAACATGGACATTCTTATGCCGTTCGATTGCTCCCAGGTAGATAACAAAGGGATTTGCTATACCAAATTTCCGGGAGGTTTTGAGCAGTAAATCCTTATCTGCAAGAGGAGAGAAAACGTCTAAATCCACACCATTGGGAACGACCTCGATCTTCATTGGGTCGATGTGATAGTGCCGGACAATCTCCTCTTTGCTTTGTTGGCTTACAGTAACCACCTTCGTTGCTTTCTTTCCGCTCCATTGAAACACGGGGTTAAGAAGGACTCGTTTCCAGAAAGGAAACAGATCGGGATGGGTCTTGTAATATGCATCGTGTATCTGGACGACAGAATGTTGACATCCCCAAAAGGGTAAAGCACGCTGCACATGAATTACGTCAAGCCTGTCCTTGACATACATCCTTGGAATCAACAACGCCCTTTCAAGCCAGGGATTGACAACAGGTAGGATTCTCACAGTGAAGTTCGGAGGCAATTCCAACTGGAAAAAAAAATGTGGATTGCCAACGTATATGATGTATTCATTCTCCCGGTCGAAACCGGCAAGTGCTCTGATAAGACCAAGAACACAGGTTTCTACGCCTCCCTTGTTCCTTCCCAGAAAATGAGCGTCTATGCCAACCCTCACTGTTTAAGCCTCACCACTCAGTCAGATTGTTGGAATGCAATCTACTGTACATACGCTTCAACGTCTCTATCCATCCATATTGCCTCCTCAGATAGAGTATCCTGAAGATCTTATAAATTGTGGAGATGGCCATTTTCTCTATACCCAAAGGCCTATCGTTGATGAACCCGTCCTCGATCGAACCACTGTTTGGCAAGCAATTCACTTCCTCTAAGAATTCAATGTAGGAACGTGCGGCTTGCTCGAGCTGATGGTTCGATCTAACAAATTCCTTTGCAGACTGCCCCATTCTCAGTCGTTTGTCTTCATCTTCAATGAGGCTGCCAATAGCCCCCTCCAGGTTCTCCTTTTCCGAATGATTAACTGCGATTTTGACAGTATTGGAACCAGGTAACTCCGAAAAAGAACCATGTGCACTGACAATACACGGCTTTCCAGCTGCCATCGCGCGTAGAATGCTCGCAGAGGTTTCTCCTGCAGAAGGATATCTTAGATCGACAACCAGATCGGCCATGAGGATATAGTCCCGGTATTGATCTGCAGATACCCAGCCTGTTCTCAAAACCTTCCCGAGAGAAATCCACTTCTTTAGGCTCTTTCTTCCTAGTGGATCCGGTGTTCCACCGCCAACAATAACATACTTCAATCCTGGAAATCGTGCGAACAAATTTTGTAAGGTATCCAATAATAGTTGAAGTCTTTTATTGTAAGCAAGACTCCCCATCGACAACAAAATGAAATCCTTTTTGCCGAAACCATATTCTGCTTTAAGATCCGCAGAGGATTTGTCTGGTTCATAAATAGGAACGCCCATCGGAATAACTCTCCATTTCTTGCCAGGATTGTCTTGCCTAAGTTGTTCCAGAGCGTAACGGCTGTGAACGATGACCGCTTTGCTTAACTTGATAAAGGGCGAAGCAAGGGAGATCTCGTAAGGGTCAATCCGGCTGAACAGAAGTTCCCTGGCCAGAGCGTTCATAGGCCTCCCATAGGCCTCACTCAACATTCCCTTGAGCCATCTCAGATTGCCATTGAAAACCGTAACTCCTAGGACGAGATAACTCAGACAGCAGTCATGGAATACTGCTACCCCCGGGACAGTCTGCATGCAGGGTATCATATAGCCATGATAGGTGGCGTTGTTGCCAATCTGGTAAATGACAGAATCATAACGGTTAGGATCCTTTGAGAATTGTTCTGACTGAATGACCGGAAATCGGCGCAGAATTTCCTTATTGGAAGGCTGGTATGGCCCAATAACAATTTCAATATCCGCTTTTTCCGCCAGGTACGGTAACAGCTCTTCGCTGTAATCAGAAATCCCACTTCGCTGAGGATTCAATGGGGTAAAAAAAGCTAACAATAGTCTTTTCATTGTTTGAGTCGGATTACATCCGCCTTTTCTTACTTGGTTTACCAGGAAGCTTCCCTGGCTTGTGCATTACGTGCCCATCATTATGTGCAATCTGTCTGGTCCCCTTTTATTTAAGAAGAACTATGTGGAACTCCATCCTGTTCGGCCTTCTTAGTAACTACAAACACGGGTTCCGGCTTAAAATCGAGGGAACGCTCTAAACACAGCATGGTGTCTCGTACCAGGTTTCCCTTGCGGGCCGAATTTGAACCGGTTGACGAGTTCTACTTTCTGAAAACCTGCATCGAAGATCATCTGCTCCAGAGCGCCCAAGCTAAAACTCCACCACGTACATTCGGTCGCGCCACCGCAATACTGTAAGATGCGCTCACAACCCAGTCGGTCCAGATCGGGCGAAAAGCACTCGGATATGAGAGCATACCCTGCTGTAACTTCAAAAACCCTCTGAAGAGCCTTCATGGGGTTCATGAGATGGAGCAAGATATCTCCTATGTGGACAATGTCAAATTTTCCTACTCTGGCGGCCGACAAATCGTAGACGTTCAGAACCTCTCTGCGGACCTGTGACTTCCGGATCTCATGGGCAACCGCAAAACCTTTGCCGTGTTTTCTGCTCAGCTCTTCGGGGGACATCAGATCTTTCATCGTCGGGGGAAGATCCAAGTCGTTGACCTGTTCAATGTCCATCGCAACAACCTCATTGGCACCTCTTTTTTCAAACTCAAACGCCCAGAAACCATCAAAGGTACCAACATCTAAGACACGTAATCCGTCCATTCTCTCCGGAAGGTAATACTGGGCGAGGATCTGCCGATGATCATACAAGCCCGGAGTGACGATCTGGTGATCCAGATCAATCGAGTGATACCATTGGATTGTTCTTACTCGTTCCATTAATGCCTTTTGTTCTTGTGTTTGATCGAAGACAGCCTGTTCGGCCCGCTCTTGCGTCTTTCTGGAAGAAGTATCGCCTATCCTCCAACGACGAAGCCGGTTGTAAAAGGATCCCCATAATCGGCATGAAATCGCTCCACGGATACTGAACCCCCGATCATTGGCTAGGACGACCAGCTCAAAAGGACCTAGTCTCAAGAATTTGGTTGCCATGTTAGGATTTCCCTCCCCGCAGATTCTCCCCCACAACACCCCCAGAGGCTATCAAAAAGATTCAGCATAAAGAAGTCGTTGTAGGCACAAAAATCGTCTGAGAGATGTGACGAATCCCTCTGGTTTTTAGTTTAGAAGAAAGGAAGCCACGCGTCAAGTATGAGATGGTGTAAGCAAAGGAGTACTTTTCCATCCCTACCTCGTTTCGTCTTAGCGATTCGAATCCAAAATCCATCCATGTCTCTAAACAAACGTCTAGTCTTGACAAAGTCCGACCAATTGGAATATGGTTGATTTTGGTTATTTCTCAAAACCATTCTATTTGAAGACCAAGCAAAATCGGTGGCTCCTATCGAGAAAAAAGTTCGCCTTTTACTCTATCTCATTCGTCTGGGAGAAATTATTGCCTGCGGTCTTCCCATTGTCATCGCCTTCCATTTCATCATCCCTTGTGCTTTTCTTGAATCCCTTAAGAGGCTTCTGCCGTTTGGGTTCCTCTTACTTGTCTTTTATTTTATTTTTGCATATCGGAGGGGTCTGTTTCAGTCGACGCGGCTCATGCCATTGTCGGAGATAGCGATACAAATTTTGATTTCATATGTCATGGCCGTGGCGATGGGCTTCTTGATCATCAGCCCGCTGCACGTCCAGACAGCGACCAATTCGAGCGGGCTCTTATTAGCGACCGCGTTTGGGTGTGCCGGTCTGTTATTTTATCATATACTCATCCATCGGACACTGCGCCACCTTCGCCGAAAGGGTTACGACCACAAATTCGCCATCTGTGTGGGAATAAATGAGCGTACCCAGAGAATTATCGGGGTTGTCAAGCGTTGGCCAGAAACGGGCATTGAGATTCTTGGTGCCTTTGATACACCCTCTCGGCAGGCACGTTTTCCTGAGACCGTTTACTTGGGGAACCTTGATGATGTTCAGAACTTTATCAAACAGAATACAGTAGATATCGTCTTCATTACGTTGCCTTTCCGCTCGTATTACGACGCTATTTATCGTTTGGTCGAAAGCTGTGCCACCGCCGGGATCGAGGTTCGATACGAACTCCGCTTGATTGAAAAAGGTCAGGAACGAAGCCGAGCCATTACATTTGGAGATCAGATGTTTATGACTTATGACGAGACTTCATTGACCGCCACACAGATGATGATGAAACGAGTCCTTGATGTCCTGGTTGCCTCATTCATTCTTCTCCTGACAAGTCCGATTGTCATCACAATTGGTCTGGCCATCTGGTGGTCTGAGGGGCGGCCTATCCTTTTTAGACAGATACGTGTGGGGTATCATGGCCGCCAGTTCATATTGTATAAGTTTCGATCCATGATCAGGGATGCAGAACAGACTCGAAGTCGATTCGAACACCTGGACGAGGCGTCTGGCCCTGCTTTTAAAATCCGTAATGATCCACGTGTAACGAAGATCGGCAAATGGCTCAGGAGCTTTTCCCTCGACGAATTACCACAGGTCATTAATGTCATTCGTGGCGATATGAGCCTCGTCGGTCCACGGCCCCCATTACCTGGGGAGGTTGTTCAGTACGAATGGCATTGGCGACGGAGGCTTTCGGTCCGCCCAGGCCTTACTTGTTTTTGGCAGATATCTGGTCGGCACGATATCAAAAGGTTTGAAGACTGGATGGACATGGACCTTAAGTACATTGACGACTATTCCTTTTGGCTGGATCTCAAGATCCTCTTAATGACAATTCCTGCGGTACTTTCTAAGCGAGGAGCTTCTTAAGAATCGGACCTATGGGCAGTGAAGAATGAACATCGCCGTCTATCATCCATGGATTTATCTGCGGGGCGGCATTGAAAGGACGTTGGTCGAACTGGTCAAACGAAGCCGACACCAGTGGTCTATCTTTACAAACCACTATGAACCCGAAAACACCTTCGAAGCGTTGCGCCATTTTAATGTAACCCAATTAAAGCCCATCAGCGTCAAACGAACGATCCCAGCCGTGCTTTCCGCAGGCGTCCGCCTTGTGCTACAAAAACTATCCCTGGAGGGCTACGATGCCTTGGTGATCCTGTGCGATGGTTTAGGGGATTTTTTAACGTTTCGTCATCGGTCGGTACCAATCTTTACCATATGTTTCACACCCCTGCGAGCGGCCTTCGACCCAGTCTATGAAACATTCGCTTACAGCCAAAGAAGCTTTAAGGGAAGAGTTGCATATAAGTTATTTAAAGCTGCGTTTCGTAGGGTAGACCCCCTTGCATGGCATCGTTACGATGGAGTAATTGCAATCAGCCACGAGGTCAAGAGGCGAATTATAGGAGGGGGTCTCTACGAAGACGGTCCCCGCATCCGAGTGTGCTATCCGGGTATAGACTGGCAGGCACTCAAGGGCGATGTTACTTATGAACCGATAATCCTTGTGCCGGGACGTATCGTGTGGACCAAGAATATTGAACTAACCATTAAGGCATTCAAGCAAGCTCATTTGCCTTTTCCCTGGCGCCTGGTGGTTGCGGGGTTCCTCGATCGCAAGAGTTATCCTTATTTGGAACGGTTAATGGAAATCGTTGGAAAAGAGGAAAAGATCACATTTGTGATCTCACCTGACGATGCTCAACTCGGAGACCTCTATCGCCGAACCTCTTTGGTATGCTTTCCACCACTCAATGAGGACTGGGGACTGGTTCCCCTCGAGGCCATGGCTTTTCGAAAAGCCGTCATTGCCAATGCAAGGGGTGGACCGCTTGAAAGCATTCTCCATGGTAAAACAGGTTTACTGCTCGAACCTAAGGTCGAAACATGGGCCGAGGCCATTAGATACCTAGTGGAGAATCCGCATCTGGTCAGGATGATGGGCGAGTGCGGAAGGCAACATGTAGGCAAATTCGATTGGTCTCAATTTGTTAATCAGGTCGATTCCGCATTGGAGGAATGGACAGCCTGATGAACTATCGATAAGCATGAGTGAATGTCCATTCAAGAGTTTATTCTAGATGAGCCCCACCTCCGATATCTGAGTCTCTGCCCATAGCCCCTACCAGAGCTGTGAGAATGGCGAGTGTGTAAAGGTTCGTATCCAACCAGAGGGTAAATTCCAGCAGATTGTGGACGCTTGCGCCAGTGAGTCCAGACAAGATCCCAAGGGCAACCGCTTTTTCGAACCTCCGTTGTTTCACAGCTTCTCTAAGGGTAACAGCAAAAACTCCACCGATGAGCAGCGCGAAGCCTAAGATCCCAAAAGCCCCGGTCTCTGCGAGAATTAATAGATAAAGATTATGAACCCCAGCGCGGATCCTCTCCTCTTTATCCATGTGGGCGGCTACCCCCGGGGCAAATTTATCGAGAGCAAGGGTGTAATTGTTGATGCCAACGCCCAAAAAAACATGATTCTTGAACATCTCCCAAGCTGCTTCGTTGTATTGCATCCGCACACGAAACGACTGCCTTGAATCATAAGTAATCCGTTTTTCCATCGTGCGGTACGTGATGAGCGAACCGACCATGAGAACGATCAGCCCCCCCAAGATGACGGACATTGTCTGCTTTAAGCTTAATATTTTGAACCCCGCAAGCATCAGGACAAGAAAAGCTATCGAACCGACGAATGAAAAAACTGCCCCGCGAGAAAAGGTATAATAGAGCGCCACACTCCCAGCCAAACAGACCATCAGGCTGCCGATCCACACCTTTCCCTTGCTTAAAGATAGACACAGGGATACAAATATGGGAACAAGCAGGATAAGGAAGGTACCCAGGATGTTGGGATGTCCCGTGGTCCCTGCTCCCCTGATTACTTGAGCATGCTTTGAGAGTTGCTGGACAAAAACGTCCTGGCTGCCTCGACCCGCCACCCCAAGGGTGGATAACCCCAGATCGGACCGCATGACCACCTGTGAAATGGCCAGGCCGCATTGAAGGATCACCGCGATGCCCAAACCCGTCAGGACAAGAGGCACATTCTTACGAACTAGGTTTCGGCTCAGGTAAACGAGAATCAGAAGGTATCGGATCCAGCGGATTAATTCATACAACCCCCACAGGGGCTTGATACTGCCAATGATGCTTAGGGCAAGAATGAAGACAAAGAGGATTGGCATCAAAGGGCTGAGTTGTCCCCCCAGATTCTGTCTCCTTCTGAGGATAACCGTTTCATAACCCCAAACGAGATACAGGCCGGCCAGGGGCAAGTCCGCTGGGATGAGATATAGGCCGTTTGCACCTCCCAGGTGGTGAGCATACTGCTTAAACAAGAAATAGTTGATATTGAGGGGAATGGAGCTAAAAAAAATCAATAGCAGAAATTTCTTGGGAGAACCGGATAGAATGGCTAGAAAGGGCAGGGTAATCGCGCTCAAGGCAAAAACTAACCGCTTGGGAGAGGCTCCAGTCAAAGCACCAACAATCACTCCCATTGAGATACCTGCCAGGAGAGGCACCATAAACCTGATAAGATGTTCTTTAACGTTGCTGGCCATGAAACTCAGCAATGCCCAACCGAACCATCCTGGCACTCTTTTTCTACCCAAGAGGTCGATCAAAGCTGTTTGTAGATCCAAGTCGGGATCACAAATTTTCGCTTGTTTAGAATTGTCCCCACTAGCGTTAAATGATGCCGATCCAACATCTTTTTCACCCGACAGAGGACTTCTTTTCTGGCTTTTCCGGACTCGACCACCAAGATAATACCTCCACCTGATGGAGCAATGTGGAAAAAGTCGGAATAACCGAAAATCTGCGGGCTATCGAAGAAGATCCAGTCGTAGTGATGGTGCAGTTCATTGCTGATCCGATCCGCAGCTTTTCGCAATTCTAGTTCCGAAAAAAGACTTCCAACCTCTCCGAATGGAATTACATCAAAGTCTAGAAAAGGCAACCGAATAATCGATTGTGACGGGGTTATTTTCCCCTTGATGATTGATGAAACTCCTTGGTTTTCCCACGGAAAAAACCATTTCTGAAGAACAGGAGTCCTTTGATTTAATTCAACGACCAGGATCTTCGCCCCAATCCTTCGTTGGGCTATCGAACAAAGGTTCAGAAGGGTAGTGGTTGTTCCCTCCCCGTGACTCGAAGCGCAAAAGGTTAATTGGTGGATTTGCCCGTGGTCGAGCTTCTTATCCATTTCTGCCAGCAAGTTCATGTAGTCGACCCATGTGTCGCTTTCGATCTCGAACGGCAGGGAATGGATCCGTCCATTTTCTTTCAATCTTCGGACATTTCCTAGGTTGTTCACGCCGAGATACGCTTCAATCTGTTCAGGGA
>Ga0214473_10007714_pt1 | contig 12742 bp, 6 predicted proteins | sample RVTome_7_FD_203509 | JGI IMG/M metagenome (GOLD analysis project Ga0214473, IMG submission 203509) | Soil microbial communities from uranium-contaminated site in the Upper Colorado River Basin, Wyoming, United States - RVT98D197 | ecosystem: Environmental > Terrestrial > Soil > Contaminated >... | reverse complement strand
GGGAACAGAGAAACTGGGTTAGTCGTGTGAATTTTTTTATTAACAAACCCAGTTTCTCTCAGCGCAGATTAGACGTAAGAAACTGGGTTTGTGCGTTTACTGGGTTTGTGCTCTACCTATTTGTAATATTCTAATAATTTAGGATTTCTCTCCAGATGAGATAAGATTTTTCTTGCTAATATTTCTTTTTCACTTCCAGTATTTGGATATCCTAAATCGTGGTATGATAGTGCGCTAATAGATATTAGGTCTTTTGCGTATGGACTGTGTTCTCCGCTTGAGAATATTGCGTGTTCTAGTTCATGTGCTACTACAGGAGCAACGTATTGTTGTTCTAATAAAAAGGGTGATGGTGGTCCTCTTATGTTTATGTCCCAGTTTTTTATGTATGGTCCTTGCTCGTCGAATGCGAATTTCATGTTTTCTCCGTTTCCGACGTTTACATTATTGTAGAGCATGTGTATTGTTGCTGCTGTTGAGTCTAAGGTTTCTGTGAATATTCTTCGCGCATCTTCTTGGCTTTTTATTCCTGCAAAAGAAGAATCAGGATAATAATCAACAGGAGCATTTTGCCTGTTCAGATATACTAAATTATTTTTTAAACGTGGTACAGTATTTTTATAAACCGGATCATCTAACCACTTAATTGCTACTCTTGTTATCTTCTGTGTAAACTCTATCAAATCCTCGCCATTCTCCGGATCAGCATAGCGTTGTATCATTGGTATTTCTGTTGTGTCGTTGAATGCTTTCACTTCTGTTAATGCATTAATGTTTATTGGATGTTTCCAGTTATAATATTGGTCGCTTGTTATTATCAATCTGTCGCTGCCTGTTCGCGTGGTTTTATATGTGAATATGCCGCTTGTACTTGTTGTAACTATTTTTTCCGGTATGCTTTTTATCTTCACAACTAAGTTCGGTACTCCGGTTCTGTTAACATATTTTGTGTATAAATCGTATGCATAACCGGTTATTATGTTGGTACCTTCTACTGCAACTGTTCCTATGTTTAAGTCGCCAGTCTGCGGCTGAAATCCGCTTAGTGTTTGTGTTTCAATATTTTCTGCGCTGAATCTTACACTGTCTAACTGCCAGGTTTCAAGCTCAACTTTTGATGAGGAACTACTGCCATATTCCTCCTTTAGCAAGTATTCTGCTCCGGTGCTTACTGCGGCTGCTTTGTTAACTATGGTTTTTACTGCTTTGCTCTTACCTTCGGCTGTTATTATGTAAATGTATCTGCCATCTGATACACGCTGGTTGTTTTCATCCATTCCATCCCAGTCTATTTTGTAGGTGCCGGCATTCAAATTTCCGGAAAATAATTTCTTAACTCTTTGTCCGGTTGCTAATTCATACACTGTTATCTCAACTTCTCCCGTTTTGGGTGTGTGAAATCTCAGCGTTTGCAGCGCTCCGGGATTGGGTCCCACTGCAGCTTCAAGTGTGTTCAGCTCTACCGGTGTTGATTCCCTTACACTCAACGGATTTTCTGTGAAGTCTCCTTCTGCATTGGTGAACGTTACGTTTGGGCTTGTACTGCCGTTTACAAAAAGCTCAACCTTAACTCCAGCTACTCCATAGTTCGATCCGCTCTCAACTACTCTACCCGTTACATTACCAGCATAAACCAGCAAGTAGAAAAAGAATACTGCATACAAAGTAAGACTTACCTTTACAGAGTTATTCCTTATTCTGTTGAGGAAGCCTAATCCTAATTTATTTTGGCTTGATGTGAGCATCCATTGTTCTATCTTGGGTATTTCTAAAAGATATCTTGCCCGTTCTTCTTTTTGTCTTTGCTTTTGATAGTCAGCGATTTGTTTTATCAGCTTATGATCGGCGTATCTTCTCAGTTGAAGCAGCTTGTCCAGCATAACTTCTATTGGCTTCTGTTCAATGCTGGTGTAGGTAATTTTCTTTGGAGCGTAGGTTCCTCGTTTTATTTTGGGGCGATCAAAAAGTCTTTTAGCTTTAGTTTTCATACTCATGAAAAATATTGCTTTTGGTTGTTAATTCAAATCTTCTTAACTAAACCAGTTTAATTAACTAACCCAGTTTTTTACTAACAAACCCAGTTTCTCTCAGCGCAGAATATACGCAAGAAACTGGGTTTGTGAAAAGTAACAGTGAGATTCAAAGCGGGAGGTTAAAGGAATTCCCTTCGGCTAAAACCGAGTCTCCTCCCGAACAAATATTGCTTCGCAATCTTTTTCGGGACAGGCTTTACTAAACTGTCCGCCGACTAGGCAAAAGGGGAACATTTTAAAATCAATAAATAAACGAGAAGTTTTCCTTCTTTCATCAGAATTTTATCATCAAGATAGACAGTTGGTTTTTTAATTACTCCATCTAAATGAAGCGGCACATTTACACTTCCCCCGATAGAAACATTATTTCCGAGAGCAATATGCACTGTCCCAATGACTTTTTCATCTTCAAGCAAAACACCACTTAATTTTGTACCGTCATTTGTTCCGATAGTTTACATAAAAATTTTTTTATTTATTTAAAAATATTTTCGGGTGGGGTAAGTATTTTTAGATTATTTAGTAATTCTTCATTTAAAATTGTTTGTCCAACTTTATATGAAGCATTCATCCAGCCAAATCCTTCACGACTTATATAATCAAATTCAGTCCCCACATTACCATATTCGGCAAAAACTTTATGAGTTCTTAAAACCACATCATATTTTTCAGGAATGGTGCCGTTATAATTTACTGCATTTTTTAAGATTGTGTAAAGCCATTTATATGCCAACCTGGCTGCAATTTCATTGTATCCATAGTTAATCAAACCTTGCCAAATAATTATTTGATGTGGAGCCCAGCCATTAGGATAATCCCATTGTTTTTGAGGCCTCTCATCATTTATAATTCCACATGAAATTTTTGATGATCCAGCGATTCCCCCGGCAAATTCTAAAACAGGCAGGGCATTTTTAACTAATAATTCTGCTTGTTCTTTCGAAGCAAGTTTTGCCCATAAGGGATAAAATGCCGTTGCGCTTTCAAATTGGGTTTTCTCCTTCGTGATAAAGTTGTAATCAAAAAAGAAACCTTTTACTCCATCCCACATTAAAGAGTTTATTGTTGACTTTCTTTCCTCTGCTATTTTTAACCAGGTATTACTAGTTTCCTTTTCGCCATTTTGTGCAACAAAACAATCATCAAATTCGTCTTTTATAATTTCTGCAATATCAATTTCATATTTATATAGTAGAGAATTTAAATCAACAGTATTTAAGTTTGCACAGATATTATCGAGCCTGTAAGAAGTATCATGACCCGATTCTCTTATGCTTCTATCGTGTTTAAGATAATCTTCTATTTCAGGTTCTATAATTTCCCTGGCTAAAATTTTATTATAATATTCTCGAATCGGTAGTTTTGCTTTTTTGGCAAATGGTTCCAGAAGAGTATCATATTGTGTAATTTCAGTTTCTGGTGATAATCCAACTCCATTTCCAAAATAGCGACTTAATTCACTGCTCGTCAATCTATCTTTGTTTAACCATACTGTTTTATATTCTGCTATACAAGTATTAAGTAGTTTCCTTAGCCAATCTTTACTTTGTTTTGTTTTTTCTAAATTGTTATAAACGCTATTGGTCAGAGAAGTTAAAAATGGAGGTTGTGAACGTGTAAGATAGTAAGTTCTGTTGGCATTTAATATTTGACCATAATGTTCAATCTCATAAACAAAATTATCTGCCATAGCATTTGCTAGGTCAACCCTTCCATCAATTATCAATCCTAAAGACTCAAAATAACTATCCCATCCATACATTTCATTAAATCTACCACCTGGAACAACAAAAGGTACACCCTCTAATTCGCCATTATCATTTTCTTTTAAAGCAAGAGTTACTATTCCAGGCTTGCTATTTAGACTAAACACATATTCGGGTGTAATTTCCAAAGGTAATTTTATGACATCGATATCGGTGCCATTCATCTGATCAGCTAATTTATTATAATAATTGTAAGCAGAATTATCAGTAAAAGGAACGTATAAATAATATTTCTTTAAACCTGATTTTGTATCAACTAATGCTTTCGATATTCCAGCTGCGTCTATCCTCCTAGTGAGATTATCCCAGTAGTAATCTTTAATCATCCTGTTCAATCTATCAACAGGATTCATAAAAATATTATTGCTCTCTATTACAGCAGTATCATTATTTTTTTCTTTTTCAAGGATTAATTCCTGCAGGAAGTTTGAAAGGAAATAAGTTCCTTTAATTTCGATTATCCTTCTATCAATTGTTAAAGCATTAAATAGTTTAGGTCCTTTGTCTTCAATGGTTATCCTTTTATCGTTATCGGTATCTTCCTGTGCAAGCAATCCTTTAAGATTATAATCAATATTAAAAGCTAAATTCATTTTGTTTATCATAAATTCACATCGTATGATGCTCAATCCCAAATTTATCTGACAGCTTTTTATATGGAACCAGCATAAATGCTAAAAGAGCTATGGGAACTAATGGGAAATAAAAAGCATTGTGCACGCTAAAGTTATGAGAGAAAAGCCCGATAATCATAGAACCTGAAGTACCTCCTAAAGCTGAAAAAATAATTATTAACCCGGTCATAGAACTGTGTTTAGCTTTTTCAAGCTTACTTAACACAATGGAGCATATTGTTGGGTAAATAGGACCAAGAAAAAAACCAATCATTGAAAAAATAAACGCAAGAGGCGGTGCCTGGTACCAATTCTCATTTGCAGTTGCATTAATATCAATCGTTTGTATTAACACAATAATGGTAAGCAAAAATGCACCGATCAAATAACTTAGTTGTATTTTTAGCCAGGAGAAATGTTTTGATAGATAGCCTGCTAAAAATCTGCTTAATGCAATTGACCCTGCGTATATGCTTAAAAAAGAAGCCGATTGAGCTTGTGATAATTTAAATATCTCACGGTTAAAAGTTGGAAGCCATGTACCAAAGCTCTGTTCAATCATAACATATAAAAATGCACTTACAATAAATACCCAAACCATTGGATATTTAAGAAGTGTAAACATTTTTAAAAAATTTTCTTCCTTTGCTTCATCCTTAACCTCACTTTCATCAATATCGGTAAAGAGCATTAGCAATAGAGATAATAAGGTCAACCCGGATATAACCCAATATGTGTTGTTCCAATGACTCAAACTAATCATTACTGAAAAGATTAGGGGACCGGTAAGTGAGCCAGTCATAAATACTCCCTCAAGAGTATTCATAAAACTGGTGTGCTCTTGCTGATTTTTTGTAATCAAACCTACGGTTGAATATACTGACACTTTCATTAGACCAAAGCTCAACCCTGTAATCATATAAAGGATTGGTGCAGCCCAGTATTGTGTTATTGAGGCGATAATTATACATCCAACTGTTAATGCAATAAGACCATATATCAATATTTTACGATACCCAATCTTAGGCACAAATGATGCAAACATAAATGATACGACAACTATGGATAGATCTTTGAAAGCTTCAAGAGTTCCAGCTGTTAACCTGCTTACATTATAGTCCTCAATTACCTGTGCGATAACAATACCAACTGTGTTTAATAAAATTGCTAAAACAAAATAACTTAGGAATAATGAGATTCGTACTTTCCATTTTGACATTATAAAAGCCTCAAAATCAATTTATAGTTTTCTGTTAACTCTTGTGATTAATATGAAGTAAAACCTATCAATTATTTCTTAACACCATATCGATTTTACCATTTTCAATAATTATGTCGTACTTTTTATTATTTAAAGTGAAGTTTTGTAAAACTAATTTCTTAATCTGTTTTGGGAGCATTGGCGGATACTTTTTAACTATTCCGGCATCGGTAATTCGTAAGCCGGTATAACCAAAAATAATCTGTTGGAGAAAAGAGCCTGCACCTGTTAAAAAGTTAACAGATTTATTTTGATGTGTCTCAGATAAAACATTAAAAGGTGGTTTTAAATAACCTTTTAATGTTTTATCAATTGTTAAATTTAATAAGCTATCATTACCCAATTCTGCTGCAATTATTGAAAGAAAATTAATCCCCATCATAGCGCCGGCACCATTTTTTTCTAAGCTATTAACAGCATGAATCAAATCATTTCTTTTCGTGTTTTCGCTCATAGTTACTTGAAGCGGATAGCCTAAAAGGTTTACGACACTCGACCAGAATTCAGTTTTCCCATCTTCCACTTTTGCACCTTCAAATAAAGGATGATATTCTTCTTCTTTATTAAATGGTATCAGAATTTTTTCACTGATTTCCTTCCATTGAGGATTTGATTTGATCCCAAGTAAATCGCTTGCTTTTATTGCGATTTCTAAATTGATTTTAGCAATTGTATTTGTATAGGTTTCGTTGCTTACATCTTGCTGCGATTCGCTTACAGAAATAAGTTTATCAATTTCGTATCTGTCTTTTTCTTTATTGTAATTTACTCTTGAAGTCCAGAAATCCGCCGTTTCTCTTATAACATCAAAACCATAATTACGAAGCCACGATGTATCATTTATAGCGGAAAAATATTGCCATTGTGCAAATGCAACGTCTCCAACAATATGATTTTCTTTAAGAGCATTCTGGTAAGCAAAAAATGGCGTGGTTTCTTTTCCAATTTCATCGGATTCCCAGGGATACATCGCGCCTTTATAATTATTCATCTTAGCATTATCAATTGAGTGCTTTAAAGTCTGATTCCTAAACATTACAATGGACTTAGCGATTTCTGGATACATTACTAATAACGGTGGAAGCATATAAATGTCAGAATCCCAAAAGATATGGCCGAAGTATCCGGAAGTGGCTAAACCCATTGGAGGAATGCTGAACTGAGTATTTTTGTCAGCGCTGCAAAGTATGTAGAATATCATCGAACGAATAATCAATTGAAGCTCATCATTTCCCTCAATAACGATGTCTGTATCCCATAAATTACTCCATTCAATTTTGTGCTCTGAAAGTAAATTATTGAATCCTTTTTGTTTTGCTTGCTGAACAGCATTAATCGCTTCAGTGACTAAGTCGGTATCACAATCAAATTCAGGAACAACTGATACGAGCTTATAGAATGTATATGTTTTACTTTTTTGTGCTCTAAAATTAAAATTTACAGAAGATTTTTTAATCGTTGTCGAAATAGAAACATCCGGATTTAGTTCAAAGTCTTTATAAAAAACTTCGGATGCTAAAGCTACATTCGTGTTTCTCCCTTCGCTTTGTGAAAGTGCAGATAATTGACCTCCAAGCTTGTTTTTTGCACCATTTATTTTTAGTACCTCTGAAAATCCTGGATACCAGAAAGCTGGCCATTCACCTGGTTCTGAAGACTTAACTTTTTCCAAAACAGCAAGCTCCACTCTTTCTGGTTTCTTCCTTTCATTTATTGGGAAAGATATTTTGATTTCATCGGAGAAATTTGTGGTAAATTCAAATTTTATAACGGCAAGATTTTTATTTTTCCGGGAAACAAACGTTTCTATATCAATATCTGTATTACGATATTCAGAATTATCGTTGGTAATTTCCCAACTATAAGTTGTTTTTAAAACTCCATTAAACATATCAAGAGTTTGAGAATAGTTTTTAATCTCGTTAGAATGGATATCAACATCGTTTAGCCATTCAACCCCATTGAAAAAATTTATTTCATTCCAAGCTGGTAGATTAGCAATTCTTGGTACATCATTTTTACTTTCATCATAATAATTAATCATATAAGATTCAGTTGGAATAGTTCCAAGCTGCGAAGATGAAATGCTGAATTGGCCGTTACCAACATAAGTAGGAAAGTAAGTTTTAACTTTGGGAGTAGAAATGACAAAGCTAGGGATATGTGCAAAACTTAAATTATTTAGTGAATTACTAAATTGTAAAAAAAGAAATAATATTATTAACCTATGCATTTAATACTCCGCAAATAAAACAATTGATTTATGAACTCTTCACGAAATAATGAGCCTATTTTGTTAACTCCCGGAATCAAATAAAAAAGCGGTGTATTAAGAACCTACACCGCTCAATTTATCAACCCTGCATAGTCTTTTGTCTTAAATATTACGATTCCGAATACATTTAATAATCTCAAATGAACTATAAACCTTAATTAGAACAAGCTTTATTTATATACATTTTGAATCGTCACGCGTTCAATTAAAATATTATTTGTATATCGTGCACTCTTTCAGCTTGGGTTAGACAATTTGTCTCTATCAACTTCCAACCAATTAAGCAGATAAAACTAAAAGCCTACTCCAATTGCGAATTTAATTGAACGTCCTAAAAGTGGACGGCCGTTTTTAGCTAAAGGATCGCGAGGATCACCTTCAGTCAAACCTTCTGAATCTGCTAAATTATCTCCACTAATATTAAATGTTATTCCACTTGCAGTAGTTACATTTATACCTAAATCAATTTTAGAATACGCATCCAGCTTATATGAATTATCTCTATCGTTCCAGCGAGTTCCTGCATATCTTGCTGCTCCATATAAAGTTGCTTGCACACTATTGCTAATAGAAAAGTTGTAACTAGGCGCAATCCGGAATTGTACATCTGGCTGACGCCATATTTTTTTACCGACACTTTCCGGGGCTCTCTCCGATTCTGTTATTTCTCCACTTTGCAATGTCCCGGTCAATTGTACCTTAAATTCATCTATGCTTAAGCCACCGTCAATTTCAGTCCCAAATGTTCTAGTTTTTAAAAGTGCAGCGGCAAATGTAGAACCTACGCCGCCATCATAAAGCTCAACTGTGTTCAAAAAGCCGGTCAAGAATAAACTGAAAACCTCATGTTCATATTTTAATCCTAGCTCATACTGGTTAAACAAACTTGAAGAGATGGTCCCATCGGTAATAGTTCCGCTTTCCAAGTTATAATTATTACCTTCTCTCAAATTATCAAAATTAGGATAGAACAAACCTTTCGAACCTCTAACAAAAACTCCGAAGTCTGGAGTTACTGCGTAGTTTAAAGCCGCAGTTCCAGCCCAGTCATTACCTTTTAGTGAAGCAGTTTGATCAATAACTCCATCTGGAAATGATCCATGATCTAAAGTGAAGTTGAGATTTATAAAATGATATCGAGCACCAAGATCCAATCTAAGCTTTTCATCTATCTGCCAGGAATCGCCGGCATAAACAGCAAAAGTTCTCGCATCTCCGGCTTCATTAAGGCCATATTGCCAGCTTCCAGAAACACTATCAGCCGGAACTTCAGCAATGACATCCCCATTTTCAACAGCATTTATAAGGATATGATTTCCAAGTGTCCAAAAATCATTTGTGGTCCAATACGACTGATATGCTCCAATGGTAAGATTATGTTGGTCGAACTTTTTGGTTAAGCTTATATCGTTGGTAAGAGATTCAATCTGTTTCTGAACTACCCAGCTTCCATAACTTTGAACGTATCCGGCAGTAAGTGTTTGCCCGCCAACTGTTTTAATCGAGCTAGTTCCAAGTTTTGCGGTCAAGTTAGATACACTCATTGGATTTCCATTTGGTACAAAACCATAAGTGTCGGCATTACCTTTAGTATAAGAAAGATTATCGCGGACTGTCCAGCCTTCTCCCAAGCCATAGTCAAAATTCAATCCGCTAACAGCACCTTTCCATCCACGTCCGTTTGAAAAATCAAAAGTAGTACTATCGCCTTGAGCATTCACTCTTAGGGTACGATATCGGGTGGCATTTCCAAGTGGGGAAAAAGTTCCAAGATCGTTCCCAATTCCTAAAGCCATTGGTAAAATCCACTGTCCATGGTCATCAGTCAGTCTTGAAAATAAATTCACAACGCCTTTATCATAAATTTTGGTAAGCTGTAAAGTGAGCTGTTGTCCGTTTTCAGCATTGAATTGGGTGTTTCTTATTCCCGGAGATGTTCTGAAATAACCTCCAGCCATAAAATACAATTTGTCTGAAATTGGACCGCTTAAAACGGCATCTATTCTTTGCTGGCTATAATCCGTTGTTGTGTATTTAACCCTTCCTTTTGTAATATCGGTTCCTTTTATCAGGTTAAAGTTTGTTGTTAATCCCGCTTCACCATTTGAAAATACTGAGCTTGGACCGCCTCTTACAGCCTCTGTTGAGGCAATGGTTTCATCGATCCGAAAAATAGTACTTTGTTCAAAGAATGAAAGTGTTTGAGTTCCATAAATTGGGGCACCATTAATTGAGAAAGTAACAAAGGGAGCATCTCCACCCGATGGTAATCCTCTTACCATTATGTTGGCGCCTGCAACTCCTCCGGTACTTTCCGACCAAACACCCGGAACCAACTCTAAAGCTGCTGCAGTGCTAGAAGGGGCCAATTGTTCTAAGTCACGAGGAGAAATTGTTGTAATGGCAAAACTTGCATCCTTCTTTTGAACACCTGAACCACCTGCCGTACCGGTGATTACTACACTTTCCATTTGTAAAACATCTTCTTTCAGTATTGCATTTTGTTCAAGAGCTTGATCTGAGGAAATTGTAACATCAAACGATTGCTTTTTATAACTGACAGCGCTTACAATTAAGGTGTAATTTTTAGCAGGAACATTTTTGATAATATAATTACCATCTATATCACTGGCAGCACCTAAAGTTGTTCCTTGTAAAATAACGTTTGCATACGGAAGCGGTGCCCCTTTTGTATCAGTTACTTTTCCACTTATAACTCCAGTATCTGCAGCTAATACCAGCACTGGGAAAAGAAAAATAACAAAAACCAACCCGCAGAAGTTTTTGTAAATAGTCTTCAGCATATCACTCTCCTTGAAATTTGAAATAGTTTATTAATTATTGATAAGTTTATCATCCATAGCGTAGTTCACTATGCCAAGTTATATGCCACGAAGCAGTATTTATAATTATCACAGATAGGAGTCATAAAATTGCCTAATCAACTTGTAACTTCACTTTCTCCAACATTCAGCTAGAGAACTCAAGAGGTAAAAATGTTGTCTTTCTCTAACTTGTTATCATTCATATAACATTGTTGTCAAATTGATAACAAATTTTTTTTATTTCAAACCCAGTTCTCTACACAGCCGATGGAAATTAGAACGTGCAATACCGAGCTTGTTTGCTGCCTCAGAATCTGTTTTACTATTATTAAGTGTAAATTGAATAAATCCCCTTCTAAATTCTATTTCCGCTTCCCTGAGGTGAGGAAAATTTTCTACGGAATATATTGGTAATGTATATCCGCCGAAAGCGGATTGATTATTTATTCCTAATGCAGATTCTACTTCAGCAACTTCAATTAAGCTTGTGTTTAATAAAACAATCCTTTGAACAGCATTTTTTAACTGTCGTACATTTCCAGGCCAATTAAAATTTACTAAATATTTCAATCCCGCTTCGTTTATTTGCGGATGATATACATGAAACTCATTACAAGCTTTTTCAATAAAATTATTTAGTAATAATAATATATCATCCTTACGTTCTCGTAAAGGCAGAACATGAATATTTAATATATTCAGCCGGTAGTATAAATCATCTCTAAACAATTTTTCCCGCATCAATACGTCAATATTTTTATTGGATGCGGCAATAACCCTAACGTTAACCGTATATTTTTTTTTTCTTCCAATTTTATCTATCTCGCCACTTTCTAAAACACGTAACAATTTTGATTGAGCTAACAATGGTAATTCACCAACCTCATCCAGAAAAATCGTTCCGTTATTTGCCTGTTCAAATAAGCCTGGCTTTTCCTCCTTCGCATCTGTAAATGCTCCTTTTTCGTATCCAAAGAGTTCACTTTCAATTAATTCATGTGGAATTGCAGAACAATTGACGGTTACAAAGTTTTCAAATTTCCGGTAACTGTGAAAATGAATATTTCGTGCAACCAATTCTTTGCCGGTCCCAGATTCTCCAAATATTAAAACATTTGCATCGGTTTTTGAATATGTTTCGATTGAACGTTTAATAGATTTCATAGCAGAAGATTCACCGATTAAAGAATATCTATTTAACATGATTTGAATATTATTTTGAAGCTTAGATTGGGTATTAGTATGTTCTTTTTTCAGAATATCTTTTTCAATTTCAAGCTTTCTTTTTTCATAAGCATTTTTAATAGCCAGGATAAAGTCGGTAGGCTGATAAATATAATCTAAATCGGTTGGATTTTTTGTTCCAAACCATGATGCCCCGCTGTCTATTAATTGAGTCGCAAAATGCAAATCGGTTTGGTTGATAGTCATTTTGGTAATAACAATTATTTGTAAAGTATCGTCAATCTTTTTTATTTCTTCAATCAGCTCTACACCATGAAGTCCCCCGGAAATTTGATAATCAAGAATTACAACATCGAATAAATGCTTATTATCTTTAATTAGAGTGAGCGTGTCCTTACCAGAAGATACGATTTCTTTCACGCACATTGTTTCATAGAAAGGATGCAATGTAGCTTGAATTCGTTTAACATCGAATTCTTCATCTTCAACTACAAGGATATTAATCTTATTGTTTATCATAAATAATTTTTAGTTAACCGGTATTTGGATAAGAAACACAGCACCATTTTCATTATAAGCATCAATTTTCATTCCGCAGCGCTTACAGTTTTCGTGGGCAATGTAGCATCCATAGCCGGAGTTTTGCGATTTAGTTTTGGTAGTTACTTTTTCTAAAAATAATTTCTTGATATTGTTTTCATCGGCTTCGAGTAAATCCTTAGCAAATCCAGTACCGTTATCTTTGATATAAACATTGGAAAATTTTTGCTCAGGCAAGTACTC
>Ga0214473_10007713_pt1 | contig 12742 bp, 8 predicted proteins | sample RVTome_7_FD_203509 | JGI IMG/M metagenome (GOLD analysis project Ga0214473, IMG submission 203509) | Soil microbial communities from uranium-contaminated site in the Upper Colorado River Basin, Wyoming, United States - RVT98D197 | ecosystem: Environmental > Terrestrial > Soil > Contaminated >... | reverse complement strand
CCTGGCGGTAGGCTTCCCGCTCGACCGGGTCCACCACGTCCTCGATCAAGGGCAGCACCTGACGGGCGACCTCGGCCTTGACCTTGGGGTCGTCCAGCTCCCGGCCGGCGAGCAGCACGTCGGTCACGTACTGGACGATGGGTTTGGCGGTCTCCAACATCCCTGGCCAGGCCGCCGGATCCTCGGTCACGACCTCGTCGGGGTCCTTGCCGGCGGGCAGCGCCAGCACCCGGATGTCCGAATCCAACCGCCCCTCATGCCGCACCAGTCCGCGGGCGTCGAACACCGGGTCCATCTCCCGATCCAGCGCCTGCCGGGCCACGTTCAGTCCGCGCAGGGTGGCCTGGCTGCCGGCAGCATCTGCGTCCAACGCCAGCACGATGTTGCGGCTGAAGCGCTTGAGCGAGCGCAGCTGCCGCTCCGAGAGCGCCGTCCCCATGGGAGACACCGCGTTGCGATAGCCCGCCTGATGCAGCGCGACCACGTCCAGGTACCCCTCGACCAGTACCGCCTGCTCGGCCGCTCGAATGGCCTTGCGCGCCTGATCCAGCCCGTACAGCAGGGCGCTCTTGTCAAACAGGGGCGTCTGGGGCGAATTGAGGAACTTGGGCTGGTCAGCCGGATCCATCACCCGGGCGCCGAAACCGGCTATGCGGCCACGGGCATCCCGGATCGGAAACATGATCCGGTGGCGGAACCGGTCGTAGTGCCCGCCACCCTCCCGCTCGCTCACCATACCCGCCTCGAGCAGTTCGGCTTCGCTGAAGCCCTTGGCCTGCAGATGCTGCAGCAGCGCATCCCAGGACTTGGGTGCATATCCGATGCCAAACGCTTCCAGCGCCTCTCCCTTCAGCCCCCTGCCCTGCAGGTAACCCAGGGCCTGCTGGCCTTCCGAGGTGTGCTGCAGCGCGTGGCGGTAGAAGGTGGCCGACTGCTCCAACAGCTCGCGCAGCCGGCCATAGGCCTCTTCCTCCTGCTGCTGCCGGGGGGTGGCCGGTCTGAGTTCGACGCCGGCCCGCTCCGCCAGGTAGCTCAGCGCCTGCGGGAAATCCCAGCCTTCCTTCTTCATCACGAACCGGAAGATGTCCCCACCTTCGTTGCAGGCTCCGAAGCAGCGCCAGGTTCCCGTGTCGGGGAAGATCACAAAGGCCGGCGTGCGGGTGTTGGCGTGAAACGGGCAGAATCCGGTCAGGTTCTTGCCGGCCTTCTTGAGCGTCACGCTCTCGCCGACGATGTCGGCGATATCCAGTCGATCCTTGATCTCTTCGACTACGGTCATCTCAGCGGCTCAATGGGGCACGAGGCGGCCAGGCGCTGGCTCCCGGTACCGAGTCTGAACACCATCCCAACATGCAGGTTGCTGGAATCCCCCTGGAAAAAGGGCGGGGATTCTAGACTCCCCTGTGGGAGCGTGCAACCGAGAATTCCAGCCGCGGGGCTAGAAACCTTCCAGGCGGGACAGATCTGCCACCCCCTCGGCCAGGGCCACCACCCGCTGCAGCAATGCCAGCCGGTTGCGTCGCAGGCTGGCCTGCTTGGCATGCACCAGCACCTCGTCGAAGAACCGGTTGACCAGGGGGACCATCGGCCGGAAGGCCGACAGGAAATCCGGCACCGACCCCGGCCGGCGCCTGGTCCGCTCCGCCTTCCTCAGCGCTGCCCAAAGCGCCTTGGAAGCCGGGTCAGCCAGGGCCTCGGGTTTGAGGGTGTGCTTCTTGGTCTCGACCCGGGTGATGCGGGCACAGCGGGCGAAGGCGTGCAGCACTTCCGGCCAGTCCGCCTGACGGATGCAGGCCTCGAGCTCGGCCACCGCCCGAGCGGCGCCGGCCGGGTTGTGCCCCTGGGCGGCCACCACGGCCTCCACTACATCGTGGCGGTGGCCGCGGTCCAGCAGCAGGTTCTGCTCACGGGCGAGCAGGAAGGCGTGGCAGGAGGCGAGGCCCTTCTGGAGCGAACGAACCGAAACCGAAGCTCCGGCGCCTCCCCCGGCCGTTCTCCGCCTACCCGGCACGAGCAATTCGCCGGCCTGGGCCAGGGCGGGCTTCAGATCGAAGGGTAGATCGGCGCCAATCAGGATCTGCAGCAGACCCAGGGCAGCCCGCCGCAGCCCGTACGGGTCGCTCGTGCCGGAGGGCTGCAATCCCACCGCGAAGAGCGAGGCCAGAGTATCCAGCCGATCGGCCAGGCCCAGGGCGAGGCCGGGGCGGGACTCGGGGATGGCGTCCCCGGCCTGGCGCGGCAGGTAGTGCTCGTAGATGGCCTGCGCCACCTCGGCTGATTCGCCGGAGGTCAGGGCATACGCCCGCCCCATCACCCCCTGCAGCGAGGTCATGTCGATCACCATGCGAGTGGCCAGATCTGCCTTGCACAACCGGGCCGCCCGCAAAGCAGTCTTGCGCTGTACCGGCGTGAGTTTCAAGGAAGTGGCCAGCCGGCTGGTGAGCTTCTCCACCCGCCTGGACTTGGCCAGCATGGAACCCAATTTGGCATGAAAGGTCAGCCGCTCCAGCAGTGGCAGGAAGGACTCCAAGGGCTGCTGGCGGTCGCGCTCCACGAAGTAGGCTGCGTCGGCGAAGCGGGCTCGGATCACCTGCTCGTTGCCCCGCGCCACCTGCTCCAAGCCCTCCTGCCCGCCGTTGCGCACCGCGATGAAATAGGGCAGCAGCTTCCCCTGTCGCTCGATCGGGAAGTAGCGCTGGTGCGCCTTCATCACCGAAACCAGCACCTCGCGGGGCAGCTCCAGGTAGGATTGCTCAAACGAGCCGCGCAGGGCGACAGGCGCCTCGACCAGGTGGCCGACCTCCTCCAGCAGGCTCGGGTCTTCCGCCACCTGGCCGCCCACTTCCTCGCTCAATCGGCGCACCTGTTGGCGGATGCGCTCCCGGCGGGCCGCCGGATCCAGCAGGATGCCCTGCTGCTCCAGAGAGGCCAGGTAGTGCTGGGCGTCGTCTACGGCCCAGGCCTCCGGCTGGCGGTGGCGCAGACCGCGGGTGCTGCGGCCGCTCGGCAGGCCGGCGTAGCTGAAGGGGACCAGCGCCTGCCCATGCAGCGCCAACAGCCAGCGGATTGGGCGGGCGAAGGAGATCCCCGCGCCGTTCCAGCGCATCGATTTCTCGAAACGCAGCGAGGCCAGCAGTTCCGGCAGCGCCCGGCTCAAGACTTCCCGGCTGGGCGCGCCCGGCTGCCGAACCTCGGCCACGACGTATTCACCGCCATCCAGCCGCTGCCGGGTTAGTGCCCCCACAGCCACGCCGGCGCTGCGGGCAAATCCCAGCGCGGCCGCGGTGGGGGCTCCGCTCGGATCGAAGGCCGCCTGGGTGGGGGGGCCGCGCCGCACCACACTCAAGTCCGCCTGACCGGGCGCCAACGCCTCCACCCACACCACCAGACGCCGGGGCGTGCCCATCGTCCGAATGGGACCGTGGGCCAGCCGATTCTGCTCCAGCAGCAGGCCGGTCGCTTCCTGCAGTTGGTCCAGCCCGCGCTCCAGCTCGCCGACCGGAAGCTCTTCTACGCCCACCTCGAGCACGAATGGTGCCGGCCCTCCCGGCGGCTGGCCGTCCGGTGCGGCGACCTCGGGCGCAGGCTGGTGTTGGGCCGCCCTGTCCAACCAGGGATAGCCCAACGCCTCACGCTGCTCCAGGTAGGCCTGGGCGGTCCGGCGGGCGAGGTCGCGCATGCGGTTGAACAGCGCGGCCCGCTCGGTAACGCCCACCGCCCCGCGGCTATCCAGCAGGTTGAAAGTATGCGAGCACTTGAGCAGGTAGTCGTAGGCGGGCAGGACCAGGCCGGCAGAGAGCGCTGCTCGGGCCTCCCCCTCGAACTGGTCGAACAGGCGCTTCAGCAGGCCGATGTCGGCAACCTCGAAGAAATAGCGACTCTGCTCCTTCTCCGCCTGCAGGTTGAGGTCGCCATAGCTGAACATCGAATTCCAGGGGATGTCGCCAAAGTGTCTGGCTCCGCGCAGCGCCATCAGGATGCGCTCCAGCCCGTAGGTGATCTCCACCGAGACCGGATCCAGTGGCAGTCCTCCGGCCTGCTGGAAGTAAGTGAACTGGGTGATCTCCTGGCCGTCCAGCCAGACCTCCCAGCCCACGCCCCAGGCGCCCAGTGCAGGCGCCTCCCAGTTGTCCTCGACAAAGCGCAGATCGTGGCGGGCGGGATCGATCCCGACCGACTGCAGCGAACGCAGGTAGAGCTCCTGTGGATTGCCTGGATCGGGCTTCAGGATGACTTGCAGCTGGTAATGCTGCCCCATGCGGTTGGGGTTTTCGCCGTAGCGCGCGTCGGCCGGGCGGACGGAGGGCTCCAGATAAGCCACTCGCCAGGGCTCCGGTCCCAGCACCCTCAGGAAAGTGGCGGGGTTCATGGTGCCTGCCCCGACCTGCTGGTTGTAGGGCTGCCACAGCACACAGCCGTGCTCGGCCCAAAAGGCCTGCAGGGTTGTGAGCAGTTCTTGGAAGGTGCCCGCCAACTCTCAGGCCCCGGTTTCCAGCAGCCGCTGCACGTCGCGGACGAAATCCGGCGCCCGCAGTTTGCGCTCCAGCAGATAGCTCAGATAGGCTTCCAGGAGCGCCTCCACCTCCCGGGCTACCGCCGGCGTGATGCGGGGAGCGGCCGCCTCGGCGAAGCCGCTGCGTTGGTTGTGGCGCAGCAGCTTGAGCGCCGAGAGCGACAGCGGCCGGCTGTCCAATTGGGCCGGGCCGCAGCGGGGGCAGCGAACGCCCCCCTCGGAGATGGAGAAGAACTGCGCAACCGGCTGCAGCGCCTCGCCGCAAGAGAGACAGCGGAAAAGCTCGGGTTGGTAGCCCACCAACTCCAGCAGCCGAAGCTGGTAATAGCGCAGCACCGCCCCCGGTTCCTGCCCGGCATCCAGCTCCGCCAGCATGTCCACCAGCAGGCGATAGAGGGCCGGATGGCCTTCCTGCTCCACGGCGAAGCGATCCACCAACTCCACCAGGGTTGCCGCCTGGCCCAGCCGGAGCAGGTCCTCACGCAGATGCGGATATAGACTGACCGCCTCGGCCTGGGTGATTACGTCCAGTTCGCGGCCGCGCGCCAGCAGCAATTCCACCCGGCTGAACGGTTCCAGGTGGCCGGCCTTGCGCGATCCCGGGCGGCGGACGCCTTTGGCCACCGCCCGCAGCTTCCCCTGTGAAGGAGAGAACAGCGTGAGCAGCCGATCGGTCTCACCCAGGTCCTGACGGCGCAAGATCACCGCCTCGGTGCGGTAAAGCCGCCCTCGTTCCGGCACGGAGCGGATTATACCCGAGGGGTGCTTTTGGCCTTCTCGGAGGGGGTAGCAGGGGTCCGGCTAGCTGCCTTGCAGGTCCCCTGGCAGGAATGCCTGCGGCAGCAGCTCGCCGACGGTGGTTCGCTGCGCCACGCGGCCTTCTTGATCGGCCAGGAGAACCTGGGTGTCCAGTCCGAACTCGGCCAGCACCTGGCGGCAGGAGCCGCAGGGCGTGCCGGCGTTCTCGGTGACCACCGCCAGGGCCGTGAAGTGCCGGTGGCCGGCGCTCACCGCGGCAAATACCGCCGAGCGCTCGGCGCAGATGCCGGCGGGATAGGCGGCATTCTCGACGTTCACCCCCTCGAACAGCTGGCCCGAGTCGGTGAGCAGCGCAGCACCCACCCGATACCGGGAATAGGGCGCGTAGGCCCTCTGCCGGGCTTCCCGGGCGTGGCTCACCAGCGACTCGATCTGTTTCTGACTAAGTTCCACGGGTCTGTTCGGCCGGATCGGCGGCGGGCGCCTCCTGCCCTGGGGCGGAGCCAGGAGCGCCTTCCAGGGTCGGCTGGATCAGACTGGCCCTGACGCTGCGGATGCGTCGCCGGACCACCTGATCCACGACCAGCTCCAGGCCGCCGGCCACCAATCGATCTCCCGGCGAGGGAACCCGGCCCAGGTGGCTGTAGATGAATCCGCCCAGGGTGTCGCTAGTCTCCTTGGGCAGTTCGGCGCCGGTGATGTCGTTGACGTCGTCCAGATCGATCCCACCGCTGAAGATGAACTCCCCTTCCCGCACCTTCTCGAAGCGGACCTGCTCGGCCTGGTCGTACTCGTCGCGGATCTCGCCGATGATCTCCTCCACGATGTCCTCGATGGTCACCACGCCGGCGGTTCCGCCGTACTCGTCCACCACGATTGCCATTTGCACCCGGCGATCCTGCATTTCCTCCAGCAGGTCATCCACCAACTTGGCTTCCGGCACGAAGTAGGGCTCCCGCATCAGCTTTCCCACCGCCTTGTCCTCGCCCCCTTCCCGCCAGGCGGCCAGCAGGTCCTTGACGTAGACCAGCCCCACCACGTTGTCGATGCTGCCGCGATAGACCGGGGCCCGCGAGTATCCGCTGCTCAGCAGCCCGTCGGTCGCCTCTTCCAGGCTGGAGTGCTCCTCGAAGGACAGCACGTCGATGCGGGGGACCATGACCTCCCGTGCCAGCGTGTCATCCAGTTGGAAGATCGAGTAGATCATGTCCTTGGCATCCTGCTCGATGGCGCCCCCCTCCTCGCCGGCATCCACCATGGTCATGATCTCCTCTTCGGTCACCAGGGGATGGCGCCGGCCATTCTGGCCTCCGGAGATCCATCCCGAGAGCCACAGCAGCAGCCGCCCAAAGGGGCTGAGCAGGCTGACCACCACTGCCACCAGCACCCCCAACCGGTTAGCCCAGCGCTCGGGGTCGCGCAGCGCCACGTTTTCGGCGATGAACTCCGTCAAGCCGATCAGCCCGCCGGCGCCCACCACCGCCAGGGCCAGCCCTGGCAACGAGCCGTCGCTGCCGCGCGCCGCCAGCAGGCCGACGTAGAACGCCAACCCCAGGCCGACCGAGAGCAGCCGGATACCACCCAGCCCGATCCGCAGCGAGAGCAGGAAGCGGGTGGCCTCCGAGGCCAGGCGCTGTGCCAGCGCGGCGCCGGGCACCTGCTCCTCCACCATGGATTGCAGCTTGCTCCCCCGGCTGTTGACCAGGGCGGCCCGGGCCATGGCCAGCAGTCCGTCCAGGATGAACAGCACCAGCAGCGCCAGGGCCGGCAGCCACAGGTTACTCATCGGACTCCAGCTTGCGGATGGCCCGCGCCGGGACGCCGGCCGCCAGGGTGTGCGGCGGGACATCCCGGGTCACCACCGACCCCGCCCCGGTTCGCGCACCACGGCCAATCCGCACCGGCGCCACCAGCATGGTGTCGCTCCCGATGAACGCCCCAGCTTCGATCTGGGTGGGATGCTTGTGGCTGCCGTCGAAATTGCAGGTGATCGTGCCAGCTCCGATGTTGACGTCTTCGCCGATCGTGGCGTCCCCCAGGTAGGAGAAGTGCCCCACCTTCACCCCGGCGCCCAGGGTGCTGTTCTTGATCTCGCCGAAGTTGCCCACGTGCACGCCGCGCCCCAGGCGGGTTCCCGCCCGCAGCCGAGCAAAGGGACCGACCTCCACTTCCTCCGCCAGTTCAGCGCCCTCCAGGACCGACGCCAGCACCCGGCAGCGATCCCCCAGAATGGCGTCCTGCAGGATGCTGTTCGGCCCGAGCTCGCAATCCGCTCCGATCCGGCTGGCGCCGCGAACGTGGGTGTTGGCCAGCACCACCGTGCCCGCCCCGAGCCGCACTTCGGAACCGATGTAGGCCGTCGCCGGATCCTGGAAGCGAACCCCGGCCTGCATCCAGCCGCGGTTGATGCGCCCGCGCAGTGCCGCCTCGGCCTCGGCCAGGTGCTCCAGGGTGTTCACGCCGATGGCCTCTTCCTCTTCTGCGGCCACCGGCAAGGGCGCCGAGCCTTCGGCAACCGCGATTCCAACCAGATCGGTGAGGTAGTGCTCCCCCTGGGGCGAGAGCGGGATACGGGGGAGATGCTCCCAGAGCCAATCGGAGCGGAAACAGTAGGCCCCCAGATTGAGCTCGTGCCCGGCCAACTGTTCGGCACTGGCCTGGGCCTCCTCGACCACTGCCTGCAGGCGGCCTCGCCCATCCCGCTGGATCCGGCCGAAGCCGCGGGCCCTGGCAGTCTCCGCCACCAGCAGGGTGAACGGTCCATCGTGTCCGGCCTGGGCCTCGACAAGTCGGCGATAGGTGTCGGCGGTGATCATTGGCATGTCGGCGTTGGTGACCAGCACCAGGCCCGCCTTGCCCCGCAGTTCGGCCTCCGCCTGGGCCGCGGCATGTCCGGTTCCCAGGCGATCCGACTGGATCACGAATCGCACCCCCGGCCCGGCGGCGCTGCGCAGCTGGGCGGATTCAGGTCCCACGACCACGTAGGGGTCGCGCCCGGTGGCCTGGCGACAAGCCTCTACCGACCAGCGCAGCAGTGGCCGGTCTCCCAGGGGATGCAGCAGCTTGGGCAGCCCAGTCTGCATCCGGGTTCCGAGGCCGGCCGCCAGGATCAACGACTCACAGTCCATGGGCATGGCCCGGCCGCTCCTCCCAAGCCTGTTGTCGATCAAGGAATTGTTGGGTGGACCAGGTAAGATGCGGGCTTCGTTCGGGAGGGTTTCCCGGAGGCTCTTCGTCGGACACTGGGTTTAGGTTGGACGGCAGGCTGGGGCGCCAGGACTCGAACCTAGATATGCGGATCCAAAGTCCGCTGTGCTGCCATTGCACCACGCCCCAGAGGCTCGCTTTGGGGGGTGATTGTAACATACGGTCCTGCCGGACCTGCCGGGGGCCTATTCCTCCGGCTCTTTAGGCAGCAGGCCGCGCTTGCGGGCCTCGTCATAGGTCAGGGTGTCTTCGCTGATCGGCCCGGTGTCCCCGCTGCGGGCGGCCTCATCCCAGTACTCATCGGCGTCGGTGTCGGCCAGGGTGCCCGCGGCCGATTCCAGGTCGGGCTGGGCGGGCGGCTGGGCGGGCTGCTCTTTGGACTTCTGCGGTTTCGCTGTGGGCTTCTTGCGCGGCTCCATCCCTTGGCTCTCCCTTCCGCCCACTCCCTCGTTCGGTGCGGGGGCCGCCTCCGCGGCGCGCCCGCTGCCTTCCCCGGAGTGACGGGCTCTCACCCGTGATCCTGCGATGCCGTAGAGGGCGTTCATCAGATCACTGGCCGCACGGCGGCTGTACTGCAGCACCGCCCCGATCTGCTCGGCGCCTTGCTTGGCGGGAAAGACGACCGCCAGGGAGTGGTCGGCGCCGGCAGTGGCAAGGTAAAGATCGTGCTTATCACCGTCGAAGTACATCAGGCTGGCAGGGGATTCGTCGCCCAGGCTGCGGCTGACCTCCAGGGCGGCCCCGGTGGCGGTGAGGAGGGAAGGCAGGGCCGATTTCAGGTCGATGGCATGCAGTTCCCCAGCGTGCACCACGATCTCTCCCTGGCTGTCCAGGAGCAGGGTGGACTCGGCACCCAATTCCCGCTGCATCGTCATCAACCACTCGGCCAGGAATGCCCTCTCGTCCTCCAGCGGCTGCTGGCCCTCCTGGTTCGTGAGCTGCAGGGCCCGATTGACCGCCTCCAGGAAGTGGCTGGTTCGGATGGGCTTGTTGAGAAACGCAACCACCCCCAACTCTTCGGCTCGGGAGCGGGCCTCCTCCGTGGGGTGCCCAGTCACCACAATGGCATGGATCTGGGGTATGGCCTTGCGGGCCTTCTCGAGTAGTTCGATCCCGCTGATCCCGGGCAGGCGCAGATCGGTGACCAGCACGTCGGCGCCCCCGCGAGTGAGCTCCAGCAAAGCCTCCTCCGCGGAGGGCACGTCTACGATGGTATACGGCTGGCCGGTCAGCTTCAGGCTGGAGCGCAGCATGCTGCTCACCTGCCGGTCGTCGTCTACGATGATGATGCGTGGGGCGCCCACAGGCTCATTCTAGCAATTGCGAAGGAATGGGGCAATTGGGCCGCTCTTCCTGGGCCAAAGGGAGGCGTCAGCGCTGGCGCAGGCGGGGGTTGACGTATTCGTCCAGTGCCCGGCCCACCAGATAGAAGGAACCGGCGAAGAGCATGATGGCCAGCGCCGGCGGGATGATGACGTGCCACTGCTCGCCGAAGGCCGACTCCCGAAAGGTCGTCTGGGTCAGCCAGATCATGGTCCCCCAGCTCATTCGGGATTCGGCCCGCCCCAGGAAGGAGAGCAGGGCTTCGATCATGATCGCGCTGTTGGCCATGAAGAGCATGTTTACGGCGATCAATGAGGCCAGGCCGGGAAGGATGTGCAGCCGGATGATGTGCCAGCTCCCGCCGCCCGCCAGGCGGGCCGCCTGCACATAGGGTTTGGCCCGCAGGGTTGCAGCCTGGGCCTTGACCAGCAGGGTCAGGCTGCCCAACCCGGCGAAGATCCCGAACAGCAGGCCCACGTGCTGCCAGTTCATGGGGAAGATCAGGCCGACAATCAGGAGAACGACTTGGGGAGGCAGCAGCACCATGGCATCGGCGAAGGCCAGAGTGGCGGCCTCCACCGGCCCTCGGAAATAGGCGGCCAACAGGCCGAACACGGTCGCCAGAACGGTCCCGACGAGAGCCGCCAGCAGCCCGACCCCGAAGGAGGTCCGGGCGGAGAAGATCAGCTGGCTGAGGACATCCCGGCCCTTGGAGTCCGTCCCAAGCAGGTGCCGGGCGGAGGGCTGGGTAGGATGGGGCCCCATATCGAAGTCAAAGCCGACCACCGGATCGTAGGTGGTCTTGTCCCAAATGGTCTGCATGAGCAGCGGGTGGAGCAGCGCCAACACTCCGAAGACCGCGATGATGGCCAGGCCGATCATCGCCGTGGGCTTGGACAGGAAGGGCAGCCAGTCTCTCCGCCAGGCCGTGAGCTGCATCCTCCAGCGGCGGAGGATGCTGCGCAGCAGCCCGGCCAATCCCGGGTCGTACCGGAGCGGCTGGTCCTTCAAGCCTTCCATGGTCTGTGCTTCCTCATCTAGTAGGCTTCCGCAGCCCGGGATCTCCGTTCCCGGGGATCCAGCCAGGCGTTCAGCAGGTCCACGCCCAGGTGAGCGAACAGGATGCCCACGCCGGCGATGGAGAGCGTCCCCATCAACACCGGCAGGTCATAGGCATCGGCCGCCTCGACCAGGGCCATTCCGATCCCTTCCCAGGCGAACATGCGCTCCAGCACGAAGCTGCCGATCAACACGAACGGCAGGTACACCACGAAGCGGGTGAGCACCGGCAGCACCGCTAAGCGGGCGACGTAGCGGTCACGCACCCACGCATCGGGCAAACCGCGCGAGTGGGCGGCCGGGACGTGGTCCTCTCCCAGCACTTCCAGCATGGTGGTCTTCATCGCCAGCATCGTTTCGCCGAAGGAAAGCAGGATTAGCGTGACCAGCGGCAGGGTCATGTGCTGCAGGATGTCCAGTGCCAGGGGTGCCCAGCCGGAGGCCATCCAGCCGCCCACCGCCAGCCCGGCCAGGACCAGGCCGGCAATGGCCCGGAACAGGGAACGAGGTTCGGGCAGGCGCCGCGAGAGCCTGGCGAAAAGCAGGTAGAGCAGGATTCCCACCACGGCCGTTTGCAGCATGCGAATGACCACCGCGTCGACGGTGGCCTCGGCCTCCAGCCACTTGTTGAGGTCGATCATCTTCTCCGGCGGGAGCCAGCCCAGCGAGAGTGCAAAGACGTTGATCATCACGAAAGCCAGGAAGGGGGCAAAGGAGGCATAGAAGGCCACGCCCCCCAGCGTGGCACCCAGCTCCAGCCAACCCCCGCGTTTCCAGGCGATCACCTTCCCCAGCCACAAGCCCAGGAAGAACCCCGCCAGCGTTCCCGGCAGCAGCAGCAGCAGGGTCCGGGGGAGCAGGCGCAGCACCATGGCCATGACGGTCTCACCGGGGTGGGCATAGGATTCCCCCAGATCCCCCTGGAAGAATCCGCCCAGCCATCCCAGGAACTCCTTCCAGATCGGACCCTGCTCCACACCGCGCACGTCCTGCATGATCTCGCCGAATTCGCCGCCGCCGAATTCCAGGGTGAAGAAATCCTGCGGGATGGCCTTGATCATGGCGAACAGGATCGCCTGGAACAACACCAGGCTGACCATGGCACGCAGCACACGTCGGAGAATGTAGCTGGTCAAACTAGGTAACAGGCCGTCCGATGCCCGGAGCCCTTGTCCTCCAGGGGAGGGTGCGGATTCTCGGCGCAGATGCTCTCCCGTATCGGGCAGCGCTCGTAGAAGCGGCAGATCGGTTCCGGATCGATCGGCTTGGCGATACTGCCCAGGATATCGGGGGCGGACCGGTGTACGGTCGGGTCGGGGACCGGCACCGCCGACAACAGCGCTTTGGTGTAGGGGTGCAGCGGATTGTGCAGCACCTCCTCCATGTCGCCGATCTCGACAATCTTGCCCAGGTACATCACCGCCAGACGATTGGACATGTAGCGCGCCACGGCCAGATCATGCGTAATGTACAGATAGGTGACGTCCAGCCGGGCGGCCAGGTCCTGCATGAGCTGCATGATGCCGGTGCGGATGGAGACGTCCAACATGGAGGTGGGTTCGTCCGCCACCACGAAAGTCGGCTCGACGATCAGGGCCCGGGCGATGGCCACTCTCTGGCGTTGACCGCCCGACAGTTCGTGAGGGAAGCGGAACAGGAAGGTCTTGGCCGGGGAGAGCCCGACCAGTTCCAGCAGGTCGGCCACCCGCAGCTCCCGATCCTGCAGTTCGCCCACCCCCTGTACCACCAACGGCTCGGCGATGGTGTCGAATACCGTCCGGCGTGGATTGAGCGACTCGTAGGGGTCCTGAAAGATCATCTGCACCTGACGCCGGAAGCGCTTGGTTTCCTTGCCCTTCAGATGGGTGATGTCCACATGGT